>Ga0302223_10000092_pt1 | contig 72937 bp, 66 predicted proteins | sample II_Palsa_E2_3_FD_194565 | JGI IMG/M metagenome (GOLD analysis project Ga0302223, IMG submission 194565) | Peat permafrost microbial communities from Stordalen Mire near Abisko, Sweden - II_Palsa_E2_3 | ecosystem: Environmental > Terrestrial > Soil > Palsa > Peat permafrost | place: Sweden... | reverse complement strand
GGACACTGCGGATAGCGGCATGGAACTGGCGCTCGACCGGTTCAGCATCGAGCGCCAGCATATTGGCTTACTTGCCGCCACCCGAGCCGCCGCCAGAGCCACCTGAACCGCCGGCGCCGCTGCCGCCACCCGAACTACCGTTACCCGAACCATTGCCTGCGCCGCTGCCCGAGCCATTGCCCGCAGCACCGCCAGCGCCGCCGTTGCCGCCATTACTACCGCTGCCGCTATCGCCACCGCTGCCGCCAATGGTGCCGGCCTTATGGTTCGTCGCGGATTTGGCCTTGCCGCCCTGAGGCGACATGCCGGTGGATGGATCGGTTGCCCCATTCATATTGGGCGTGGGGTTGGTTTGTGCGCTGGCGTAAGTGCCAACGCCAGCCAGAGAGGCTACAAGTGCGAGCGAGATAAGTGTTTTCATGGTTTCTCCTTGATGGGATAAATAAACAATCGACAGGACGCTGCATACTGGAACGAACAATCAGATCTCAATTGAACAATGATGCATGCCGCAAATTGTGTGCCGTAACCCCAGCCTCAAGGCACTGGAGCCGCGAGGGCATGGCGTATGAAAATTCTTCTTTCTTGTGTAACTTGGGCGTGTTTGCAGAAGGTCCCGAGTCGATACAGTGGGTAGGTCATTCGAGGCAGGCAGAGCGCGGCAAAGGCGGGACAAAGCCGGGGGTACAGCGCGGGAGCAAACAGAGAGTGACTGCTGCGGGGACGACGGCAAGTGCGCCGTCCCCGGCCAAGGCAAAGTTTAGGTGCTTATGCCAATTTCAATCCGCTCAGACGGTCGGCCTTGGCTTCTACCGGCTTGCGCTGAGGTTTGCGTGCGGGAGCGCGCTTGCTCCGGCCTGCGGCGGCGCTTGCAATGGCACCCGCCAACATAGCCGGTGCCGGCTGGTCCACCATGATACCGGCTTCAGCAAAGGCCAGACTGGCCGCGCCACGGGTAAGACCTGCGTACATCTGGGCATATTGAGCGGCCGACGCGGCCCAACTGAATTCACGGCGCATGCCGTTGCGCACCAGCATCTGCCACGTATCACGCTCTTGATACACACTCAAGGCACGGCGGATTGCCGCCGCCATCTCCGCCGCTGTCTCACCGTCGAACAGAAAACCGGTGGCGCTGCTCGCCGGCGTGTCGCCGCGGCCGATATCGCAGACCGTGTCCATCAAACCACCGACTCGCGAGGCGATGGGCACGGTGCCGTAGCGCATGGCATACACAGGTGTCAGGCCATATGGTTCGAAACGGCTGCCATGCAGCAGCATGTCGCCGCCAGCATGCAATAGATGCGCCAAATCTTCCTCGTAACCGATATGGACTCCGACGCGACCCGGGTATTGCAGCGCGAGAGCGCAGAAATTTTCTTCGATCGCCGGTTCGCCGCATCCGAGTATCGCCACTTGGAGGTGTCGGTTTTCCTGCAGCAGTTGCGCCAACGCATGCACCGCTACATCCGCCATTTTTTGCGTCGTCAGGCGGCTGCCGTGAACCAGCAGCGGGGCCGCGGGGTCCACCCGCAAATTAAAGGCGCATTGCAAAGTATGTTTGCAGACCGCCTTGCCCTGGCGGCGATCCGCGGTATAAGTCGCAGGCAAGCTGGCATCGCTCGCCGGGTCCCACACCTTGACGTCGACCCCATTCGGGATCGCACCGAGTTGCTCGCGCCGTTCTTGCAATAAACCCTCAAGTCCATGGCCGAAACGGGGTGTGAGAATTTCGCGGGCGTAAGAATGACTAACGGTGGTCACTTGGTCGGCATAACGGATACCGGCCTTCAGATAATTCAACTGACCCCAGAATTCGATCCCGTCCGCGCCCAGCACTGAATCGGGAATCCCCAGCGCCGCAGCCTGTTCCAGTGGAAACAGGCCTTGAAACGCCAAGTTGTGGATGGTCTGCACCGACGGCACTTTGCTCTGCTGCTGGCGCATCATCATAGGAGTCAACCCCGCATGCCAGTCGTGGGCATGAACCACATGAGGCACCGGCAGATCCGTGGCGCCGGCGGAGATCTGGCTGGCGGCGTAACTTAAAGCCGCAAAACGCGCGCCGTTGTCGGTGAATTCCTTGCCTTGCGCATCGGCGTATGGGCTTCCCGCGCGATTGAACAAACTCTCGCTATCGAGCAAGACGATGGTGATTTCAGAGTCCGGCAGGCGGCCGGCAAGGAGACGTCCCGGGCCGGCGTTACCGGGCAACACCGGCAACACGCCGACCTGGCGCAAACCACGAGCACTTGCCAGCGCTTGCGGATACCCCGGCATCAGCAGGGTGACATCGACGTTACGTTCCTGCAGCGCAGCGGCGAGACCGCTGACCGCATCACCCAGGCCACCGGTTTTTGCCAGCGGTACGGCCTCAGCGGCCACAAATAGGACTCTTGGTTTCACAATCGGCTCCGTTTGGTTGACGCGCGAACTCAAGCACGGTGCGCTCATCATTCATCTGACCCAGGGCGTCTACCGAAGCTGAATATCGGCGACAGAGCACCTGAGGAAAAATAGTCCCTGATCTAAGAGTTGCCTGTGCGGGCAAATCTGCACGTTATATGTTGCGAAGATCGTGCCAGCTTTTCCATAATTCAAAAAAATAATGGAAAGCCTTATGGCATAAGGATGTTCTATCTTTTTCAAAAAAATGGGGCGCAAGCGCGGGGAGCAAGCGGCGCCTGCATGCCTATGTAAAATATGCTTTTGTTGGTAGAACCTGCATGACTGCGCTGCTCCGGCACGCGCCACCGGTCAGGTTCCGGTCATGCTGCGGCCATGTTTTTGCTCAGGCGTACGGGAATCGATTTCGCCGCCGGTACCTGGCTACCCTTGGCATGATGCCAAAGCGGGATGAGCGGATTGCATTCCGGGTAGTAGCCTGCGATACAGCCCGGTGGAATGTCATGTGTGGTCACGCGCAGTCCGCCCACTTGCCGCACCACCTGGTCATGTGCCACAGTTGATGCCTGCACCAGTTCGCCTTCCCGCAGACCCAGGCGCGCGATATCGTCGGCATGCATCAGCAACACCTTGCGCGTGCCGTACACGCCGCGGAAACGATCATCCAGGGTATAGATGGTGGTATTAAATTGGCTATCGCTGCGAATCGTGAACAAGCGCAACACATCCGGCCCGCTATCCGGCATGTCGGGATCTTCTGCCAGCATCGAGGGAACTTTGAAATTGGCTTTGCCGGTTACGGTATTCCATTGACGTTGGCAGGCCGGGAGCGGCCGGCGGAATCCGCCCGGAGTACCCAGGCGCGCATTGAAGTCATGAAAAATGGCGGGGAAGGTTTGTGCAATGGCGTCGCGAATCAAGCTGTAGTCGGCGACCCAGGCGGACCAGTCCACTTGGGGGTGATTTGGCAATAGGGCCTGAGCAATGCCGGCAATGATGGCGGGTTCGGAGCGCAAATTTTCGCTGGCAGGTTCTTGCACCCCACGCGACGCGTGCATAAAGCCGGTGCTGTCTTCGACGCTGACGATTTGCGCGCCGCTAGTTTGCCGGTCGATTTCAATTCGGCCCAAACAGGGCAGGAGGTAGGCTTGCTCGCCATGGACCAGATGGCTGCGATTGAGTTTGGTCGCGATCTGTACCGTCAGTGGGATTTTTTCCCAGGCGGCTTCCATCAACACGGTTTCGGGTACGGCGCGGACAAAATTACCGCCTAGCCCAATAAACGCATTGATTTTTCCCGCCAGGATTTGTTCACACGCCTTCACGGTATTTAGACCATCTTCCCGCGGTGGGTCAAAATCGTACTGGCTCGCCAGCGCATCCAACGGCGCGAGTTTGGCTTTTTCGGTAATGCCGACAGTGCGTTGCCCCTGAACGTTGGAGTGACCCCGTACCGGGCAGATGCCGGCTCCCGGTTTGCCCAGATTGCCGCGCATCAGCAGCAAGTTGGACAACATTTGTACGTTCTGCACGCCGTGCCGATGCTGCGTCAATCCCATACCGTAGATGCCGATCACGGCCGCCGCCCGTGCATATTCTCCTCCGGCAGCCGCCAGGGCGCCCCGCGTCAAACCTGATTCCTGTTCGATGTGTTCCCAACTGGTGGCTCTCGCGGTTTGTTCAAACGCGTCGAAACCTTGCGTATGGGCAGCGATAAAGTCGATATCGAGGATGCGCATCGCACGATTCAGGCGTGCCTCGTCGTCCAGTTCGAACAAGACTTTGCATAAGCCCATGATGGCCGCGCTGTCCCCTCCTGCCTTGACTTGATGATATTGCGTGCTGATCCGGGTTTCGGCGGCGCTCAACATTTCCTGGGGCGATTGCGGATTGGCAAAACTCAACAGACCCGGCTCGCGCAGCGGATTAAAGGTGATGACCGGAACTCCGCGACGCCGGGCATCTTGTAGCTGATGCAACATCCGTGGACTATTGGCACCGACATTCTGGCCGAAAAAGAAGATGCAATCGGCCTGCTCAAAATCGGCCAGAGACACCGTGCCGACGCCGACACCGATGGTTTCGTAAAGCGCGACACCAGTGCTTTCGTGGCACATATTGGAACTGTCCGGCAGGTTATTGCTGCCGTACAGACGGGCCATCAATTGATACATATAGGACGCCTCAAGCGAAGCCCGGCCTGAGGCATAAAACACGGCGGAGTGCGCAGCGCAGGAACGCAAGGCTGTGCCGATTTCCGCATAAGCCTGCTCCCAACTTATCTCCAGGTATTTATCCAGCGTGCTGTCCCAGCGCATTGGGGCGGTGATGCGTCCCAATGCTTCGAGATCGTGATCTTCCCACTGACGTAGCTCACTTAAAGTCTGCGTGAGGAAAAATGCCGGGTCGACCCGCTTCTGGGTAATTTCCCAGGCCGTCGCGCGCGCGCCGTTTTCACAAAACTCAAAGGGATGGGGATTGGCGGGTTTGGCCCAGGAACAACTGACGCAGGCAAAACCATCGGCTTTGTTTTGCTGCAACAGGACACGGCTGCCATGCCAGGCAACATTTTGTTCGAGCAAGGCGCCGGCCACGGCTTTGACCGACCCCCAGCCGCCGGCGGGGTGATGGTAATCCTCGAAGTGTTCCTTCTTGTCCATGGCTTGAATCCTTTGCTTGAAACCTTTGTATTTCATCGGAACTGCGGATGAATTCACCGGAAGCAAGAATCGAGCGCCATACCCAGCGGGTCGCAGGCCAACGCGGCAGCGACGCAAGCTGCATTTTTCGACTGAGCTTGGTAATTTTTACACAGGACACTACGGCAGGCGCAGTTCGCCTCGCGGCTTCTGTGAACACGCTATGTCACGGTGCGCGGCCGAGATCTATACGGCACGGAAGGACACGCGATATTTGCGTTGAGTGGGCAGGCACGGGATTTGCACTATTCCGGCTGTCTCGCTGCGGGTCCAGGTGCTTGGGTTCTATCAAGCTGCTTCTATCCACTTCATCGATAGGGCGCCCGGGTCCGTAATACTCATACGTCAAGCTATAACAGGAGAAATGTCATGCCTTACATTTTAGGTTGGTTCATGGGTGTACCGGTATTTGTGTTGCTGATTTTGTTTTTGATTTTCCACTGAAAATTTCCCAATACCATACCTATACAGAGGTGAACCATGGCTATGATTTTGACCCAACCGCGCACCGCTTTGCGTATGTCGTGGGGTGCAGTATTTGCCGGGGTGGTGTTGTCCCTGGTGGCCGGCTTGATCCTGAATATGCTCGGGGCCGGCATCGGTGCTTCGGCTTTGGCTCCGCTTAAATATCAGAATCCACTGCAAGGCTTTGGTTTTGCCACCGGGGCGTGGCTGTTGATCGCCTCCGTCATCTCCGTGGTGATCGGTTCTTATCTGGCTGGACGCTGCGCGCCGGTACTGGGCTGGCTGCACGGCATGCTCGCCTGGAGTGTGACCATGCTGGTGGTGGTTTACCTGTCGCTATCGTTTGCCGCCAGCGCATTGAGCGCTGCCGACAATGTCGCCGGGCAAGCGCTTAACGCCGCAGCCGTCAGTAACCGCGACGGCGGCAACGCGGGGCAATCCGGTGCGCAGGCACTGGCAAATACGGCACAACAGCAAGTGCAACAAAACGGCATCGATCCCAATGCGCCGGTAACGCCGCAGATGGATGCACAAGCTCGTGTCACGGCCGATAATGCGGCGCACAACGTGGCCCGTGCAACCTGGTGGGGTTTTGCCTTGCTGGTATTGGGCGCAGTGATTTCCGCCGCCGCCGGCAACCTGGGTTTCCGTCATCAACCGCTGGACGAAACCTCGGGTGGCGCGGCATTGGCTCCGTCCGCCCGGGTGGTGCCCACGGCTCAGATGCGCGAAGAGATTAGTCCGCTGCGCTAAGGCGTAGCAGGTCAAGGGCGAGCCGCGGCTTGCCCTTGATCGATCAGCCGTAGAGCTGCAACGGATGGATCAAGCAAAGGGAGAAATGATGAAGCGTTACCGGTTTTGTCTAAGCGACAGCGCAAGTTATCTGATGTTGGCGTTGTCTGTCTGTGCTTATGGCGTTTCCTACATGTCCAATGCCGCACCAGGGCGCCAGGCGGCTGTCGCAGCAGTTACGCTTGACCCAATGCGCGGCGCTGCGGACCATCTGGCTCCAGCGCAAGGCGGATTCTGCTTGCAGTCGCCTGGAGCTGCGCGGGACGAGCGGCATCAGGCCGGTAACGCAGTTGGTCGTGTGTGCCGCACGGTGAGTTTTATCCCGACGGTGGCGGCACGGCATAGATATTCGGCGGGGATGATGTGACGCCAAGCGACGGCACCAGATTAAAAAAATCTCTATGCTGGTGCCGTCGCTCGGGGCGTGCCGTGAATGCGGATAGCGGCTTTTGGTAGCTACCGGCTCGGTTAAGCCAGCCGGTATCGTTTTGACTCTCTTCTAGATCGTCTTGCGCAAGTCGGCCGGCGGCAACTTGAGTTGGCCGCGATACTTGGTGACGGTACGGCGTGCCACCACCACACCTCGCCCTGCCAACATGCGTGTCAGGTCGACGTCCGACAGCGGGGTGTCGCAATCTTCAGCATCGATCATCTCTTTGAGCAATGCACGTACCGCTGCGGCAGAACAGGTTCCGCCGTGTTCGGTCGCCAGTTCGCGTGAGAAAAAATGCTTGAATTCAAAAATGCCGGCCGGCGTCGCCATATATTTATTGCCGGTGGCACGGGAAATAGTCGATTCATGCAGGCCCAGCGATTCCGCGCACTCGCGCAAGCCATAAGGCTTCAAGGCCATCTCGCCATATTCGAAAAAATTGCGTTGATGCGCGACGATGGCCTCGGCAACGCGCTGGATAGTGGAAAACCGCTGTTCCACATTTTTGATCAGCCAACGTGCTTCTTGCAACTCTTGAGCCAGCGGCGCCCGATCTTTGCATCGGGCATTACGCAGCATGGCGGCATAGGACTGGTTCAAGCGCGTGCGCGGCAGTATGGCCGGATTGGTCACCACGCACCAAGCGTTCTTGACTTTACGCACGATCACGTCGGGGGTGACATAGACCGCGCGGGAATTACTGTAACGCTGCCCGGGTTTGGGATCCAGGCCGCGAATCAACTGAAAGGCGGTACGTAATTCGGCCGGACTACAACCCAACGCACGCTCGACTTCGGTGTATTCGCGCCGTGCCAGACGGCTTAAATGGTCGTCAATGATGCGCATGGCCAGTTGCCGAGTGCGCTCGGCCGCGGCCGCGAGCTGCGGATCCTGGTTATCCGGCTGAAGGCTGAGGGCGTGCAATTGCAAATGCAGGCATTCGACAAGGTCGCGCGCGCCTATCCCCGGTATGTCGAGCTGCTGTACCAGTTTGAGCGCAATCGATAGTTCCGCGGCGTCGGGCGGCGGCTCGATTTCCAGGGTGTCGGCCAGGGCGCACAGGTCTTCGCGTAAATAACCGTCGTCGTCGAGCGCTTCGACCACCAGTTCAACCAGCAAACGATCGCGTTCGCTCAAGTTATAGTGATGTAAGGCGCGATGCAGATGTTGCTGCAGGCTCAATTGAATGGCCTGCGATTCGCCGGCTTGGTTATAGTCGTCGTCGCCGCTGCCCTTGGAAGTGGGATAGGCGCCCAACGAGTTTAAGCCGGAATCGTCATCGTCATAAGAACCGTGTTCGGAAAATTCTGCTTCATGGTCGGCCTGGGTCGATGTGGCATCTGTCGAATCCGACCGATCCGCCTCGTCGAGGGAATCCGCGCCGGTTGCTGTCGACAACGACTGCGAGTCGCCTTCGGCACGCTGCATGAGGTCGCTCTCAGGATCGCGGTGCTCGTCTTCCTGGTCGGTCGCCGATTGCAGTTCTTCTTCTTCTTCTTCGAGAAATGGGTTGTTGGCCAGGGCGTGCTGTAACTCCTGCGCCAGCTCAAGCGACGACAATTGTAGTAGCTTGACCGATTGTTGCAGTCGAGGTGTCAGCGTCAGGTTTTGGGTGACGCGCAAATTGAAGCCGGGCTGTATCAATGTTCCTCTCCACGTTTTGGATTAAGGCTCTTCGATACAGTGGCGTGCAAGATATATGCCAATCGCGCGGATCTCCGCCTGCCGGAGCTCGCGGCCAGCAAAGCGACGATTGGAATACCTTGGTGTGTAAATTCTGCAAACAGATTGAAGCAATGGCAGGGCGATGGCGCCTGATTAACCGGGGGCGGATCAGTCAAGCCGCGGGTCAGGACGGCAATCAAGCCACCTGATAACCGGCCAGGCGGTTATGCAGCGTCTTCCGGCTGACGCCCAAAGCGAGCGCGGCCAGATGTTTGTTGCCATTAAAATGGTCCAGGGTGGCGAGGATAATCTCGCGCTGCGCATCGGCCAGGGTAGTACCGATCGCAACGTTGACATAGCCGTCCTGATGCGAAATTCGTTTGGAGTGGACGGCGAGCCCCGGATTGGGAACCTCGATAATCTCATCCGCCAGAATAAAAGCACGATGAATGGTATTTTTCAGTTCGCGGATATTGCCGGGCCAGTGATAACCGCGAATAGTCTCCAGTGCCCGTGCCGAAAATACCTTGCGGGATTTTTCGGTGGCGTTGAAATTTGCCAGAAAATGCTGCGCCAGCAATTCGATATCGCATACTCGCTCGCGTAGCGGCGGAACTTGCAAAGGAAATACCGCCAGGCGATACAGCAGGTCTTCACGCAGGACCCCTTCTTTGACAGCTTGTAGCGGGTCGCGATTGGTGGCGGCGATGATACGCACGTCCACTTCGATTAAATCGGAGCCGCCGACTCGATGAAATTTACCGGTTTCCAGCACCCGCAACAGCTTGATTTGCATGTCGGCTGCCATCTCGGTGATCTCATCGAGAAACAGCGTGCCGCCGCTGGCATGCTCGAAATAACCGATTTGCTGGTGCGTGGCACCCGTATAACTGCCTTTTTCATGGCCGAATAATTCCGCCTCGATCAGGCCGGCGGGAATCGCCCCACAGTTGACCGGAATAAACGCTTGTTGGCTACGGGTACTTTTCTCGTGGATGGTTTTAGCGATGACTTCCTTGCCCGAGCCGCTTTCGCCCGCAATCATCACCGTGGCCAGCGTTTGCGCCACGCGATCAAGTTGGCTATAGAGCCGTTGCATCGTCACCGAGGCAGTTTTAAGCAGGCTGCTTGAAAGCTGCGCCGGCTGCTTGGCGGCAAGGTCTGCAGGGGGGACTTCCGTCGAGGATAGGGCGACAGGCAATTTGATTTTCCGTAGGAAAGCTTAGTAGTATTTAGCGTGCGACCTAGCCGGCGTCAAGCATTGAGATACGTATTCATGGCCTAAATCATAGGCCAAATTTTCTGTTCCGGCAGGTAAACAAATGAGCGCTGTAAAGATTGTAATAACTGGCTTTATAAGGTCTGCCGGCCAAAGCGCAATCCAACCGGTTTAAATCTCATTGGGAATTTTTGACCGGAGGCCATGAATAAAGTGCAATTTTTTTGATGAAATACGAAGGGCGGAAAATTTTACGGTTTTTTCTGCGGTGCAAGCCTGGCAAGGTGCCGCGACAAAATTAAGCCACGCTGCCGATGATAGGGACGGAACTTATTTGAGATGTATCCTGCCAAATCAGCACGTTCCATTTTTTAGCGCTGACTTTGGCCCTCGCATCTAGCCTGAACCGTGTGAAATGAATGTAAGCCAAGGCAGGGCGGCCGTCCGCGGCGAGGGTTTGCTTGACGCCGCAAAATGAAGTTGCGAGATTGGATGTGGCCCAGGCCGTGCCTCGATTTATCGAAGTAAAGGTGCCAAGCGTGCGCGGCTCAATACCTATTCAATGGAGAAATAAATGCCGCATATCCTGATTGTCGATGACGACGAAAATCTCCGCTCGGCGCTGACGGAAGTCGTATCTTCGCAGGGGTTCACCATTGCGGTGGCGGAAAACATGCGTGAAGCCTGTGTCCAGATCGGTTGGAAAATGCCCGATGTGGTGCTCGCGGATATGAAGCTGCCGGATGGTAACGGCATGGATTTATATAAAGAAATCGACCCCGCCAGCGAGGTCGAATTTATTATCATGACCGGCCATGCCAGCGTCGACAGCGCAGTGGATGCATTGCGCCTCGGTGCTTCGGATTATTTAGTCAAGCCGGTCAATATGCAACGTCTGACCGCCATTCTCGACCGGGTGCCGCGTACCGGCGACCTGAAAGCGGAAATCGGTTCATTGCGCGGTGAACTGCGCCGTTTCGGTCGTTTCGGCAAAATGCTCGGCAATTCGCCCGCCATGCAACAGCTCTACGACCAGATCGGCAAGGTGGCGCCCACCGAGGCCACAGTACTGCTGATCGGCGAAAGCGGTACCGGTAAGGAGTTGGCTGCGCAAACGCTGCATGATCTGAGCCTGCGGCGCAAACGGGTGTTTCTACCGGTGAATTGCGGTGCGATTTCGCCCAACTTGATCGAAAGCGAAATGTTCGGCCACGAGAAAGGCAGCTTTACCGGCGCCGATCGCCAACATAAGGGGTTTTTCGAGCGTGCTCATGGCGGTACCCTGTTTCTCGATGAAATTACCGAAATGCCGATCGAGCTGCAGGTCAAGCTATTGCGCGTACTGGAGACCGGCCTGTTTATGCGGGTGGGAACCAACCGGGAAATCGAAACCGATGTGCGGGTGATTGCCGCGACCAACCGCAATCCGGAAGAAGCCGTGGCGGAAGGGCGCATGCGCGCCGACCTCTATCATCGGCTCAATGTGTTCCCCCTCGAATTGCCGCCGTTGCGCAACCGCGGCAGCGACGTCGAGTTGATCGCGCAGAGCCTGCTCGAGCAACTGAATAATGCCCATCAGACCAGCAAAAGCTTCCCGCAGGAAGTGATTGATGCCATGTTGGCCCACGATTGGCCGGGCAATGTGCGTGAATTGAAGAATTACGTCCAACGCGCCTATATTCTGGCGGATGAACCTCGCATCGACGCGCCCGCCGCCGCCTTGCATATGGCAAGCACCAAGCCGGCCAGCACCCCGGTGGTCTCGGTGCCGGTTGGGGTCAGTCTGGCTGACGCCGACCGGCAGTTGATCCTGGCCACGCTGGAACAGTTCGGCGGCGTCAAGAAACATGCCGCTGAAATACTGGGCATCAGTCTGAAGACCCTGTATAACCGGTTGGGCGAATATAGTGTGCAGGGGTTGCTGCCGGCCGAATTTGGCAGCGAGGCGCACGAATTGGCGGATATGAATTGAGCGCAATAGCCGAGCAATCAAGGTGACCGGGCATGTCGCTTGCTGAAGTTGATCAAGTCGATGAATTTTAGCTAACGCGACATCCAACCCGGAGTACACCATGATCGAATCAAGCCAGACTCAAGCAGCAGCAACCCGTCAGGACCAGCAGGATCATCGGTTCCTGCATTGGTTACATCAACCGGCGCCCGTTCCGCCGGTCGGTGACCCGCCGATGCCGCCGCCGTATGATCCCGATCCGGTGGAATTGCCTCCGCCCGAGCAGCCCGTGATACCGACGCGTGCGCGTGCAATCTTGCCGACTGCCGTTGGATTGCACTAAAACAGTATTTATCGATCGCCATGGCGATCATCGGGAGTTTTTTAATGCATGCCCGGTTTGTTAAGGAATTGCTACGGCGTGAGGCCGTGCTCCATCATCCGTCGATCGCCTGGATGGCGACCCCCGACGGCAGTTGGATCGAACTCCACGAAAGCTGGTCGGTGTTGACCGGGCGCAGCAATGCTTCGTCGCTGGGCGACGGCTGGCTCGAATCCCTGGCTCCGGCGCAACGGCCGCTGATCGAAAGGCAATGGCGCGCGGCACTGGCTGTCGGCGCTCCGCTGAAACTTGAGGTGTGCCTGATGCGCGCCGATGGGGGCGAGCAGGCGATGTTGTTCGATAGCTGCCCGGTGCGAGCGGACGATGGAGAGCTGCACGGTTACATCGGTTACCTTGGGGCTCGTTCCGATACTGAAGCCAAATTGCGTGTTGCCTTGCACAAGGCTCAAACCGCGCTGGCGGTGCATGACCACTTTCTGGCAACCATCTCGCATGAATTACGGGCTCCCTTAAGCGGGATTCAAAGCTGGGCCTATGTACTGGAACAGTCCTTGGGCCAGGCGGCCGTGGCACCTGTACCGCGTGCCTTGACCGGCATCAAGACGGGCGTGGACCAGCAAGTCAAGTTATTGGACGACCTGCTCGACGCGGCTTATGTGATGTCGCCGCGGATTGCCTTGCAATATGAATCGCTGAAACCGCAAGATTTGCTGGAGGAAGTGTTATTGCGGCAGCAAGCGCGATTCGAAGAAAAACAACTCCAACTACGTTGCGAAATCGAGGCGGACGTCGGTCTGACCCGAGTCCAGGGCGATGGCAACCGGATGATGCAGGCTCTGGAAAATATCGTATCCAATGCCATCCGCTTTTCCGAACCGGGCGGCACCGTGGTTGCGGCAATCCAATTGCTCGGAGATGAAGTGCGCATCGCCGTGACCGATTTCGGCCGAGGCATTGCGGCACACCGCCTGGCGTCTTTGCGCAACCCCTATCCCCAGTGGAAAGATGCCGACACAGGAGAAAGCCCCGAGGCTCGCCTGCAGCCGTTTGTCAGTATCGGCCTGAAGTTGACCCTGACACGCCGCCTGTTGGAATTACATGACGGGCGCTTGACGTTGGACAGCGAAGGCCAAGGCAAAGGCTCCGAGTTCGCGATTTTTTTCCCCGCGCATCGCGCGATGTAAGGCTTAAATTTTCGATTTAATTCGTTATCGGGCCGGCTCCCCACGTGGAGCCGGCCCGATAGAGGTAACGGCCGCCGCCTTGCCGGCCCGGCGGCGCAACGCGCCCGCCAATAAAATCTGCAGCGCCCCTCCCAGCTTGTAGTACGTTCAGCGCTTGCACACCCGCCCCCGTGAAAATTTTACCTTGGTAGTAATTACTGCATGTGTCGGTGCGCCTAATAACGCTGTTTCCCCTCTAAAACCGCTGCGACAGCCAATCAATGCCCAAGGCACGCTAATTGCGTCATAGCCTATGCACGTTATTGATTCAGCACCATTCAACTTTTTGGAGGATTTAAATGAAAAAGAATCTCGCAAAAGCTTTGCTTGCCACCGCAGCTTCCGTATTTGCGCTCAGTGCCATGGCCCAGGCCTCGGACACCAGCGCAAACAGCACACCGAGCGATTCCGGCGCCATGGCCAGTTCAAGCACGCATGCCGACCGCAGCACCAGCCGGACCATTGCGGACAAGACCATCAGCACCAAAGTCAATGCCAAATTCCTGGCCGATTCGGATATCAAGTCACGCAACCTCAAGGTTCGCACCTACAAGGGCGTGGTTCATCTGAGCGGCTTTACCGCTACCCAGGATCAAGCCGATCACGCCGTGGATGTAGCCAAAGGCGTGGACGGCGTGACGGACGTGAAGAGCACGATCAAGGTCAAGGCCGATCAATAAGCCTGACTCGATATCGGTCCAGCTATGCTTGGAGCGTCTCAGGTGCCGCATACGCCGCGGCACCCTTTACCGCAGGTACTAAGTGACCTGGGGTAAAGAAAAACGATGGACGGACCGCAAGTCAGTCCTCAGCAGCAAACTTAATTAGGAGAATAAAATGTTGGGAACCATCTTGCTGATTATCTTGATCCTGATGCTGGTCGGCGCTTTTCCGACCTGGGGACATAGCCGTTCATGGGGCTACTACCCGAGCGGCGGTATCGGTATCGTCCTGATTATCGTGATTGTTTTGCTTCTGAGCGGACGAATTTAGTTTGCTTGGCTTGGCGGGCGCCTCCTTATCCTGGAGACGCCCGCCTTGGTTCTGCTAGTGATGTCTTGCCGCAGACGTAGTGGCCGCCTTATGCGAGGTTTTTTTCGTCGCTTTCTTTACCGTTTTCTTGGCCGGAATATCGATCCCTGCTCGCCGCGCTTCCGACAGCCCGATCGCAATTGCCTGCTGTCTCGATTTGACTCCCTGCTTGCGCACCCCAACACGTTTCATCTGTTCTTCGACGAAAGCACCGGCCTGGGTGCTGGGTGACTTGCCTTCGCGTTTGGCCTGTCTGGCCTTCGCCAAAGTTTTCTTTTCGGGCATTTTTCGCTCCTTTGTAACAAGCTGAAGGTTGAATTGAAATTGTTACCGCATTGTGCGTTCCGCAGACTTGAGGGCCAATGCCGTGCGCGGGTACGACGCTTGCGTGACTCGTTGTTATCCGATGCCGCGACGGCCAGGAGCATTACCTTCGTCAGCCCTTTTTGAGGAGCCAACATGAAAGCCGCAGGCCATGCAACCAGTAGAAAGCAGCAACAAAAGCGGATCAGCGAAGATCCATTAAAGTCTCCCGCGACGGATACCGCGGCAGCCCAACCCGACGAAATTCATGATGCGGTCGAACGCAACCGCGGCGGTGAGGGCTCGGCAAAACATGATAAACACGGTAACCGGCCACCCGCATCCAACCCCAATCAACCCGGCAGCGATACGGCACCGCACGACGACCCTGAGCAAAGCCCCGCGAAATCGAGCCAGGGTGCGAAAAAAAAGAGTGATTCCGCCTCTCGCTCCGCAGCCTCGCCGCATAATCCGCAGCAACTCAGATCCACTGAGGTGCGACCGGGTACTGCCGGCACTTCGATCGAGGTTGCCCTATGGGCGGAATTGGCCGATCGAAGCGACCCCGGCTCTTCCTTGACCGCGGAATCAGTCGGGCGTCAAGGCGCGATTTATGCCGAAGAGCAACTCAGTCGCCAGCCTTTGCCCAAAGACGACGATTAAGTTGGCAACATAAAGCGGCGCATACGTCTGGCATCGGCCTTGGCTCTTTACCCGTGTTCTTGCCGATGAATGGCATCACATCCGCTTGTTGCCGCGGATGTGATGCCATCGGTTTTAAAGCATCGGCCCTTGATGAACGCGATTTAACTCCGCTTCATCATCGAGGAAGGTGTCACGCTCCCAATAACGCTCGGTACGATAATAGTCGTGTACGCCGACGGCCCATTGCAGGTCGCCCATGGCCGGCCATTGGTCTTTGTCGAAGCCCGGAGCATCCTTGACCTCGCTCGCGGGTACATTCAGCGCAAAGGACTTGTTGTCGATATTCAAGGTCAATGCGCCCCAGGGTATCGCCAGTAATTTATCGCCGATCCCGAGAAAGCCGCCGCTGGATAAAACGGCGTAAGCGATTCTGCCGCTTAATACGTCGAGCATGATGTGTTTGATCTTGCCGATATTTTTCCCATCGGAACTCAAGACTTCATTGTTTTCCAAAGTATCGGCGGCCATGACTTCCGGCCCCGGGCCGCCGTGATGGTCGCGTCCCGCACCCACAATACTGGCGCCTTCACCACGCGCCGCCGCATTACGTTGCATATCGCTCGGATTCATAATGATCTCCTGGTGATTGAACAAAGATCGCTAACGGAGCTTGTGTGATCGAGGTTGGGTACCCCTGAGTACCTTTTAGTAGCGCAAGGTACCGGTCCACGCCGCGCCGCTGCGTCACCCAAGATGCAGCAGGTTCCATTCCCGTCCCGCCGCATCAGGCTTGTGGCCGATAAGGCGGCCGTCGACGCACCACGCCCACGCGATTTTTACATTTATTGAAATCGAGTTTGTTCCCTTAATTGGGCTGCTGGCTTGAGCTGCCGGCGGGCACTCACGCCGATGCTGACACCGGCCTATCGAAGCGGGTATCGATAGACCGGAAAGCCGCAAAAACCGAAGCTTCATTTTTAGTGAGTGGGTAGCATCGATGCCAGAACCTGCTTGGCGGCGTTGACCACCACTCGGCCGCCGCGCGGATCGCCCTTGAGCAGCGCAGCCCCCAGATGTTTGGCCTGTTCCAGGGTAATGTGAGGCGGCAAAGGCGGTACTTCGGGGTCGGTTCGGACCTCGATCACCACCGGGCGGCTAGACGACCAGGCCCGGTCCCAGGCGTCGGCCAACTGTTCCGGCCGCTCGACCAGGATCCCGTTTAGTCCGATCATTTCTGCAAAGCGGTGATAAGGCACATCAGGCAATTGCTGCGAGGCATCGAATTTTGGGTCTCCCTCCATCACTCGTTGCTCCCAGGTGACCTGGTTCAGATCCTGATTATTCAATACCAGGCAGATCCACCGCGGATCGGCCCATTGCCGCCAATATTTAGCCACCGTGATCAGTTCCGCCATATTGTTCATCTGCATCGCGCCATCGCCGACCAGTGCGATAACCGGGCGATCCTGATGACTGAATTTAGCGGCGATAGCGTAGGGTACCGCCGCGCCCATTGAGGCCAGCCCACCCGATAACGAACATTTCATGCCGCGGCGGATCCTGGTACGGCATTTCCTGCAAGTCGTTGGGCAAGATCAAGGTGGTGACGCGCCGTTCGCCAAGCGCGACCCGGATCGCCCGATCCAGCAGGTGCCGCACCTGCGACGGCACCGATGCCTGCTGCACAAAAGCACCGGAGACATCCTTGAACATTGCCGGTAGATCGAGTTCCTGCTGATAATGTCCGCCCAATGCCGTGCGCGCCTGTTGACCGGCAATCGCCAGCACCGGCATATGATCCATTCGCGCGTCATAGAGACCCGTCAGCAGATGTGAAGCGCCGGGCCCCGAGGTTGCAATACATACCCCCAATTCGCCGGTGAACTTGGCGTGCGCCGCGGCCATAAAGGCCGCCATTTCTTCATGGCGGGCCTGGATAAATTCGATCTTTCCCGCAGCGCGTTGCAGCGCGCCGAACATGCCGTTGATGCCATCGCCGGGATAGCCGTAAATGCGGCGCACCCCCCATTGGTACAAGCGTTCCACCAAAAAATCACTGACGGTCTGACTCATATGCGACACCTCATAATGTGAAAGGTTAAGCTGGTTTTCCACCGGTAAGGTCTAGATGGGCTCGCCCAGAGTTTGTGTGGCGCCGACAATATCCTTGGCGCGGCTGACACTCAGGCCATCGCGCATCAAGGTAATCAAGGAGGCAGTCTCGCGCTCCCGGCCGCAGGCGAGAACGGCTACCACGGCATCGCCCTCGGTGAACAAGGCAATAAAATCCTGTTGTTCGGGCTGGCCTTCGATCAAAATCCGCTCCCAATGTCGCGCATGCCCCAGATATTCGAAGCGTTTGCCATAGTGGTAAGTCCAGAAAAACGGCACATCGCCGTACGTTTCGTCGCCCCCGAGCATGTTGTGCGCCGCCACCCGGGCTTGTTGCTGCGCCACGCGCCAATGTTCGATCCGTATCAGTTCGGCTGACCCTGGCGGCGCATAGGCGGCCACGTCGCCGGCAGCAAATAATCCGGCCGCCGCGCGCATGCCGGTATCCACCGCAATCCCACCGTCGTCACGCAAAGCGATGCCGTGGATAAACGCGGTCGCAGGTTCGATGCCGGTGCCGATGACGACCAGGTCGGCCGGGATCCGTTCGCCGTTTTCCAATACCACCGCCGTGACCGCGGTGTCGCCTTCAAATCGCACCGCATTGCCCGGGACAAACTTAACTTGATATTTTTCGTGCAGACGGCGGAACATGCCGCCCAACGCGGGCCCGAACTGTTTGGCAAAAGGGATCTGTTCCGGCGTAATCACGCTCACTTCGAGATGTTGCTGGCGCAAGGCCGATGCCACTTCAAGGCCGATAAAACCGCTGCCGATAATCACCGCGCGTTGACCCGCTTCGACATCGTCGAGGATTGCCGCGGCATCCGGGGCGGTGCGCAGCAGGTGAATGCCGGCCAAGCCGGAACCCGGTATCGAGAGTTTTTTGGGGCTGCCGCCGGGTACCACCAAGGCCATGTCGTACTTCACGCTGCGCTGGCGGTCGATTTCGATAGTTCGGTGCTGGACCTCAAGACGGGTAACCGTACCTTTCTCAACCCGAACCTGCCGCTCGGCGAAGAAATTCCGCTTGCATAAGGTCGGCACGTCTTCCGGCGACATCTCTCCGGCCACGACAAACTTGCTTAAAGCCGTGCGATCGTAAGGCAGGCCGCTCTCTTGCGCGATCAGTACAATCTCGCCGCCGAAGCCCGCTTCACGCAAGGTGGCTGCGGCGCAAGTCCCGGCCGCGCCGGCGCCGACAATGGCAAACACGCGCCGATCGGGGGCGGGGGTTTTGACGGGCGGCACGATGGGGGTAGTGCCGACCCAGATCGCCTCGCCTTCGCGATGCACCGGGTAGCACGTCAGACCGTTCAAGGCGGGCGGTTCAAGCAGGGCGCCGTCGCTGACCTTGAATGAGGCTTTATGCCAGGGACAGACGATGCGCCCTTGGCAGACGGCACCCTCATCAAGTGGCGCACCTGCATGAGGACATTCGGCACCGAAGGCACGAACCTCTTCACCGTCGCGCACCAGGATAATTTTACTGCCGCCGATCTCAAGGCGAAATGGACGGTCTTGTTTGAGTTCACTCCAGCGGGCTACTTGCCGCATGCCGCGATGCGCGGCGGGGGTTGCGGTAGATCTTTCAAGGGGGAGGTCGGTTTGCATCAAGTACTCCTGGGCGACCCGTAGGGATCACGGTTGCGGGGAGAAACCCTTCTTTTTAGCCAGATCCAGAGCCATCTGATAATGTTGCTGGAGGGTGGGCAAGGCCTTTTGCGCCGCTTGCTTAAGGTCATCGTTCTGACCATGGGCGATTTCTTTCTGGAAGGCGGCAATGGCGGTTTTATGGCCTTCGATGCCGATTTTTTCAACATAAAAGCGATCGAATTCGGCCGGTACGGTGTGGTTCAGATGGTCCAGCAGTGCCATGTCCGAATTGTCTTTGGGTGCTTTTATGCCGTGCGGCGCGGCAATTTGCAGTTCCGCCGTCAGCTCGGCATGGTCTACCGTCATATGTTGGGCAAAAGAGATCACATCGTCGTCCTTGGAGCGGCTGCGGGCGACTTTTGCCGCATCGATTTCAGTGGAGTTGGACATGGTGGCGGCTTGCACAAACTGCTTGTCGACCCGCGGCAATTTGTTTGCCATGGTGGTCGACGCGGCCTGGCTGACTTGGGCTGAGACCGTGTACGGCAACGACGCGGTAAAAGCTGCGCTGAGTAAAACTGCCTTGCTCGTGCGGCTAAACATGGGTGCCTCTCCAGGATAAACACTTATCGCGTGCGCTGATCGGCGCCGGATGTATCGTTCCAGCCAAGGCAGCAAGCGTTATGCCCGGGAGCACGAAGTGGAGGAGGGTTCAGGCGGCGGCACTTTGCTGGGCCGGCGTCGCGGGGCGCAAAAAATCGAGCAACAATGCCTCATCATTTTTTAAGCCGCTAATCCGCTTGGGTCGAGGCAGGTTTGCCAAGCGGCCGGCCGCATAGGCATTCAACAGGTCGGGGTGGATATAACAGCGGCGACATACCGCTGGTGTGTTACGCAGCAGGCGGGCAGTGTCTTTTACCATCGCGACAATATTTCTTTTTCCCTCCGCCTCCGTCGCAAAAGACAGGGTGCGCAGTCCAGCCAGCGCGTGCACGCTGCCGGCCCAGGTCCGGTAATCCTTGGCGGTAAAGTCGAACCCGCTGATTTCGCGCAAGTAAACATTGATCGCCGAAGAGCTGACGGTATGGCGTTGGCCGGCCTCATCGAGGTATTGAAACAAATCGTGGCGACGCCGGGTCAGGCCGCGGCGGGTATCCGTGGAATAGCGCAGCCCCGTCTCGGCCAATGTCTCGGCCAATGCCTGGTCTGAGACCTCGGCTAAAACGGGCAAGGCATCGGGTGTGAGGGCTTGGGTCACGCATACTCCCTGGTTTTAAGCTGGGGGCAGCACACACTGTGCCCGAGAATATCGAGTTGGGGCTTGCGTTTAAAGCAGGCGCAAATATTGCTTCATTAACGAAGCTATCCGGTCGTTTACGCCCAATAAAGGCTACACCACCTTCAGATTGGCCAAATAGCGTGTAGAAATTTCCGGATTTGTAATTTTTTATGATTAGCAGCGTCGCGCATAAAAATATCCAAGGCGGACAAGGCATAATCCGCTCGCGCGGGGATGGCACTTCAATTGAATCAATATCGGGAGAAAAAATGTCTGCAGCAGATGAAAATACGATTTCAAAAATAATTGGTAAGTTCGAGACCGAATTGCTGCAGGACTGGTTGGGAGCGCTTCTCACATCGTCGCTCAGGCGTTATACAGAAAGTGAGCGTGAAGTGACGCAGCAATGCGAAAATTTCCTGCGCGGACTGCGCGTCGCGACGGCAACCGGGCCGGCGCAGGATATCGAGTCACGCGAGTGGGATGAAGTGCGTCATTTGCTGGCCGAAATCTCTAAAACGCGAGTGCATCAAGGTTTTTCCTCGATCGATACCGCAAATTTTGTCTTCTCGCTCAAGCAACCGCTCTTTTCCAAGCTGCGCATCGAGCTGGCGGACCGGCCTCAAGTTCTTGCCGACGAAACCTGGGCGATCAGTACCTTGCTCGATAAATTGGGCCTGTTCACCATCGAAGTGTTCCAGAAGAGCCGCGAGCATGTGATTCTGCGGCAACAGCAGGAACTGCTGGAATTGTCGACCCCGGTAGTGCAGTTATGGAAAAATGTGCTGGCGCTGCCGCTGATCGGAACCCTCGATAGCGCTCGTACCCAGGTCGTGATGGAAAGCTTGCTGCAAAAAATCGTGGAAACGGGTGCCTCGATCGCGATTATCGATATTACCGGCGTGCCGACAGTAGATACCTTGGTGGCGCAACATTTGCTTAAGACGGTGGCGGCGGCGCGCTTGATGGGCGCCGACTGCATCATCAGCGGCATCCGGCCGCAAATCGCCCAGACCATTGTTCATCTCGGGGTCAATCTCGAAGACGTCATCACCAAGGCAACGCTGGCTGATGCTTTCGTGATCGCGCTCAAGCGGACCGGGTCGACTATCAGTTATCCCACCACCACCAACTAAGCCCTTATGGACAGAATTCCAATTCTTCGCATCGGCCGCCTGTTGCTGGTCACGATTCAGGTCGATATGCACGATCAACTGGCCATGAACTTGCAGGATGACTTGACCAGTCGCATCGTCAAAGATGGCGCAAAAGGGGTTTTGATCGATATTTCGACACTGGACATCGTCGATTCTTTCATCGGCCGCATGATAGGCAACACGGCGGCGATGGCGCGAATTCTCGATGCACAAACCGTGGTGGTCGGGATGCAGCCCGCCGTGGCCATCACTCTGGTCGAACTTGGCCTGCGGCTCGATGGAGTTCATACCGCTCTGAATGTGGAGCGCGGCATGGCCTTGTTCGATCAAACCTTGTCTCTTTGAATCCAGCATTGGCCAGTAGTGTGCCGAAGGACGTTCTTTTTCGACCATGACGATCATGCCTAATGGCGGTCTCCCTGTTTCTCCCGACGTTTTGCCGCTCAAGTCCGGCGAAGACGTGGTACGCCTGCGGCAGCTCGTGCGTGAGCGTGTGCTGTCGATTCATTTGAGTCTGGTCGAACAAACCAAATTTGTCACGGCGACCAGCGAGCTGGCCCGTAATACCTTGGACTACGGTGGTGGCGGCAGAGCCGAACTTGAGATTATTACAGCTCATGAAAAACGTGGTGTCAGAGTGACTTTTATCGATCAAGGACCGGGCATTCCCGATGTGGAGCAAGCCTTGAGCGATGGTTTTACCAGCGGCCGCGGAATGGGCTTGGGACTGGGCGGGGCAAAGCGCCTATCGGACGAGTTCACACTCGAAACGAAGGTTGGGGTAGGCACAAAAATTACGATTACAAAATGGAAAGCGTTTTAATCGAGCCGATTTCTCAGGCCATTTTTCCGGTGAGCGAATCCAGCCATGTTGCGGCTGCCCGGCGTGGCGCCGCTGATATTGCGCGCAAGCTGCAGTTTGACGACATGTTGACGGGCCGGGTATCGCTGGTGGTGACGGAAGCGGCGACCAACATTCTCAAGCATGCCGATCACGGCTCCATTTTGATCCGTGACGTCAGCACGCGCGACATGACTGGCATTGAAATTGTCGCGATCGACAACGGGCCAGGGATAGCGAACCTCCAAGCCAGCCTGCGCGATGGCGTTTCGACCGCGCAAACCCAGGGCAGCGGCCTGGGCGCGATGCGGCGACTGTCGCATAGCTTCGATGCGTACACGCTGCCGGGCAAAGGGTCTGCATTTTGCATGACGATACGCAATGGTGTGCAAAATGCCGCAAACCTCGGCGCGTTTTTGCTGGGTGCGGTGTGTTTGCCTATCGCCAGCGAAACAGTGTGCGGCGACGCTTGGCATATGCAAGCCGGAGTCGGCGCGGCCTCGCTGATGGTCGCCGATGGACTCGGTCATGGACCGGATGCGCGGATAGCGTCGCAAGCCGCCGTCGATGTGTTGAAGCGGGAAGGGGTGATGTCGCCGGTAAGGGCGATGGAGTTGGCCCACGCTGCGTTAAGAAACACCCGTGGCGCTGCCGCGGCGGCGATGCAGATCGATCTGACGCAGCAGAACATGAGGTTTGTCGGAGTCGGCAATATTGCCGCGTCGATCCAGACTGCCGATGGGCGCCGGCAAATGATGTCGCATAACGGTATTGTCGGCAACAATGTGCGCAAACTCCAGGAGTTTTCTTTCCCCTGGGAGCGCGAGGCCTTGCTGATCGTTCATTCGGATGGTCTCGGTTCGCATTGGGATTTGCGCACTTATCCCGGCTTGGAATATCGCCATCCGTCGCTGATTGCTGCTGTGTTATATCGCGACCATGCCCGTGGGCGCGACGATGTGACGATTATCGTCGTCAAGAACTCTCCGTCAGCATAGGCCGGCCATGACTTTGCGTATTCTTACTGTTGGCATTACTTACGAACACGATGTGGTGGCCGCGCGCCAGCGTGCACGGCAGATTGCGGTGATGCTGGGTTTCGGCGTCCAGGACCAGACACGGATTGCCACGGCGGTGTCGGAGTTGGCGCGTAACGCTTTTGTCTATGCCCGCGGCGGTAAAGTCGAATTTGTCCTGGAAGGCGTATCGCCGCCGCAGATCCTGACCATCCACGTGACCGACCAGGGCGGCGGGATCAAGGACCTCGACCTGATATTGGCGGGTAGCTATCGTTCTCCGACCGGAATGGGCGTCGGTTTGCTCGGCGCCAGCCGCTTATTGGATCAATTCGATATCCGCAGCCAGCCCGGCAACGGCACCCATATCACCCTGAAAAAGCTGCTGCCTTCAGGTACCAAGTTGATTTCCGCCAAAGATTTGGGCAACTTGATGGCGCAATTGACTGCGCTGCCGGCGAATATCAGTTTGCTTGAGGTGCAGGCACAAAACCAGGAACTGTTGAGCACGCTGGCGGAATTGAAAGCGCGTCAGGAAGAGCTGCTGCAACTGACGCGAGAACTCGAAGATACCAACCGTGGCGTGGTGGCGCTGTACGCTGAACTGGACGAAAAAGCGAATCATCTGCGGCGTGCCGATGAAATGAAATCGCGCTTCCTGTCCAATATGAGCCATGAATTCCGCACCCCGCTCAGTTCGATCCGGGCTTTATCCAAACTGCTGCTGGACGAAACGGACGGGCCCTTGACCGAGGAACAGGAGAAGCAGGTCTCTTTTATCCGTCAGGGCGCGGAAGGGCTTTCCGAATTAGTTAACGACTTGCTCGATCTGGCTAAAATCGAGGCCGGTAAAACCGAGGTCAGGATTGCCGAATTTGATGTGAACGATATGTTCGGCGCCTTGCGCGGCATGTTGCGGCCGCTGTTACTCACCGAATCGATCTCGTTGCAATTTAGTGTGCAGGGTTCGATACCGCTGATGTCGACCGATGAAGCCAAGGTGTCCCAGGTCCTGCGCAATTTCATTTCAAATGCGCTCAAGTTTACCGAGCGTGGCTACGTGCATGTTTCCGCAGTCCTCAGCGACGACGGACGTTCGGTTAAATTTTCGGTGCGCGATACCGGTTTGGGCATCGACTTGGACAGTCAGGCACTGATCTTTGAAGAATTCAGCCAGGTGCAGAATCATTTGCAGAAAGAGGTCAAAGGCACCGGACTGGGACTGCCGTTATGCCGCAAGCTGGTCAGTTTGCTGGGCGGTGCGATCGAGCTGGAAAGCACCCCGGGCCAAGGGTCGACCTTTACCGCGATTATCCCGCTCAACTATGCGGGCGAGCTCGCGGTGCAGTCGCCTCCGCTTACCTTGGACCCGGCGCCGGAAGGCCGCTTGCCGGTGTTGATTATCGAGGACCAGCAAGAAACTCAACTGCTCTACGAGAAATTTCTACGTCATTCTTCGTTCCATCCGATTCTCACTAAAAATCTGCGCGAAGCGGATGCGGTATTAAAGGAAATCAAGCCCGCGGCGATCGTATTGGACATCATTTTAAATGGACAGCACGCCTGGCACTGGTTGGCCACCCTGAAAAGCAATCCGGCTTTAGCCACGGTCCCGGTGATTTTGGCCACGGAAATCGATGATTCGCGTAAAGGCACGGCACTCGGCGCGGACGCCTTTTTCCTCAAGCCGATGTTTCGCGAAGCATTGCTTGCGACCTTGGTCCGGTTAACCGGTTTGCATCAAGACTCACTGGATGAAGATCTCAAGCAAGCTCAAAGCACCGACGCCCTGAATTTTGCGGCGGAGCTTGCACCCCATACATCCATGACGGGTCTCTCGACACCACGCGACCTGAACCATCGAGAATAAATCCATGGCTGATTCGGAGCAATCTCTGATTCTTAACGTCGACGACAATGACGGCGCACGTTATGCAAAAAGCCGGATCTTGCGCTTGGCGGGCTTTCGCACAGTCGAAGCGCGCAACGGCAGCGAAGCACTGCGCCTGGTACTCGAGTGTTCGCCGGTACTGATACTGCTCGATACCAGGTTGCCCGATCTAAGCGGTTTCGAGGTATGCAAACTGATCAAGGCCGATCCGCGTACCGAAGATGTGCTGATCCTGCAGACTTCGGCCTCTTTTTTGAATAGTGCGGACAAGATTCGGGCTTTGGATGGGGGCGCGGACAATTATCTGGTCGAACCCATCGAACCCGATGAGCTGATCGCCAACGTCAACGCGCTGCTGCGCTTGCGGAAAATCAAGCAGAACCTTAGCGAAAGTGAAATGCGCTTTCGTCAAATTGCCGAAAATTCCGCTGATGTGTTCTGGGTTTTTTCTCCCCAAGATAACCGTCCACTCTATGTCAGCCCGGCTTACGATGCCCTGTGGCAGCAAGACAGCACGCGTTTGACCGATGAGCCTGGCGACTGGATACATGCGGTGCATCCGGAGGATCGCGCGGGCGTGGTCCAGGCTTTTACCAGCTTTAGCCATGATGAACCGTTCGAACTGACCTATCGCTTGTTGCTGAGGAACGGCACGGTACGCTGGATTCGCGACCGGGGTTATCCGGTGAGAGACAAGGCAGGCAATATTTATCGGGTTGCGCGCATCTCCCAGGATGTATCCGACCGCAAACTTGCCGAAGAAATATTGACTACCGCCAGCCGCCGCAAAGATGAATTCCTCGCCACCCTGGCTCACGAGTTGCGCAATCCCCTGGGCCCGATTCTGCATTCCGTCGAGTTGTTGAAAGCCGATCCGTCGCCCGAACGTTTAAGCGAATGCGGCCCTATGATCGAGCGTCATACCCGGCATTTGATGCGGCTGGTGGACGACTTGCTGGATATCTCGCGCGTTACCCAAGGCAAGGTCACCATCACCAGCGAACGCGTTGAATTAAAATCCTTCGTTTCGACAGCGCTGGAATCGGTTTTGCCCTTTTTGCAAAGCCGCGAACATAGCCTGAGCATCGAGTTGCCGGACGCACCCATGTATTTGAACGGCGATGCGGTGAGACTCGCACAAATTGTAGGCAACGTATTGCATAACGCGGGCAAATATACTCCCAGCGGCGGCCAGATTGCACTGAAAGCCGAACGGCATGAGCAGCGCGTATGCATTTCCATCAGCGATAACGGCATCGGTGTTACTCCGGAAAATCACACCGGCATCTTCGAAATGTTTGTCCAGGCGCAACATGCGTCGGACCGTGCTCAAGACGGACTGGGGATTGGCCTGTCGCTGGTGAAGACGCTCACGGCCCTCCATGGAGGCCATATCCAGGTGGTCAGCCGCGGCGTGGATCAAGGCAGTACCTTCGAAATTAACTTGCCGCTGGCCGCGGATGCCGGCGAGAGCGTGGCGATGGCGCCCAATGCAAACGTCATCGCGGCCCCACCTCCCGCGCCTCATGCCGGGCGCTCTGCCGGCCGGATCTTGATCGTCGACGACAACCGCGACTCCGCCGAAGCGCTTTCCGAACTATTGCAATTGGACGGCTTCCAGGTCGATACCGCGGAGGACGGATTTGCCGCGTTGCGTTATACCGAGCTGATGTGTCCCAACATCATATTTCTCGATATTGGTTTGCCCGGGATGGACGGTTATGAACTCGCCACCAAATTACGCGCCTTGCCCGCCACAAAAAATGCCTTATTGATAGCCTTGACCGGTTATGGTCAAGCCAAAGACAAGATCCAGGCGTTCCAGGCCGGCTTCGATTATCACTTGGTCAAACCCGCCGAGCTGACGCAATTACGCGCGATCCTGGCCTCGGTTTCCACCGTGGAGTGAGCCGCGCCGCCGGCTTGGCTTCACCGGGATCAAGCACCGCGCGGCCATACCTTGGAGAGCAGGGGTGAAGCCGGGCGTGAATCGTGATCCGCCGCTCCCGGTCAGCGGCGGAGCCTGCCTCAAGCCCCCGGCTTCAGCACCACTTTGGTCCAACCATGGCTGCGCTCGGCAAAATGCCGGTAACCGTCGGCGGCTTGCTCCAGCGGCAGTACATGAGAGATGACGGACGACGGTTGCGCTTTGCCGCAGGTAATCAAATTGCGTAGCTTGCGATTGTAGGCTTTGACGTTGGCCTGGCCCGTTGCCACACGTTGACCCTTCATCCACATGGCGCCGAAATCGTAAGGTATTTTCCCTTCTTTCGCTAACGGTACTTCAGCCTTCGGGTCCTGTGCCACAAACACGCCGACCACCCCAATGCCGCCCGTTGGGCGGACCGCCTCGATCAGATTGTTCAACGTCAGACCCGGTACTTCATGGCCCTTGCAAGCGCATTGATAACCGACGCATTCGCAACCGCGGTCTGCGCCTTCGCCGCCGGTCAATTCGAGGATCCGTTCGACGGAATTGCCGTCGCTGTCGTCAATTGGAATCGCGCCCATTTTTTCGGCGAGCCTGAGGCGATCGGCCTGATGGTCGACCACCATCACTTTGCTGGCGCCGCGTATCGATGCCGACAGCGCAGCCATCAGTCCTACCGGTCCGGCGCCATAAATCACCACGCTGTCGCCCGGTTCAACCCCGGCCAATTCGGTGGCGTGATAACCGGTGGGAAAGATATCCGATAGCATCACATAGTCGTGCTCTTTTTCTTCGGCATCCGGTGGCAACATCAGGCAATTGAAGTCACCGAACGGTACCCGCAAATATTCGGCTTGTCCTCCGCTATAGGGTCCCATGCCGGCAAAACCATAAGCCGCACCGGCGACGCCGGGGTTGGTGGTCAGGCAAAAACCGGTCAATCCGCGCTCGCAATTTTTACAAAAGCCGCAGCCGATATTAAACGGAATGCACACCCGGTCGCCGACCCTGATCCGTGCCACGCCGGGCCCCACTTCGACCACCACTCCCAAACTTTCATGACCCAGGATACGGCCGGTTTCCATCTCGGTGCGGCCTTCGTACATATGCAAATCGGAACCGCAGATATTGCTGGTCGTGACCTTGATCAGAACATCGGTAGGCTGTTCGATCTTGGCATCGGGGACTTCCTTGACGCTGACTTGGCGTGGACCTTCGTAGACCAGTGCTTTCATGTATTCCTCCAATAAAAAGTGCCGAGTCGCCTGGAGCGACGCATTTGCCGTGGCAACGCAAATAGCATTCCCGCGGGCAGGTCCGCGCTCTGGAGGCATGGTTGTTGCTGAGTCGGGTACGCCCCCGGTCAGCGGCATAAGCCGCTGATGAAACTCCAGGAGTTATCCATGCTTGATCTTGAACAGCTTAAAAAAAATCCCGCCGGTGCGACGGCCGACCAAGTGTTGGAATTGATACGCGAGCTTGAATTGCTGCGTATATTTGCCCGTGAGGCCGGGCCTTCGTACGCCAATCAAGCAAACCAATTGGACGATGGCGCTATCGGCGCGATCAAATCGATGCCGCGCTGATTGGAGTGCCGATTGGTGAGTGGTGCGCCATGAGGGCGATGGCCGGAATGTGGGTATAGGGATTGCTGCAACTTGGGTAGCCCGGGTCGGAGCGAGACGGTTCCCGGCCAGCAGGCCGGTAGCGAAGCACGATGTAATAACCTCAAAATACGGTAATTTTTACCTACTGCATGGACGCTTGGCATGCCGGCAGTTCAGGGCAGGGAAGCTTGCCGGCGGGTGTCCGGGTGTCTTTATCCAACCGAGGAACGCGATGAAATCCCATACCGTTTATGTCGAAACCGATAACGAAGCATTGGTGGCCGCGGCTTTATCCGAATTGATCGAATTTAAAATTTGCGTCGAGCAGGATATGCTCAAAGCGTTTGGGTCCAGAACGCGGTTGGCGGCGATGTCCGTCACCTATGCCGCGGAAGACGCCACCGAGGCGAATGGCTATCTGGCGCTGTGGCTGTACGAAAAACTGCAACACGAAAGTACTCAGGGCGTCACCGTCAACGGCCGCGATATCAGTCCGGGGGATGCAACGCTTGATACGCTATTGCAAGCGGTGCAAACAGAAAAGCCGGTGACGGATCCGGCGGACTAAGGTAGCGAGGGAAGCCCGGGCGGCCGATGTAATAAAGACAGAATAAAGTAATTTTTGCAAATTTTGCAGGATGTGCAGCGCGGTTCGAACACGACTGAAACAGGATGGAGAAGGGCCGATGCCGAGCCAGGCAAACGGCCCCTGTCTTTAGCGCGCCACTGTGTCGCGCAAGGTTTTGATGGTGTTATGGTTCTTGATCACCCCTTGATACTGGGCGGCGACCAGGGCATGGACATCGGGCGGCAGCTTTTCTTTCAAGGCGTCGCTGTAAATCGATTTGGCGTGGTCTTCGCCTTTTTCGCATTCCGCCAGAATCGCGTAATCGCGATTGGGCATGACCGTGGCTCTGATACTTTCCCAGCCGCGATGCAGCGTGCCGGCCAGACTGCCGTCCGTTTCCGGCTTACCGCCCATGAGTTCGACCAACTGCTGTAAATCATGCGCCGCGGCGTGGCATTCTTGCGCGCGGGCACGCAGCAAGATACCCAATTTCGGATCCGAAATCTCTTCGGCACTGGCGGCAAAACCTTTCTCGCCATCCTTGGTGACTTCAATCAGTTTATTCAAGGTTTTAATCGTGCTCGTATCGGACATGGTGACATCGCTCCTTTAGATAGATCCGCGCCTGGAAAGTCAGTGAAAAAGAAACTGGCGCTGCCGGCATTTCAGCAGGAACTGTTCCTGCGTTGCCGGTGGATTTTGCTTACCGTAGGGTGATGCCAAGAAAAGACCGGAGCGGTTTTTGGCACATGTGAGGGGTGGCCCGGTTTTTGCTCCAATCGTGAATCCATCCACCCTTCGTCAACTTAAGGAGACGCGTCTTATGTTATTCAAGCGGATCCCTTCGCTGACTGCGGGGCAGCCTGCCGAACGCACACGTTTCACACCCGGAAAAAATTGCTGGCGGGTCGAACATGCCGATCGCTTTGCCTTGTTGATCGACGGCGAGGCTTATTTCCGCAGCTTGCGCGAAGCTATCGTGCATGCCGAGCGGACGGTCTTTATTGTCGGCTGGGATATCGACAGTCGCATGCAATTGGAGCCCGGAGGCGCGGCGGATGGTTTCCCCGCCGGTCTGGGCGAATTTCTGCAGGCGGTAGTAGCAGCCCGGCCGCGGTTGCGGGTGTATGTACTGGCCTGGGATTTTGCCATGCTGTACGCTTTCGAGCGGGAATGGATGCCGGTGTTCAAGGCCGATTGGCGTAACCGTAAGCGCATGTCATTCCTGCGCGACGGCCGCCATCCGCTGGGCAGTTCGCACCACCAAAAAATGGTGGTGATCGACGATGCACTGGCTTTTGTCGGCGGCCTTGACCTGACCCGCTCACGTTGGGATACCCCTGCGCATGCAAGTCATGCACCGGATCGGCGCACTGTCGCGGCGGTTGCAGCACCTGCCCGCAGGCCCGGTGTGGATCTTGTTGGCCTATGTGGTAGCCGCGATCTGCTCAATCCCGATTACCTTGTTGATCGGCGCGACCGGTCTATTTTTCGGCGCGCCGCTGGGCGTGATGTATGCCGTCACGGGCAGCATGTTAAGCGCCTTGATCACCTACGGCATAGGTTACTGGTTGGGGCGGGACGCGGTGCGCCAGTTCGCCGGCCCACGCCTGAATCGTTTAAGCGCGAAGCTGGCGCAGCGAGGTTTGCTGGCGATGGTGATTCTGCGCGTGATGCCGGTTGCCCCGTTCACTATTGTCAATTTGGTCGCGGGCGCGTCGCAGATTGTATTGCGCGATTATTTTCTGGGCACGCTGATCGGAATGGGACCTGGGATAGTCCTGACGGTGGTGTTTGCGCATCAACTGGTGCACGCGATCCAGCATCCCAGTGTGCTCTCGATGAGCGTGGTCGGGGCCGTAGGTGCCGCGCTGATTGCCTTATCCGCCTTATTGCAACGGCTGCTGGCCCGCAATGCCGAGGCCCCGGACGCCACGCCCGCATCGGCGCCTGCCGCCGGTACCAAAGCACGATATGATTCGACCCGGGAGACTCGCCTTGAGTGAGGCGCCGGCCGCGCTGAAAGTCGCCACGTATAACATTCACGGTGCGGTGGGTTGCGACCGCCGTTACGCGCCCGAGCGGATTGCTCGTGTGCTGCTGGAACTGGACGCCGACATCGTGGCATTGCAAGAAGTACCGTTAGGCGGTGCGCGCGGTGAGCGTGACAACGTCCTGACTCTGCTGAGCGAGAGCGGCGGTTATTACGCCGCCGAAGGGCCGACGATCGATATGCCCGGCCGCCGTTACGGCAATGCTGTATTAAGCCGCTACCCAATCCGCGCGGTGCGTAACATCAATTTGGCGATTCAAAGCCGTGAGCCGCGCGGGGCGCTGGATGCCGACATCGAATGCCGGCGGCACATGGTGCGGGTGGTGGCAACCCATTTGGGCCTGGGCGCGGCGGAACGGTCGCATCAAGTTGAGTGCCTGCTGCAGGCCTTCGACACCCGTGATATGCCGGTGATTCTGCTGGGCGATTTAAATGAATGGCTGGTTTGGGGACAGCCCTTGCGCAGGTTGTTGACGCATTTTCTGCGAGGCCGGGCACCGGCAACTTTTCCCACCTGGTGGCCGTTGTTCGCCCTGGATCGTATCTGGATCCATCCAGGGGAAGCACTGCGAGAAGTCTCGGTACATCGCAGCGCGTTGGCCCGTATTGCCTCGGATCATTTTCCCCTGCTGGCGCGGATTGACTGGCCGCCGAGAGCGAATCAGGAGCGAGGCGGTTGAAACGAAACGTAATCGGGGAAGCCAAGCATGTTATTGCAAGGACCAAGGTGCGATGTATTATTTAACACCCGGTAATTGCGCCACGCCTGCGATGACACCGGCACTCCAGCACGATGAAAATTTTCTCTCACAGAGCGCCGGTTTTGCCTCAAAATTCGCACCGTCGGGTACCGTGCCTCTCGAGCTTAAGCGGTAACCGGTACAAGGGAAAAGTAAAACTCAAAGTATTCATTTAAAAGTGCGAGTTAAAGCGGGACCTGGAAAAATCCCATGCGGCTCGAAGTTCGCTTGATATATTGCTCCCATAGCTAAAAAAATGAACAGTCCATCTGCCCCCGATCAGGCAAATTTTCGCGGTATTCTCAGGCGTAACATTGCTTTGCCATTGGTACTTGGTATTGTCAGTTCGGCCGTGTTTATCGGCCTGATTTTATATCTGCTGTCGGTCTTGTGGTGGGCGGACCATAGCGAACAGGTGATCGGCAATGCGGCCGAAATCAGCAAATTGTCGGTCGACGAAGAAACCGGCTTGCGCGGGTTCCTGATTGCCGGGGAAGAAAGCTTTTTGGCGCCGTACCAGCTCGCCCGAGCCAAACTGAGTAACCAGGTGACCGGTCTGATACAACTGGTCAGCGACAATCCGGCTCAGGTCGAACGCCTCAAGCGGATTCAAAGTTTGCAGCAGGACTGGGACCGTTTTGCCCAGGAAATGATTGATCTGCGCCGGCGTAACGGTGATTACGTAACGGTGATACGTTCCGGCCGTGGCAAAGCGGAAACCGATGAAATTCATCGCGAGTATGCCGATTTCCTCAATGTCGAGTTACGCTTGCGCCAGGACCGCGATTGGAGTGCGCAGCGCGTCACCATCGGCACCGTGGTGGCGTATCTGATCTTCAGCCTGATTGTGAGCGGGATTTTGACCTTGTTTGGCCGCCGCGAGCTGCTTAAACTGTCCAACACCTATAGCGCCGCCTTACAACGCCAGACGGAACATTCGGAAGCGCTGCAGGAACAAAGCTGGTTGCGTGCAGGGCAAAGCCGTCTGGCCGACGAGACCATCGGGCAGCTTGCCTTGAATCCGCTGGCGCAAACCATCCTGGCATTTCTCGGCAATTACCTTAGTGTGATGGTGGCGGCACTGTATGTGCGTGAAGCCAACGGTTCTCTGCGCCGTATTGCAACCTATGGCTTCAGTCATGAAGCACAACAGAACAATCAACTGTTACTGGAAGGCGAAGGCCTGGTCGGGCAAGCCGCGGCAGAACACCGGCTAATCCAGCTCGACGATATGCCGGACCACTACGTCAAGGTGGTTTCAGGGCTGGGCGACGCCGCACCGAGGCATTTGCTCATGGTGCCCGTCTATGACGATGGTCAGGTGAATGGTGTGATCGAACTCGGGCTGGTGCGACCCATCGCCGCCCGCGATCTTGAATTTCTCAAACTGATCTCAAACAATATCGGTACCTCGCTCAATGCGGCGCTCAACCGTCAGCGCTTGCAGGATATTCTCGAAGAAACGCAACAGCTCAACGAAGAGTTGCAGGCGCAACAAGAAGAATTGCGCGCCGCCAACGCTGAACTCGAAGCGCAATCGCGCTCCCTCGAGGAATCGCAGCTGACCCTGGAAAATCAGAAGGCCGAACTGGAACAAGCCAATGAGCAGCTGGGTAAACAGACTACCTCGCTGGATCAGAAAAATATCGCACTGAATCAGATACAAGTCCAGCTCGAAGAGCGCGCCCGAGATTTACAGCGTGCCAGCCAGTACAAGTCGGAATTCCTGGCGAATATGTCGCATGAACTGCGTACGCCGTTGAACAGTTCCTTGATCCTGGCCAAATTGCTCTCCGAGAATGCACAAGGCAACTTGAGCACGGAGCAGATTCAGTTTGCCCAAACCATTTATTCGGCCGGTAACGACCTGCTTAATTTAATTAACGATATCCTCGATATTTCCAAGGTCGAAGCGGGCAAACTCGATCTGGCGCCGGAGCACCTCTCGCTGCAGCGCTTGGGCGATAGTTTGAAGATGACCTTCGCACCCTTGGCCTCGCGCAAAAATCTCGATTTTGTGGTGCGCATCGATGACTCGGTGCCCAACACCATTTTCAGCGATCAGCAGCGCCTGGAGCAGATTCTGAAAAATCTCCTTTCCAACGCGATCAAATTTACCGAGACCGGCAAGGTCGTTTTGAGCATCAGTGCACACGATGCCGGCGTCAGCTTTGCGATTCAGGACTCAGGCATCGGCATTGCGCCGGAACAGCAGGACAATGTTTTCGAAGCATTCCGTCAAGCGGACGGTTCGATCAACCGGCGTTATGGCGGTACCGGCTTGGGACTGTCCATTTCACGCGACCTGGCGACCTTGCTGGGCGGCGCGATCACCATCGATAGCACGCCGGGACAGGGCAGCACCTTTACCTTGAGTCTGCCGCATAGTTTGGCGGAGAACCCCGCGGCACCGGCCGCGGCTTTCGGTACCTCACACCCGGTTTCACTGCCGGCCACGCGGCAGGCCGCGCCGTCGGCGTCACATGCGACGCCGCGTCCCGTCGCAGTCGCGCCGTCCCACGAGGCCATAACCATACTGCCGCCATTCCCCGACGACAGGGATGCGGCACCGGCACCGACGCGAACCGTGCTGGTGATTGAAGATGAGCTGGAATTTGCCCATATCCTGTATGACCTCGCGCGTGAAATGCAATATCGCTGCATCGTGGCGCAGAATGCCGAAGAAGGCCTGCGGCTGGCGAGCCAATTTCAACCCGATGCGATCCTGCTCGATATCCGCTTGCCCGACCGCTCGGGCTTGAGCGTATTGCAACACCTCAAAAACAGCGGGCAGACCCGGCATATTCCGGTGCATGTGGTGTCGGCGGCAGACAGCAGCGAAGCCGCCTTGCAACTGGGCGCCATTGGTTATGCCAACAAACCGGCCACGCTGGACCACTTGCGTGAAGTGTTTCATAAGCTGGAAAATAAATTCAATCAGAAGGTCAAGCGGGTACTGCTGGTCGAGGACGATGCCCGGCAACGGGAAGCCGTCAGGCATTTGATCGGCGATGAGGATGTCGAGATCCATGAAGTGGCGACGGGCGAAGAGGCGCTACAGTTATTGCGCACCACCATCTTCGACTGCATGATCATCGATTTGAAATTGCCGGACATGCAGGGTTGGGATTTACTGCAAGGGATGGTCGCCGAACGTATCGTGTCGTTTCCGCCGGTGATTATCTATACCGGACGCAATTTGACTCGCGACGAAGAGTCGGATCTGCTCAAATATTCGCGCTCCATCATCATCAAAGGTGCTCGCTCACCCGAACGATTGCTCGACGAGGTCACGTTATTTCTGCACAAAGTCGAATCCAATCTTTCCGCCGACCGTCAGGTGATGCTCAAAACCGCGCGCAATCGCGACAGGTTTTTCGAAGGACGCAGAGTTTTGCTGGTCGATGACGATGTGCGCAATATTTTTGCCTTGACCAGCGCCCTGGAGCAAAAAGGATTGCATGTCGACATTGGGCGCGACGGGTTTGAGGCGATCAGAAAGCTCGATCAGGTCGCCGATATCGATCTGGTGGTCATGGATGTGATGATGCCCGGCATGGACGGTCTGGAAGCGATCCGGCGGATTCGCCTCGATCCGCGTTTTGAGAAGTTGCCGATCATCGCGATTACCGCCAAAGCGATGAAAGATGACCAGGAACAATGCCTTAAAGCCGGTGCTTCCGACTATCTGGCGAAGCCGATAGATCTGGATCGCCTATATTCACTGTTGCGGGTATGGATGCCGAGTATGGAACGGTTATGACCCAGCCGTTAAGCAATGTCGATATCGAATTGCGTTTGTTGATGGAGGCGATCTACCTCAAGTATAGTCACGATTTTCGCGAATATTCAGGCGCTTCTCAAAAACGCCGGGTGTTATACGCCCTGGAACAACTCGGGTGCCCGAGTATTTCCGCCTTGCAAGAAAAAATCTTGCGCGACCCGGCAATTTTTGCTCAGTTACTGCAATTCCTGACCATCTCTGTCAGCGAAATGTTTCGCGATCCGGCGTTCTTTTTTGCCTTGCGTCAGCATGTGATCCCGCTGCTCAAGACCTATCCGTCGCTCAAAATCTGGATCGCCGGTTGCAGTACCGGCGAAGAAGTCTATTCGTTGGCCATTTTGTTGAAAGAAGAGGATTTGCTGGAACGCAGCCTGATTTATGCCACCGATATCAACCCGCAATCGCTGGAAAAAGCCAAGCGTGGGGTGTTTCCGCTTGCAGAGATTGCCGGCTATCGAGAAAATTACCGGCAGGCCGGGGGCGAACAGGAGTTCTCGAATTACTACACGGCCGCTTATGATGCGGCCTTGTTTGATCGCGCCTTGAGCGAGAATGTCACATTTGCCGATCATAGCTTGGCGACCGACAACGTGTTTTCCGAAATGCACTTGATCTGCTGCCGCAATGTACTAATTTATTTCAACAAGAACTTGCAGAACCGGGCTTTAGGTTTGTTTCACGAATCGTTATGTCACCGCGGGTTCCTGGGTTTGGGCGCCAAGGAAAGCATCGATTTTTCCGCCTACTCGACTCACTTTGACAATGTGGCCAAGCAAGAGCGTTTGTTTCGTAAAGCATAATCATGCAGCAACTTTTACCCCTGACCGCAATCGGCATATCCGCCGGCAACCCTGTACTCGCCGATAGCGGCGGGGCTATATCGGATGCATACCGTGTGCCTGACTCTGGAGAGAATTTGATGTCGAGCGAAACCAGCATCAAACTGCTGATCGTTGACGATTTGCCGGAAAATCTACAGGCCCTGCGGGCGATCCTGCAACAGGAAGACCGGATCGTATTCCAGGCTCAATCGGGCGAAGCGGCGCTGGCCCTATTGTTGGAACACGAATTTGCGTTGACCATTCTTGATGTGCAAATGCCCGGCATGAATGGCTTTGAATTGGCCGAATTGATGCGCGGCACCGAGAAAACTCGCCATATCCCGATCGTGTTCGTCAGTGCGGCCGGCAAAGAATTGAACTACGCGTTCAAAGGCTATGAAACCGGGGCCGTCGATTTCCTCTATAAGCCGCTGGATATCCAGGCGGTCAAAAGCAAGGTTAACGTGTTTGTCGCTTTACATCGGCAGCGCAATGAAACCCGCCTGCAAATGGCCGAGCTGGAGAAAGCCCATCAGGCGCAGGCAGTCCTGATGGAAGAACTGCACACGGCACAGGCTCAATTGGAGCGTTCATTGCAAATGCGCGATGAATTCATGTCGATGGTGGCGCATGAATTGCGCACGCCGCTCAATACGCTGCTGCTTGAAGCGGAGCTGCGCAAGATGCAATTGGACGGCGGCAATTTGTCCGCCTTCAGCGAACAGCATTTGGGGAAAATGCTGGCTCGCGACGGCCGTCAGATTAAAAACATGATCCGCTTGATCGACGACATGCTTGACGTTTCACGGGTACATAGCGGCAGATTGTCGATCCGTCCCAGCCAAAGGGATTTGACCGCTGTTCTGGAACGGGTTATCGATGACCTGGGAGCCCATGCCAGTTCGCTCGGCTACACCATTACCTTAAATGCACCGCAACGTGTCTCCGGCTACTGGGATGAATTCCGCATTGAGCAGGTAGTGGTTAATTTGTTAAACAACGCACTGCGTTATGGTTTGAAAAAGCCGATTGAAGTGACGCTGACCACCGATGCCCACAATGCGGTCATCAACGTCAAAGATTATGGCGTGGGCATCTCAACCCAGGATCAGCGTCGCATTTTCGATGCCTTTGAGCGCGGTTCGCATAACGACGCTTATAGCGGGCTGGGCTTGGGTTTATATATCGCCAAGCAGTTGGTCGAAGCGCATCGAGGCGAAATCACGGTTTCCAGCCGGCTGGGCGAAGGGGCCGTTTTTAGTGTTATTTTGCCCTTGGCACAAGTTGATCGCGCCGGTGCCTAGGATTTCCCGCCGGCATGCGCAGCTATCCTAAAATAGGGTGCGCCACCGTCGACTGACACAATCAGTCGACGGATCGGACTTATGTTGTTGAATTGAAACAAAAAATCTCCGCCGTTCAGGCAAATTCCGCTCCTTTCCACCCGCTACGCCCCTAAATACCAGGATCCTATAGCCGCGATAGGGATTTTGCATCGGCCGATGCATATTTAATATTCGCCATTTTTTTAACGGTGTGTAATATTTGTAATGATTGTAGGTTTATTTTGTCCTGATATACTAGGGAAAACACTTATTGCAAGTATGGTTTTACTTTTTTGCGACATGATTTTTTGCTAAAAGAGAGTCCTCTTTCACATGTCGCCGGCTCTTTTAGACGCAATATCTGAAGGAATTTACAAAAAATAAGCCATCCTATTTTTAAAATCTGTTGGTTGGGGAACGTAATGAATTTCGACAAAATGACCGTAAAAACCCGGCTTTTCGCCGGATTTGGGGTCTTGGTACTGGCTGTCCTGATCGTATCGGCCATGGCGCTGAAAGATTTAGGCGACTCGAACGATAATTTTTCAGGCTACGTGCGTGGCATCGATGCACGAGCTCAGATGGCGGAAAGCGTTAGAACCGCAGTCGACCGGCGCGCGATTGCTGCGCGTAACCTGGTACTCGTGACCAAGCCCGAAGACATCGCCCTGGAAAAGGCCGAGGCCTTTCAAGCTGAACAAGACGTCGAGATGCGCCTGGCCAAACTGAATGAAATGGTTGCCGCGCCCGGCATACCCGACAACGTACGGGCCATGGTCGCCGAGATCAATCGTGTCGAAACCGAGTATCGTCCGGTTGCCTTGGGCATTGTCAACCTGGCCTTGGATGGCAAGCGGGATGAAGCCACCGTCAAAATCGATGTTGAATGCCGCCCCTTGCTGAGCGCGCTGATCAAGGCAACCGACACTTATTTGACTTTTACCCATGATCGGGCAAGCCAGATCCTTGATGAATCCGAGCAACATTATGCCTTTGAGCGCAGCGTGCTGATCGCGATTTGCCTGCTGGCCACGGGTCTCGCGGTTCTGGCTGGATACCTGATCACCCATAGCCTGATGCGTGCCTTGGGCGCTGAGCCGGCGGTATTGGGCGAGGTGACGCAACGCGTGGCGGCCGGCGATCTGAGTCCGGTCGAAGGCGCGCAGCAGGCGCCGGCGGGCAGCGTGCTCGCTTCGATGGGCAAGATGCAACATAGCCTCGTCGACTTGATCGGGCAGGTGCGCAGTGCGGCGGATAGTATTGCCACCGGATCGAGCGAGATTGCTTCAGGCAACCTCGATTTATCCTCGCGCACCGAACAGCAAGCCTCGTCATTGCAAGAAACGGCGGCCAGCATGGAACAGCTGACCTCCACCGTAAAACAAAATGCGGAAAGCGCGCAGCAAGCCAGTACCCGGGCGATCAGCGCCGCGGAAGTCGCGCAAAAGGGTAACGCGGTGGTCAGCCAAGTCGTCGAGACCATGGACGACATCAGTCAAAGCTCGGCCAAAATTGCCGACATCACCGGGATCATCGAAGGCATTGCTTTCCAGACCAACATCCTGGCGCTGAATGCAGCCGTCGAAGCCGCACGGGCGGGTGAGCAGGGCCGGGGTTTCGCCGTGGTTGCCAGCGAGGTTCGCAGCCTGGCGCAGCGTTCGTCGAGTGCCGCTAAAGAAATCAAGGACCTGATTGCCACCTCGGTACAAAAAATCAAAAATGGCTCCGAACTCGCCGGCGAAGCGGGAAAAACCATGTCGGATGTCAATCAGGCGATCGGCAAGGTCACCGAAATTGTGAAAGAGATTGCGGCCGCCACCGTAGAACAAAGCCACGGCATCGAACAGGTCAACCAGTCCATTACGCAAATGGACACGGTGACGCAGCAAAACGCGGCTTTGGTCGAGGAAGCTTCCGCCGCATCGCAATCGCTTGAAAGTCAGGGGCGTCAGTTGACCCAGGCGGTTGCCTTCTTTAAATTGGACGGAGCACCGGCCAGCCGCGGTGTTAGCCCGGCCGCGCGTGCGACTGACCGCGCGGTGTCCCCCTCGACCTTGCGCAGGCCCAACCTGGCCAAGACCGTCAGGACTCCGGCCAAACGTCCGACAGCGTCGCTAGTACTGGCTTCGGCGCATGCCGGCGGGTCCGACGGCGGCTGGGAGACCTTTTAAGCTGTTCAAGCGGGCTCGAAGCAGGCCCCAAGCGGGCTTCAGCGGACTTCAGGCAGCGCCTGCATCAGTGTTTATCCCAATAAGGCAATCAAGCGGGCGGCCCGAAAGGGCCGGCCGCGCCGGCTATAAAAGGGCGCAGGCGTCGCGCGCCCGGCTCTCCCGTGCCGTTCCTATCCCTTAAAAAATGCTGTAATGCCTTGTCGCAGCGGTCTGTGGGACTAAAAGACCCCACTCGCCGCCGCCCTCAAAATCAGCAGCTCAAGCTTTTTCTGCAGTGCACAAAATTTGTCCATTGCTGTCATTTAAAATAAAACACGACAAAATAGTATCGAGAAATCGACATAAAATGGGTGGCTGCGAGCCAGGCCTAGGCCTATTGTAGTAGGCAACAAGCGACGGTTTTAAATACCGATTGCCACACGAATCGCCAAGATCCGTGATGACTAAAAGCAGGAGACAGCGCAATGATGCATCCGGACCTGGAAGTTGTGGAAGTGCGGCATGACGAGTCATTCAAAGTCTGGTCGCATGGTTATCCTTATCGCACAGTGCGCTGGCATTTCCATCCTGAGTTGGAATTGCACCTGATTGTCGCGACCACCGGCAAGTATTTTGTGGGCGACCATGTCGGTACCTTTGCCCCGGGCAATCTGGTGCTGATGGGTTCCAATCTGCCGCATAACTGGGTTAGCGATGTGGCCGAAGGCGAAGTCATCGAGCAACGCAACCTGGTGATTCAATTCGAGCAAGATTTTGTCTCGCACTGCATGAAAGTGTTTCCCGAGTTCCGTCAGACGCAAACGCTGCTCGACGATGCCGCGCGGGGTGTGGTATTCGACGATGAAACCAGTGCCGCCGTGCGCCCTTGGTTCGACCAGCTATTGCATGCGCGAGGTTTGCCGCGCATCACACTCTTTCTTTCGGTGCTGGAGCGGCTGTGCCGCGCCCGCGAACGCACCTTGTTGGCGAGCCAGGCATATCGCACCGATCCGACAAGCTTGGCGATGACACGCATCAGTCATGTGCTGACTTATATCAGCCACAACCTGGCGACCGAGTTGCGCGAAGCGGAATTGGCGCAACTGGCGGGACAAAGCGTCAGCGCTTTTTCTCGTTCATTCAGGCGTTATACCGGACTGCCGTTTGTGCAACACGTTAACCGCATGCGCATCGATCTGGCCTGCCAGTTGCTCTCATCCGACGAACTGAGCATTACCGAAGCGTGCTTCCAGTCCGGCTTCAATAATGTCTCCAACTTCAATCGGCAATTCCGCGCGGCCAAAGGCATGTCGCCTTCCGAGTTCCGCAATTGGCAGCAGGTCAACGCTGAAAGCCGCACCCTGATGACCCCGGTGCCGCTCTCGGTGCCGTATGCGGCACACGCCGTGACGCGCAGCCGTTCCAGCCTGCGGCCGCCGTCCACCGCTGCCCCGGGTAGTTGATTTACGCCGCTCCCGGCGGCTTACCCCAGTTCACTGTGCTTGCTGCATTGCCTTGCGTACAAGGCGATGGGCGGGTTCACGTCGATAGAAGTACTAAAAATAACGGAGACAACCATGACACGCAATTCACTTCTGCATCGTTCTCATCGCACCGCCTATGTCGCACTTAGCTGCGTACTGATGGGCCTGCTCGGCATCTCGAGTTCAGCCGGCGCCGCGCCGTTGAAAATCGGCATGACGTTCCAGGAATTGAACAATCCTTATTTTGTGACCATGCAAAAGGCTTTGAACGATGCTGCCGCGTCGATCGGGGCCGAGGTGGTGGTGACTGACGCGCATCACGACGTTAGCAAGCAAGTCAGCGATGTCGAAGACATGCTGCAAAAGAAGATCGATATCTTGCTGGTCAATCCCACCGATTCGACCGGCATCCAGTCCGCTGTGATTGCGGCCAAAAAAGCCGGGGTGGTGGTGGTCGCGGTCGATGCGAATGCCAATGGACCGGTGGATTCGTTTGTCGGCTCGAAAAATTACGATGCGGGTGAGATCGCGTGCGAATACCTCGGAAAATCTTTGGGTGAAAGCGGCGAAGTGGCGATCCTCGACGGTATCCCGGTGGTACCGATTCTGGAACGCGTGCGCGGCTGTAAAGCGGCGCTGGCGAAGTTTCCCAATATCAAATTGGTCGATACCCAAAACGGCAAGCAAGAACGTGCGACGGCGCTGTCCGTTACGGAAAATATGATCCAGGCCCATCCGAATCTGAAAGGCGTATTCAGTGTCAATGACGGCGGTTCGATGGGTGCCCTGTCTGCAATCGACGCTTCGGGCAAGGATATCAAGCTGACCAGCGTGGATGGCGCGCCTGAAGCGATTGCCGCAATCCAGAAGCCTAATTCCAAATTTGTCGAAACCTCGGCGCAGTTTCCGGCCGACCAGGTGCGCATTGCCTTGGGTATAGCTTTGGCGAAGAAGTGGGGCGCCAATGTACCCAAAACGATACCGGTCGATGTCAAGATGATCGACAAGACCAACGCCAAGGGTTTTAGCTGGTAAGGGCTTAAGCCGGAACGCTTCTGCCGGTGCATGTGATCGAGCTGTCGGCCGGGCACATGCACCACCCCAATGCCTGCATCAGGGACCTTATGGATATCTTGCTCAAACTCGACAACATCAGCAAAAGTTTTCCCGGTGTGCTGGCTTTGCAAGGCATCCACCTGGAGATCGCGCGCGGTGAGATACATGCGTTACTGGGCGAGAACGGTGCCGGGAAATCGACCTTGATGAAAATTTTATGCGGCATTCATCAACCCGATTCGGGTGCCATCGTGATCGATGGGCAACCACGAAAATTCTCCAACTACCATGATGCGGTAGCTGCCGGGATCGGCATCGTATTTCAGGAATTCAGCCTGATTCCTTATCTGAATGCCGTCGAAAATATTTTCCTCGGGCGCGAGTTGCGCACCCGTATCGGTACCCGAGACCGGGTCGCGATGCGGCGCGCCGCATCAGCCATTTTTGCGCAACTAAAAGTGACCATCGACTTGGCCCGGCCGGTGTGCGAATTGTCGGTCGCCGAGCAGCAATTTGTCGAGATCGGCAAAGCACTGTCGCTCAACGCGCGCATTCTGATTCTCGATGAACCGACCGCCACCTTGACTCCGGCCGAGGCCGAGCATTTGTTTGTCATCATGCGCGAGCTCAAGCAACAGGGCGTGGCGATGATCTTTATCTCGCATCATCTGGACGAGATTTTTGCCGTGTGCGACCGCATCACCGTATTGCGCGACGGCCAGTACGTCGGCATGACCGAGGTGCTCGACACCAGTGTCGGCCGCCTGGTCGAAATGATGGTAGGCCGAAAAATCGAAAACAGCTTTCCGCCCAAACCCGCGCCCAACCCTGAGGCGCAAGTGGTACTTGAGGTCGAGGCGTTGCAACTGCATAAACACACGCCGCTCAACCGCTTTGTCTTGCACGCCGGAGAAATTCTTGGCTTTGCCGGTTTGGTCGGGTCGGGCCGGACGGAAACCGCGCTGGCCATGCTGAGCGCCAGCTCGGCTTATATCCGGCAAGTCAAAGTGCGCGGTGTCACGACAAAATTTTCCGACCCGGCTGATGCCTTGGCTGCGGGCATCGGCATTTTGCCGGAGAGCCGCAAGACCGAAGGCCTGATCACCGATTTTTCGATCAAGGACAATATTTCGCTGAATAATCTGGACAAGTACCGGGCCGCCCGATTTTTCATCGATGCCGGCAGCGAAGCCAAAGCCACCGCCGAGATCATGAAGCGGGTCGGCGTCAAGGCCCCGTCGATGCATACCCAGGTTGCCATGCTCTCGGGCGGCAACCAGCAAAAGGTGGTGATTGCCCGCTGGTTGAATCATCACGCCACCATTCTGATTTTCGATGAACCCACCCGCGGCATCGACGTCGGCGCCAAAGCCGAAATCTATTTGCTGATGCGCGAACTGACCGAACGCGGTTATTCGATCATCATGATTTCCTCTGAACTGCCTGAGATCGTCGGCATGTGCGACCGCGTCGCAGTGTTTCGCCAGGGGCGCATCGAAGCCACGCTCAGCGGTGCGCAAATCGAACCGAATCAGATCATGACTTACGCGACCGCCGGCCACCAGGAGACGCTTGATGAACCCGCCTAAACTCCATTCCCAGCCGCAAGCGCCCGCAGTGGCCTTGGCCCAGCACAAAGCGCAAGCAGGCCGGCGTTGGACCGCGCTCAAGCGTTCGACCATATTCTATCCGGCGGTCGGTTTGTTGCTGGTATGCCTGGTGATGATATTTGCCAGCAATAGTTTTCTCTCGGCCGCCAACCTGGAAAACGTGGCGCGTCAGGTTTCGATTAACGCGATTATCGCGGTCGGCATGACTTGCGTGATTTTGACCGGAGGCATCGATCTTTCGGTCGGCTCGGTGATGGCCTTGTCCGGTACTCTCATCGCGGGTTTGATGGTGGCCGGAATGAACGCCTTCGCGGCCCTGGTTATCGGCGTGGCGATCGGACTCGGTTTCGGGGTGGCAAACGGATTTTTTGTCGCTTTTGCCGGCATGCCGCCCATCATCGTGACCTTGGCCACGATGGGTATCGCCCGCGGTTTGGCCTTGATCTATACCGGCGGTTACCCGGTCGACGGTTTGCCGGATTGGTTCAGCTTCTTCGGCAGCGGCAAGGTGTTCGGCGTGCAAGCCCCGATCCTCATCATGCTGATCGTCTATCTGCTGGCCTGGGTTTTACTGGAGCGCATGCCGTTCGGCCGCTATGTCTACGCCATCGGCGGCAACGAGGAGGCGACGCGTTTGTCGGGCATCCGCGTGGCCCGCGTCAAGCTGGTGGTGTATGCCTTCTCCGGTTTGACCTCGGCCATCGCCGCGGTGGTATTGACGGCGCGCCTGATGAGCGGGCAGCCCAATGCCGGGGTCGGTTTCGAACTCGATGCGATTGCCGCGGTGGTGATGGGCGGAACCTCGATTTCAGGAGGCCGGGGGTCGATTATCGGCACGCTGCTGGGCGCTTTGCTGCTGGGCGTGCTGAACAACGGACTCAATATGGTCGGCGTGAATCCCTACGTCCAAAACGTAATCAAGGGCGCCATCATCCTGCTGGCGATCTATATCAGCCGCGACCGTCGGCGTAAATAATTTCTTTTCCTACCCAGAGTACAAACATGCCGCTAGCTAAAAAAACTGCCATGACCGCCGTGGTTTGCCACGCTCCCAAAGACTACCGTGTCGAACAAGTGCCGCGACCCACCGCCGGGCACCACGAGATGGTGATTAAAATTGCTGCCTGCGGCATTTGCGCCAGCGATTGCAAATGCCATTCGGGCGCCAAGATGTTCTGGGGCGGCCCAAGCCCTTGGGTCAAGGCGCCGGTGATTGCCGGCCACGAGTTCTTCGGTTATGTCGAGGAGTTGGGCGAGGGCGCGGCCGAGCATTTTGAGGTGGCTGTGGGGGATAGGGTGATCGCCGAACAGATCGTGCCATGCGACAAATGCCGTTACTGTAAATCGGGCAAGTACTGGATGTGCGAGGTGCACAACATCTTCGGTTTCCAACGCGAAGTGGCCGACGGCGGCATGGCCGACTATATGCGTATTCCGCCCACCGCACGCGTACATAAAATCCCGCTGGGCATCACGCTGGAAGATGCGGCCATTATCGAGCCCCTGTCGTGTGCGATTCATACGGTGAATCGCGGCGATCTGCAGTTGGATGACGTAGTGGTGATTGCCGGCGCCGGTCCCTTGGGCCTGATGATGGTGCAAGTGGCACGCCTGAAGACGCCGAAGAAATTGGTGGTGATCGATTTGCTCGAAGAACGCCTGGAGCTGGCCCGCCAATACGGCGCCGACGTCACGATCAATCCCAAGCAGGAAAACGCGCTGGAAGTTATCAAATCGTTGACCGGCGGCTACGGTTGCGATGTCTATATCGAAGCCACCGGCGCCCCGGTTGCGGTCAACCAGGGCTTGGAGTTGATTCGTAAATTGGGCCGCTTCGTCGAATTCAGTGTGTTCGGCGCCGACACCACGGCGGATTGGTCCGTCATCGGCGACCGCAAGGAACTCGATGTACGCGGCGCACATCTGGGACCGTATTGTTATCCGATTGCCATCGACTTGCTGGCGCGGGGCCTGGTGACCTCCAAAGGGATCGTGACACATGGCTTCTCCTTGGATGAATGGGACCAGGCGATCAGCATGGCAAATTCGGCCGACTCGATTAAAGTGTTGTTAAAACCGAGTCATGCTTGATCGGTAAAACTTTAACTCCCAGCGTTTGACCCAACCCGAGACAGGCATGGATTATTTGATCGGCATCGATATCGGCACCCAGAGCACCAAGGCGTTGCTGACCGACCGGCACGGCACAATCATGGCGCAACATGCGCAGGGTTATCAACCCGACACCCCCAAACCGCTATGGGCCGAGCAGTGGCCGCAAGTCTGGTTCGATGCGGTGCTGGCGTGCATTGCCGCCTGTACCCGTGAGGCACGGGCGCAAGGCATCCTGCCGGAGCAGATCAAGGCTGTGGCGATCAGCAGTTTGTACGGCGGCTCGGGGATTCCGGTCGACCAGGATCTGCAACCCTTGCACCCGTGCCTGATCTGGATGGACCGGCGTGCCAATGCGGAAGTCGAATGGGTGCGCGGGCATGTCGACCAGGCACGTTTGCAGGCGATCACCGGTAATGGCGTGGATAGCTATTACGGCTTCACCAAGATGCTGTGGCTGCGTGAACATCGGCCCGAGGTCTGGAGCAAGATCCATTATTTTTTGCCGCCCAATGCTTACATCGCTTATTTGCTCAGCGGCGAAGTCGCGGTCGATCACAGCGCAGCGGGCAATATCGGCGGCGTGTATGACGTCAAACGGCGCGCCTGGTCGGAAGAAGCGCTGGAAATGCTGGGCATTCCCTCCCGCATGATGCCGGCCCGGCTGGTCGATTCTTCCGCCGTGGTGGGCGGACTCTTGCCCCAGTGGTCGGAGCAACTGGGTTTATCTTCCGGCACGCCGATCGTGGCGGGCGGGGTGGATGCCGCGGTGGCCACCTTTGCCGCGGGCGTCACACGGCCCGGCAATCACGTGGCGATGATGGGCACCAGCATGTGCTGGGGTTATGTCAACGAAACTGTCGATGCGCGCCACGGTTTGATCAGCATGCCGCATGTGTTCGACGGCGCACAGGAGTTGTATGTGTTCGGCGGCGCCATCACGGCAGGGGCCTCGGTCACCTGGTTTCTCGAACAGTTTTGCGAAGCGGACCGGCAGACGGCGCTCGCCGAGGGACATGGCGACCTGCATCGGGTTCTGGAGACGGCGGCGCTGCAGCTACCCGCGGGCGCCGACGGCCTGCTGTTCCTGCCTTACTTGATGGGCGAACGCAGCCCCGTGTGGGATGCCAAGGCCAGCGGCGCATTTGTCGGCCTGAGCCTGTTCCATACCCGCGCTCATATGTATCGCGCGGTGCTGGAAGGGGTGGCGTTTGCTCTAGCGCACAACATCGAAGCCGGTGCCCGCGGCGCACGCCAACTCGATCCGCAATTAATCGTGGTGGGCGGTGCGGCACATTCCGACTTATGGATGCAGATCATTGCCGACATCACCGGTTATCCGGTCCTGACCATCGAACAGGAAGTCGAAGCGGCGCTGGGGGCGGCATTGCTGGCCGGGGTCGGGATTGGAGCGGTCGGCCGCGAGGAGGCGGTGCGCGGCTGGGTCACATTACGCGAACGGGCGCTACCGGACCCGCAACGGCAGACGCTCTATCGGCGTCAATTCGACCTGTACAAGGGTCTCTACCCGGTGTTGAAAGACACCATGCATGGCTTGCAGGTAACTTCAGATGACACAGCTTGAATTCGATTTTCGTGGCCGGCGTTTTCTGGTCACCGGCGCAACCAGCGGTATCGGACTGTGCGCCGCGCAACACCTGGCGCGCGCCGGGGCCGAGGTGGTGGCCGCCGGCCGCAACCGGGCCGCGCTCAAAGCGTTGGCGGATCAAACCGGATGTGAAACGTTGTGGCTGGATGTCGGCGGCGACGAACGGGCCATCGACGCCGCATTGGAATCTCAGGCGGCCTTCGACGGTTTGGTCAATTGCGCCGGTATGACGCAGTTGCAAGCCGCACTGGATGTGACCGCCGCGAGCTTCGACCAGATTCTGGCGGTGAATACCCGCGGCGCGACGCTGGTGTCGCGCAGCGTGGCACGCAAGATGGTGGCCGAGCGCAAAGCCGGCAGCATCGTCAATGTCTCCAGCCAGGCCTCGTTGGTGGCGATTGGCGCGCACTTGAGTTATTGCGCTTCGAAAGCCGCGCTCGACGCCATTACGCGCGTGATGTGCCTGGAACTCGGACCGCGCGGGATCCGCGTCAATAGCGTCAATCCTACCGTCACGCTCACGCCGATGGCTGAGCAGGCCTGGCAAGACCAAGCCAAGCGCGAACCGATGCTGCGCTCGATCCCGCTGGGCCGGTTCGCCCTGGCCGAGGAGGTGGTGGCGCCGATCATGTTTTTGCTTAGCGACGCGGCAGCCATGATCAGCGGCATCGCCTTACCGGTGGACGGCGGACGGACCGCAACCTGAGGCCGGTTCCGCGCTTGAATTTCCTAGCGGCGGGAACATGGCATTTTTGCATAAAGAACTCAGGGTTGATGGGCCGCCCAATCATCGCAATTTCGATATTGCGAAGATCACCCGTACTCGAATGGAATAATTATTGCTTTTGTGGTTATATAGCCACGTCGTTTATCCCGCAGTGCAATGCTGTTACGAGATAATGAAAATCCCGCATCGGGATACGCTTATTAAATACTTTATTTCACCGATGGAAAGGCGCTTGTCAATTTATAGCTGTATATTGATTTTGCGCAATTCCCTTGGCCTGAATTAAAGAAATAACACTATGCACCTGCGACCCCATTCAGGCAATTCCGCGTCACAACGGAAGCGAGTCGAATGGATATCGCTGATTGTGATATTTGTGATTTTTGGTGTGGTTCTGGCGAGCGCTTATACCGCCGAGGTGAATCGCGTTAATACCAGTGAACGCGATCGTTTGCGAGTTTTGACCAACGTGGTCGCCAGCGATATCCAGGGCAACTTAACCCTGGTTGATCGTTCATTAGAGGGTGTAACACAGGATTTTCTGGCCGGTCCACTCGACGACCGCGCTTCAAGATATCTGTCACTTCGACTGCATGCCCTCCAGGCAGCCATTCAAGGTATAGGTGCTTTTTTTGTCGTCGACGCCAGCGGTCTCGTCACGGCCGCGTCTGACCCAGCCGTGCTCGGTTGGCAGTTGAACGCCCGGGGTTATTTCAAGGTCGCTCAAAGCACGCCGAGCCCCACCACGCTGTATGTGTCTGCGCCCTTTCGGGCGCTGACGAAGGACCATGATCTGGTCATCACAGTGTCCCGCATGATTCCCGGTCCACACGGCGAGTTTGCGGGTCTGGTGGTTGCTTCGCTAAACCAGACCTTCTTCAGTGACGCTTTCACCCCAACCAACTATGCACCGGATGTCTGGGGAGCCGTGGTGCATGGCGATGGCGTGCAACTGATGAATTTTCCGGCACGCAAGGATATTGATGGTACGAATCTCGACCGACCAGGTAGTTTCTTTGCCCGACATCGCCAAAGCGGACGTCTTAATAGCGTGCTGACTGGAACGGTATACACCACCGGTGAGGATCGCTTGGTCGTACTGCAGACGATTCAGCCAGCCTCGCTGAATATGGACAAGGCATTGGTCATTGCGTTGAGCCGAAAATTAGACGTAATTGCCGTGCCGCTGCATCACCAAGCCCTTGTTTATGCATTGATTTATGTAGTGGTGGCCTTGTTGTGCTGCGGAAGTTTATATTGGGTACAAAAACGACGTGCTTATGCTACCGCCTTGGCGGTCGATTTGGAGCGCGAACGCGAGACAGCGGACGAACGTTCGCGTCTCAACGAAGCACTGCGTACTAGTGAAGCGCGCTTTCGCACGCTGATTGAAGATGCACCCCTGGCGATCGCGATTCTTCGAAGTGGTTATTTTATCTATACCAACCCGCGCTATCGCAACCTTCATGGCTATTTGACCGAAGACGATCTAACCGGCTTGCCCTGGAATGCCATGATTTCATCGGAGTCTCGCATAGCGTTGTGTGAGCAGGAGCAATTGGTTATCGGTGATTCGCCCGTCGAACAAATGTTCGAAGCTCAAGGACTCGGTAAGGGCGGTCGCCTGGTACCTGTATTCAAAACCACAGCTCGCGTGAACTTGATCGATGGCCCCGCCACATTAATCTTTGCTCAAGATATCTCCGCCCAGAAGCTTGCAGAATCGGCCTTGTTGCAGGCGCGTGATGCCGCCGAAGCTGCCAATCGCAGCAAGGCCGATTTTCTCGCCAACATGAGCCATGAGATCCGCTCACCGCTCAATGCCATTCTGGGTCTGGCTTATCTGCTGGAACAGGCGCCACTCGAACTCGATGCGCACAGCATGGTGCGCAAAATCAGAACTTCGGGGCGCATGTTGCTAAGCGTTATCAACGATATCCTGGACGTGTCAAAAATCGAAGCGGGTCACCTGGGAATTGAACAGACTCAGTTTCGTCTCGACGACGTGATGAGTAATGTAGCAAATACCATGGGAATCGCGGTTGGCGACAAGAATATCCAGTTGATCATTCAACCTCTACCGATCGGCATTTCATCGGTTATTGGCGACTCGATGCGACTGGAACAGGTATTAAGTAATTTGACCAACAACGCCATCAAATTCACGCAACAGGGTCATGTCGAACTACGTGTCACGGTGCTGTCTCATGTCGACAACAATATCGTGTTGCGTTTCGACATCCAGGACACGGGTATCGGTATCGCTCCCGAGCTACATAGCGAAATGTTTTCCCCATTCACGCAAGCCGACAGCTCCACCACGCGCCGTTTTGGCGGTACCGGCCTGGGTCTGACAATTTGCCGCCAGCTCGTCGGCTTGATGGGGGGCGAGATCGGTTTGAACAGCATTCAAGGGCAAGGCAGCAACTTCTGGTTCACACTCCCCCTGCAGCTTGCGGTCAGCACAGAATTCTCTTCTCCGGATATGGCGCAAATCGACGCGTTGATCGCCGACGCTAATGAACACACACTGCAAGCCGTAGCCGATATCGCTCACGGTATGGGTTGGCAGGTTAGCGCTGTGCGCTCAGGCGAGGCGGTGCTCGCACAATTGCTGGACAAGAAATACGGCAAACTGCCCAACGTGGTGGTACTCGAATGGAAAATGCCCGGCATGGACGGGTTGGCAACGGTCCGGGCGATCCGCGCGTCGTTAGCGGAAGATGAATGCCCAATCGTTGTCATGGCGACGGCCTATTCGGCCTCCACTATTGCAAGCCAGCCAGGAGCCGAACTGGTAGACGCCATTCTGAACAAACCCGTGACCGCATCGACACTCTACAATGCAACGATTGAAGCCCAACACCGAAGAGCGGCCTCGGTGGGTGTCTCCCCGAGTTTGCCGCAACCTATAGAACAAGGTTTATGTGGCGTGCGAGTGTTGATTGTCGACGACAGCGAAATCAATCGCGACGTGGCGCAACGCATATTGAGCGAGCAAGGCGCGCTCGTATCGCTGGCAGTTGATGGTCGCGCCGCATTGGGATGGCTGCTGGCACACCCTGATGAGGTCGACTTGGTGTTGATGGACGTGCAAATGCCGGTGATGGACGGCATCGAAACCACCCGCCAATTACGCCAATTGCCGCAATTCGATGATCTTCCCATCGTCGCCCTGACGGCTGGGGCCTTCAAGATGCAGCAAGATGCCGCACGCGCGGCAGGTATGACACATTTCATCAGTAAGCCCTTCGACGTGCCTTCGACGATTGCGTTGATCCAGCAGATCAGGCGCAAACAAACGAACCATGTCAGTGACGCAGACGGTCCGGCCGATGAGAGGCAAGCGGATCGCGCAAACCCTGAACCGCCGTCGGATTTTTCCGTCATCGATATCCCTCGCGGTTTGAAAGTCTGGGGAGATATGTCGACCTACCGCAACTACTTACGGCGCTTCGCCGACAGTTACAGCGGCACCGTGGCCACGATCAATGCAAGTCTCGCCGCCAATGACCGGCCTGCGGCCGCGGCTTTGGCACACAAACTCGCAGGCGTCGCCGGTAACTTTGCCTTGCCCGAAACACATCGGCTGGCGCTCGAGGCTGAACGCACTTTATCCTCCGAAAACAACGCCACCTTCGTCTTGGTTAGTTTATCCGGCGCGTTGGAACAAGCCATCGCGGCAATAGAACGATTCGTGCCGGCTCCGACCGCAACACACCCAGCGCGTTCACCTGTGCCAGTTGTCGACACATCGGCCGAAGCTCGGGCCGAACTCAAAGTATTGCTACTTGATCTACTGACTGCTCTCGATGGCGACAACCCCGGTCCAACTCAAGCGATTTTTACAAAACTGTCGCTCTGCTCGTCTTTGCCTGATCTGGCGAATATCGAGGAATATGTTCGCGAGTTTGATTTCCGTAGCGCCGAAACACATGTCATCAAGTTGGCCCAGGACTACGACATTATTCTCAAGGAGTAGCTGATGGGTACTCAAACTATTTTGGTTGTCGATGACGAGCCCGGCAATCTGTCCGTCATGGAGAAGATCCTGACGGACAGCTACAAACTGGTATTCGCGCGCAACGGCGGCGAAACGTTGGCCGCGATAGTGAAGCATAGGCCGGCCATGGTGTTACTCGATATCGGCTTGCCGGATATCGATGGATATGATTTGTGCCGGAAAATCAAGCAAGTTGACGAAACCCATGCGGTTCAGATCATCTTCGTCACGGCCTATACCGATATCGCGCACGAGACCGCCGGCTTTGACGCGGGCGGCGTCGATTACATCGTGAAGCCGGTTTCTCCACCCGTGGTACGGGCCCGCGTGGCAGCCCATCTGTCGCTGGTGAGGGTGGGTGTGCTGGAACAGAGTTACCGTGATGCGATTTTGATGCTCGGTGAGGCAGGGCACTACAACGATACGGATACCGGCGCTCATATCTGGCGCATGGGCGCTTATTCGCGTGCACTCGCGCTGGCATGCGGGTGGAGTGCTGAACGAAGCGCTTTGCTTGAATTGGCTGCCCCCATGCACGATACCGGCAAGCTAGGCGTACCCCAGCTCATATTACGCAAACCTGGACCACTGGACGAAGGCGAATGGAATGTCATGAAAACCCATCCGCAAATTGGCCATGACATCTTGAGCAAAAGCGACGCACCCGTGTTCCAGTTGGCCGCGGAGATTGCCTTGCGTCACCATGAAAAATGGGATGGTAGCGGTTACCCTGGCGGGCTCAGCGGCAAGGCAATACCCGAGTCGGCGCGTATCGTTGCGGTGGCTGACGTATTCGACGCGCTCAGCATGAAACGCCCCTACAAAGAGCCCTGGGCGATTGAGCGAATCATGAACTATCTTCAGACGGGAGCGGGAGCTCACTTTGATCCGAAACTGGTCGATATCTTCGTCGGCATTCTGCCGCAGATTCTCGAGATCCAAAGAAAATGGGCGGTTGCCGAGTAAGGTGCGTCAGACCCAATCAGGGGTTTTGACTCTCGCGCATGGGTCATGCGGTAAACAGCGTCGCGAGATTTCGTGTGAGTATGCCTGGGGAGGCAACCTCGACGAGGTCGAGCAAGCGACGCTCAGCGAGACGTGGCTGGGCCGGCGAGAAAATGGCATGATGCAATATGCTAATCTAAGTTTATTTTGAAAAAAATTTAACGAGTCTCGGCCGGCTCTCCAGTTGGACCGACCAGCCTGCGTCTCGGGCTGCCCATTTCCTTTCCACTCCATGTGATGTCGAACCACAACGCTGTGCCGCAACACTCCAACCCTGCGCCGAACCCTCCACGCCAACCCGCCTCGCTAGCCAATACCCTGGCTTACCTGATTGTCTGCAACGCCGGCTGGTTTATCTGCGTGATGAGTGCAGCCGGCGGTCAACCCTGGATCGGTGTGTTATTTACCGCCGCCGCGGTGGCTTTTCATTTGGGCAGCGCGCAGCAAGCCCGGCTTGAATTCTATTTGCTGGCCACCGTTATCGGCGTCGCCGCGCTGTGGGAAAGTTTGTTGACTGCCACCGGCCTGCTGGTCTATCCCAACGGCGTCGTGATCCCTGACGCAGCGCCGTATTGGATACTGGCGCTATGGGCCTTGTTTGCGATGCAACTGAACGTGTTATTTCGTTGGTTGCGCGGGCGCTACTGGCTGGCGGCGCTGGTCGGCGCGGTGGCCGGCCCGCTGTCTTTCAGAGCAGGGGCCGCGCTCGGCGCCGTGCAATTCCCCGATCCGCCGATGGCCTTGGCGGCACTCAGCGCCGGTTGGGCTTTATGGCTGCCGGCACTGATCGCGTTGGCCACGCACTGGGATGGGACGCAGCCGCGCCGCGAATGGTAAAGGATAAAGATAAGGATTAACTACCGGCGCGTCGCGGAATTTCCGCTCGCTGTGCGTCTGCGCATTATCGAATATGATGGAAGCGTGATGGGGCGATGCTGCCGCGTGACCGGCTTGAGGTGCGGTCGGTTCGACCACTTGTTTTTGCTTGAATGCGACCCGTGCAAATGCCGCGCCAGCGATTAAATTTTTAAAGGAAGGTTAACATGATTCATGTTTTTGCCGTGATTACCGCACGTCCCGGACAGCGGGCCGCCTTGCTGGCACTGTTCAAGAACAATGTCCCCGCGGTGCTCGCCGAGCAGGGTTGCATCAGTTACGAAGCCGTCATCGATGTGCCCGATGTGGGCCCGATACAAACCCCATTGGGGCCGGACACCTTTGCCGTGGTGGAGCGCTGGGCTAGCACGGAAGCCCTGAGAGCTCACGCGGCCGCGCCGCATATGGCCGAGTATGGCCGTACCGCCGGGCCGTTGATTGCAACACGCGCCATCCACGTACTAGAAGCTTATTAAGCGGTTCAACCAGCAATCCAGGCAATAGCCCAATAAGCAGCGCGGCCGGACCGTTTATCGGTTACCGGCCGCGACTCGCCAAGCACCAAAGCCCATACGATGCCTGGACCTGATTCAGACCGGGTTGGTCCGCAGAGGTCCAAGCGTGCATCGGGTTTATGTGCGCTATGGCTTACTTCTTGAACGACGTCATATCGATCACAAAACGGTATTTCACGTCGCTTTTCAACATGCGTTCATAAGCGGTATTGATTTCCTCCATCTTGATCAACTCGATGTCGGATGTAATCCCGTGCTTGCCGCAGAAATCCAGCATTTCCTGGGTTTCGGCAATGCCTCCAATCAACGAACCGGTCAAGGCGCGGCGCTTGAAGATGAAATTGGCGATCGACGGCGACGGGTGCGGATGCTCAGGCACACCCACCAGTGTCAGCGTACCGTCGCGCTTCAGCAAGGAAACGAAGCCATCCAGATCATGCGAAGCCGCGACCGTATTCAGGATGTAGTCGAAGCTGTTTGCATGCGCCGCCATTTGCGCCGGGTCCGTCGAAATCACGACTTCATGGGCGCCCAGGCGTTTGGCGTCTTCGATCTTGCTCTTCGAGGTGGTGAACAGCACCACATGGGCACCGAAGGCGGCTGCCAGCTTGACACCCATATGACCCAGTCCGCCCAGGCCGACGATACCGACCTTTTGCCCCGGCTGCACATTCCAGTGGCGCAGCGGTGAATACGTTGTGATACCGGCGCACAAGAGCGGCGCGACGGCGGCGAGTTCGAGGTTTTCGGGGATGCGCAGGGTAAAGGCTTCGTCCACCACGATCGAGGTCGAATACCCACCGAAGGTCACGCCCTGGGTGTGCTTGTCCGGTGCGTTATAGGTGCCGATAAAACCGTCGGGACCTTCGCAATATTGCTCCAGGCCTTCTTTGCAGGAAGCGCAGGTGCGGCATGAATCGACCATGCAGCCGACCCCGGCCAATTCGCCGACCTTGAATTTCGTGACATCGGCGCCGACTTCGCTGACCCGGCCCACAATTTCATGACCCGGCACGTTCGGATAAACCGTATTGCGCCATTCATTACGAGCGGTATGCAAATCGGAATGGCACACGCCGCAATACAGGATGTCGATGCGTACATCGTTGGGGCCGGTGGCGCGACGCTCGAACTCAAACGGGGTGAGCGGGGACTTGGATGACTCTGCTGCGTACGCGTAAGCTTTATACATGAATAGACTCCTGAGTTATCGTTCGAACATGCTTGGCCGGATCTGAAGCATGGCGAAAAACGAAATCAATGTGACAGCGGGTGGGGTGCTGAAAAAAACTGCTTGCGAAGCAAAATGGTCTTGTTGCCGTCTGGCAAAAACGAGAAGCCGGTAGCTGCAACGTCAATCATTTCGTTCAAAACTGGATGCACTGACGCGTCTTGGTAAAGTGTCGAAGCCATAGTATGGAAAGGATCAATCAGTCATTCAATGGAAATGTTACGATTTCAGAATTCCAAAATATGGAATCATGCGACTCACCAAAAACCCAAAAAAATTTCTTAAGACTCGTCCTAGTCAACCATGCAAAATCGTCTGGAAATGCTGCGCATCTATTGCGCCGCGGTCGAACTCAATAGCTTCAAGGATGCCGCCAAACGGCTCGGCATCTCGCCTCAAGCCGTCACCCGCGCCGTCAAAGAGTGCGAAGTACTGGTCGGCGAAATTCTGTTTCACCGCAACACCCGGCGCGTTCTGGCGACTCAAGCGGGCGAGGCCTTTGCGCTCAAGGCCCGCGAACTGGTCACGCAAATGGATCTATTGCTGCTGCCGCGCCACGTTCCCGATGATGCGGAGGTGGCGGGTCTGGTGCGTATCACCGCGCCCAAAGTGATCGGCGAGCTGTTTTTGATGCCGGCACTGATTCAGTTGGCCGCTCAATACCCGCGCATCATGGTCGATCTGCGTTTGTCGGATGCCATCATCGACGCGGTGGCCGAGCAAATCGACATCGGCGTGCGCGTCGGTTTTATGCGCGACAGCCGCTTTGTGGTGCGGCCGGTGGCACAAGTCGGATTTTCCGTGGTGGCGAGTCCGGCTTTAATCGATCGGGTGGGGTTGCCGGCCAGCATCGAAGCACTGGCCGACCTGCCGACCACCGCATTTATCGATCGCAACACAGGCCGGATTTGGCCCTGGCAATTTGCGCGCGGACAACAATTCACGCCGGTATTGCCGGCTTTTCGCACCGACGACTCCGAGAGTGAATGGCGTGCGGTCGCAGCCGGCCTCGGTTACGGCCAGATCGTGAGTTATCTGGCGCAGCCCTTGCTGAGTTCGGGCAAGGTTATCAGCGTGCTCGATGATCTGGCGCCCGAACCCTGGCCGATTTGCGTCTACAGACCTCAACGCGGCCCGGTGCCGACCCGTATCCGGCTGGTTTTCGATGCCATTGTCGCCATTCTTTCCGAACCGAACCCGGCGCATAGCCCCAATCCGCGCCTTCCTGAAATCGCCCCCGCCGAAGCTCAATCCAAAGGTGATTTCTAAGCCATACCTGGCGCCGGACAATCCGCCGAATGGCTTTGGCAAGATGGGTAGCGCACCGATGCGCCGTTCTGCATTACAATTGGGGGCCGCACTCAGTTTTTTGGTGCTGCCCTGCATAAAAACTTAATGGCCGGTTTGCTGTATCGAACCACCTTAAGTCCTCATCCGACCAATCAAAAATAGTTCCAAACTAACCTTCAAAGAAGCATGGCACAGCAACATTTGGGCGGCGAAGCCCGCGAGCGGATGATCCTCTGGATCAAGAGCCGTATGGCTGAATTTGATATTGGAATTGAACAGCTTGAGGCATCGATTGAAGCCGATAAGGTAAAAATCCTGACTCCCATTTACCGCGACGCCACGGGAAACAGTTGGGATGGGCAAGGCGAAATGCCGACTTGGCTAAAGCGTGCCCAAAATGCCGGCGTTTCGATCGACTTTTTTCTAGACAGCCCGGCTGAGCGTAAATAACGGTTGAGCGTAAAACCACATTACCGTTTATTGTTCCCGCTGCCACACCCCCCGCTTAGCACCCCAGTTCGGCCACGCCGTCTGGCGTTACCCGAAAACATGGCGTTATCCATGTTTGTGGTAAACAGCCACGCCTAAGTACACCTATAAGTACCGCCGATGGTCGCGATCGCTTCTTTATTTACCCGGCCCAGCCCGCGGTAATCACCCGTTGCGCCCAGAATTGCCACATCGGCACCATCATGTTGCACTGCGTGAAAACTACAAAACCATGTAAAAACGGCCCTGTCTCCGAGGGCAATTGGCGCGTTACGAGCTGACGGCCTTTGGCCCCATTACGTACTGGCAGCAGGCCCAATTTTTGCTTTTATTAGGTATATCGGCGGTGGCCCGGCGATTGCCGGTATCCACCGTGTCCTTGTCAACACTTGGAGAAGCCCATGACTACGCATGTCGTCACGTACGGGGAATACTTGTTCCGCATCCGGACCCAACTCAACAATCGCGGTTATTGGACGGCGGAAGCCGAAGTTTTTGAAGGCGCCCGCCCGCAAGAATGGGTAGCCTCGGACCCGATCGCACCGGAGTGGGCCACCGAAAAAGAAGCGGTTCGCGAGATTGTCGAGCGCGCCTATCGCTGCGTGGTCAAAGACGGCGAAGCGTTGGATTACGTCTAGCGCGGGTCTTGGATTTAAATCCCCGAATCTGAACCAGCGGATTTAAACCATCATCACCTAAGTTTGCCGAGCAACGGACACGTCACCGGCTGTGCTGATGCCGATAGCAGCGTCAGCACAGCCGGTAGTGGAGGGGAGATTGCGGGTACGTCAGCGCGGTTGAATTTCCTGGGATGGCATATCCAGATTCCGGAAAATCGCTTCGACCGCATGAACGACCGAGGTCGTCGAGGTATCGACGATAAGATGCTCCGAGTTCCAAGCCTCATACTCCCGTTCGATTACGTTTTGCCAATTGGGTAATTGATGCCCCGGAATATCTGCGGATCGAGATTCGATTCTCAAACGGTGCTCAGCCTGGTCGGAACAGATCAATTCGATTTCCATACAGCGCACCCCGACCTCACGCGCGACATTGCTCCAAGCCTGACGTGTGATATCCAGGGGATTGACAGAGTCTGCGACGACAGTTAGCCCCAACCGGAGATTATCCGTGGCAACCGCATATCCTGTGACATAGCCAGCCGGCCCCATGTCCGCCAAGTTGATGCCGGATCGGATCAAGGCTTGCTCCATCGAATCGATGCGCAGGTAAACGGCCGAGAGTTTGCGCGCCAGGTGTTGCGCAATCGTACTTTTCCCCGTGCCGGGCAAACCGCCAAAGACAATCAACATTACCTAATCTCCAATCGACCGTTTATCTTGGAACGTTATCTAAAATCGATTGATTGTGCATTATGCAGCCTGCGCTCCGTGCTCGCCACACTATGGTGCGCCAAAGTCTCGCAGTTTGAGTAGTGCCGGGAGTAACTTGGGACGCAACGCTTTCGGCAATTGTCCTTCAAGCCAAGACGGGCTCGATGGCCGCTTTTGATGTCAAATGGTTCTGGTCATAATCGGTAGTGGGCGGCGGGTTATCGGCTGAAGCAGCAGTTCGTTTAGCGAGCGCAGAGTGACCGAAAATGTTAAGGGTTGTAGGATACCTGCCCTGAATCGTAGACATATGAGTATGTCGCAGCGCTGGCGGGCAGATGTCGTACAACCCTTAACAGAAGCGGACGGTGACAAGTTTTCCTGTAAGCGGTCGTTGCGCACGGCGCCCCCACCATATCTTTGCACAGAATTTGATGATCATAAGCCCGCGCAAACTATGGGCTGAACCTCTACCTTGCCGACGGTTGTCAAGTTTGGCCCGGCATAAAGACGAACCCACTCGACACAACTAGACGGGAGAAGACGCTGCTTTATACGCGAACAATCCGTTGGGCTTTTACCAGAGCATCCGAAACCGTCAACTGTGAGCGTGGCTACTGCCGTTGAGATCGGCATTCCGACCGTCACTTTCTGGTTGACGAACGTATTGAATTGCGTCTGATCTGGCATATAGCACGAGGTAAGTGCTGAACAAGCAATCGAAGCAATTACAATGGCTCGCATAGGATATGTTGTCAGTAGATCAGTATTTAGAGCCCAGCTTACCAGTCCGCGCAGGTCCATCGTCGGCCTGGATTATGAAACCTGGAAAGCGTGTCGATGGCGGGAAAAGAAGGAACAACATCTCCTGACTCTTCCCATGATTGAGCTGGACGAATATGCGGAGACGGGAGAGTGGTTTGCCCCTCTCCCGGGAAGCTATAGCAAGACCACAATTTGTACCATCGTCTACCGAACGTTAAAATTTGAGGCAGTTGTGGCTCCTCGATACTGCTCAATTTGGAGTTTAACTCACGGGCAGCACCACCGGGGTTTCCCATTCCGCTTTCGTCCCTGATGACAGGGCCATCGATCAGACGAACACTCCAATAACCATCAAGTGCAACTTGATCTGTTGGAACAGGGTAAATGGATGCCCAGATTGAATCCGCAATTTTACGCACTTGTGTGAGTTGGTCAGCAGTAAGCACAATGTCGTGACGCTCGATGACCATGACCTGCCCGGCTCTAATTTCGGTTGTGAGCACAGAAAGCGTTCCCGAATCGTAGTCAACAACGTGCCAGTCTTGACCGTCAAGCAGGCCACCAACGGCGAAAAGGCCATGACGAGGCATAGGAAACCCTGGTGCAGGAGTATACGGTTGGCATCGCTTACTGCAGGTCCAGTTTGGCGGCAGAAGTTCAGCGCCGGTAGCTGGGCTTGGATGCGTGGCTAATAGATTTGCGCAAGCTGTACTTGAAACGACGGCGAGTACGATACTGACACAGCCGAAAAGATATTTAATTTTCATTCACCGGATTTGGGCGCTGTTTTTAAAAACGGATGCGCTTATCTTGGCTCTGAATGGCCAGTTTCGGGCATTGTACGTTTCAACCAAGATCGTTGACAATTGATTCCATATGATGAAATTTCTCACGCAGCCACATTCCTCTTGATTATCCATCGTTCAAGCACCGCCGGTTTGTGCCGATAATGCCGTTATGCGGATTACGTTCGCATAGATGAAAGAATAAAACTATAACCGGAGTTCGTCCGTCAAGATGCTTCCTAATCGCACCATATCGTCCTTGCGGCGATCCCTCGGCATCAGTTGGGCAGTTTGGGCTATCGGGATCATATTTATAGTCGCCTATCATTGGGTTGCCGAGGTCGCATCGCATGCCTATGAGTTTCCTCTAACTCTCGAACCTCACAACTCCGCTCAAATACGCGTCGTCAGTCTATTCGGACAGGGGATCGAAGCCGAATTACTCTTTCAGCGAGAGCGGGAGGACCACCGGCAAAGCGAACTTGGCGAATGGAGAACTTTGGCGTCACCTGATCACACGCTAAACTTTCAAAACCCAGGAAAGCGCGTCGCCCTCGCTGTTTCGGTCAATGGCGGCGGCGTTGTCAATCTCGAAGCGATGCCTGCTAGCGGATTTGGAGAGGGTTTCGCTATTAGGAAGCTATCAGAGGACCAACCGACCGACCGGCACCGATGGGCGCAATTGTCGCCTCCCTTCAAGCTTAGGGCAGCACCCGGCACGAACAGTATCGTGTTCACAGTCACAGACGTAGATCCGGCGTTAGTCGCGGAGAAAGTCACCGTCTTGATTCAGCCTCCTTTCGGGCTATTGCGGGCAGCGCGTGGCTATTCGGTTCTCAGTTTTTTGGGGCTGCTTTATTTGATCGGTCTTTTTGGCTTACCGATTTGGGCCATTTTTCTCGTCCGACGCTCTTGGCGAGAATATCGGTTATCAACATAGAAGCTCTTGGGGAAAATACAGGACTGGCGCTATCGGCCAATATCAAATATTGGCCGGTCTACGCTCAGGGAAAATTCGTTGATAATTCGTCCTCAACCTACAGCTGGTATTTGGAAATATCCTTAGGGCGTTCAAACGGATGCGTTCGGCATGCGGAACCCGAAGGTGAATCGGGAGCGTGCGCTCCTAATAAAAGGATTCTGTTTATCGCGCTCAGCATGGAATATGGGAGAAAAATGGGAAGACAGGTCTTGGGGACCAGACGCCGAACCACCGACTCGGTGAAGTGCCTTACGATTTTCCGCCTCGTGCTCAAGATACTGACACGTCCAGAGCATGCCTAACTCGTTTCTTGGGTAGAAAATTGCCTCAGAGCATGCGATGACATTTGGATCATCGCCGCCCCAGAAGGTTGTGTTGAAAGGCGCTGAGGGTGGAGTACTGCTGCACGATATGCAGGCGATGCACAGCAGCGCAATCCCTGTTGGCAAAAGGAAATTTTTGGATCTATCTGTCATCGGGTAGTTGCGCCCAATCTTATTAGCAGACTGAATCTTACATCGGCAACACGCTAAATCCGGACGTAAACCCACACTCCCGACCGCAAGCAGTCCAACCACTAGCCGACACGAACGGCCGGTCGTGACCGACGAGGAGTCATTCCAATGCCGCCACCTTTGATCCCGCGCGTGAAGCCGTATGTCTGCGTTATGCAATTGATTTCGGAAGTCGCGGATTCCGTTGCAACGAAGGTGAACGTTCGTTGATCTGCGGACTAGCGTCTGTTTCGGCAATAGCACCGGCCGCGAACTGTTTCGCGGTACGCGGCGGGCGTGAGTTCCTTCAACGCTTTGAACTGTCGGTTGAAATTGGCTACGTTTGGAAACCCGGAGTGGGCTGCAACGACGGAAACGGGAGTCGAGGTGTGCGCGAGCATCCGGCAGGCGTGTCCAATCCTGACTCGCGCGATATATCGCCCAACGCTTTCTCCAATGTGCTGCTCGAAGTAGCGAGCCAGAGAACGTTCCGCTACATTAGCAGCGTTGCAAAGTTCGGATAGACGCAGCGGCGCTTGCCACATGCGCACAGGTCGCAAGTGCTGTTGAGTCGCTTTCTGTATTGCACTGGTGGACCTCGGGTGGCGAATCGAAGGCGACACCAGCTTGGTTCCAACGGCGAACCCCGGCTTCGAGACATCCGATCCTGTAGCATTGAACGCATTCTCAGTGACTACGACAACAATCCGATAAGCTTGCGCGTTGCGAGCCGCGCTTGTGCCGCCGTGAGCGCGGTGTAGCCTATCACTACAGCGGGTGGCAGACGCACCGCGTGACACAGCGAACTCAGCGTCTGCAGCGCGATGCCTTGACGTTCTGCTGCCGCGCACAATGCCGCCTCGCTCTGGTCCGGCGGTAGCCAGAGAATGAAGTGGAAGCCCGCCTCGGCTCCCGTGATGCTCACGCGGCCCGCCGCCATGAATGGCGTCGCATGCAATTCCCCGACGATAATGTCGCGCAACTTCAAATACTCCAGCCGCGCGACGCGCAGATGCTGAACAAACGCGCCTTGACGCATGAATTCGGCGAGCCCCAATTGCTCTGTCATGCCCACCGAGCGCCCGATCGTCTGCCACAACGCCAGCACCCGTAAGCGTATCGCTTCAGGCGCGATCATGTAGCCGATTCGGAGATTCGAAAACAACGCTTGGTTGAAGCTGCCGCAGTAGATGACGCGCTGACCGCGATCGATAGCCTTCAATGCGGGCAACGGCGAGGTTTGATAACTGAAATCACTGTCATAATCGTCTTCGATAATCCATGCGTCCTGCTCGACGGCCCACTCAAGCAGCGCGAGACGCCGCGTCGCCGACATCGTCACCCCGAGCGGCGACTGATGTGCGGGCGTAACGTATGCAAGCCGCACGCCGTCGTGCTCGCGGACGACGCCGACGTCCACTCCGTGCGCATCGACCGGTGCGTGCACTAGCGTCGCGCCGGCAAGCTCAAAGATGCGGTGCACCGCGCCATAGCCCGGATCCTCAACGCTCACCTTGTCACCCGCCCTCAACACGCTAAGGGCGATGAGGTCGATCGAGTGGCGGATACCCGTCGTGACGATAACATCGTCAGCGTGGCAGGCAACACCGCGATGCGCGCGCAGATATGCCGCGATCTGCTCGCGCAATGGCGCCATGCCGTTCGCCTGTGCTGCGCATAATTGTTCCATCCAGTTATGCAGAGGTCGCGACGCGCTTTCTGCCGCTCCTGCGCGGCGACGGCAATGCGCGTTGGGGCAAGCGATTGACAGGCTCGGTGCTGATCTGTTTTGGCGGGATAATTGCGTTATCAGCACTACGATAAGCAGTAGAAACACTCTTTTCCGAGGTGCGCCATCCCGCGTTTGTCTGCTCATGAAGTGAAATGACTTGCTCGGAATGGCCGCGTTCCTATCCCCACCGGCGCCGCTGTATCAGTGAGCGATTGCCCGCCTTTCAAGTCGATAAAGCTTATCTTCGAAGACGCAGAATATTGGAAACGGCGAGGATTGCTCGCCGATAGCTTTCGCACAGTCGTTGCGCGGGCGCTAGGTCATTGATGTACATGAGGATTCCGCGGCCTTGGCCAGCTCCGCCATTGCCTGCCTTGCCGAATCAAGTTTTTCATCGCCCATGCGGCGGGCGAGTTCCGCCTTGGCCCAATTCCACACCGGGAGCGCATCGACCACGAGTTGACGCCCAGATGCCGTCAGAGCTAGCCGCTTTCCCGCGCAGCCGCGTCCGCCTTCAGCGTGGACCAAATTTCGGCGCTCCAGATTCTGCACATTTCGGCTGAGGGTCGTCGGATCGACCCCGGCCCTATCCGCAAGCTCGACGAGCGTCGCCCCCTCGGCCGCACCGATTCCAACCAAGAGGCTGAATTGCTCGGCCGTCAGCCCGAACGGCTTGAAGCAGGCATTGTAATATCGCGTGAGTGCCCGCGCCGTTGCACGAGCCTGGAAGCCCGGACACTCCGCGGCGACGCCGTTCAAAGATTCTGGATCAAAATCGTTCACGTCTACCTCCTTGACAACCCCATTCTCGCATAATAATGTATATACACTATTAATTGGGAGGGGCCATGCCGGCATACGTACACGTCAATCTACGCGTCATCGATTCCGCCAAGCAGGCCGCGCTCGCTCCACGCTTTCTGGCGGCGCTAAAAGAGGCGGGCGGGCAGATTCTACATTTCGGTCCGGTTGCGCAGATTCTGGAGGGAGATGAGATGCCACTGCCGATGGCCGGCGTATTTGAGTTTCCGACTCTCGCCCAAGCGCTGGCCTTCTACAATTCCGAGAGATATGCGCCGATCAAGGCCGAACGTCGGGAAGCCCAGCAAGCGCGGATGTTCGTAGTCGAAACGCACTCGTGAGTGAGCGTTTTCGGAAGTCGTGACGGTCCGGAATGGGTCGGCTATTGCGCTCGACATCCGGTGGTAACCACCAGTTGCAGACCTTCGTCGTGTCGACCAAAATGACGGCAATTCTCCCAACAAACGAATGCGAGGCGCGCTCCGTGGTCGGCGGCGCGGCTGAATCTGAAAGGCAACATGAAACGACTGTTACTCGCCGCGCTTGTGGCCACCTTTTTCGTGACTTGCGTTTATGCTCAAAGCAACGCGTCCGGCCCGCTCGTCACGCCTTCAGGCGAGCTGCAATCCTCGACAACGACGTACTACTGACTGCGCACACAAATCGGATGACCGGTTTGCGAGAAGTTGAAGGTCAGCTCAGGGTCTACAATTCGCATTCGTAAAATGTGGAACCGGACGTTGCCGGCGGCTGACCGGAAAACGTCGGCTCAAAAGCCGGTCCGGGGGCAAGCCAGGACTTTTCTGGCTGTTATCGTGCGGCAGCAGGGCGCCGAGTCTCAGGCTGCGAGGACCAACATACATGCGTTTGAGTTCGCCAAATTCAGGGTAGAGGACTATCCGCCCCACATCCCAGTGCTTCGCCCGTACTAACCCTTGCAACGGCAAACAAGACATTGGATTGCTACGCCCCAGCGCATATTACTCGTCATGCTTAAGAAGAAAGTTGAGATGCGATGGGGCCAACCGGGTTTACTTCTTCACCGCAGCGATTCCGTTCAATGCGGTCAAGACGTCTTGTGGCAGATTCAGACTGGCGCTGTCGATGTTTTGCCTCAGGTGTTCGACCGAAGAGGTACCCGGAATCAGCAGGATGTTGGGCGAGCGTTGCAACAGCCATGCGAGCGCGACCTGCATCGAAGTGGCGCCGCACTGATCGGCTGCATCACTCAAAACGTCAGATTGCAGCGGAGAGAAACCACCGAGCGGAAAGAACGGGACATACGCGATACCGGACTGCGCCAGGCTGTCGATCAACGCTTCATCGTTCCGGTGCGCCAGGTTGTATTGGTTTTGTACGCAGACGATCTTGGCAATCGTTTGACCCTGCGCCACCTGTTTTGCCGTAGCGTTGCTCAAGCCGATGTGACGGATCAAGCCATTGCGCTGTAATTCCGCAAGAGCCGTGAGGGGCTCTTCAATGTCGCCCTCTGCCGGGCCGCCGACGTCGAACATGATGCGCAGGTTAACGACATCCAGGACATCCAGTCCCAGGTTACGCAGGTTGTCATGCACCGCCGATTCAAGTTCGGCCGGGGAACGCGCGACGTCCCAGGAGGCATCGGGACCGCGCTTGGCGCCCACCTTGGTAACGATGGTGAGATCGTCGCGATACGGATGAAGGGCCTCGCGGATGAGCTGGTTGGTCACATGCGGGCCGTAGAAATCGCTTGTATCCACGTGGGAGATGCCGCTTTCAATCGCCGCGCGCAGCACTGCGATTGCTGCCGCGTGATCCCTCGGCGGCCCGAATACCCTGGGGCCGGCCAGTTGCATGGCACCGTAGCCCATGCGCGTAACGGATAAATCTCCCAGTTGGAAAGTGCCAGCGCGTTTTGCGTCGCTCATTGCGATACTCCTGTTCAAGTTGAGATTCGAAAATATGAAGGTTGCTTCACATATAATACGAACAATTCTTCAGTTTGTGGATTCGCATATGAGCACGGACAGCGAATAGGCGTGCCACGCCCGTAAACAGTCGCGTCGAGTCCACTCTCAAGTGATATTCGACGCGGTTTTCGGGGTGGCTATTCAGGTTTTACTGGCCGCTTGCATTGCCGTGTTGCTTCAATAGCGGCGGCGGTCAAGCTGCCCTTTTCTGCCACCGCAACCACCGCGTCAAAATGACCGAGAGGTCGGCGTTCCGTTTAATCCATGCTTTTTAGGTATGACTACCAGCCTACAAAGTCTTTTTCTTTTAAGCTGGAAAAACCGACTATGAGTCCAAGCAACGCAGATGTACGGGTTCGAAGATGATCTCGAATCGAGACATACAGCATGCCGTTCCTATGCAATTTGCGCAGGGCGGAACTTGATTAACTCAGGGTAAGGAACATCGTCATGACTCACCTCAAAGGTAAAACCGCCCTCGTAACCGGCGCTTCGCGCGGTATCGGTCGCGCCAGCGCACTGGCATTGGCCAAGGCAGGCGCGCAGGTGTTGGTTCACTATTCTTCCGGCAAAGCGGAAGCCCAAGCCGTGGTCTCTGAAATCCGCAACAGCGGAGGGCGCGCCGATGCTATCGGTGCCGATCTATCTCGTCCCGACGGTGCCCACGAATTGGCCAAGGAGGTACGCCGCATCGTCGGCGATCGCCTGGACGTGCTGGTCGCCAATGCAGGTGTAGGAAAGTCGGCGGCAGTGGAGGACTTGAGCGTCGAAGAATTCGATCGGTTGTTTGCGGTTAATGTGCGAGCGCCTTATTTCCTGGTTCAGCAACTCCTGCCTATCCTCGGTGCGGGCAGCAGCGTGGTGTTTGTCTCGTCTCTGGCAGCTCACGCCTCGGTGGGTGAGCTTTCCGCTTATGCCGCCACCAAGGGGGCGATCGACACCTTGGTGAAACACCTGGCCGCCGCCCTGGGCGGACGCGACATTCGTGTCAACGCCGTGGCGCCCGGAGTAGTCGAAACCGACATGTCCAGTTTTACCAAGACCGACGGCGGCCGCGATTTTACGCTGTCGATCCAGGCCTTCAAGCGTTTGGCACAACCTGACGACATCGCCGACGTAATTGCCTTTCTTGCGTCCGCTGAGGCGCGCTGGATTACCGGCGACACCCTTCGTGTCGACGGCGGCTCGAAGCTGTGATTGCAAAGCTCAGCGTATCGGCGTAACTAATCAGCGTTATGCAGGGACCCCGGCACCGCGTTGGGGTCCTGCACACGCCCGCGCAGCATGGCGAGTAAAGCACCCAACACCGGCGGCACCTGCTTGCGCGCTTAGCCGCCGACATCGCGCCGGCGGCTAAGATCTCCTAGTTCAGCCGTTTCAACTGCCCGTCGTCTGCATACCAATCGACCGTCGTGCCGCTGGTATTCACCGTGACCGCACGCGGCTCACTGAACTGATCGAACGATTCGATTCCGGTTTCGCGCCCGACACCGCTATTTTTGAAGCCGCCCCAAGGGGATGCCGGATCGAGCCGGTGATGATCGTTGATCCATACCATGCCGAACACCAGTTTGCTGGCGACGCGATGTGCCCGTGCCACATCGTTGGTCCACACCGAAGCTGCCAGTCCGAACTGGGTCCCGTTGGCAATCCGCAGTGCATCGGCTTCATCCTTGAACGGAATGATCACGGTAACCGGACCGAACACCTCGTCCTGCCCCAGCTCCGATTGCGGATCGACATCGTAGAATGCGGTCGGCTCGAGATAAAAACCTTCCTTGCAGTGCGCTGGAATACCGCCGCCGCTTAACAGTTTGGCCCCGGCCTGCTTGGCGCGCTCCAGCATGGCCAGAATACGGGTGCGAGAGCGCTCGGAGATAACCGGCCCGAGTTGGGTATTGGCGGCCGCGGGATCTCCCACACGGATGCCGGCCACCTTGGCGCGGAAGCGTTCGAGGAAGGCCTCGTACATCGATTCCTGCACCAACAGGCGCGCCCCGCACACGCAGGTTTGTCCCGCGCCGATAAACGCCGCAAATGCGGCGCCGTTCACCGCGCGCTCCAGGTCCATATCGTCGAACAGGATCACCGCGCCTTTACCGCCGAGTTCGAGCGTGGTCAGCGCGAAATTGCGCGCGGCCGCCTCGCCGATGCTTCGCCCAACCTCGGTGCCGCCGGTAAACACCACCTTCTTGACCTTCGGATGGCATGCCAGCGCGGCGCCCGCTTCGCGGCCCTCGCCATTCACCACGTTGACCACACCATCCGGCACACCTGCTTGCTGCAACAAACGCGCGAGCCGCACTGTGGTCAGCGGTGTTTGTTCCGAGGCCTTGATTACCACGCTATTGCCCGTGGCCAATGCCGGAGCCAGGCTCTTGGAGAGAATCATCAGCGGATGGTTGAACGAAGTCATCAACGCCACGACCCCGAGCGGAACGCGCTGGGTGTAACACAGGTAGGGCCCTTCGATAGGAATCACGTCGCTGCGCCGGGTCAACGCGAGTGCGGCGAAATAACGGTAAAACTGCGGCAGGCGCGAAATCTGCGCGCGCGTCTCGACCAGCGGCCGGCCGTTGTCCAGCGTTTCCAGTCTGAAGAAATTTTCGAGGTCGGCTTCGAATAGATCGGCGAACTTGTTCAGCACCCGTGCGCGCTGCTGCATCGGCATATCTCGCCACACACCGCTTTCGAAAGCCGCGGAGGCGCTTTGCACGGCACGCCCCACATCGGCTTCGGAGGCCGCCGCCAGAGTGCCGATCACGCCGCCGGTAGCGGGGTTGATGATGTCCATCGTCTTACCCGATGCCGCATCGACGAACTGGCCACCGATAAATAATTGCGCGCTATGTGTATCCAGGTGCTGCGGGTTTTGTTTCACTGCATCCATCTTGGTGCTCCTTGCTTTATTTAAGCGACGATACCCGCGCATCGGTTGCCGCTGCTTGACGCGAGCGGTCAGCCACGGGCTGGATTTCTTCAAGGCGCTGGCCGGTGGGCTCCACGCCCAGCCATGCGACTACGACAATCTGGATCGCGAGCAGGCCGATCATCAGCGCCAGAACCCCGACGATGCCGTAGTGCCCAAACAGCGCGACCACGATGAACGGGGTGACAATCGTGGCGCCACGCCCCAGCGTGTTGCAAATGCCCGAAGCGCGCAGCCGCACTTCGGTCGGAAACAGCTCGGGGACGTAGATGGCGAACAGAAGGGCGACCAGCACGTAGATTGGAATCACCAGCAGCAAGCCGATGACCGGCAACAGCACTTCGTTGGAGACGAACGGATAGATCGCGCCGAACACGATGGCTACCAGCGAGGAAACGATGATGGTCGGCTTGCGTCCCCAACGGTCTGCCGTGAGTGCGCCGATGGCGGAGCCGACCGGTGCGCCGAGCGACATCACAAGGGCGAAACCAAACGACTTGGCGATGCTGAAGCCCTGATGCACAAAAAATGTCGGCAGCCAGGTGACAAAACCATAGAGCAGCGTATTGATTACAATCAGCGTGACGCAGCCGACGATCATGCGCGGCAGCATCGCACCCGCGAACAGCGAAGCCAATTCGCGTGACTGCGGCACACTTGGGCGGCTGACCGCCGACGGTAATACACCCGATGGCTGGGCTGCCGCGACTTCCCGCTCGATGCGGGCCAGGATGACCTCGGCTTCAGCATGACGGCCGACTGTTTCCAGCCAACGGGGAGACTCGGGTAGGGATTTGCGTGCGTACCATACCCCCAGTGCACCGATACCGCCGAGCACAAACATGGCGCGCCAGCCAAAATGAGGGATGATCACCAGACCGATCAGGCCTGCCACCGGCAACCCTGACACCACAAATACCGCCATCAACCCTTGCAGCCGGCCGCGTGAGGCAGGCGGAGCAAATTCAGTCAGGGTCGAATAGCCGACCACGTTCTCGGCACCCAGGCCCAGGCCCATGACAAAGCGGCAGGCGATCAGCACCGCCATGGTGGGTGCGAGCGCCGCGCCGAGGGAAGCGAGGCCGAAGAGGATCAAATTGGTCTGATAGGTAAAGCGGCGTCCATAACGATCGCCGAGAAAGCCTGTCGCGAGCGAACCGAGCATCATGCCGAGAAAGGTCAACGACACGAACAGCGCATTCTCTCCCAGCGTAGAAAAACCGCTTTTGAGCGTCGCACCGAGTACCGTCGAGGCGACATAGATATCGAAGCCGTCGAAGAACATGCCAATCCCGATCAACCACATGATGCGCCGGTGAAACCCCGACATCGGCAAACGGTCCAGCCGTGCTCCTGCATTTACTGCCATGCTTATGGTCATGCCGTCTCCTTGCAATTCCGGCCTGCCGGCAGCCCCTTCTGGTGAGGGCGATCCGCCGCGGTGCGTGCGCCAAGGCACACGCTTTAGGTGCTTTGCATCAATCTCAGGCTGGATACAGTGAGCGCCTCAACGGCGCTACGAAAGTTTTGTTCGATGGTATTTTCTTGCGCGCCCTGGAAGAATTGTTTGCAGTGGCGAGCGCCAATCTCGTCGAGGGCAACAATTCGTCCGATCACTCGCGATACGTCGTCGGCCAATTGTTGCGGCGCGCAGATTTGTGTGATGAGACCCGCCTGCAATGCCGCTTCAGGCGCGATAGCGTCGCCGAACAACACCAGCGGAAAGACCTGCTTGGGCAGTGCGTAAGTGCCTAGATAGGCCAGGATCGCCGCGGGCGGCAAGCCTTTGCGCATCTCCGGGAAGGCCAGTTTTGCCGTGCTCGATACCAGGGTGAAATCGGCAAGAATGGCGAGACCGAAACCGAAGCCGAACGCGTCGCCCTGAACCTCCGCCACGGTGATCAACGAAGTGCTGCGCAATAGGCGCTTCAACTCGATCAGGCGCGACACTTCGGTATGGATGGACACGGCATCTTTGCCGCTGCGTTCGCGGCCGGTGCAGAATGCCTGACCGTTGGCGCGAAGCCGCAATACGCGGGCAACCGGAGCCACGGCCTCGCCACGCAGTGCCGCTATCATCGCTTCGAACATCCCGGTGCTGACTTCATTGCCGGCATCGGGCCGATTGAGGGTAAAGGTCAAAACGGGTCCGTCGCGTTCAATAAGGACAGCGTGCGTCGAGTCTGCGATAGTCATCGGCTCCTCCTTAATGTATACTGTGTATACAGAGTATTCATCACCTAATGAGATGTCAATGGCAATGTCAAAAAAACAGGCGTCAGCAGCAGAGCCCCAGGCAACCAGCCGTCCCGGATTAAGCGAGATCGGGCGCAAATACCACGCGCGGATGCGTTCAGGCGAAACCTCCAGCGATTCGCTGAGCGATGGCGTGGTGGTGCCGGCGCTGCGCGAAGCGATAGTCGAGGGTTTGCTCGCGCCGGCTAGCCGCTTGTCGGAGGTACATCTGGCCGAGCAGCTTGAAGTGAGCCGCACACCCATGCGGGAGGCCTTCTCGCAACTCGAACGGGAAGGGCTGGTTACGATCGTGCCGCGAGTGGGTGCGTTTGTGCATTCGGTCACCTTGCGCGATGTGGATGAAATTTATGCAACACGCGCGGCGCTCGAATGCCTTGGTGTGACACTGGCGGCGCAACGGATCACAGCGCTGGGACGCGCCCACCTCGAAGATGTGATTGCCGCGATGCATCACAGCGTGCAACTGGACGATCCGGCTTCTTACGTGGATGCGCTGGACCGGTTTTATTCGATCGTGATGATGCTCGCCGACAACAAGGTGTTACGCGATACGCATGCTGGCCTGATCGGGCCGGTGCGGCGCTTGCGCCGCATCGCGATGGCGCGCGGGGGCCGGATGCGTTCGTCGTTTGAGCAGGCGGTGAAAATCAAGGATGCGATTGTAGCGGGCGATGTGGGGGTGGAGGGCTTGATGCGCGAACAGTTGCAGGCGGCTTGCCGGGCCGCAAAAGAGGTATTGGCTGAAGGTTGAGGTATAGGGTGGACCAGCGCTTGGCTCGACGCCCCAGGAATGGGGCGGCGAGCAAGATACGGCAAGCAAGCGCTACGGCTCATCAAAGGCTCAAAAGGCTCAAAAGGCT
>Ga0302223_10000085_pt1 | contig 75835 bp, 63 predicted proteins | sample II_Palsa_E2_3_FD_194565 | JGI IMG/M metagenome (GOLD analysis project Ga0302223, IMG submission 194565) | Peat permafrost microbial communities from Stordalen Mire near Abisko, Sweden - II_Palsa_E2_3 | ecosystem: Environmental > Terrestrial > Soil > Palsa > Peat permafrost | place: Sweden... | reverse complement strand
AATCCTGACGCAACTCCTCCATGGATGGCCGTCCAAAGTACCAGTACCCGCTATAGATCTTGTGGATGATGAGATCCGGCTCAAGAACAACAACGTGAGGGATCATTGGATTGTGCAAAGGGTCCGTGTATTCGGCGATGTCGAGGTCCTTTTGGACAACGCGGCGCGTGTCGGATAGAAAGGGCCAGTGTGCGCCGACTCCGCTACGGTATTCGTTCGTCTCCGTGAGGTTATCCGTGCTGATGGTAACAAGTTGGCAATAGCCGACTTCCATTTCACGGTGAAGCTGGATAAGCCCTTCAGCCTGGCGACGATCCTTTGGGCAGAAGCCGCCGCGACTCAGCACGACGATCATGGGATCAATTCGCTGAAGTTCGGATAATTTTCGCCGCACCGCTGTGTGGTCCGTCAGCTCGAAATCAGGAAAACGTGCGCCAGGTACGATGTCATTTCGCATGATCTTTAAGATCCTTTTTTGTCGGTTTCGGACCACCACATAGAGTGACCCTAGTTGGCAAACGGTTTCACACCCTCATCGATGCAGCCCTTTCCCATAGGCGATATTTGTGTCGCCTCGGTCACGATGAGCCCAGCCGATACACGCTGGCTGTAGTACTTTCGATGCGACGACGGCTTGGTGACCTCAAGCTTTCCGCTCGATCCGCGTATTCCTCGCCGGGTTTATTGTTGGCTCAAGAAATACACGCTGCCACGTATTTACTGGGATATTGTGCTTCGCGGTCATACCCATGACGCACCGCGTGCGCGCCTTACCAATTGCTGCGCCTACGATGTCTCCTTGATGTGGTGGGAATATCGTCAACACGCAACGCCAGCATAAAGACATACTTGACACACACCTTGAGAAGTTATTTCTCGCGAGAAAGCCAGGCTTATCCTGCGCCGTTTTACTCGCCGGGATCATCCGCGAGAGCTGATTCGCCAGTTCACGCCCAACTGGTTCACCCTCACGAGAGAACCGGCAGAACGTCGCGTCAAACAAGCCTACAGTGTCCGCTATCGCGCGACTCGACTCAGGCTGCGACAGCCTAGTCTTGGCCGATTTGAGACCGTCGCGCCGGTCGCTGTTATGCCTCTCGCCAGATTTTCGCGTAGCGTTCTTCCCCGAGAGGGTGGCGAGCTGCGGAAGGCGCCAGGTTATTCAATTCCGAGGGAGACAATGGCGTTTCCAATCGCCCATCAATTTTGCGCGCCTTACAAATAAGTCGCCTCGCTGATATGCGGCTTCTGACTTGTCCTTGAGACGGTATGCGATTGCGGCTTCAATAACCTCTCGTGGATGTGAGGTTGTCTAGGTCGCCTAATCTTGAAATGTAGATCGAAAGCCATGCGCTGTAATGTTTGGCTCTTGTTCTTTCAACAGATTCATCGCCGCGGCGGTGGCCCTTCTGAATGTACCGTTGCTATTTCATGTGAAAAGTTGTCCTTTGCGGTCGCTCGAAGCGTTAGGTGGGGGCAACTTGAGAGAGGCGGGCAAGCTAGGTGAAATAGTCGATCAATTCTCAATCACTTGGGATTTTGCCCCTTGCTGGTTCCTAAGCGCCTAGACTGGCGCAGACCTACCCATTGGAGACATCTATTGGCTCCATTGCGGCACGAATGATGCTTCTCAAGTGATTGGCGGGAGAGGGTATAGAGATGGAATTTGAAGAGACCGGGGCGGCCGAGATCCAGGAAGGCGCCATTTTTCAGAGCAACTTGCCATTAGGCGAGAAGTTGGATCGAGTCCGCCGGGAACTGCTGGACTTGTCAGCACGCAACCGGCTCTTGAACATGCCCCGGGGAGCGAGCAAAGGTCGGTCCATCGAGATTGTCGACGAGAAGACTAGCGAAGTGTTCCGCTTGCTGGTGCGCGAGGGCAAAGCCTTTACTTTTGTAGCCGGGCGAGCCGCAGAGGGAGATGGAATTGAGCCCGCGACCTCCCAGGACCCAGAAGCATCAGAGAAAGCAAAGGATGCGGACGAAATCATCGAGTTGGCCCAGCCTGAAGACGTTTCGCTGGATGAGCGCGGCATTCTGCGACGTCACGCGGATACGCGCCTCCAAACTCGGTTAACCGGAAAGGGACTTCAGAAGCGCCTACTGGAGCTTTATTTGGATGCGAAAACCTTGGAAGAAGAGCAGGGCGTCAATGTCCTGTTCTTGAGCCTGGGCGCATTGAAGTGGGTTGATCCCAACAACGCCGCCAACATTCGATATGCGCCGCTGTTGCTCGTGCCCGTGACACTGGATCGCGGCAACGCGGGGGAACGCTTCAATCTGCGCGCAAGGCCCGAAGACTTTGCCTCCAATCTATCACTTGAGGCCTATCTGGATCGCGTCCACCAACTGCGCCTCCCGGCCTTCGAAGCAAACGACACATTTGACCCGCTGCCCTATATGGAACAGGTCAGGGCAAGCGTTGTAGCCAGACCGGATTGGGACGTGCTGGTCGATGACCTGTCCGTCGGCTTCTTTTCGTTTGCCAAGTTCCTCATGTATCGAGATCTTGATCCTGCCATCTGGCCTCAGAGCGCGAAGATCAGCGATCAGCGATTGGTTCGAGGCCTGCTTTCAGACGGGTTCACTGGCGGACAAGGCATGGCGGACGAAGACGCCAATATCGATCCGTTCATTCCGCCTCCAGACATGCTACACATCTTGGACTGCGACAGCTCGCAGGCATTGGCCATTTTCGAAGTGCGGCGCGGCCGCGACCTGGTAATCCAAGGACCACCGGGAACCGGCAAAAGTCAGACCATCGCCAACATCATTGCTTCGGCCATCAAGGACGGAAAAAGCGTCCTGTTCGTTGCTGAAAAAATGGCCGCGTTGGAAGTTGTCAAACGACGTCTCGACGAGAAGGGGGTCGGTGACGCTTGCCTTGAGCTCCACAGCAACAAAACCAACAAACGCGCAGTCCTGGAAGAGTTGCGCCGAACTTGGGAGTTGGGCGCACCGCGCGGTGAGGATCCCGGCACCCTGTTTGCGCGATTGACGGAGGCGCGCGATGCGCTCAACGCACACGTCAGTCGGTTACACCAACAAGAGAACGCATCCGGGCTGTCTGCGCATCAGGTGATGGGTCATCTGACGCGACTGCGAGCGGAGGGTGAGAAAGCCAATGATCTGGTGTTGGTATCACCTGAGCAATGGGGTCGCGACGGCTTCGCGATGCGCCGAGAATTGCTGGCAGATCTTGCGTCGCGCGTCGAAGAGATTGGCAAGCCAGCGGACCACGCATGGGTCGGGGTTGAGCTCGACGCGATCACCCCTTCAGACGTGGAGCGCTTGATTGCACGCATTCAATCTTTGAGGTCACACTTGGCCGCCGCATCCACGCATATTGAACAGAGCGCGATGCTGGTGGAATTGGATCCGCCAAAACGATTTACCGATATCACTCCACTGGCCGAACTGTGCCAGCGCATCGCTGAAGCGCCTTCCCTTTCCATGGAGGCGATGTCGAACGACGCGTGGCTGAACGGTGACGGCATTAGTGACCTGCTTGGCGAAGGGCGAGCTTACGAGCAAACGCATCAAGCGCTCGACGGAAAGGTGAGCAGCGCAGCCTGGGATATGGATTTGGCGAAGATGCGCCAGGCGCTGTCCGAGCTCCCTAATAGTTTCGGTCAGGTGCAATTCCAATGCTTGGAAGAGGCTGCAATCGCTCTGCCGCGTTTACTGTCTGAGGCCGATGCGCTTTCCCGTGCGCTTGGTCGGGAAACCGGTTCGACGTTGGTGGATCTGGAGCTGCTCACGCGTATCGGGGAGCGCGTCGCATCGGCGCCCCCAGCGAGCCCAGAGACGTTTGCTTCCGATTTGTGGGACGGCGGCGTCGAGCGTGCCGGCGACTTAGCCGCCGAGGTGTCAGCGTTTGAAACCGCACGCAAAACTATTGGCACCCGACTTTCGGACATGGCTTGGGATATCGACCTCACTTCGGCGCGCACGTCACTGGCTGCACGGGGAACGAGCATATTTCGTTTCTTGAGCGGTGACTGGCGTCGCGCCAATGGCTTGGTTCAGTCGGTAGTAGCCGTTCCCAATCAACCATTGCCAATCACCTTGGCACTTTTGGACACACTGGCCCGAGGTCAGTCGGCAAAGCGCAGCATTCAAGCGGACGATGCGTTTGGTCGTAGCGCCTTCGGAACGGACTGGCGTGGCGAACGTTCAACGTCGGCATCCATGATCTCGCTGGTCGAATGGATGCGCTCGCTTAAGGGATTGGGTGCGGAGCCACGCATCATCGCGTCCAGAGGCCCAGAAAAAAGTGACATCGCGTTACGCTCAAAGCATCTGGCGCAACTACGGTCGTCGGCGGGATCCCTGCTTCAAGAAGCGTGGACCTGTATTGCTAACCTTCCCGCCAGCAACGTGGGGGAAGTGCCAGGTGTTGAAAAGGCAGACCTGCCATCACTGCTTCAATTGGCGGTGCGATACACGCAAGCGCGTGCGTCAGTTCGGAACGTCGCGACAGATCTGCCGGAGAACGTTGGACAGATGGCAGATCTTCTAAATCAGCTTGCTGCGGGGCAGGTGGCGCGGGCGGCTATCAGAAGCAAGTCGTTCTTGGGGCAAGACGCTTTTGGTGAAGCTTGGCAGGGTGAGGCATCCGACTGGATTGATCTGATCGCTGCTACTCGATGGATGAGCGGCAATCCTGATATTCGCGCGTTGGCTGGCCGCGTTGGCGAACGAGCAAGTCTGCTTCCGCGCGTCAAGTTTCTAACGGCGGCCAAGTCAACTGCGATGACAAGCTTTAATGCCATTGCGGCTGATTTGAAGCTGGACCAGATGGCTTCTATTGGCGTGACAGACGTAGAAGAGGCTGCCATTGCGACTGTCACTTGGCGCCTAGACCGGTGGAACAACGAGCATGAGCAGCTCTTCCGTTGGGTGACCTATCGAGATCGTGCCGCAGAAGCCACCAAATATGGTTGCGGTGACTTGGTTTCCCGATTGGGCGATGGGCGATTGACACCAGCCAAGATGGTCAAGAGCTTCGAAATGGCCTATTTCGAAGCCACCTATGCGCGCATGGTCCGCGCCCGCCCCGACCTTGGCCGATTTGATGGCGCCACGCACGGTCGACTGGTTAGGGAATTTGCCGCGTTGGATCGCGAACGCATCAGTGCGGCGAGAGTGGAAGTGGTCAAAGCGCACTATCGTGCGGTGCCGCCCAGGGATGGAGGTGCGGTGGGTCCCCTTGGCGTATTGCGGGGAGAAATTCAGAAGAAGAAAGGTCACATGCCAGTGCGCAAGCTCATTGAGCGCGCGGGGCCGGCGCTGCGATCTTTAAAGCCAGTGTTCATGATGAGCCCGCTTTCAGTAGCTCAGTTCCTGCCGCCCGGCGCCATGACGTTTGACCTCTTGGTCATGGATGAGGCCAGTCAAATCCAGCCGGTCGATGCGCTGGGCGCTGTCGCGCGCGCCAATCAAGTCGTTGTCGTGGGTGATCCCAAGCAGTTACCGCCAACCGCGTTCTTTGCGAAGATGACAGCGGCCACCGATGACGATGACTACGACGATGCCGGCGCGCCGGTTGCCGATATCGAAAGCATCCTCGGGTTGTTTACGGCGCGAGGTCTTCCGATGCGTATGCTTCGGTGGCACTACCGCAGTCGCCATCAATCTTTGATCGCGGTCAGCAATCAGCAATTCTACGAGAACAAACTGTTCATTGTGCCCAGCCCGTATACGGCCCACAGCGGCAGCGGCCTTCAATTCCATTACGTGCCCGACGGTTTGTTCGATACAGGGAACAAGCGGAACAACCTGGTTGAAGCTAAGGTTGTCGCTCAAGCAATCATTGTTCACGCTCGAAACTTCCCGAAACTTTCGTTGGGTGTTGCGGCGTTTTCCGCGGCCCAACGGCGCGCCATCATTGATGAGCTGGAAATTCTTCGCCGAGGACTACCCGCCGATGTCGAAGATTTCTTCAGGGCCCACCGCTCGGAACCTTTCTTCGTCAAGAACTTGGAGAACGTCCAAGGTGACGAGCGCGATGTCATCTTCATCTCGGTCGGATATGGTCGTTCGATCGCTGGCGGGCGCGTGCCCATGCGTTTTGGCCCCCTAGGGTCGGAGGGTGGCGAGCGACGTTTGAATGTATTGATCAGTCGTGCAAAACGGCGGTGCGATGTGTTCGCCTCGATGACAGACGAAGACATCGACCCAAGCTTCGCGGCGGGTAAAAAGGGGGTCTCGGCGTTTCGCCTGTTTCTCCAATATGCTCGAACGGGAAAGCTCTTTACCGCTGAACATACCGGCAAAGATTTTGACAGCGTGTTTGAAGAGCAGGTCGCGCACGCGTTGCGCGCTCGTGGCTACGAGGTTCAAGCTCAAGTCGGTATCGCTGGGTTCTTCATTGATCTAGCCATTATCGACAACGATAGACCCGGACGGTATCTGCTGGGCATCGAGTGCGATGGTGCTGCTTACCACAGCGCAAAGTCCGCTCGAGATCGTGATCGCCTGCGTCAGGCAGTATTGGAAGACCACGGCTGGACCATTCATCGGATCTGGAGCACCGACTGGTTTCAGCGACCGTCCGAACAATTGGATCTGGTCATCCGACGCATCGAGGCAGCGAAAGCGGAGTTCGATGAGCACAAGGATGACGTCGTGCTCACCGAGCAATTGGATGAGGAGGCTCCTTATGTCGAGCGCGAGGAAAGCCCCGGAGTCAGCGGTGCGGACGCCGCATTTTCTCCCTATGAAGAGGTTATCCTCAAAAAGCCGACGCACCGAACAGAGGGCCTCCACGAAACGCCACCCGGTATCTTGACGGACTTGGTAGTTCAGGCCGTCACGGTGGAAGGCCCAATTCATACGGAACAAGTCACCACCCGCATTCGAGATGCTTGGGGCCTGAAGCGAACCGGCGGACGCATTGAGGAAGCTGTGCGCAAGTCGGTGGACATTGCTGTGCGGCTGGGGCGCGTTACGCGCCGGGGACAGTTCCTGTCCTTGCCCGATTTCGTGCCGGTGCCGCGCGATCGTTCAGAAGTGACCGTTATCGCATTGCGAAAAGCGGAGATGCTGCCGCCCAGCGAAATCGAAGCGGCTATCTTCGCCGTGGTGCGTCAAAATTTCGGGGCGACCCGTGAGCAGGTCATCCAAGCTGTAGCGCGTGGCCTGGGCATCCGGAACACGAGTGCTCAGGTTCGTTCAACGATTGATGATGTGGTTGGGTCGATGTTAAGCGACCGGAAGCTGGTCGAAGTAGGTGGCATGTTGACCACAGCGGCAACATGATCCGTCCTTGTCCCTGGTGTCACCGCTACGCATCCGAACCCGAGTCTGCCACTCGATTTCATCCAGGCATGTACGTATTCGCAAGGCACCCTTAACTTACAATGCATGCTGCGCAACGAGCCTTGGTTCGCATGGGAGATCGTCGCTGCGGGTATTTCAATAGAGTCAATTCTTTCGGCGCGAGCTGCTTAACATCTCGTTCAAGGCAGACGGCTTCGCCGCCGCTCAACTCCAGCGTTAGGCCTCAAGCATGACAATTTCGCAACTCGATCCGCTATTGGTTCTTGCTGCGAGCATTGAGCGGCTTCCCGACGCGTCGGATGTCGCATCCGAAATCAAGCGCATCGTTAGTAACGCCTCAAGTCCCAGCATGGCTCAAAACGCCTGCGAGCAGATCATCAGCATGTGCAATCCGAAAGCTTGGGGAGATCGCTACGTTTCCGGTATGGTCAGCAACGAGTGGCATCAGTTTCTTAGCAGGTTGTCGGACACGGCCGGTCAGTGTGGGCAGGCAATTTTTGACGCCGCGCAACGCAATTGAGGCCTAACCAGTCATCCAAGCGGACGGCTCCGCCGCCGCTTAATTCCAGCGTTAGACCGCTTCCGAACTTTTGAATAAACATGACGCCTTCCGAGACTCAAGCAAACTTTCTTGTTGGCCAGCTACTCACTGTGGCCACGCAGAAAGTGAGCAGCTCGTTCGATATATTCTCTGGTTGGCTCGCTGCTGGCTTTGGAGCGGCCTTCGCGCTGTTCATTGCTAACCTACAGTCCATGTCGGAGTTCGTGACGCTCGGCAGCGTAAAATCTGCCGCATTTGTATTCCTTGTCTCAGCAGTTCTTGCCGTCATAGCCAAGTTGCTCGCTTCTTTCATAGCGGCAGGCACCGCGGCCGCAATTGAAGGTGCGGCAATTGGCAGAGACATCGCGGAGCGCCAGGTTCAGATCGATATTGCAACGTTCTTTGTAGAGACGGAAAAGGCTCTATTCTGGCCTGGTAGTTGGTTTGCTCGCTGCGCCTTCGCCAAAGCACAAGCTGGAGACTTTGCGGGGCCGGGCCGTATGTACACCAAGGTCGCACAGGTTCAAGCACTTGCTGTAATCGCTCAGGCTGTATTGTGTCTCGTCTCCGCAGTCATCATTGTTCGTGGCTTAGCGGTCTAACATCTCGTTCAAGGCGGACGGCTGCGCCGCCGCTTAACTCCAGCGTTAGGCGGCACAGGAAGTTCTTCGCATGGATACCGAGACTATTGGCTTCTTCATTGGTGCGGCTCCTGGGGTGGCTATCATCCTCGGAAATATGTGGCATCAACAGACGCTTCAAAGGCAGATTGAAGCCGTCGCATGGGAGGAGCGAAGCTGGAACGATACCCAGCTTGGCTTTAAACAACAGTTCAACTTGTTGTTCCATCCCGAAAAATACGTCGCGCCTAACGACAGTCCCGCGCTGGTTAAGGCAAAGCAGGCTCTGTTAACCGCGTGGCCGCAGATACGGCGGCGCCATTGGATCGGAGGGGGTGTGGCAGTTATTGGCACCATAATAGGTGTTGCAGTCGGCGTGGCTCTGGCGTAGCTGTGGTCAAGCCGCCTAACAACTCGTTCAAGGCGGACGCCTCCGGCGCCGCTTAACTCCAGCGTTAGGCCTCTCAAATGCATCTATCCCGTGATGTGAAATCAGTTGGTTCACTCTTCGACAGATCAGGGTCTTGTCTACCAACAGATGCTGGTGTGTATGCCTTCTGGTGGATTGGGAGCAAGTCGGCGCTCATGGCGGGCAACAGGCACATCGTTCTCAAGGGGCCGCGTGAGCAGCCCGTGGACGTTGAGTATCGTGACTGGTGGCCTAAAAAACTAACCTACCCATGCCTGTACGTGGGCAAGTCAACCAACATCAAGAAGCGTTTCTCGTTACACATCAAAAGGCGCTGTGCAGAGCGTTTGCACCAGGCACTTCCGGGGAACGCGAAAGCGAAGCCCTGCACAACGTCGTGCCAGCTTCGATTCGGCATAGAGCATGTTTTTCCGCTAGAGCAAGACCCACTTGGCGTGATTTTCAATAACGTGGGTTTCTCTTACAGCACCGCATTCCCAGACAACGCAGTGGCTGAGCGCTTCTATGAGGAAGATCGGCTGGTAGGTCTTTGGCGCCCCTGGTTCAACATTGACTCCGAGCGTTAGAGAGGCCTAACAATTCGTTCGAGGCGGACGGCTCCGCCGCCGCATAACTCAAGCTTTAGACCTTATGTTTGAATCGCTCCGTTATGGCTGGACACCAAGGCTCGTTCGAAACAGTCTTGTCGTCTTGGGCGGCGTGTGCATTTTCGTTTGCGTTGCCATTTTCGCACCAGATGACGGCGTGAGTTTGGGTCAGCCCATCCAAGGTGTCGTTATTTCTTCTGGGCCCGTTAGTGCGTCCGGCATATGTGGTGGAGCGAGCGAAATCGCCACCGTTAAGCTCGCAAGCGGTCAGATGATCCAAGCGTCTGTGATGCCCAACAAACCAATATTAGCGGGCACTCAAGTGGTGATCCGCAAGCAAGTGGTTGCTTGCAATCAAACTAACTACGAGGTTGACTTCCATTAGTAAGCTGTTGTCCAACAATTCGTTCAAGGCTGACGGCTCCGCCGCCACTTAACTCCAGCGTTAGGCTGCATAGGAGACGTATCAGCACATGATAGGTTTGATCATATGCATTCTTGGCTCCTTGCTGGCGGCCATCTACCTCCGAAAACGCGGGAATGGAGCCTTTTTCAGCATTGCGTTGGGGGGGTTGTTCGTTCCACTAGTGATCGCGTTCATGACCTGGATTTATCCGGCTGATCCCGAGTCAAAAATGTGGGCAATGATCACCGTTCCAGTTTCTTATTTTTGGGGCATCGTAGGAGCTGTTCCTGGCTGTGGACTCGAATATCTATTACAGAAGGCAAAACGCAACGCCTAACATTCCGTTCAAGGCGGACGGCTTCGCCGCCCCTTAACTTCAGCGTTAAAGACGGGCTTTCCCGAAAGCTGACCGTCGTGACCGGTATAAAAGGGTCGGAAACGGAGATTTAAGTGGCAACACCCATTGCTTAACGACAACTGGCACAGGCGTTCAGCCGAACCCTTTTTCATGTGCGCAAAACAAAACGCCACCCCGAAGGATGGCGCCATCAGATGCATCGGCAGACCGCACAGGAGTGATCGGTTTCATGACTTCCCTGACAATTTCAGAATATCGACGTCCCTTCGGACACGCCATCAGCCAACTGCTCGTCGGATGTCAGGATTTTCCTCGGAGTGTGTAGGACATTCATCGACTCTTGATGTCGCGGAGATTTATTCTCCACCTCGGTCTTGGGAGCCTCAACATGTTTGCTACGCGCGAAGAATTGCAGCGCCGCCTAACTCAGCTAGAAAGCGCCGCGCCCTGTTGGAAAAGCCCTTGCCCGAACGCGAGTGACTTTACCCGACTCTTTGCACAGAATGCAGATCCGATCATTTATTTGGCTAGTGCAAAAATTTATCACTGGGTGCCCAGTGAGATCGGCAGGATCCTCAACAAATTTAGGTTTACCGCATGACCACGCGATCTGACCTCGATGGCTTGCTGCGCCAGCTAGAACTCGACTTGCCGTATATGAAGGCCAGCAAAAACGGCTATTACCGAGAATTTGAAGACCGCTCCGAAATGATTCTGGGTATCGCCGAAGACTCTGAGAAGGAATACGTCCTGGATTGTTTGATGACCATGCTGCGGCGTGCAGGCGTATCTGAAAATGACGGTTACAAGGGGCCGACGCTGCACTGAGTGCGTCGTGGAGCATACCGCCATGTAGGGCATTTCTGACTGTGCTTCATGCATCTTCATCTCTCGGAAAATGGGGATACACTCGGGCTAACCGACGCAAAGAGCACAGTGATGGTTGCAAGCATCATGTCGATCCCATTGACTGGAATGAGCGCGCCATCGCGCCGCGTCCCCGCACACGTCCATCGGCGCCCGACACTGATCCAACCCTCCGGACCATGCCCACTGCCTGAGGGCGCCGGTGGCGTGGCTGGTTCTGAGAACCAACAGCAATGAAAAATTCGGTATTCACAGCTTCTTGTTTCTCCCTTGCTCTGATCACTTCCGCATGCGGTGCCGCCATGAACCCACCTGTCATCAAATCCAACCCTCACCCCAAGATGCGTTATGAAATCACCATGACCATCGAAGGGGCCAAGGGTCCGTTTGACTCGATCGAAACCATCGCGCAATACGACATCGCCAACGATCGCTGCGTGCCTTTGACGCCAGGAAGCGGGGCCACGATTGCGCCGGACAAGACCATCCCTATCCACATGACCAAAGTGGGCGACAACGCCTACCGAGGTGAAATCTTTACCGACCAACTGGTTGATGAAGACTATTACGGGAAAGGCGTGTGTCATTGGAGGCTCACCGCGTTTTCGGGCTACCTGCGGGTGAAGAAAAGCATGATCACGACCGGCATCGAAGGCGAAGAAGTCGCCGCGCAGAAACCAGCAGAGCGTTACTTTTCCAACCAAAACTTCACCAACCCGAAGCTAACCGGTGTGGACATTGGCGATAGCAACCGGTCCGCGTTCAAAGACCCCTCCGACACGTTTTCCGTCACGTTTACAGCTAAGGAAAACTTCCAGTGACCATGCGCTCAACAGACTATGCCTTGTTGAGCCAGGACACGTACAAAGATCCCGTCGTCGAGAGCCGTGGACCGGATGGCGCCACGTATAAGGAGGTCAAGCTTGATGGCGTGACATACAGGCCGCTCGATCATTTTGACGACCCGAACACGGGCTTCCAGGCGACGGCCTATCAGAACAAAGACACCAAAGAGTTGATCATCGCTTATCGCGGCACGGAGTTTGACCGCGAAGCTAAGCAAGACGGGATGGCCGACGGCGCCATGACCTTCAAGAGTACAAATATCCAGGCGGCGGAGTCGATGGCTTTTACGCAAAAGGTCATTGATGCAGCGAAGCAACGACACGAGCTGAAAAACGAGCCTCTTAATGTCACGGTCACCGGCCATTCTCTCGGCGGCACGTTGGCAGAAATCAACGCCTACAAATTCGGGCTGCATGGCGAAACGTTCAACTCCTTTGGCGCCGCAGGCCTCGCAATGGGCATTCCTGCTGGCGGCAATCAGGTCATCGACAATGTGCGCGCTACCGATGTGGTGAGCGCAGCCAGCCCGCATTTTGGTCAGGTGCGTGTGTTTGCCGTTCCTCAAGACACGCAGGCGCTCAGCCAGGCAGGCTACACCGACAGCCGCGTCGTCAACGCTCTGACGCCCCACACGCCTATTCTGGGCAAGATCCAGTTGGACGCCCACGCCATCGACAACTTCGTGCCTAACAGTAAGCTGCTGGGCAGCTCGATTATTTCTCCCGAGAATGAGAAATATGCCAAAGCCCATCACACGATGATTCAGCCTTATCGCAACAGCATTGAACTTGCGCGCACGGCCGCATTTACCGAATACAAATCCGACGAGCCCCTCATCGACGCGGCGACACGCGACGGGAATGCCGTCGTGCACGGTGCCGAGCGGGTGGGGCAGGATGTGGCGCGTGGCTACGACGCTGCGCGCGATGCGGTAGCCCATGGCATCCAGACCGGGGCCCATGCGGCGGGTGTGTTGATCGAGCAAGAAAAGCACAAGTTGGATCAGGTCACACCCCCCGCGGTGAACGTGGATCACACATCGCATCCCGCGCACCCGCTGTACAAACAATCGTTGGATGCCGTGCACCGTCTGGATGCAAAAAATGGGCGCACACCGGATCAGCACAGCGCCAACTTGGCTGGTGGCGTCACCGTGGGCGCGATTGGCTACGGCTTGACTCACGTCAACCATGTCGTCCTTAGCGACGACGGGTCCAAAGCCTTCCCGGTGCAGGGCGACCTACGATCACCCTTGAAGCAAGTGGCCAATGGGGTCGACACGGCGCAAGCGGTGAACACGCCGATGGCGCAACACACGCAGGCGCTGCACCAAGTGCAGCAAGCCCAGGTACAACAACAGGTCCAACAGCAGGTCCAACAGCAGGTCCAACAGCAGGTCCAACAGCAGGTCCAACAGCAGGTCCAACAGCAGGTCCAACAGCAGGCGCCGCCGATGCAGCAACCCGTGCAGACGCTGGGCGCGCCGTCAATGACGCGCTAGTCCTTCATCGCCCATTGATGGGGTACGCATTTATCCTCAGGCTCCGATGCCGGAGCATGTGGCCCATGATTTTGGTACGTAACAGCGTTCGGCCCCGCCGGTGACCGGCGAAATTCAGGTTGGCACCGCTAGTTGGACCGACAAGAGCCTTGTCGCGTCCAAGCGCTTCTATCCACGCGGATGTAACAGCGCCGAAGCGCGCTTGCGTTACTACGCGGACCACTTTCCGATGGTGGAAGTGGACAGCAGCTACTATGCGATGCCTTCTCGGACAAACGCTGAGAAGTGGGTCCAGCGCACGCCCGATGAGTTCACGTTCAACATCAAAGCGTTTCGACTTTTTACCGGCCACCAAACGCCGCCAAAATCACTTCCGGCCGACATCCAGCACGAGCTCACGTGGTTCTTTGTGGGCCGCCAGAACGTCTACTACAGGGACCTGCCAGACGAGATCCTCGATGCGATGTGGGAACGATTTCGACTGGCCGTCGAGCCTTTGCGGGATGCTGGAAAGCTCGGCGCGGTGCACTTTCAGTTTCCGCCGTGGGTGGTGCCGTCTCGGGAGTGGCATGCTCACATCGAGGAGTGCGCCGATCGAATGAAAGGTTATCAACTCGCCACCGAGTTTCGCCAGCAAAAATGGTTTGACGATGAGCACTGCGAAGCGACGCTGGAATTTGAGCGTCAGCATAATTTCGCCCACGTCGTGCTCGACATGCCGCAAGGGTTTTCCAACAGCCTCCCGCAAATCTGGGAGGCGACCAGTGACAATCTAACCATCCTTCGGCTGCATGGCCGGAATACAGACACATGGGACGCGAAAGGACAGACGGCCGCGTCGGAGCGGTTTAACTACGACTACTCCGATGAAGAGCTCGAATCGTTCGTCCAGAAAATGCGCCGACTCAGCGCGCATACGGCGCTGGTCCAGGCTATCTTCAACAACAATTTTGAAGATCAAGGGCAGCGCAACGCTGCCACCCTTAAGCAAGCCCTAGAAGCCGACGCGGCTAGCCCGAGTGGATTTGCGTTAACCTAGAGTCGTTACGGACTGTGTGCGGCCACTATATTCCGTGGCTTAAGTAGAGCCTGCCCGGTCCCTTGCACGGTGGATCCTTGCCGCGGCGGGATGTGCACCCAATGCACTCTCAGCGGGCGAGCGTGTATCGGCGAAAGTGTCCGGACCACTTCACCCGTGGCGATTTGATTCGGCCATCACATCGCTCGGCGAACGCGGATAAATCACGATTTCACTGTCAACCAGTTCATCGCAGAAGCATCCGCCTTGAGGGGGTTCGATGGCGTAGTGGCTGTTGTGTGGATCACCATGCACGAGTTGCGCGTGTAAGACACAGGTATGCGGCCCGTGTACTGGGGCAACCGATCGATGTGGCTCGAAGCGGATTTCGGTGTAAGTCCCAAGGGGACTTTGAGCGTGGAGAACGCCATTAAAGAATGAAGCCGGAGCTGTCGGTGCGCAAAGTGCGGAGGCACTGATGCCCAGAAGCATCTATCGAAACCGAACCACCCACCACCGGCGATGCCGGCGATCAGGATGCCCGCGAGCAGCGACGTGAGCCAAGCGCATTCCCACCACGCCCTGGCCCTTGTCGCCTGCGCGAAAACTGCCAATGGCACGACCCGCAAGAAAGCGGCGCGCTTAGAAATTGCGCGTCACCGAGATGTTGGATGATCACGGGCACTTACCAGCCCAAAGGGGGTCTAACCCGTTAGCACCGACATTTCCAATAAGACCGATTACCGGCAAAACGGCCACACCTTTGTAGGAAGTAAGGACACCGAATGAAGATCGCCCAGACAGACGCACTCCTCATCTCTTACGAAGAGGTTGGCCCATCCGACGGCTGGCCCGTCGTGCTTACGCATGGATTCCCTTACGACATCCACGCCTACAATGAGGTCGCGCCAATGCTGGCTGCCGCGGGCGCAAGAGTACTCATGCCTTATCTGCGGGGGTTTGGACCCACGCGATTTCGCAGCTCTACAATCATGCGCTCGGGCCAGCAAGCTGCCCTCGGTTCGGATCTGATCGGTTTGTTGGACGCGTTGGGCATCGAGCGCGCCATCCTCGCTGGCTACGATTGGGGTGGCTTGGCCTCCTGCGTGGCGACAGCGCTGTGGCCCGAACGCGTAACCGGCCTGGTTTCCTTGGCGAGTTATGACGTCATTGATGTCGATCGCATGCGTCACCCGTTCGCTCCGAGTCTGGAGGCCGCGATGTGGTATCAGCATCTCTTCCAAATCGAGCGGGGACGGGAATGCCTTGCGTCCCACCGTCGCGACTTGTGCAGACTCTTGTGGCAGCAATGGTCACCGAACTGGCACTTCGACGATGCGACCTTCGAGAGAACCGCGTCGTCGTTCGACAATCCCGACTTTGTCGACGTCGTGATCCACTCCTACCGTTTCGACTTCGGCCTGGCGGCCGGTGACCCGACGTTCGATGCTCTCGAACAGAAACTGCGGAGCAAGCCGAAAATTTCAGTGCCTGCCGTGACGCTCGATGGCGCGGACGATCCGTTGAAACCCGGCGGCACAGCCGACCATGCGGCGATGTTCACCAGTTTTCACGAGCACCGCACGATTGTTTCCGGCCACAACCTCCCGCAGGAAAACCCGCGCGCTTTCGCCGACGCCGTTCAAGCTGTTCGGGCCATGTCAGCTAGAGGTCGCGTTCCGATGCAGGGTGAGTTCTAAGCCTCAAGTTTTCCCTAGCTTTCAACCTACGAAGGCGGATTCTCTGCCTCGTTGAACACAGCGAATTCCGGCCGATGAAGAGACTGAACAGCCCTCGATCGCCCGTCAATGAGATCATCTGACGTTTGCGCGCGCTGAAATCTAGCGTGCATCCTCGGACTCGAGTGCCCGAAGGTGAGGGAGCTACTGATTTAATAGCCAAGGAGTGGCACACGCCGCGTCGGGCGGCGACTTTTGCGGCATCTATGGAGTTGCGTTCAGATCGTCAATCAGGGCCGGTGCCGCGCCTACGAAAGGGTCAAACGGATGATCGTGGCAATACTTGTCGACATACAGCGCGAGCGCATCCAGGTTTGGAAACCTATCGCCATAGATCTGCTGTTTAGGCTGGTGAGCGTTATAGCCGGAGACGTAGCCTCTGATCCAGAAGAGATAGGCCGCGCGCAAATCGATGTCTGTCGCCGAAGCCTTCCACGCACTGCACGAGCTATCGTCAAAAGCGAGCATATGGGTTGGTACATCCTGCGCGCACGCAGCGCTCGAGATGCACAGCGTGAACGCTATTCCAAAAGTCTTGATCGAAGCCTTCATATGCGCTGCTCTCGACGTAAATAACGGCCTATCACCTGTGCCGATCGTGCGCCCTAGTTGCCCGCTATAACCCCTCGGCCCAGGTGTTTTGCAGGTGCTATGGGATAGACGTCTTGGGCCTGGATTACAAAACATCGGATTCCAGCTTGGCCAGTTGATGCTCGTAGAAGGGCCGCACACGTCGATCGAGAACGGCGTATTGGCTCGGCAAATCGTCCGGATCCGGATTCAGCCACGTGTCGATGTCGTCTTCGTGAATTGGAATAGGGCACCGGTCATGCCCGGCCTCCACCACTTCCAGCGGCGGCTCATCCGTAATGGCCGCGAACGTGTAAAAACCCGGGGTGTCGCCTTCCGGTTCGACATACGTCCACAGGCAGGCAACAAAAAGATCTTCACCGGTGGACGGGGTGAAGAGTATCTCCACGCTTTGCTCGCGCTCGCCGGGGACCAGTTCTCGCCGCTGCAGGTTGTGTAGGTAAACCGATTCGTAGAAGCGGTCCACGACCATGATGCCGTGGTGGTATCCGAAGACCTTGCGCCACACCGTCGACAGCTTGTCGCGTCGCGCGTTGTAGGTGCCAGGCTTTTCGATTTCGTCGGTCTCTGTCCAGCCCGGCAAACGACACCGGTAGCGCATCGGCACGACGGAGCGCTCGCCCGTCTTCGGGTCGCGAATCATCACGGGCGCAAAATGACCGGGCCAGATGCGGTCTATGCCGTCCGCCGGCGCAGGGGAAGCCATGTCGTCGAGCTTCTTCCTGCCAGCATCAATCTTGTTCGTCGCAATCCGGCGATCGTTCTCGGCTTTCTTCGTCGGTTTGGCGGATGCCAATTTGGTGTTGGCTTCAACGAGCCGCGCTTCTTGAACGCCGATCTCCGCGGCGATTAGCGCGATCGCTTCAGCGTCGGCTTCCCGCGCCAACTCCACCGTGCCGATGTCCAGCAAGCCACTCGTCGCGTCGGTCATGGCGCGGCGCATGGCCTTCGGCACGACCTTCACCCAGTTGCCTTTTTCCTTCGTCCAGCCCGCGAGCTTGGTGAATTCTTTGATGTTGAGCTTGCCGCCGAAGCGTTCATATTTTCGGAAGTCAGCCCAAATTTGCGCGCTGTAGCACATGGGGTTCGGCACTCCTGAAGTTCGCGGACGTTATACCGGCAAGTCTCAGCAACGCCATGTGACGGGCAGGGCATTGCTCATCATTTCGTGCGAGACATAGTGGATCCCGGAGCCATCTCAGGTCTTGAGATCGGTTTGGGCGAGGCTGATCCCGAAATCGCCCCTCGACATCGGATGCGGTTCGCGACCTAACCCCTTGATCCCTTTCGACTGGCTTCGAGGACCATTTTTCTTCCTTTCATTTTCACCCATTTAGGTGAAACTATGCGAGCCATGACGATCCAGATCACCCAGCGCCAATCCAACGTCCTCGCCTTCATTCGTGCCCGCATTGAACGGGACGGTCAGGCGCCCACGCTTGAAGAAATCGGCGATGCGCTGGGGATCGGCAGCGTCAGCGCCGTCCTCAAGCACGTCCGCTCGCTGGAGGCAAAAGGTCGATTGACCATCGAACCCAATCATGCCCGCAGTATCCGACTGGTGCGCGAGGCCGATCCTATGGATGCGGACACGCTGGAGCTGCCCCTGATCGGTCGGATCGCCGCCGGTGAGCCGTTGTTTTCAGAAAATCGCATCGACCGGATGCTGAAGGTTTCGCGTTCGCTGTTTCGGTTGCGACCCGATTACCTGGTGAAAGTGGTCGGCGATTCGATGCGGGGCGAAGGGATTCTGGATGGCGACCTGGTGGCGGTGCACGCCACGGCCGTGGCGCGCCATGGGCAGGTGGTGGCCGCGCGCATTGATGGCGACCGGTTCACCATCAAGCGCCTGCACTGGAAGGGCGACGTCATTCGTCTCATGCCCAATAGCCCGGGCTTCCGGCCCATCGACGTCGATCCCACCAACGACTTCGCCATTGAAGGCTTGTTCGCCGGCTTGTTGAGGGGCGGCTGATGGCGGCCGTCGTCGCCCTGTCGACCCTGATCGAAGGACGTCAAGTTTGGCGAGGCCGGGAAGCGCCAGCACCCGCCGGTGATCAACCGACGGGTTGGAAAGTGCTCGACGCGCTCTTGCCAGCCGGCGGCTGGCCCGATGCATCGCTGTCAGAAATTCTGTTACCCGCCGACGGCGTGGGCGAACTCCAGCTCGTGCTGCCCACGCTGGCGCGCCTGACGAAGGGCAAGCGTCACGTTGTGGTCGTGGCGCCACCTTATGCGCCCTGCGTTGCGGGCTGGCGGCAGCACGGCGTGGATATGCGTCGCGTCGAGATCGTGAGCGCGATGGACAAGGATGTGCTTTGGGCCACGGAACAGTGCCTTCGTTCGGGAAGCTGTTCGGCGGTGCTGGCATGGCCTCGGCAAGCGGATGATCGCGCACTGCGCCGACTGCAGGTGGCCGCCGATACCGGCAAAGCGTTGGCCTTTGCGTTTCGTGATCGGCGCCACCTGTCGAACGCGTCGCCCGCGGCGCTGCGGCTGGAGCTGGAAGCCACGCCGCGGCCGCAGATCTGGGTGCGCAAATGCCGCGGCGGCAATGCGCCGAGTCAGCCCGTGGCGCTCACGCGCTACGTTCATTGATGGCCTGCCGTTATGTGGGCGTGTGTATTGCTGCCGCATCTGGCGTTGGATGGGATTCTCCGACGCCGACCGACGGAAGGACCGTTGGTGTTGGTCGACGGCCCCGTCAATGCACGTACCGTGGTGGCGGCCAATGAGCCGGCCCGCGCAGCGGGGTTGTACGTCGGCCAGCGACTGACGGCCGCTCACGCGTTACTAGCTCAATTCGACGCGGTGCCGTACGACGCGGAGAGTGTCGAAAAGTGGCATCGATTCCTTGCGGCCATCGCGTACCGCTATAGCTCCGACGTTTGCTTGTTACCCCACGCTATCGTGCTGGAGGTGAGTCGCAGCATGGGCCTGTTTGGTCCATGGCCCCGACTGGAGTCGATGCTCCGCGCCGACCTCACGGCACTGGGCTTTCGCCACCGCGTCGCCGCGGCGCCCACGCCCCATGCGGCGTACATCCTTGCCGGCGTCAGTGACGGGCAGGCGGTGCTTACCGATGACACCTTGCTCCGCGCGCTCAAGCAAGTCCCGATTAAGAAAAGCCGCCTGCCGGCCGCCGCGGCGAGCTTGCCGGGCATGGGTGTGCGCACGCTCGGACAGCTGATGGCGCTGCCCCGCGACGGCCTGCGCCGACGTTTCGGCGCCGAGCTCCTGGCCACATTGGATCGCATCACTGGAGACGTTCCATCGGGCCTCGACAACTTCCGACCGCCGGATGTGTTTGATCTGCGGATCGAGTTGCTTCACGAGGTTGAGAACCAGGCGATGCTGGTCTTTCCCGTTCGTCGCATGACGGGCGATCTCGCCGCCTATCTGGCCGGGCGCGATGGCGGCGTCCAACAATTCCTTCTGCGGCTGGAGCACCGCGATGATCGCCACACCGACGTGGTGGTGGGGCTACTCGCCGCCGAGCGCGACGCAGGCATGCTGTTCGAATTTGCCCGCGGCCGACTGGAGCACGTGGTCCTTGCCGAGCCGGTGATGGCGCTACGACTGGTGGCGCGCGATTTACCCGCGTTCGTACCGGCGGGGCGTGATCTGTTCGACGAACGACCGGCCAATGCACTACGCATCGAACAGCTCCGCGAGCGGCTCCGTGCGCGCCTGGGCGGCGCGGCGGTGTATCACTTGGGCAGCACGACCGATCCTCGACCCGAGCGTGCTCAGCGGGTCGCGGCTACAGGTGAGGTCGCTATCGAACGCCATCCCCGCCCCACGTGGCTACTGGAGCGGCCGATTCCGTTGCGCGGACATACGCCGTTGATCTTGTCGGGACCGGAGCGTCTGGAAACGGGATGGTGGGATGACGGGGAGGTGTGTAGGGATTACTACGTCGTCGAGACCTCATTAGGTCAGCACGCTTGGGCCTTTTGCCCACCGGGTGAGCAAGCAGGGTGGATGATCCACGGCTGGTTCGCGTGAGCGGCTATGCGGAGCTCCACTGCCTGTCCGACTTCTCGTTCGGGCGCGGCGCCTCAAGCGCGCGTGAGCTGTTCGATCGCGCGAAGATCTGCGAGTACGAGGCGCTGGCCATTACCGACGAGTGTTCTCTCGCCGGCATCGTGCGAGCCTTCGAGGCGGCGCGTGATACCGACGTACCGCTGATCGTCGGCAGCGAAATCCAGTTGGCTGATGGGCCCAAGCTCGTCGTGCTGTGCGAGACGAAGCAGGGCTACATCAGCTTGTGTCAGCTCATCACCAAAGGTCGGCGCGCCTCCGAGAAGGGCACGTATCGGCTCACGCGCGCGGATATCGAAAATGGACTACCTGGCACGTTGGTGCTGTGGGTACCGGTGTTCGACATGGTCATGGAGGAGGGCCGCTGGGTACGCGATCAGTTCGGGGAACGAGCGTGGCTGGCGGTCGAGCTACATCACGGTCCCGATGACGCCCGGCGACTTCGCGAGCTTGAGCAGGCGAGCCGCGTGCTCAACCTGCCGATGGTCGCCGCGGGCGACGTCCACATGCATATCCGCAAGCGGCTGGCGCTGCAGCACACGCTAACGGCCATCCGTCATCGCCTGCCAATCGCCGAGGCCGGTGCGGTGATGGCACGCAACGGTGAACGTCACCTTCGCGCGCTACCCAAACTCGCTTCGATCTATCCCGAACACTTGCTGGAAGAAAGCGTCGCGATCGCGCGCCGATGCACGTTCACTTTGAAGGAACTGCAGTACCGCTATCCCGCCGAGCTGGTGCCCGACGGACATACCGCGATCAGCTGGCTGCGCCAGCTGACCGGGACCGGGATGCGTTGGCGATGGCCCGACGGGGTCGCCGAGAAGGTGCAGCTTCAGATCGAACACGAGCTGGCCTTGATCGAGGACCTGAAGTACGAACCTTACTTTCTGACGGTCCACGACATCGTGCGGTTCGCACGATGCCAGGGGATTCTCTGCCAGGGTCGTGGGTCCGCGGCCAACTCCGCCGTGTGCTTTGCGCTCGGCGTGACCGAGGTGGATCCGGCCCGTATGAATCTCCTGGTCGAACGCTTTATCAGCAAAGAGCGCAACGAACCGCCGGACATTGATATCGATTTCGAGCATGAGCGGCGCGAAGAGGTCATCCAGTACATCTACGGCAAATACGGGAGAGAGCGGGCCGCGTTGGCCGCGACGGTCATCTGCTACCGCGGGAAGAGCGCAGTGCGTGATGTGGCCAAGGCCTTGGGGCTGCCATTGGATCAGGTCGATCAGCTCAGTCGCGTCTTTGCTTGGTGGGACGGTGAGGCTGATCTGACGGACCCCCTGCGCGAGCGTGGGTTTGATCCCGACAGTGCCGTCATCCGTCGTGTCCTTCGACTCACGGGCGAGCTGCTCAACAAGCCGCGCCATCTGTCGCAGCACGTGGGTGGCTTCGTGATCGCCGATGCCCCGCTGAGCGAACTGGTGCCGGTGGAGAACGCCGCCATGCCCGACCGCACGATCATCCAGTGGGATAAGGATGATCTGGACACGATGAACCTGCTCAAGGTCGATTGTCTGGCGCTGGGTATGCTGACGTGTGTTCGTAAATGCCTCGACCTGCTACGGACGCATCGGGGACAGGACTACACGATGGCCACGCTGCCGCCGGAAGATCCTCAGACCTACGAAATGATCCAGCGCGCCGACACCTTGGGCGTGTTCCAGATCGAGAGCCGGGCGCAGATGTCGATGCTGCCGCGGCATCGGCCAGAAACCTTTTATGACCTGGTCATACAGGTAGCTATCGTTCGACCGGGCCCGATTCAGGGCGACATGGTGCATCCGTATTTGCGGCGTCGCCGCGGCGAGGAAGCCGTCACGTATCCCTCCGAAGACCTGAAAGCCGTTTTCGAGCGCACGCTAGGCGTGCCGCTGTTCCAGGAGCAGGTGATGAAGCTCGCCATTGTCGCGGCCGGCTATACGCCCGGCGAGGCGGACCAACTGCGGCGAGCCATGGCGGCCTGGAAGCGTCACGGCGGGATGGAGAAGCATCGCGAGCGGATCATGACCGGCATGATCGAACGGGGATACACCGTCGAGTTCGCGGCGCAGCTGTTCGAGCAGATCAAAGGGTTTGGTTCCTACGGTTTTCCCGAGTCGCATTCCGCCAGCTTCGCCGGCATCGTCTATGCCTCGTGTTGGCTGAAGGCGCATGAGCCCGCGGCGTTTGCTTGCGCGCTACTCAACAGTCAGCCGATGGGGTTTTATTCGGCCAGTCAGATCGTGCAGGACGCGCAGCGGCATCGTATTCGCGTGCATCCGGTGGACGTGCGTTACAGCGACTGGGATTGCACGCTGGAAAGCGATCCACGACGCACCGACGACTTGCCTCTTATTCGACTCGGCTTTCGTCAGGTGCGGGGCTTCAGTGAAGAGGTGGCGCGTCGGATCGAAGCGGCGCGGGGTGAACGCTCTTTTGAGGACACCGCCGATCTTTGTGCACGGGGGAGGGTGGATAAGCGTCACCAGGAATTGCTGGCCGATGCGTCGGCCCTTCGTGGGCTTGCCGGCCATCGCCATCGCGCGCGCTGGGAGACCGCCGGCGTGGAAGCGCAGTTGCCGCTATTCGGCAACACCAGTCCGGAGGAACAAGCCGTGACCTTGCCGTCGCCGACGCAAGCGGAAAACACGTTGGCGGATTACGCCCGAACCGGCCTCACGCTGGGAGCGCATCCGCTCCGACAGATCCGGGCGCGATTGAAGGCGGCGCGCTGCATTGATTCCAAAACGCTACTAATGCGCCCGCATAAGAGCTACGCCCGTGTCGCCGGTATGGTGACCATGCGCCAGCGTCCCGCGACGGCGAGCGGCGTTACCTTCGTAACCATCGAGGACGAGCATGGCATGGTGAACGTCGTCGTCTGGCGCAAGACGGCAGAACTTCAACATCGCGTATTGCTTGAAAGCCAGTTGTTAGCGATCGATGGGAAGTGGGAAGTGCAGGACGGCGTGTGTCACCTGATTGCGCATCACTTGCGCGACCTGACGCATTTGCTCGGATCGCTGGACGCACGATCGAGGGACTTTCAATAACCCGGCCTAGCGCGAATATTCACGGACGACCTTGACCGACATGCGGGATGAACTGCACGTCGCCAGTACGCGCTCCGTGCGATGCTCAAGTTCCCGTCATCGAAGAGAGCACCATGAGCAAGAACATTCCACCTAACGAAAACGGTAGCCACCCGCCAGCGGGTGATGGCCTTCCCGACGGTCCACCGGCGCCCAGCAGGCCGGTAGGCGCGCCCAAGCGCGTCCTGGGACAAGACATCGACAAGAAAAACGCCGAGCATGAAAGTAAGGACGGTGACGTCGAAGAAGACGGCCGGGGCCACCTCACTCGGGAGAAATGACATGACAGAGCCCGCGCTGACTAGAGATGACCTGACTTTGAAGCTGCAAGAACTCGAAGGTCGCTGGAAAGTCTGAAAACGGAGTATCCCGACAATTGGTTTATCGAACCATTTCGGAGGGGGTCGGGCACAACGTTCCGCAGGAGGCGCCAACGGCTTTTGCCGACGCCGTCCTGCAATTGCGATAAACGGGGACGCAATAAAGCGTCGCAACGAATTATTGGCGCGCGAAGAGCAATGCGCGCAAGACACTGGTGAATTCTTCGACGTCGTGTGCTCGATCGCCCTCTTTAACGCGTTGAAAGTTTTCACTAGTTACGCTTGCATCAACCTGGCAGTGTGAAAGGCGATACGTTCGTTTTCGCGTGACGGAAGCACCATGACACTTGGCTGGCCGAGCACAGGCGCAAGCTGCTCGATGACACGCTCGCGCACGGCGATGGCGTTTTCGCCCACGCCGCCGGTGAACACCAGCAGGTCAAGACCGCCGAGCGCAACGCACATGCCAGCAATCTGTCTGGCGACCGAGCGCACGAACATGTCGAGCGCGAGTGTTGCATCAGCTTCAGCACGCCGCGCTGCGCTTTGCAGATCACGCATGTCGGCATGGGCCGGCGACACGCCGCTTATACCTGCCTGGTGCTCCAGTAGATCTTCCAGGGTGTCAGCGTCGTAATGTTTTTCACGCAACAGGTAAAAAACAATGCCTGGATCCAGATCGCCCGGCCGGTGGCTCATCATGATTCCGCCCATCGGCGTGAGGCCCATCGACGTATCCACTGAATGACCATCGGCGATGGCCGTAATGCTGGAGCCGCCGCCCAGATGCGCCACGACGAGTCGCCGGGCGGCCATCTGCTTCAGCTGCTCCACAACCGATTCGCACGACAGACCGTGGAAGCCGAACCGGCGCACACCAAGATCGCGAATGGTCCTGGGCAGGGGTAGGGTGGCGGCCACCGGCGGAAGCGCTTTGTGAAAGGCGGTATCGAAGCAGCCCACCTGCGGAATATCCGAAAATGTGTTGAAGCACTCTTCGATCAGCTTAAGCGCTGGCGGCAGGTGTAGCGGAGCGAACGGGACCGCGCGTGCGAGCGTCGCCATGACTTGGTCAGACAACCTGAGGTGATCGCAAATCGACAGGCCGCCATGCACAAGACGGTGTCCGATGCCGATGATTCGGCCTTCCGCATCGGCGAGATCTTGCAGCGCGGTAGAAACCGAGCCCGGGATCGGCCGTTCGTGGACGTTTGGCTTTGACGAATCGGCATAGTTGAACGACACAGTACCTTTGCCGTGTTGGCGATCGACCGTACCCGAGCCAATCTCCTGCAGAGCCCCCGACTGCGATCGGTGAATGGAAAACTTCACCGAGCTTGAGCCCACGTTGAGGCTGAGCACAATTCGGTCGGCGGCGTCGGGCCGCTTCATCGGTCGTTGGCCTTCGGAGGAACCCACTGCCAGTCAACGACCTCGGGCAGGTCGATGCCGTTTTCGCTGACAAAAAGGTGGTGGCGCTCGACGTCTGCCCAATAACGCTGCCGGGCGGCTTCGATGTGTTTTTTCAGACGCGGCACTCGCTCGATCGCGTCGAGCGCTAGCTGAAAGCGGTCCATGTGATTCTTTACCATCATGTCCAGCGCAGTGGTCGTGGTGCCTTCGTCTCGGTAGCCGCGGACATGAATGTTTTCGTGGTTGTGCCGGCGATAGGTCAGCCGATGAACGATGCCGGGGTAGCCATGGAACGCAAAGATCACCGGCTTGTCTTTGGTGAACAGGCTGTCGAACTGGTCATCATCTAGCCCATGAGGCTCGTCGCTGGCCGGTTGCAGAATCAGCAGATCCACGACGTTGACTACCCGAATACGCAAGTCCGGCTCGTATTCGCGCAGCAGCATGACAGCGGCGAGCACCTCGACCGTGGGCGCGTCGCCGGCGCAGGCCATGACGAGTTCGGGATTATCGGCATCGCTGCTTGCCCATTGCCATATGCCGGCGCCGGCGGCGCAATGCGCCGACGCGTCTTCGATATTCAGCCACTGCCAGTCCGGCTGCTTGCCGGCGACGATCACATTAATGAGATGGCGGCTGCGCAGGCACGCATCGGCAACGTAGAGCAGACAGTTGGCGTCGGGCGGCAGATAAATGCGAACGACGGCCGAGGTCTTGTTAGCGGCGTGATCAATGAAGCCAGGGTCTTGGTGAGAGAAGCCGTTGTGATCCTGATGCCAGACGTGCGAGGAGAGCAGATAGTTCAGCGACGCGAGCTGCGGGCGCCACGGCATGGAGCGGGTCACTTTCAGCCATTTGGCATGCTGGTTGAACATCGAATCAATGATGTGGATGAACGCTTCATAGCAATTGAAAAGTCCATGGCGTCCGGTCAGCAAATAGCCTTCCAGCCAACCCTGGCACTGATGCTCGCTGAGCACTTCCATCACCCGCCCGGTGGTCGCCAGGTCGGTGTCCGTCTCCAGCGTTTCGGCCATCCAGGTTTTTTTGCTCGCTTCATAAACGGCATCGAGACGGTTGGACGCGGTTTCGTCAGGGCCGAACAGGCGGAAGTTCGCCGTCGTGTCGTTCAAGCTCATGACGTCTCGCAGCCAGAGGCCAAGAATTTTGGTGGCTTCCGCCTTCTGGTCGCCGGGGCGTTTTACAGGCACGGCGTGCGGGTGAAAATCTGCCAGTACCAGCGGTGCAAGCAGGTGCCCACCGTTGGCATGAGGATTCATCCCCATGCGGCGATGTCCCTTTGGTGCGAGCGTTTGCAGGTCGGACGATAGGCAACCGTCCGCGTCGAAGAGCGTCTTGGGCGCGTAGCCGCGCATCCATTTTTCCAGCGCCTTCAGATGCGATTTCTTTTCCAGATGCGCGATAGGTACCTGATGGGATCGCCAGCTGCCCTCAACGGGCAACCCGTCGATTTCTTTCGGGCCGGTCCAGCCTTTGGGCGAGCGAAAAATGATTAACGGCCACGCAGGCCTTTTCGCCGGCGCATCGGATTTTCTTGCCTCGTGCTGGATACGCTGAATTTTCTTTATCGCTTTGTCCAGCGCCTCGGCAAACGCGTCGTGCATTTTTAGTGGGTCATCGCCGGCCACGACGATGGGCTCATAACCGTAGCCACGAAAGAGCTGCAGCAACTCGGTATCGCTGATGCGCGCGAGCAGGGTGGGGTTGGCGATCTTGTACCCGTTGAGGTGGAGAATCGGCAGCACAGCGCCGTCTCGTTTGGGGTTGAGGAATTTGTTCGAATGCCAGCTCGTGGCCAACGGGCCGGTTTCAGCTTCGCCGTCGCCAACGACGCAGGCGACGATAAGATCGGGATTATCGAAGGCTGCGCCGTATGCATGCGAAATGGAGTAACCCAGTTCGCCGCCTTCGTGGATCGAGCCGGGCGTGTCGGGCGCGGCGTGGCTGGGAATGCCGTAAGGCCACGAAAACTGCCGGAACAACTGCCGCATGCCCGCGGCGTTGCGTTCGATGCGAGGATAAATTTCGCTGTAGGAGCCTTCGAGATACGTATGCGCCACAAGGCCCGGGCCGCCGTGCCCCGGACCGGCAACGAAGATCATGTTCAAATCGAACTGGCAGATCGCGCGATTAAGGTGGGTATAAATAAAATTCAGGCCTGTGGTCGTGCCCCAGTGCCCAAGCAAGCGCGGTTTTATGTGCTCCAGCGTCAGCGGTTCGGTTAGGAGCGGATTTTCCTTCAGATAGATCTGGCCGACGGTCAGGTAGTTTGCCGCGCACCAGTATCGGTGCATGCGATTTCGCAGGGTGGTGCTGATTGCTTTCATGGGTATTCACCGTTTTCGTGACGTCGCCGGCAGGTCATCATTTCGTCTTCGATGATCGGGACGAAGACGCGGGTTCGCGACTGATGGATCGAACTTAGCGAACGTCTTTCGTGCAAGCTCGGTCGAGGTATGTCCGATCATTCAGCACGCGGCATGAAAGTACCGTCGCGCACGCGTTGTGGTTTGCGCACGGATCATTAATTTCAGCGCGGTGGCGATGGTTGATGCCGGCCTCGCGGCGATAGCGGCCTGCGGCTGATGCAAGCAGAGCTGCTTGGGCTTGAAAAGCATTTAACCGAAGAACAGATCATCTGCTTTCTGCGTGATGAAAGGCGCGCATGCCGGTGAAGGGAGACCCTCTGCCTCGTTAGGGATAACCAACTCAAGCCAATGAACAGAAAAGCGTCCTGAGAAGTCGTAGGGAGCATCGGAGCTTTGGGGCGTAATGCTCATCTGGCTTCACGGTGACAGTGACATTCGGGAAGCCAGCTTCTGAGCTTTTTACCGAATCGTCGCCCAACCTGTGATGTGCGCCGCGTTCACTTCCATGGCACGCTAATGAGTCTCCGGCGCTGGCCTTCCAATCGGCCCGGCAAATATTGTCTGCTCGGTTACGTCGAAAATGTCGAGACGCAAGGGAAACAGCGCGTCGGTTTTCGGCCCGCGCGTGCGTACGGGGGTTAATCAAAACCCTTCACAACAACTGGAGATTCTGACCCGTAAGGTAAGACTCCGCCACAGACTCGACGCATCGACGCTATGGAGCCATCAGCCGCCACAGTGCAATACAAGCATGCTGCGATGTCTAGCGGAGTATCGATACAACTGCTGATGCTGGGCAAAGACAATCCGAATGGCTCCACCGGCATAGTTTTTTGTAGGCAGACGTGGGCCGAACAAACCCATCGCACGTGCCCAGGCCGTTATGTGCTGGAGGCCTTGGGTGTTGATTGGCGGATTGAGAGTGAACGCTCGGCCGCGCCAATGGAGCTTTTTTACAAACTAATGAGAGCTGGGGTGGTTTTTCTCAGCCCCTGTTATGCGCCTGCCACAGGGAAGCCACTGGACAGGCTAACGTACCGCATCGCTTTGGATGTGGGCGACGTATTCAACAGAGAGATTGTGAATGCAGCGTCCGTAGTAATCCGTTGTGGCGAGGCCACGCTTATGGAGAGAGTTAAACCGGCTATCAGTCCGAAGTGTCGAGATGAAGTGCACCCCGATATTCGTAACAGGTTCAACCGCTGGACAAAGGAACGCTGGGCAGCGACTTGGGGCACGCCCTGCTCTTTGGCCGGGGCATGGCCGGTCAAGCCAAACGATATCCAACTGCGCTAAGCCTGATCGTCATAAGCGAGCTATCCGTTTCTTTCTCACACCCAAGACTCGCGCCGACTTGATGAGTTTTTAAGCCAACTAGAGGTGGATATCAGGACGATGAAAGCGTACGGACGAGGTTCAGAACGTTCTGCATAAATTCGATCTTGGCCCGGTTGTAAACCGGATCATCCGAGAAGGTTCAAGCGTGCTTTCGCTTCACAGCCTCACCTTGCCGCCATTCGTATTCCCACCTGACAAATTCACTGCTCACATCCGCGCGCGTCGCAGTTGCGCCCGCTCACGGACGCAAACGCAAAACGAGCACGTGCGAGGGCAATTTTTACGCCACGCGTCCCACATTGTGCGCGCGGAAACGCGAAACATTGCAAAAGTAGCCCGGCTTTAATGCCCGTACGAAGTAGCGTACGGATCTTTCGTGCCTTCCTTTCCCGTGTAAGGATTGACGTTCGGCTTACTCGACCAGTTGTTCTGGCGACTGTTGTCGGGGGCACTTCGCTCATATGGCTGCACGTACGTGCCGTTTGCACCCGTGTAGCCCTGGACTTGTTCCGTCGACTGTTGAGGCTGCGAGTACCCGGTCGGCGGCGTGTAGGACCGGTAAGGCTGGGGTGTGTAGTTTTGTGCCGTGGCAACACCGGAACTGAGCAACAACATGGCAAGCGCAAGTTTCGTTTTCATGGTTTTCCCCTGATGGTTCGATGGACCCGCACTCAAAGCCAGCGCGACACCCCGCCGTGATGCGAGCATGTGCCGCGGTGATTCTCGCTGAAGCTGTAGCTTGCATCCCTACATTGGGCCGTAGCGCCCGCAGGCACAGCCCCCGACACGGTATGTGCCGGACGGTGCACCGTGTCGCCCTCCCGGTTTACATAGTTCCCCTGCTCGATGAGCGCGGTTGAGTCAGTTGTGACGTTCTGCGCGCGCTGCTGTGGTTGATCCATGGCGTTGCTCGGAGCAACAACAACGCCATTTATCCCCAGTGCGAAGACGCACAGGCACGCCGATAGGCCGATTCTCTTGAACATTCCTTATTCCTGGTTTCGTTAGACCAGGGACCTAATGCAAGAGGGCTGCCAAGGCGCCGTTCGAAAGGCTGTACATTCCAGTTATGGTTCCTGGACAGCAACGAATCAGTCGTTCGAAACCTTTTCAGCACATTGCTCGATCACTCATCTAGCAGTGCGATAGCTCAGATTACCCTCGAGGCTCGTTATCCTCGGCTCAGCGACCTACAGCAAATCAGAAACCACCTACGCGTCGCCGCCGCACGCGCCGATACCTGACTACGTCGATCGGGAACATCTTGTTATCGCCCTGCGAGTCCGGCCCGATCCGACAAGTGTCTGGCAATAGCCGACGCTGCAACGTCTGGTGGAACCGACGAACGGGGCGCTTTGATCCTCCGTTGACGCACCGGGAAGCTACCCTATGCGCACGGAGGTTGACCTATGCCTATATCGCGCCAAGAACTGCAGCTTCGGCTAGCCAGGCTAGAAAGCGACATGCCAGAGCTGACGTCAAGGTATCCCGACTTTCAAGACTTCATCGGCGAATTTGCAGGGCACGCCGACTACATCATGGATAATGCCCGCAACGCGGATCACGCTTGGGCTTATTCGGAGATTGACCGCATCTTGCACAACTTCGGGATTATTGAGCGCGATGCCCGGTCCGCGAAATAAGGTGCGCGTTGCAAAGGAATCGACCACCGACTAGCTCCGAGGCGCCGCGTCGCTTCTGTTCGCCGCGGCTTCCAGTTTCTCCGCACACTCGATCAGTCGGTCCGCAAGCTTGCGAACCTGCTGAGCGTTCATCGTGAGAAAAGGAGTGACCTGCGGTTGATCGATAGTCTCGGGACTGACAACGTATTCGAAGATGCACACTCCGGCGCGGTTGTCATTCATTTCAAACACGTCCCACTTGAGCACGGGCGCACCTTGCATAGCCTTCTGCGTCATACATGCTCCTGTCGCTTTGAGAATGGTTTCGCGATCCTACAACGCGTCGATGTGGAAGAATTGCACTGATTCGCCGTTGACGCTGCTCGGCGTTATTGTCGATCGACCCAATCAGGCGAACGCATGCGATGTGCTACTCGTCTAAAATATGGTCCGGTTTCAAGAAGTACGAACGCTTAGGCGGGCAGCTCAGCATTAAGGGCTACATGAGCCTTTTCTGGAAGAAGCGCAGTGGCTACGACTGGGTGCGCAAGGTAGCCGCAGAGCGGTGAGTATCTGCAACTCAAGCACCTGCACGGCAGTGTCATCGACGCGATGCAACGACATCTGGATCAGAATCCAGACAAGATGCGAATCCGCCGACAAGCGGTAGAGCATCCTTTTGGTACGGTCAAAGCGTAGATGCCTCCGCGGGGAGGCTCAAAATGTAGCCGTCGCCGTAAAAGGGTTGAGAACTGACGGTGGAAGTTCAACCGATGAGAAAGTGACTCGCCCCAAATCGTCGCGCGCGAATGGAGTCTTCACGCCTTTGTCTCTCACGTGCGACGCGAACTTCATATCCGCTAGTTAACACTCTAGCCGTCGTTGACATAACCCCGAAATGGTCTGGAACGCTGGGCAATCTGCACCAACAATCAGTCAGCCAGCTATCAGCTATGAAGTCCAGCAGCTATGAAGTCCAGATTTCTGGATCGAGCAGTCTTATTTACATATCCAATTTCTTTTACTCAATTGTTTTAACCGGAGAACACATGCCAAAGCCCGACGACTCAAAGCGCGACGAGGAACAGAAAAAGGGATCGCCCCACAAATCTTCCATTCCTACCAAGCCAGAAGATACCGATGCCAGCGGCGATGCGCTCAACGGGACTGGCGAAGACAACCACCATGAAAAGTGACGCAATTTCTTTTAGTGGTATTTAACCAAGCGAACTTCCGAACTTTTACCTCTTGCCGGCATGTATCTATGCGGTTGATGACTTATGAGTGACAAAAAAGCAGAGCCCTTGGGGTCCGAAGCGCCGGCCGGGGGCTGGGGATCGTTGAAGGGAATGAGCAAGGTTTTTGCACGCGAGCTGCCGACACCAGGAGTAGCGCAAACGCTGATGCGGCAAAACAAAGCTGAAGGATTCATGTGTACCTCATGCGCCTGGGGCAAGCCCGCGCATCCGCACAAATTCGAGTTTTGCGAAAACGGCGCAAAGTCCACGATCTGGGAATTGACCAGTGATCGGTGCACCCCCGAATTCTTTTCCAAACACACTGTTACCGAATTACTCGATTGGCAGGACTACGATCTGGAAATGGAAGGTCGTTTAACGCATCCGATGCGTTATGACCAAACGACTGACAGATACATCAAATGCGGTTGGGATGAGGCATTCTCAGGTATAGGTTCGTCGTTAAAGGAACTCGACCCCAAGTCTGTGGTTTTTTACGCCTCAGGCAAAGCGGGTTTAGAAGCCTCCTATCTTTACGCGCTGTCGGCGCGCCTTTACGGGAACAACAATCTCCCCGACAGTTCCAACATGTGCCACGAGACGACGTCCGTCAGTCTGAAAAAGGTCATCGGATCTCCGGTGGGTACATGCGTACTGGAAGATTTTGAACACTGCGACGCGATCTTCTATTTCGGACAGAACCCTGGCACAAATAGCCCACGCTTCCTGCATCCACTTCAGGAGGCTGTCAAACGCGGCTGCAAGATAATCACGTTTAACCCGGTCCGCGAACAGGGCTTGATTCGCTTCGTCAATCCACAAGATCCTATGCAAATGCTCACGGGTGATTCCACCGAGCTATCGCACATGTATCTGCAGGTCAGGCCCGGGGGCGATATCGCTGCGCTAATGGGTTTGTGTAAGCACGTTCTTGCCGTTGACTCGACGCGGCGCGCTGGAGGTGACCCTGGGGTGCTCGATCGTGCATTCATCGAAGAACACACCCATGGTTTTGACGCGTTCGTCGATATCGCCAAGGCGGCGAATTGGGAGGAGATTGAAAAGGCGTCTGGTCTCGCCCGCGCAGACCTGATCGCCGCGGCGGAGGTCTACATATCGTCCGAGCGCGTGATTGGCGTTTACGGCATGGGGCTGACTCAGCACGTCCACGGATCGCAAAGCATCGGCATGCTCGTCAATCTCATGCTGATGAGAGGAAACATAGGGCGCAAAGGCGCCGGAATGTCTCCCGTGCGCGGCCACTCGAACGTGCAGGGCCAGCGCACCGTGGGTATATCGGAAAAGCCTGAACTCGTTCCGCTGGACAAGCTTGCCGAGATGTTTGATTTCGAGCCGCCGCGGGAGAAGGGGCTCACGACGGTCGACGCATGCGAAGGCATTTGCAATGGTTCGGTACAAGGCTTTATCAGCCTTGGCGGCAACTTTGTTCGCGCGATACCCGACCGACAAGTTATGGAGGCAGCTTGGAAACATCAGGCGCTAACGGTTTACATCGCCACAAAGCTCAACCGCAGCCACCTGGTGCATGGTCGAAGCTCATACATACTGCCTTGCCTTGTTCGCTCCGAGGAGGACATACAGGCAAGCGGACCTCAATCCGTGTCGATTGAAGACAGCTTTAGCCACATTTATGGATCGATCGGTAAACGAGCGCCAGCGAGTGAACATCTACTGTCTGAATTGGCCATTGTTGCCGGCATCGCGAAGGCTATGCTCCCCAGTCACCCCAAACAGCAATGGGACGCGTGGACAGCGGACTATGGTCAGGTTCGCGATCTGATCGCCGAAACCTACGCGAAGGAGTTTTACGACTTCAATCAACGGATGTTCCAACCGGGTGGTTTCTATCGCGGCAACCCCGCACACGATCGCATTTGGAAAACTGAAAGCGGGAAGGCGGAATTTACCCATCCGACTGTTATGTCAGCTCTGGGAGTCGGCGATGCACCGGGAAGGCACCACCTGATCACGATGCGTTCGAACGATCAATTCAATACGACGATTTATGGATTCAGCGACCGATTGCGCGGCCTTGAGGGATCGCGCACCATTCTGCTGATTAACCCTGCGGACATGCAGAAGGAGTGCCTCAAGGAAGGGGACCTCGTCAGCCTGGTCGGTGACGCGGAGGACGGAGTTCATCGCGAGGTCACAGGTCTAACCGTCACGCCGTTCAATCTTCCCGATGGCTGCCTGGGTGGTTACTACCCAGAGATGAATCCACTGATACCGCTTTGGTACCACGACGAAGCGTCAAAGACACCCGCGTCCAAGGGCGTTCCTGTCCGAATCGTTCGCTCGGTCAGTGCGTAGACAAATCCACCAGCCGAAAATCCGTCAGTGCTCATAGTGAGCCTACGGCCAGACCCGGAGAAAGCTATGGCAGCGACAAAGAAGATCAGTTCGAAGGCTGCACGCCTGCAGCGTCGCATCCAAACCGCAACCGATGCAAAGGACGCTAGCAAAAATACGAAGAAAAAGGCGCACAAACCTGCGCAGGCTGGCGCGAAAAGCTATCCGACTAACCCGTTGCCGAAGAAACATCTTCGCAAACCCGGCATAGAAGCAGACTTGCTACCCGCACCGCTATTTGAAGCGTCCGCCTATCACGGTAGTGGCAAATTGGATGGTCGAGTTGCCATCATTACGGGCGGCGATTCCGGCATCGGCCGCGCGGTCGCGGTGCTCTTTGCGCGCGAAGGCGCTGACGTCGCCATCGTCTATTTGAACGAACACAAGGATGCGCGCGAGACCCGCGATCATGTTGAGGCAGAAGGACGGCGGTGCCTATTGATCGATGGAGACGTGCGGGACTTCAGCTTCTGCAAGAAGGCGGTAGCGAAGACCGTAAAAAAACTGGGAAAGTTATCTATCCTTGTCAATAACGCGGCCTTTCAAGAACATGCAGATCAACTGGAAGACATTACCGAGCAACACTTTGAACTCACTCTGAGGACAAACTTGTTCGGCTATTTTCATATGGCCAAAGCGTCGCTTCCTCACTTGGTTAGCGGTGATTGCATTATCAATACGGGGTCGGAGACCGGACTATTCGGCAATGAAAATCTGCTCGATTATTCAATGACTAAAGGTGGCATCCACGCCTTCACGAAAGCGCTGGCGAGGAACCTCGTCGCTAAAGGCATTAGGGTAAATGCCGTTGCGCCCGGGCCCGTCTGGACGCCGCTGAATCCCGCCGATCAATCGGCCAAAAAGATTAAGGATTTCGGCAAGTCAAGTCCGATGGGAAGGCCTGCGCAGCCAGAGGAGATCGCACCGGCCTACGTTTTTCTGGCGGCACCGTCCTGCTCCAGCTACATATCGGGCGCCATACTTCCGGTGATGGGCGGACCTTCCAATTAGGCGAACTTGTCTAGGTTTGCCGTTACCTCGCTTCACGCTTCGCCAGATACCAACGATGCACTGACTCAGGCACCCATTGTTCGTCATTTATACCGACGGCTTCCAGTGCTCGAAGTGCGTTTCGGAGCCCGTTGGCATAGACGGGATCTCTCATTTGAATAGGCTGATTTTGTTCTTGCCAGTCGATGATCTGGTATATGCGCTCCGACCACGCGAAGAGCAAATCGGCTCGCTCTAAAAATTGATGGTGAAGCCAATCGCGTAGCGGTGCATGCACGTGGTGACCGTAACGTTCAGCCATTCTTTCGATTACTGCAGTGATCGCGTCGCCCACGCCGCGAAACCATTCACTATGTCCGCCAGCGCGAGGGTTGATTTCGATCGGCGCTGGCGCGCGGTGCTCGGGCCAGCGCTCGATAAACAGCCGTTCAATGCGACGTGCCTCCTTTAGGGTTTCGGTTTCGACTAACAGGCTTTCGTTGAGGTCGAAGAATGTGTAGAACTTTGGATGAAGAGTACGGAATCGCGCTACAGGATCGTGAGTAAATCCAACCTTGAGCAAATCTTCCCCCTCACACCGAAGCACATAAACGAAGGTCCGTCCGCCATGGGTGCGGCGCGGAGAAGTAAAAAAGGCTTCTTCAGAAATCTTTGACGTCATGCCAGTTAGCCACCTGGCCCACCGGAATCGAACGGTGGTTTGGCAAACCAGATCACAATCATCGCGACTCCGAAGATCAGCCCGAAGACCCAGAAGACATCGTTGACCGCCAGGGTGGCGGCCTGCATATTGACGACCTGATTCATGGCCGCGGCGGCGGTTTGGCCCTGCAGCCCAAACGGCTTGAGCTTATCCAGGTATTCCATCGTTGTTCGACTGCCAGCATCGATGTTCGCTGTCAGGATCGAGTGGTGATATGTGCTGCGTTGGGTATACATCGTGGTGCTGACAGCCGTGGCAACGCTGCTGGCAATCGTACGGAAAAAATTTGCCATGCCCGAAGCGCTGGCGACTTCGCTATCCGGTAGGCCGGAAAGAATGATCTGGTTGACGGGTACGAAGAAAAGCGCGATGCCTGCGCCCATCACCAAACGAGGCAGCGCCAAATGCCAATACGAGGCATCCGTGTCGAAGCCCGCCATCCAGAACGAGCAGGCGCAAAAGATGCCGAAGCCGACAGAGTTGAGTATTCGCAGATCGACCTTGTTCTGAAAGATGCCCACCAGCGGTGAGAGAAAAATGGCCAGAAGTCCCACGGGGGCCACGGCAAAACCCGCCCACGTCGCCGTGTAATTCATGACCTCCTGAACCCAGGTTGGCAATACCACCGTGCCCCCAAAAAACGCGAACATGCCCAACGACAGGCACGTCACGCCGACAGTGAAGTTACGTTGCTTGAATAGCTTGAGATTGATGATGGGATTGTCGTGCATCAATTCCCACGCAATAAGAAACGTCAGGCACACCGCCGCGATGATGCCGAGGGAAAGGATCATGTTTGACGAAAACCAGTCGTAGTCGTTGCCGTTGTCGAGCATGAATTGCAGGCAGCCAATGCCGACGGCGAGCAGGAAAAGTCCCAGTCCGTCGATAGGAATGTGGGACGTCTTGCTCTCACGGTCACGCAGCAGAAAATACGTTACCGCGACGGCAAACAGGCCGACAGGAACGTTGATAAAGAAAATCCACGACCAGCTGTAGTTGTCGGTAATCCAGCCGCCGAGAATGGGTCCGAAGACGGGTGCGACCACCACGGTCATGGCCCACAAAGCCATCGCGATCGAGCGTCTGGCGACCGGATAATTGTTTAGCAAAAGCGTTTGGGAGAGTGGAACCATCGGGCCAGATACGGCCCCCTGCAATAGGCGGAACACGATCAGCATGGGCATGCTTACTGACAGGCCGCACATGATCGAAAAAACCGCGAACAGGAGGATCGATAAGCAGAACGTCCGTACTTCGCCGAACCGCTTCGCTATCCATCCCGTAAGCGGTTGCATGACGGCGCTCGCCATGGAATACGCGCTGATGGCGATGGTGCCTTCGGTCCGACTGACGCCGAGGTTGCCGGAAATCGTGTACACGGAGACGTTGACAATGGAGATGTCCAACACCTCCATAAAGGTCGCCAGCGCTACCGCCGCGGTGAGCAGCACCAGCGTGCCGCCGGATAACGGCTGCTGCTTGGATGGGGCGGATGACTTGGCCACCGCTCAGTGGCTGCGCGCAGATCGATCGGCCACCGCGGGCTCCGGCGCGGGGATCAAGTTGGCGCGAATAATCGCTTCGGCATGACCATCGGCGTCCTTGACCTCGCGCTCGTAGACGTCGGTACTGGCTAACGGCTTTTCGCGGGTCTGGCTCACCAGGACACTGCCGTCGCGGTCGTGCGTATCGACGTTTACATCAGCAGAGAGGCCAATGCGCAGCGGATGGCGTCTGAGGTCGTCAGGATTGAGCGCAATGCGCACGGGCAAGCGCTGTACGACCTTGATCCAGTTGCCCGTCGCGTTCTCGGCGGGCAGCAGCGAAAAGGCACTTCCCGTACCCGCATTCAACCCGATCACCTTGCCGTGGTAGGTCATATCCGAATAAATATCTGTAGTGATTTTTACTGGCTGGCCGATGCGGATGTGTTCGAGCTGGGTCTCCTTGAAATTGGCGTCCACCCAGAGATCGGAAAGCGGAACAATTGTCAGAAGATCCTGCCCCGCCTGTACGCGCTGGCCGACCTGCACCTGGCGGCGTGCCGCATAACCGTCGATGGGTGACACGATGGCATTACGACCGCTATTGATCCAGGCATTGCGAAACGATGATCGCGCTTGCACCACCGCGGGTACATCACGGACGTCGACACCGTCGACTTGCGCATGTGCACCTGCGGCCTGACTCTGCGCCTGCTGCAGGGCCGCGAGAGCGGCTTCGGTCTGCTTGCGGCTGTTATCAACGTCTTCTTTGGCCACGGCGTGCAGATCCAGGAGAGGATGCCGCCGCGCATAGTCATCCCGCTGGTTTTGGTATTGCGCTCGGCGCTGGGCCACGGCGGCGTCGGCCTCTTTGGCCTTTTGAATGTTTGTTTCGGCCTCCCGAACGGCCTGCGCAAGCTGCCCCTGCGCGTTCATCAGGGCCACCTCGGCATCGGCCGGATCGAGCCGAACGAGCACTTGACCGGCGTGCACACGATCGGTCTCCTCGGCGGTGAATTCCACCACCGTACCGGCAACGCGCGACGAGATGGTCACCATGTCGCCTTTGACATAGGAATCGTCGGTGGTTTCACGCTGACTGAAAACGAAGATGTAAAGCAGTAGCCATGTCAGCGCAGCCAGCACGAAAACCGCTGCAATGATCGACATCACCAGGATCTTCTTTTTCTTCTCTTTGCGCTTTTCTTCTGGGCTTTTCTTCTTGTCGTCGTCGCCATCTTTTTTCTTATCGTCGTCCTTCTTATCGTCGGCTTCCTTGTCGTCTCCCGCATCGTTCTTATTCGAATCGCCTTTGGCCGAGCTGTCTTTTTGCTGATGGCCACCAGCTTCACCGTGGGCAACAGATCCGGGTGCCGTGTCGCCATATTTGTGCAGGTACTTGAAGCGGTACCGATACTGCTGTGGCGGTGTATCACCGTCGGGTCCAGCATTCATGTCGTCGTCGGCATTTGTCATCGTGAATTATCCTTCGCGACAGCAGTTACGGGGGGCACATAGTCGGCGCGATAGCCACCGCCCAAAGCATGAATCAGCGAGAGATCAGTCGCCACCTGCTGACCTTGCAGCTGAAGTTGCGCGTCGATTTGCTGATCGCGCTGCATCTGTGCGCTCAGATAGGTGCGATCGTCCTCAATGCCTTCTTTACGGCGCTGGCCGGTACGACGCAGTTGCGATGAGCTATCGAGCAATTCGCGGTCTTGTTGAATCCGCTCGGCGTCGAGTTGCTGCAGGGTGAGAATCTGCTGCGCTACATCGTGTGCAGCCTGCACAACGGAGCGGTTGTAGTTCGCCACGGCGGTATCGAGTTGTGCCTGGCTGGTTTCAAATTCAGCTTTCAGGCGTCCACCCGAAAAGATGGGCAAGGAAATAGAAGGGCCGATGCTGCCCAAGGTCAAATCCGTTCGCGTACCCGAACCCAAATTGGGATAGGCGCGCAAATATCCTCCCAGGCCCATTAGGCTTACGTCGGGATAATAGGCGGCACGCGCTTCGTCGATACCGTGTCCAGCGGCCTCGATTTGCCAACGCGCCGAAACGATGTCCGGACGTCGGGCGATGAGCCCAAGCCGCGCATCACCCGGTAGCTGGCTGCTTACTGCAGGCAAGGGAAGAGCGCGAAGTTGGCCTATTTCCTGCGGTGATACGCCAGCAATGGCGGCCAGCTGTGCGATGTCCAGTTCGCTTGACCCGGAGAGCATCGCCACGTTACCCCGTTGCTGTGCGAGTTGAGAATCCGCTGTGTCGAGCAGTTGTGGATCATCCAGGCCGGCGTGAACGCGCGCTTCCACCAGTGTTCTATATGTGGCTGCCGACCGTTCTGACTCATTCGCAACAGCAAGTCGTGCCTGCGTCGCCTGCCAATTGAAGTAGGTGGAGACCAGGTTGTATTGCAAGGAATTTCCCGCCGTAGCTCGATCCGCTCTTGCGGCATTGGCCTGACCCACGGCGGCAGCCACAGCAGCCTTTTGCCTGCCCCAGAGATCCAAATCCCACGTCAGCAAAGCGGCAGCGACGCCGGTATTGCTGTAGCTGCTGCCGGGCTTCAGCTGAAAGCCTTGGTTCGCCTCCGATCCGGCGCTGCTTGGAATCTGTCCCTGTAAGCCGGCGTCGCTATAGCCATGGGAGGCATCGACGTAGCCCTTCGCTTGGGGTCTAAGCTGGGCGCGCTGTACATCAATGGCGCGTTCGGCGCTTCGATAACGTGCCTCGGCTACCTCAAGGTCTGGCGATCCTCGCATCGCCATATCGACCAGATGATCCAACTGCGGGTCGTTGTACCGCTTCCACCACGAAGGTTGGGGCCAACCCCGCATGCCGGTAGGAAGACCAGCCAGAGGAACGTCCTCTCGTGGGGTAAAAGAGGGCAGGCGAGTAGCGGGCGCACAGCCCGTGACCGCAAAAAGCGCCGTCAAGGCTACTGCGCCAAGAATTCTCACACCGGTTGCGGCTACCAGGGAAAGGTGGGCCATTTAAATTCCGCCGTAAAAGCGAGGGATTTGATGGCGCCGCCACAGCAGGCCGAGCAGTGAAACTAAAATGGAAAACGTCGGTAAAGCGTGACGGGCCACGCTACCCCAAAAATTCGCATGGAGGAGAAATGTGGTTCGCTTTTAATGGCGAGGCCGGTACCAAGAAAGCAACGCCAAGTGTCCGAAGCAAGTCGTCATAGGCACAAAGCAACGCAAGCGACGTCGCCATCGAATTAGATCTTCGTAATCAAGCCGCTGCTTCAGTTGAGCCGAGGTGATACTTTCAAGCATGCGACGACTCCGAAGTCTAAATTATCCTGCGGTTGCCACAAGAGCTCGGGCGACGGCGATTACCAGGACAAAACGCAGCTGGAGGAATAAATCATTGAATCTCCAGTTAGCGGCGTGGACGAAAAATGGAGCTGCTGCGGCTCTTTTGGACCCGCAGCAATGGTTTTGCTAGGACTTAATTTAGGACGACGAATTACCGCCGGTCACGCCGTAAACTTCCGCGGTGACGAAACTGGATTCCTGCGACGCGAGAAAAACGTAGACCGAAGCCAGCTCGGCGGGCTGGCCGGGTCTGCCCAGTGGAACACTTTTCCCGAACGCCGTTAGTTTCTTTTGCGGCTGACCCCCGGAAGACTGAAGCGGCGTCCAGACGGGGCCCGGAGCCACCGCATTTACCCGGATACCTTTTTTGGCGACCTGTTTGGCCAAGGCTTTAGTGAAGGCAACAATAGCGGCCTTGGTAGGTGCGTAGTCGGCCAGTATCTCGGATGGCTCGTAAGCCTGGATAGACGTCGTATTGATGATTGTCGCACCGGCAGGCAAATGAGGCACCGCGGCTTTGCAAAGCCAGAAAAGAGCATAGACGTTTGTTTTAAAGGTATCGTCGAAATCGGCTGTCGTGATGTCCAAGATGCTTTCATGGTAAGACTGATGCCCAGCGACGTTGACCAAAATGTCCAGACCGCCGAGCTGTTTTTCGGCAGTCTCGATCAACTCCTTACAAAAGGTCTCATCTTTTAAATCGCCGGCTTGCGTATGGACGCCCACACCCGCTTTACGGGCGATGGCCACGACCTCTTCGGCGTCTGACTGTTCCGACGGAAGATAGTTAAGAAATAAATCCGCGCCCTCTCTGGCGAACGCGATCGCGACCGCACGGCCAATGCCGGAGTCCGCGCCGGTTATAAGTGCTTTACGACCTTTTAGGCGGCCAAATCCCACGTAGCTTTCTTCTCCGTGGTCCGGCTTCGGATCCATGCGGCTGGCAAGCCCTGGAGCATCCTGAGGCTGCTCTCGAAACGGTGGCTGGGGATACTGGGTGGTGGGATCTTGCATGGAATACTGATTTACGGATGACATAGCGACCCTCTCCGAACTTGGTGTGGTGGGCTAGGGAGTTAACACGACCTTGCGGCAGGCATCGGCCATGTCGTTGAAGGTTTTGTAGCCCAGGGCGGCGTCCGCCAGACTCATTCGGTGCGATATAATTACGTCGGGTTGGAGGTCGCCATCCTCGATGTGTTGAAGAAGCTTGGGCAGGTATTTCTGAACGTGTGTCTGTCCCATCTTGAACGACAGACCCTTGTCAAAAGCGTCGCCAATCAGGAATGCGTTAACGAAGCCGGCATAGACGCCGGGGATGCTGACAATGCCTGCCCGTCGAGTAGACGCTATGCATTGGCGAAGGGACGCCCCCGAGCTGGTCTCCGCTTTCAACGCGGTCATGATTTTGTCGCCGGCGCTTCCTTTGGCCTCAAATCCTACAGCGTCAATGCTGGCGTCTACGCCTCGTCCATGTGTCGCCTCAAGAATTTTTTCTGACGGATCCGCGTCATCAAAATTAATCGGAATTACACCGTAGGTCGCCTTGGCGAATTCGAGCCGATAATCCACGTTGTCAACCATGAAGATAGTTTCGGCCCCCAGTAACTTCGCCGAAGCGGCAGCCATGAGACCAACCGGGCCCGCACCGAAAATTGCAACAGTCGAGCCCTTTTTGATTTCAGCGTTCAATGCGGCCTGGTAGCCGGTCGGCAGGATGTCGCTGAGAAAGAGCACGCGCTCATCGGAAAGGCTACCCGGAACGGCGAACGGTCCGACATTGGCCTTTGGAACGCGCACCAATTCGGCTTGTCCACCGGGGACGCCGCCGTAAAGGTGGCTGTAGCCAAAAAGTGCGGCGGGTGGGGTGATCTTTTCCTTATGTTTGAGAGCCGCCCCATGGTCTGGGTTGGTCGTCTCGCAGGCCGAGTAAAGCTCCTGCGCGCAGAAGTAACATTCACCACATGCAATTACGAAGGGGATCACTACGCGATCGCCTTTCCTGACGGCCGTCACATTTTTGCCAGCATCTTCGACAATACCCATGAACTCATGACCGAGAATGTCTCCGGATTTGAGCTCAGGAATTTTGCCGTGATAAAGGTGAAGATCTGACCCGCAAATGGCAGTCGCGGTCACGCGAAGAATGATATCGTCGGCGGCTTCCAGCTTTGGATCAGGGACGGTTTCAACGCGGACATCTTTAGTGCCGTGATACGTCAATGCTTGCATGGTGTTTACTCCGGGAGGGGAGCCGACCTTGCAAGTTTTTTGGTCAATCAAAAGTGATTGTTTGGCGTCACTTGGGCCTCACTTTTGCTAGTTCATCGTTCCGAAAATTCGCTGGGGAGCGCCATGGAAGTTGTGACTGACGCTGTGAATGAAGCCGACGAGCCGAGCGGTGGCGGAAAGGCGCCGAACGATAAGTTCATCTGGCTGAGACGCCTTAGCGCAGGACTCGTAACGGGCGCAGCCGACGACGATCCCAGCGGGGTAGCTACCTATTCCCAAGTTGGCGCGAAATTTGGCTATGCCACGTTGTGGACAATGTTCCTAGCGCTTCCACTCATGATCGCTATCCAGATCGTCAGCGCGCGCATCGGGAGAGTGTCCGGCAAGGGGCTTGGCGCGAACATGCGCATCTACTTTCCCGGTTGGCTTGTCAGTAGTCTGGTCGTCATGCTTCTTGCGGCCAACGTGATCAACATTGGCGCGGACATTGGGGCGATGGGCTCAGCCCTGCAACTGCTAATCGGAGGACCTGCGATTGCTTATGCGCTAGGTTTCGGACTGCTCTCTACGTTGCTGCAGGTGTTCATTCCGTTTTCGAAATATTCGCCATTTTTAAAAGTGCTGACGCTATCGCTGTTTGCGTACGTTGCCACCGTTTTTGTCGCGAAGGTCCCTTGGGGCGAGGCGATCAAGGGGACGGTTGTGCCTTCGTTTCAGTGGAACGTGGATTATGCGACGGCGATAGTCGCTATCCTGGGAACTACCATTAGTCCGTATCTTTTTTGCTGGCAAGCGAATCAGGAAGTGGAGGAGCTTAAAAGTAAAGGGCCACGGCGCGCGCTGGTCAACGAACCGTCACAAGGACCCGATGCGCTTCGTCGCATCAATGCCGACACCATCGTCGGAATGACATTCTCAAACCTCGTGGCGTTTTTCATCATCCTTACGGCCGCTGCCGTCCTGCACGCGCACGGGAAGACGGAGATTCATTCATCGGCAGAGGCCGCGTCGGCACTCAAGCCTATTGCGGGGCAGTTTGCGTTCTGGCTCTTTGCTGCCGGCATTGTCGGGACAGGGATGCTCGCCGTACCCGTTTTGGCTGGCGCAACCGCCTATGCGTGTGCAGGGGCTTGGCACCAAGTGAACGGATTGGAACATAAGCCGAAGAAAGCCCAATTTTTTTATGCCGTTATTTTCGGTGCGATGATTGTGGGTGCCGGACTAAACCTCACCCCTATCGATCCTTTCAAGGCGCTTTACTGGAGCGCAGTCATAAATGGTGTCGCCGCAGTGCCAATGATGGTAGCAATCATGCTGCTAGCGCAGAAAAAAGATCTCATGAAGCGTTTTGTCCTTAAAGGCTGGCTCAAATGGCTTGCTTGGATCGCGACACTGGTGATGGGCGTGGCGGCCATCGTCATGTTCTGCACGCTGGGGAGTAGCTAGACCTGATTAACGCCGCTCGAAGGTTACGCGTGAGCTGACAGATCGGAAACGCACTGATCCTCCGCTACGTTAAACGGCCGCCTCTCGCCTGAAACTCTTGAGTAAACCAAAAACCGTGCGCGAGAATTACGATCTTATTACGTGTACCCTCGGGTTCTCGCTTCGCCGGCTGAGACAGTCTCTCTGCTGCCTCTTGGATCACGAGATCCGGCGAAATATCGTGGCGCCCACCGCGAACTGAAACCGCCCAATCTCATGGGTGGCTTTTTGTTTTTTGTCAGGTCGTGAAGCAGGCGTAGCCGACGGGGTGAAGTAGCTGCACGCGATGAGGACGCGTTTGGCGTAATGCTCGCCATCACGTTCAAAGTGGAGAGCAGGATGAGCAAGCAAATCAAATCCGGTGAAAACGGCAAAGACCATCCGCCTGTCGGCGATGGAATTCCGGATGGCTTGCAGAAGCCCAGCACGCCAGCCGGTGTCAAGAGGCCCAGCCCCAAGCCGAAAAGCAAAGACGGCGACGTTGAAGAAGATGGACGCGGCCGATTGACTCGGGGAAAAAAGTCAAAGGCCTGAACGCCGCGAGACCAATTTGATCACGGGGTCGCGGTGCTGTTCAGCCTCGCCGATTCCGGCTAAGAATCCTTCTTCTGTCGCATCAAACGCGCCGCCGTGGTCTTGATGTTCAGTCGGTTGCACTTCTTCAAAATTGACCCGCTTTTGCCAGCGGATTGGCTAGGCACGGCGTACTCAGCTGCCCACGCAACGAATAGGAGGCGACCGCGACTGCGACTGGGCGGTTGTGCATGGAATCCACGTAAATTTTTTTGTTGTGGAGGGCTTTAGTAGAAACAGCGGCGTCTCGTATGAGGGGAAAAGCTTTGGCACAATGGCGGTGGTACAAGTACCCGTTAGTAGAGGCTAGAGCGTGAACATTTTAAACGAAGACACCGGTGCTGCGTTCGTCACCCGTCACGACCTCTTCTTCCTCCCGGGTACCAGCGCGCTTACTGCCCTTATTCGTGACCACGATTGGCAGAGTACGCCGTTAAGCACGCCCGATACCTGGTCGATTTCCCTAAAAACGCTTGTATCGGTGATGTTGAGCTCAGCACAACCCATGTTCATTGCATGGGGCCCGGACCGGACGCTGCTTTACAACGATGCTTACGTCGCCCTTATTGGGAATAAGCATCCTGGCGCCTTGGGGCAGCCGGTGGCGAAAGTGTTTGCCGAAGCTTGGCATGACCTCGCGCCGCTCTTTGAGCGTGTCTTCCAAGGCGATCCGGTCCACATGGACGATCTGGTCCTTTGGCTCGAGCGCGGCGGCGCGTCCCGAGAAGCCCATTTTAACTTTTCCTACACCCCGGTCCCCACGGAAAACGGCCAAATCGCCGGGCTGTTTTGTGCGGCCAGCGAGATCACTACGAAGGTGATGGCCGAACGTAGGCACGCCGCGGCGCGCGAACGCCAAGAAAGACTGCTTCAACAGATGCCGGGATTCGTAGGTGTGCTGGTCGGGCCAACGCACGTTTACGAATACGTCAATGACGCCTATCTGGTATTGGCTGGAAAACGCGACTTCATCGGTCGGACGGTTCGTGACGTCCTTCCGGAATTGAAGGGCCAAGGTTTTTACGAGTTGCTCGATCAGGTGTTTACCACCGGGGAGCCCTACCTGGCTCACGCCACGCCGGTTCGCTTAGAAGGGGAGAACGTCGATCGTTTTATCGATTTTCTATATACGCCTACCCGCGACGACGATGGCAAGATTACCGGTGTCTTTGTCGGTGGTTACGATGTCAGCCTGGCAGAGCGCGCCACCGCGTCATTGCGTGAACTCAATGCTGACCTGGAACGCCAAGTCGCTTCGCGAGCTAGGGAGCGCAGCCTGACGTGGCAAGTCTCGCCCGACTTGCTCGGAGGCCTCAACGCCAAAGGCTACTTCGAAACATCAAACCCGGCATGGCGATCTGTCTTGGGCTGGTCCGAAGCCGAAGTGGCGAGCATGTCGATTTTTGAAATGCTGCACCCGGAGGACGTGGAGCGCACGCGGGCCTGGTTCAAACTCATACAAACCAGTGAACCGACCGTCCGTTTTTCCAATCGCTATCGGACCAAGGACGGAGACTATCGCTGGATATCGTGGGTGGGTGTACCGGAGGAGGGAGTGTTGTACTGCAGCGGCCGCGACATCACCGAAGAAAAAGAAAAAGAAGCCGCACTTGCGTTGGCTGAAGACGCCTTGCGGCAGTCGCAAAAAATGGAAGCGGTGGGCCAGCTCACCGGTGGATTGGCTCACGATTTCAATAACCTGTTGACCGGCATCACGGGCAATCTTGACCTGTTGAAGATTCGGGTAAGCCAAGGTCGCACCCAGGAGCTGGATCGTTATATAGATGGTGCACAGAGTGCGATCAAACGCGCCGCGGCGTTGACCCATCGGCTGCTAGCATTCTCGCGCCGTCAGACACTCTCTCCCAAGGCAACAGACATGAACCGTCTAGTGACGGGCATGGAGGAGCTGATTCGACGGACGTTGGGACCGTCGATCAGCATGGACGCCCCCGTGTCAACAGCGGGCGTGTGGACGACGCTGGTAGATCCGGGCCAACTCGAAAACGCACTGCTCAACCTCTGTATCAACGCGCGCGATGCCATGCCCGGCGGCGGCAAGCTCACGATTGAAACGGGTAACCGCTGGCTCGACGAGCGCATGGCCAAAGAACGAGACCTGCTCCCGGGGCAGTATGTCTCGTTAAGCGTCAGTGATACCGGCACAGGCATGACGCCAGAAGTCATCCGACGTGCATTCGATCCCTTTTTCACTACCAAACCACTGGGCCTCGGAACGGGGCTTGGGTTGTCGATGATTTATGGGTTTGCCCAGCAATCCGGCGGGCAAGTGCGGATCTATTCCGAAGTAGGTGCGGGCACCGTGGTCTGCCTGTATTTACCTCGCCACATTGGTGACGCGGAAGCGGTACCGGTACAGACGAGCGCGTTGCGCGATGGCATGCAAGTCCGCAGTGGGCGGGTTTTGGTGGTAGACGATGAGGCGGGGATACGAGAACTCGCGACCGAGGTGCTTCAAGACCTAGGCTACGCGGTATTGAAGGCAGGAGATGGCGCAGAGGCGCTTAAGCTGCTGCGCTCAGATGTCTCTATTGATCTACTGATCACCGACGTGGGCCTGCCCGGAGGAATGAACGGCCGGCAGGTCGCCGACGCAGCTCGAGCCCTGCGGCCGGATCTAACGGTGCTGTTCATCACCGGCTACGCCGAAAACGCGGTGCTCAGTCATGGCCATCTGGATCATGGAATGCACGTACTGACAAAGCCTTTTTCATTGGAGACGTTGGCTAGCAGAGTCGAGGCTCTGTTTCTCGCGTCATGATCGGTCGCTGGCGGTTGTGCTTGGAATTCGGCATGAACTCGGCGTTGTTTTTCGCTGCGACGATGATGATAGTTATCGAAATGCGGATTGGCTAACAATGCCAAGTGGTCAGTGGTAGCAAAAAAATCATATCTTTAGGAAAACTATGCGATCCGTCTTGTTCTGCAGCTTCGCGGGAGACTTGGTGTGAACCGAAGCATCGTTTACACCGATGAGCACGAAGAGCTGGTCACGCTTCTGCGGGATCTGCGGCTTGAGAAAAGCCTGTCTCAAGCGCAAGTCGCTGAGCAATTGGATCGTCCGCAAACGTTTCTCAGTGCAATCGAAGCGGGCGATCGAGTCATCTCGGTGGTTCAAGTCGTCAACCTATGCAAGGTTTATGGCCTGACGTTCGTGGAGTTCGCGCAACGGTTTGAAGATCGGGTGGAAGCAAAGCATTCCAAGCGACGGTCATCGTGGCGGTCGCGGTTGAGCTGACCTCACTCTGCTAATACGGCTCAGTGGGTCGCCCTCAACGAACGCTCCGACTACCGCGCCATTGACTGAATTACGCCAGCGACCGATTGGCAAAACTACGCTTTGCTCGTCTTTTTCGCCCCGGCTTTTTTGATCGCTTTCACCTCAGTTTCTGCGGGCGCCTTTGGGGTTGCACCGCTAATCAGGAGACTGTCTGCGGTAGCACCGCGTTTTTTTAGCGCTTTTGCGAACCATAGCGGTTGACGACCGCGACCCGTCCAGGTCTTGGCCGGGTCAGCGGGATCACGGTATTTTGGTGCCGCAGGCGCGCTCTTTCGGCTCGTCTTTTTACCGCCGCGGGTGGGGTAGACATCGGCCAACGTCAGGCCACTGATGCTCAACAGCGCATCAATCCTTTTGCGAACGTCTTGAACGAGGTTCGATTGCGCAAATTTCATCTTTGATTGGGCGTCCGCGATGACAGCTTGTAGTTCTTTGGGCGAAAGGTTTTTCAAATCGACTGCCATGGGGATAATCTCTCAGTGTTGAGTAGTTAAGTGTAAGCCAAGCCGGAGGGTGACAAACGTCGGGATGACGATGAAAGAAACGGTAAATAGCTGATCAGCGCCTTTCAATGACCATCGGCAAAAAGCCGACTCGTTCGCCTTTACCCAAATGGACGTCAAACTGAAATGTCCGATGTCTTGATGTGATTTCTGCCCTGCACGTATTTATTTTTCCTAAGTTCACGTGCAGATAATTGGTCAGCTTGCGGTCAATGAAATCGTCGATGATGCGGATTTCTTTTAGCGTCTCGGTATGGAGGTGGTATTCGTCTGTTCGCTGATTTCGGTCGACTGGCGAAAGGCGGAAACTAATCACTAAAGTCAATTCTTCGATATGTGCCTTGAATGAAGCGGCGCCGATGTTATGACCGTATCTGTCGTAAAGGAGGTACACCCCATGACTGTGTCCCTTTCTTAGCCAAGTTTCCATTCAGACCCCTCCTAAAAATTTCTGAAGCATCGCAATTTTATTGAATGCCATTAAAAGATGAAACTTTCTGTCATAAAGGCTTGACTCAGTAGCTTGTCTCTGACCGTGCCTTTGCTGATCTTTGTGACGGCTAACGCCATAGGCCTCGACATTCAGATAGCCGTACTCAAGACAACGGTTATATATGAAGAGGCCATTCGTGCCTCCCGAAAACGGCAGAAAACCACGACGCAGGTGCAGACGAGCTGTGGGCAGTAGCACGATCCGTACCGATTCAATCCGACCGCTCTTTGAACCGCTTCGAAAGCTCATCTTGACCGTCAACGTCGCTTATACGTCTGCACGTCAATGATGAGGAAGTGCGTCCCGCACCTGTGCTGTGGAGATCGTTTTGCCGTCTAAGAGCAGCCCGAGCAAAGTTGTTCTCATCGCACTAGCAGGCAATCTAGCAATTGCCGCGAGCAAGATGGGAGCTTCGGTTTTTACCGGGAGCTCAGCGATGTTCAGTGAAGGTGTCCATTCACTGGTTGACTCAGCTAACGAGCTGCTGCTTTTGTACGGTATGAAGCGAGCGTCGCTTCCTCCGTCCAGTACTCATCCATTTGGGCATGGCCGCGAACTGTACTTCTGGAGCTTTATCGTTGCCCTATTGGTGCTTGCCTTGGGCGCGGGCGTCTCACTAGCGGAAGGGCTTTATCATTTCTGGTTTCCTCCCAAACTGGAGAGACCGCTTTTAAGCTACGGAGTGTTGGCAATTTCCTTCGTATTTGAGGGAATATCTTGGTTTGCAGCACTGAAGGCGTTTCGTCGCGAGAAAGGTAGCTTGGGTTACTTCGAGGCGTTCCGAGAAAGCAAGGATCCGACATCATTTACTGTACTGCTTGAGGACAGCGCAGCGCTTCTCGGCCTCATTGTCGCGTTCGCTGGCCTCCTTGCCGCCCATGCGTTTAGCGAGCCCCGCTTCGACGCGGCATCTTCCGCTGGAATTGCGGCTATCTTGGCAGTTAGCGCAATCCTATTGGCGCGCGAAACAAAAGGCCTTTTGATAGGCGAGCCAGCGCATCCAAATGTGGGAAAAGCAATTCTCGATATTGCGAATGCCGACGCTCAGGTTGTTCGCGCAAATTCCATCATTACGGTTCAGGTAGGTGTGCGCCAGATAGTCGCGGCATTAAGTGCGGAATTCGAGGATGACCTGAGTACGCAACAAATTGAAAGTTGCATCAAGCGAATTGAGGACGCGGCAAACCAGCGTCATCTCAACTTGGTGACGTTATGGATCAAGCCGCAGACCCCGGAAACTTGGAAGGCGCGAGCCCCGGAAAGTAATTTCTGAGGTCACTGAGAACAAATGGGTAGGACCGCTCGAAAAGGAGAAAATAGGGATGAATCGCATTGCAGCGGGAATGCTAAATGTAGCGTATTTGGAGACCGGCCCTATCGACGGTCCGCCGGTTATCCTGCTGCATGGATTTCCTTATGATCCACATGCGTTTGACGAAGCGATGTCCGTGCTTGCAAAGAGCGGGTGGCGCTGTATTGCCCCGTTTTTACGAGGCTACGGAAACACACGGTTTATCAGCTCCGAATCTCTGAGATCGGGTCAACAGGCCGCGCTGGCTTTTGATCTGATTTCACTCATGGACGCCTTGGTTATACCGACGGCCGTTCTCGCCGGGTTCGACTGGGGAGGTCGTGCCGCGTGTATCGTTGCAGCTCTATGGCCCGGGCGGGTAGCCGGTCTTGTAAGTTGTGGCAAGTCGTACAACATCCAAAATATCGCTGAAGGCGGCCGACCTACCTCTGCAGAGAGCGAGCTGCGCTCTTGGTATGTGTATTACCTTAATACCGATCGGGGCCGCGCTGGACTGCTTGAAAACCGCTATTCACTATGCCGCTTGATATGGAAACACTTTTCGCCCACATGGGCGTTTGGTGAGGCGACTTTTGAGCGTTCGTTCTTTTCCTTTGATAATCCGGATTTCGTAGACGTCGTTGTCCACTCTTACCGGCATCGTCTAGGCGCGGTCGCGGGAGATCCCGTTTTAGACGCCATTGAAGAAAAACTCCAACTCCAACCATCTATCGAAGTGCCAACGATCCTTCTTTCTGGCGCGGACGACGGGGTCGAGCCGCCCAACGCCGCGGACAACGCCGAACGATATTATCCTCAGTTGGTTTATCGCAAGTTCCTGGACGGCATAGGGCACAACGTACCCCAAGAGGCTCCAATGGCGTTGGTTGAAGCGGTACTTGTTCTTGGGAAAAATTAGGCAGGAAGCAACGAGACACAGCAGTCTTCCGATTGATAGCTAAGTTTTATCTCTGGGAGCCTTTAACGTGAGACGTAATTCCATAGATAAGCAAACGTTAGCTGTTGACGATTGAGACTTGATTCCCGCTTTCAGTGTTCGAAGAGTATCAGCTAGATGGCGGAGAGCCGAATGCGCCATAACAACTAATGCTCTTGCCTCCAAATCTTCAGCACGAAGCTCTTTTGCAGCTGCTGCTTGTTTCGCGCGTTCTTCGCGTGAAGTAGCGCTAGATGGGAAAAAGAAAGATCTCTCCGTTTTCTATACCTGCTTTTGCTTGGTAAGCCGATAACCTTAGGGGAATGCGTGAACGTATCGACTCAATTTTTCAGACCTGCCGCCGTGGTCGTTGGCATTGGCGCATCAGCAGGCGGCGTCGAAGCGCTGGGCGGTTTCTTTGACCATGGACGTTTCGACGCAGGGTTGCTCGATGTCAACGTGGCCTTCGTGATCGCCATGCATCTGGCGGCGCATCGTGAGAGCCACCTGCCGGAAATCCTTTCCCGAAGGACTACTCTTCGCGTGTTACGCGCGGAACAGGGCATGCCGGTCGAGGCGGGCACGATCTACGTGCTTACTCCGGGACAGGTGCTGTCAGTTAAGGACAAAGCACTGCAGCTATCGCCAATCGATGTAGCTGACCGGTTGCCATCTTCGGTAGATCGATTGTTTAACTCGCTGGCCGAGGAATATGCAGAAAACGCTATCGGCGTTGTCCTTTCCGGCACGGGCGCGGACGGCGCGCTCGGCCTGAAGGCGATTAAAGAGCGGGGTGGTTTAACCATAGCGCAGGGCGAGGGCGGTTCTGCGCCCATGTTCTCTGGCATGCCGCGCAGCGCGATAGCGACGGGTGCAATCGACTTGCAGCTTCCTGTGGAGGACATAGCCGCACGGCTGGCGAGCGTGATCGCGTCCATGGAACGCGTTCCTTGGATGCCGGATGCGCGAGATAAGTCGGATGTTCTCGTCGAAGGTATTCGTCAGGAAATGTGTGCATTGCTGCAGGTGCAGGTTGGACATGATTTCAGCGGTTACAAGCCGGCTACGTTCTTTCGCCGAGTGCAGCGACGAATGCAGGTACTGCAGATCGAGTCGCTGGAGGCTTATCTCGAGTGCTTAAAGACCGCGCCAGCCGAGGTGAGGTTGCTGTTCCAAGATTTGTTGATCAGTGTCACCAGCTTTTTCCGTGATCCTGCAGCGTTTACCATACTCGAGCAGCAGGTCATTCCGCAGCTCTTCGAAGGCAAGAGCGAACACGATGAAGTACGGGTTTGGGTACCCGGGTGTGCTACTGGTGAGGAAGCCTATTCGCTGGGGGTGCTGTTGCTTGAACACGCAGCCCAGCTCGGCCCCAAATCGCCCGGCGTACGCATATTCGCGTCGGATATCGATGGACGAGCGCTGGCTATCGCTCGTAAAGGTCGTTATCCGTCGGTATTGTTGGAGAGCGTCATTGACGTACGCCGCGATAATTTCTTTGTCGAGGATCGGCGTCACTTCACCGTCCGGAAATCTTTACGCGAAATTATTACCTTTTCCGACCATAACGCGCTGCGCGATCCGCCATTTTCGCGAATCGACCTAGTGTCTTGCCGCAACCTACTTATCTATCTGGCTGCTGAATTTCAGGATCGCGTCCTGCCCATTCTGCATTACGCACTAAGGCCCAACGGCTTTCTGTTTGTAGGCGTCGCCGAAGGGGGGGCCAGGCACAGTGCGCTATTTGCCCCCATCAGCCGTGCGCACCGCATTTTCCGTCGAATGCCCAGTGCGACGTCGCGCGCGCCTCCGGTGCCACTGCTGGCCAACGGAATTAGTCCCAGCGGTCCCCGGCAATTCGAAACCACCTGGAACCATACTTCGGGCAAATCGGTGCGGGCAGAAATAGAGTCCCACATGCTGAAGGTGCATACACCTTCTTATGTGCTGATCAACAGACAGGGTGATGCACTGTTTTATTCCGGCGGCACCGGTAATTTCCTGGAGTTCGCGCCTGGCGCGCCTAGTAAAAATCTACTGAGTAATGCGCGCAAGGAACTTAGACTTCTGCTTCGGCGAGGTCTACACGACGCCATAGAAACTCAGGCGCGGATCGATACGCCAGAGGTCTCGGTGCAGTCCGAAGACGCCGTTCGTCGTATCCGAATCAGTATCGAGCCATTTGACCAGGATAATGTCCAATTGTATTTGGTGGTTTTTCGCGACAATGGCGTGGTGAACGTCGCACCCGACTTACCGGTGAAGTTCACTTCCCCGAGCACTGAGCAATTAGAACGCGAGCTGCGCGGCACGCGCGAAGAACTGCAGTCGACCTATGAGGAATTTGAAACCGCGATTGAGGAGCTGCGCGTATCGAATGAAGAGCTAATGTCGGTTAACGAAGAGCTGCAGTCCTCGAATGAGGAGATGGAAACCTCCAAAGAGGAGCTTCAGTCGGTCAATGAAGAAATGCAGACGGTCAATACGGACCTGGCTCATCACGTGACCGCTTTGGATCAAGCGAACGCCGACCTACGTGGCTTGCTCGAGACCACGCGGATCGCAACGGTTTTTCTTGATAGCGGCTTGAGGATACGTCGCTTCACGCCCACAGCTAATGAGATATTTACCCTTATCGCGGCGGACACGGGCCGGCTGATTACGGACTTGACCCATCGGTTGGATGGCGTGGACATGCGCGAGCATCTCGAAACGGCGCTAATCAAAGGCTGTCCGATCGAAATGTCAGTCAGCCGCGTGGACGAGCAGAAGCACTACCTGATGTCATTGCTTCCCTATGGTTCCGCGGATGAACGTGGTGGAGTAGTAATGACGTTCGTTGACATCACACCGCTGGTCGAAGCCGATGTCCGACATAAAACGATGATTGGCGAACTCAACCATCGGGTGCGCAACATGCTTGCCGTAGTGAGTGCGATGGCAAGTCAGACGCTGCAGTCAGCCAACGCTTACGGTTCGCTCGATCATTTTCTCGACCGGCTACATTCCATGGCCCGTACATACAAGTTATTGACGGAAACGGACTGGGCATACATGTCGCTCCGCGAGCTTTTTCGAGAGGAGCTGAGCGTCATTGGTGGATCGAACCGCTACACACTAAATGGGGCGCCAGTGAAACTGCAGCCTCGGGAGGCGCTCGCGCTAGGCATGGTAGTTCACGAGCTGGCGACCAACGCTCTTAAACATGGCTCTCTCTCCAACACTTTGGGCACGATCGATGTGAGGTGGGAGTTGAGCGTATCGCCGACGCCAGCCATCAACATTCGCTGGCAAGAAAAAGACGGCCCTTCGGTTGTGCCCGTCGCCCACCGCGGATTCGGCTCGACGCTGATAGCGCGCCAACTGGCTTACGAACTGGATGGAAAAAGCGATATCGATTTTGCGCCAGACGGGCTCGTGGTCTCTCTACATATTCCCCGGCTGGCGCCAGAAAAGTCGACGCGGGTGGAACGCTCATGAATCAGGAACAGTCGCCGCTGGTCATGGTGGTGGAAGACGAACTCATGATAGCCACCACTCTCGAATTTGCCCTTGAGTCTAATGGCTATCGAGTGTTGGGTCCCGTGGCGACGGTCGAGGATGCATTGGCTTTGTTGGAGACGAGCAAACCGGACATCGCGCTGATCGACTACCGCCTAGCGTCAACGACAACTGAAGCGTTGCTACCGCTACTCGAGCTACGGCAAATCGCCGTATGCGTGCTCACTGGCTATAACAGCAGCCAACTACCGCCGGCCTATGCCAATTACACGACGCTCGAAAAGCCGTTCCGATTAAACACTCTGATGCAAGCGCTGGAGCGGCTTACCTCGAATTTGCTGCCGGGCGCCTCGTAATTTACCTGTGCGTTTTCCGCTTGAGATTGGCTTACCATCTAGACTTTGATCGAAAGCCTGTGGAGAAAAAAAAGTGAGCACCGTCAGTCCACGGGTGATTATTTGCGAGGATGATTTTCTGCTCGCCGAGGCGCTTGCCGACGCTGTACTCCAGCTTGGGTGTGAGGTCGAAATCTGCGTGAATAATGTTGAAGGGGCGCTGCAGGCTGCAGCGACCTTAAACAGTCACTTGGCGATCGTCGACCTGGATTTACGTGGCATTAAAGTTTACGAGGTGCTCGATTCGCTAAGGCAGCGCGGTATCCCTTACATTTTGGCGACCAGCGCGGCAGAACATGATATTCCCCCACGATTCAGCCACGCGCCCCGTGTCATTAAGCCTTACGCGCTAGCCACTTTGCGGCAGGCGATGAAGCAAATCGGCATCATTGAGTAGATTTGATCTCAGAATTAGCTGACTAAACACGAACCCCACGGGCGCGAGGCAATATGTTCTTTGCCTTATTTGGTGAATTTCCCGCATCAGGCAATAAGTTTCATTTATTTTGTGAAGTGTCGATTTATGATCAGTGGCACTCACTGCCTCTTTGATGACATTCGCTTCGAATATAAAACTGGCCGGCAGTCCCCGTTTTGCAGACTGGCTATTAGTAAAACGGGCAGGAGAAGCTCCAACAATCTGGGCATCGCTTCAATTTTGTCGTGTCAGGGGCGGCTGAATCAGGGATGGGTCATGTAAGAAACGCATACGCTGAAGCAGCGGCCACCGATCGGTCGTGCGTGCAACATTTTTCTCGTGCGTCTTGCGTCATACAACCGAAAGTCCGGGGTGGCAAAAGGTTCTTTAGGCGGCTGCGCCTGTAGTGGCAGTGCATTGAAGCGCATTGGTCTACGTTTTGCTCGATACCAACACAGTGCCGGAAGGATACCTTTGCCACAATGTCGCCTTTACCTCGCATACCTTTGACTTCAATGTTTTAAAAGACGGCAACTCGCTTTGTCATGCCTGCCTCGCAGTTTCTTAGTTGAGGATAGCCCAAGCTTCCAACGTCACTAGATACCATGACCTAGCAAGTTTCTCGAAGTGTGGCGCATAGCACGCTTTGCTGACTGAACCGCGGCCATCGGTGCACAAGGTGTACACGGCCATTTACCTAAATTATGACTTCTTGTGCAAAACCGAATGGAAAGCTCGATGAATTCAGAACATACAGCGGAACTTTTTTTTCGACGTGGCTACTGGCTGATTGCGGCTCCTCTGTTGCTAGCAAGTACGGCGTCTTTCGCGGACATTTCACCAGCTCTCGATCGTTTCGATCTCTCTCTTGGTGGTTATTACACCAGCAGCGATACCAACATTGGCGCCAACCTGAGAAACAGCCCTTACAAGGGCAACGTGAATCTCGAAAACGATCTCGGCTTTCAGAATCACAAGACGGTACCTCGCGTAAAACTTGATTTCCTCATCGGCGATCATCAAGGCTTTTCGTTCGACTATTTCAGCCTCAATCGGTCGGAGACCAAGACCATTGGCGACAGCATCAGCTACGGCGGTAATACCTACGACGCTTCGGCTTCAGTGCACGGCAAGCTGGACTTCGACTTCGGCAGCGCCGCCTATCGCTGGTGGTTTGGCAGCGGAAGCGATGCGTTCGGACTGGGTATTGGTGCGGCCTATTATCGGGTGCGGGCCGGGATAAGCGGCATCGCCACATTGAACGGCGAATCGGCGCAGGCTTCGACCGGTTTCAGTGAAACTGCGGGCGCACCGTTACTGCAGATTGGTTGGCGTCACGCGTTCAGTAACAGCTGGCGCATGTATGTCGATGCGTCCGGCGTAAAAAAGAATGGCGGTGATCTGAATGGTCATATCTACAATGCCGCGGCTGGCCTCGAGTGGTACCCGTGGAAAAATCTCGGCTTTGGCGCCGAATACGCCTACACGCGCATCAAGCTCAACGACGATCAGGGCAGCTACGACGCCAATCTTGATCTGAAGCTTCATGGGCCGTCTGCGTTTGTGAAACTTCGCTTCTAAGCGCGATCATTCATCAGCCGAAGATTTAAAATAAAAGCTCGACTAAGTAGGTCGCGACAGTAACTTGTCGCGGCCTTTTTTGTGCGTGCCGAGAACCCTCAGAGAGTATGCATACAGCGACGTCGTTTCCGTCGCTGCATCAGCCATCCTGCGGCGCACAAACCCGCTACCAGCAGAAACTGCAATCCATAAGCGGCCCATCCATGCTGATCGAACCAATCGGCGAGTAACCGATCGCCGGCGATCATGCGTGCCGCCGTCCATGCGATGGCGGCGGACCCCAAGTAAATGATGATGGGAAATCGATTAAGCCATTTAAGGATCAGCGTGGAACCCCAGACCACGAGGGGCACGCTTATCAGCAGGCCCAGTGCGACGAGGATCAAATGACCTTTCGACGCGCCGGCGATGGCCAGGACATTGTCCACGCCCATCAGCGCATCAGCGATGACAATCGTTCGCAGCGCCGCCCAGAAACTTTCTGCCGATTGAACATCGTGGTTTGGGCCATTGTTATTCTGCTGCAGAAGCTTCCAGGCGATGGGCAGCAACACTAGACCCCCGGCGAGCATCAGACCTGGTAATTCAAGCAGGTAAATGACGACGGCTGTAAGCAAAAGACGAACAACGATGGCGCCCAAGGTTCCCCAAAGGATGGCGCGTTTTTGAAGTTTATCGGGAAGACTGCGTGCGGCCATCGCGATCACAATCGCGTTGTCGCCGGCAAGCACGAGATCAAGCAGGACAATGGCCAGAAGGCCAGAGAAAAAATCAGTGCCGGTCAGTTCCAAGAGCGTTTCCTTGTGCGTCGGACAATGCAGTGAAAACGGATGCGCACGATCCGTTTTCACCACAAAAGTCTCGTTCACAAAGCAACTGCTGCAATGACCGGGGCGAGGCTTCGCCCGTGTTGACGATCAATGCACCGACGCAATGGAACTTGCGTCGGGAACTACTCCCCTTTGGGATGTGTTTGTCGATTGTCTGGTGGTAGGCGATCAAGGTCAACAGCCATGATCGAGATGCAGGTGAATAGCCGAATCTGCCTTGAATCGCTGCGGTCGGTTAAAATGGCCGACTTTCCACGCTGCGAGATCCGTCCATGAGTGCGCACGATATCCGTTCCGCCGTCCGTCCCGACCCGGACCAGCCGCTGGTCGACATTGCCGACTATGTGATTGATCACGCGATTGACTCCAAAGAAGCCTACGACACCGCGCGTTACATGTTGCTCGACTCGCTCGGTACTGCGATGCTGGCGATGAAGTTTCCTGAGTGCGTCAAGCATCTCGGGCCGGTTGTGCCCGGCGCCTCCCTTTCGGGTGGCGCTCGTGTGCCTGGTACCAGTCACGAGCTGGATCCTGTCCAGGCGGCGTTTGCCATCGGCACGCAGATTCGCTGGCTGGATTTCAACGACACCTGGCTTGCCGCGGAATGGGGCCACCCTTCAGACAATCTCGGCAGCATATTGGCAGTGGGTGACTATCTCAGCCGCAAGGCAGAGCGCGAAGGCGGCACACCGCTTACGGTACGCGACGTTCTTGGCTATGCGATCAAGGCGCATGAAATTCAGGGCTGTTATGCCTTGCTTAACAGCTTCAATCGGGTAGGGCAGGATCATGTCATTCTCGTGCGCCTTGCCTCGACCGCCGTCGCCACGGCAATGCTTGGCGGTGGCAAAGAACAGATTGTGACGGCGGTGTCGCATAGCTGGATTGACAACGGCGCGCTGCGTACCTATCGCCACGCGCCCAATACCGGTCCGCGCAAGAGCTGGGCAGCAGGTGATGCCTGTCGCCGCGCGGTAACTCATGCCATCAATGCGGTTTACCGCGGGGTGGTGGGTTATCCATCGGCCCTGTCGGCCAAAACTTGGGGCTTCTACGATGTTGCGTTTAAGGGCAAGGCGTTCGAGTTTGAGCGCCCCTTTGGCAGCTACGTGATGGAAAACGTATTGTTCAAGATCAGCTATCCGGCAGAGTTTCACGCGCAGACGGCCGTGGAATGCGCCATGGAGCTGCACGGGCAGGTTGCCGGCAAGCTCGACCAGATCGACAAAATTGTCATTGAAACGCAGGAGGCCGGTTGCCGAATCATCGACAAGACCGGCCCATTGTCCAACTACGCCGACCGTGACCATTGCATCCAGTACATGGTGGCGGTTCCCCTGATCTTTGGACGTCTGGTCGCCAGCGACTATAACGATGAGATCGCATCCGATCCGCGTATTGACGCCCTGCGCGACAAAATGGTCGTGAGTGAAAATCCTCAGTTCACCAAAGATTATTTTGATCCCGACAAGCGCTATATCGGAAATTCGGTGCAGATTTTTTTCAAGGACGGAAGCAGCTCAGACAAGGTATCCGTTGATTATCCCATCGGACACCGCAATCGCCGTGCCGAAGGCATTCCCGTTTTGTTGAAGAAGTTTGAATCCGCTCTGCGTGAGCATCTGCCCACACACCGTGTCGAGGCGATTCTTGCAGCGACACGAAACGCAGACACGCTGGATACAATGGCACTACACGACTTCCTCGGTCTCTTCACATTGTAAAGACGAGGTGACTGGAATATTAAGCATATGAACACTTGAGGCAGATGGCGAAGCTGTTGCGTTAATTTACAAAACTCAATCGGTTAGGTGTTCGATTTGGAAATTAGAATAAGCGTAGGCCTTAACTTGCTCCTGCAGTTTTCTGAATGAATCCTCACCAGAGTGAATAAGTTGCCAATGTGTTAACGTGTCATCGTCTTAACGAATTTGCTACACTCTCCACCGCTTGTTGCATGAACGCCAGGCACGGGCTTGAAACCCTGAATGACGTAACTTAACTTAGTTCAAACACGCGACTTCCGGTTTGATTTGAACGGACGCGAAAAAAACCTAAAAAATGAGGAGACACCTGATGAATCGTAAGGGCTTATATTTTCTGATCGCGCTGGCCCTGGGCGGCGTAGGTGCCGTTCATGCGCAAGACGCAGCTGCTCCGGCTCCGGCCGACAGCGCCGCCACGAGTGCTCCGGTCTCGAGCTTCGATGACCGCTGGTACATCGCTCCGATGGTCGGTGGCTACTACAACGATCACGATCGCAACACGAACAGCCGCCAGGTGTTCTACGGTATCGGTTTTGGTCGCTTCTTTACCCCCAACATCTCGATTGATGCTTTCGTCGATCGCACCAAGCGCAAGCTGGATGCCGGTCCGGCAGCTGGCGGCGGTCAGAGCAACAGCAAGTGGTCCAACAATGACGTTGGTGTGACCGCTCGCTTCTACTACGGTGACTGGAACTCGTTCCGTCCGTACCTGCTCGCCGGCATCATGGGTAGCCAGCATCAGGATCCGTATGACCACGGTTGGTCCCCGGCCGCTCAGCTTGGCCTTGGTGTTTCCAAGACCATCACTGACAGCACCGACATTCGTGTTGAGGCTGGCTACCGTTACGACCGTGACGACAAGACCAGCGACAACCCGGCTTTTGCCGCCACCGCAGGTCACGGTCGCAGCATCGGTTACGGCGACGAGTTCCTTGGCCTGAGCATCGTTTCACGCTTCGGCGCTCCGGCTGCCGCCCCGGCTCCGGTTGCAGCGGCTCCGGCTCCTGCCGACTGCTCGACGCAGGACAGCGATCATGACGGTGTCAACGATTGCGACGACAAGTGCCCGAACACGCCAGCCGGCACGATCGTTGGTCCGGACGGCTGCCCGCAGAAGGTCGTCATCGATCTGCGCGGTGTCAACTTCAAGTTCGACTTCCCGAAGAAGGGCCATGTGAAGGCTAGCGAAATTGGTAAGGCTCTTGCCGTTCCGACCGCTGACTCGCTGGCAGTGCTGAACCAGGCCGTTGATACCCTGCAGCGTTACCCGCAGGTGCACGTGACCGTTGCTGGCTACACCGACAGCAAGGGTTCCGATGCGTACAATCAGAGCCTGTCTGAGCGCCGCGCCCAGATCGTCTATAGCTACCTGACCAGCCACGGTATCGACGCTAGCCGCCTCGATGGCCCGATCGGTCACGGCAAGAACGATCCGATTGGCGACAACGCCACGGATGCAGGTCGCGCCCAGAACCGTCGTACCGAACTGCAGGTCAAGCAGTAATCGACCGCAGCAAGTAAATAAAAAACCCGGCTTCGGCCGGGTTTTTTTATGGGCGATTGCCCAAAAACTATTTTTTACGATCGACATAATTCTTGGCGACGGCTCATCAACGCTTGTGGCGCCGCCGTCAACGCCGATACGCTACGTGGATGCACCGTCAAAACCCCCGCTCTTTGCGGACAACCTCCGCCAAAGCGCCTCGACATGGTTTGGCGCGCGTTTTATCCAAAATGGGTGCCTGTTCGCGGAGTCAGGCCGAACAGTGGATTCGTGAGGGCCGCGTAAGTCTTGATTGTCGAGTAGAGCGCGATCCCCAGTTTCCCACATCGATCGAAAAGCATCGCATTGCCGTGGACGGTATCGACGTCAAGGCGGTGAATCGTGTCTATGTCATGTTTAACAAGCCGCGTGGGCTCGTGGTCAGCGCGACGGACGAACACGGTCGCGATACCGTGTACACCGCGCTGGCGGCTGCAGGTTTGCCGTGGTTAGGTCCCGTGGGAAGGCTGGATAAGGCCAGCGAAGGCTTGCTGTTGCTCAGCAACGACACGACCTGGGCATCGGGAATTACCGATCCGGCAACGCATCTGGAAAAAACATATCACGTCCAGGTCGCCGGGCGACCCGACGACTCGGTGCTGGCGAAAATGCAGTCCGGTGTCGTTGACGCCGGCGAGTTTCTGAAGGCAAAGCGCGCTGTGCTGCTAAGAGTTGGCGAAAAAAATGCGTGGCTCGAAGTGCTGCTGGACGAAGGTCGTAATCGCCATATTCGCCGCTTGTCGGCGGCGTTGGGATTTGATGTGTTGCGATTGATACGCGTGTCGATCGGACCACTTGTGCTGGGAGAGCTGGCCAAAAGCCAGTGGCGCCGGCTCACTACCGAAGAAGTACAGGCGCTAAGTTCACGGCGATAGCGCAGCATCAGCTGCGCGACAAAGCTATCCGCTGATTACGCCCAGCTGTTTTCCAACTTTGGTGAATGCAGCAATCGCCTTGTCCAGATGTTCACGCATATGCGCCGCGCTCATCTGTGTGCGAATGCGCGCCTTGCCCTGTGGAACCACGGGAAAAAAGAACCCGGTGACGTAAATGCCTTCTTCAAGCAGCGCGGAGGCCATGGCCTGCGCCTTTGGCGCGTCATAGATCATTACCGGCACGATCGGATGCACGCCCGGGCGGATGTCGAAACCAGCCGAGGTCATCTGCTCGCGGAAATAGCGCGTGTTTTCCTGCACCTTGGTGCGCAAATCACCGGCGGAAGCAAGCATCTCGAACACCTTGATGCCGGCAGCCACTACGTGCGGTGGCAATGAATTGGAAAAGAGGTAAGGCCGCGAGCGCTGGCGCAACATCTCGATCACTTCCTTGCGACCGGTGGTGAATCCGCCCAACGCACCGCCCAGTGCCTTGCCCAGCGTACCGGTGAAGATGTCGATCTTGTCCATCACGCCGTGTACCTCAGCGGCGCCGCGGCCGTGTTCGCCGAGAAATCCGGTGCAGTGGCATTCGTCGATATGCACCAGCGCGTTGTATTTTTTCGCCAGTGCGGTGATCTGATCCAGCGGCGCGATAAAGCCGTCCATGGAAAAGGCGCCGTCGCTGGTGATCAGCTTGGTGCGCGCGCCAGCGGCGTCGGCAGCCTGCAGCTGCGCTTCCAGATCAGCCATGTCGCAGTTGCCGTAGCGAAATCGCTTGGCCTTGCACAGGCGGATGCCGTCGATGATCGAGGCGTGGTTGAGCGCATCGGAGATTATCGCGTCTTCTTCGCCGAACAGCGGTTCGAACAGACCGCCGTTGGCATCAAAGCAGGCGGCATAGAGGATGGTGTCCTCGGTGCCGAAGAACTCGGCAATCTTCGCTTCAAGCTGCTTGTGCAGATCCTGCGTGCCGCAAATGAAGCGCACCGATGCCATGCCAAAGCCGTGCGTATCCAGCGCATCTTTCGCCGCCTGGATCACGTCGGGATGATCCGCCAGCCCCAGATAATTGTTGGCGCAAAAATTCAGCACCTTGCGGCCATCAGCCAAGGTGATCTCTGCCGACTGCGGTGATGTGATGATGCGCTCGGCCTTGAACAGGCCTTGTTCGCGGATCGATTCGAGTTCGCTCTGATAGCGCGCCTGGCCGGGGTAGCTCATTGGGGGAATTCCGACGGGAGGAAAGCCCCCATTGTGAGCCTTCAGCGCCGATCAGAAAACCTCGGCCATCATCTCGTCGCAACACATTCGCGAAATCTCAGTGCAGGCCGAAGTCGACCCGTGTGGTGGCGCCCTTGTCGCCGATACCCTTGGCATCGAGTTTCGGTGCCAGCACGAAGAGTCGCTTGTCGGGCACCTTGCCGCGCAGCCAGCCGCGCACCGCATCGGCGCGCTGCTGGGCCAGACGACGCATGGCATCGGTATCCGTGGCAACGTTGGCTTCCAGCATGCTTTTCATCACGTCTGGCGGCTGCGATTTGGTGAGTCCTATCAGGTCGCGTGGTTTCTTGAATTTGGCGTGCTTGTAGGCTTTGGCCAGATACTTGTTGTAATCATCCGGACTGAGAGGGGCAGAGGTGGCCGCGCCTGGCGCATCGCCCTTGTCGCCTTCGTCGTCGTGTTGCTCGGCCCGAACCAGCTGATCGACCGTGACGCTGCGCAAGCCGCTTTCATCCTTGGAAGGGTCGGTGCGGCCGATGATGTCCAGGTTGAGCGAAGGCTTGTCCGTCAATGCCTTGACGATGAGCGTTAGTTTCTTCTGGGCATCGGGGCTGAGTTCACTGCTGCCTGGCGCAAATTCCACGTAACCCAGATCCTGGCCCGAGCTGCCGCTGAACGCTGAGGCCAGCAGGCGGAACGGCGCGGTGACGGCGCGACCGATCAGGTTGACGAACGCGTGCCAGACCAGACCGCCGATACTGAACTTGGGATCATCCAGCGAACCGGAAACCGGTAGATGCACGTCGATGCGGCCCTGCGAATCCTTGAGCAAGGCGACCGCCAGTTTCACCGGCAAATGGCTGATGCCCTTGCCCTCAATGCGATCGCCAAAGGTCAGCTGATCGATGAAAATATGGTTGTCGGCGGAAAGCTTGCGCTGGTCGAGCTTGTAGTGAACGTCGGCATTGAGGCGTCCTTTCGTTATCGGATAGCCGGTGTACTTGCCGGAGTAGGCGCTGAGGTTGGTCAGCTCGATGCCTTCGGCTTTGCCGCTGATATCGAGAAACGCCACCGGCGCCAGCGGATTGATCGAGCCCTCGATATCCACCGGCGAGTTGTCGTCGAGCTGGCCTTGCAGGCTCAAGTCGGCCGGTGGCCCGGCGTCGGTGCCGAAGCCTCCGATCTTGCCCGTGAGCTGGGTGATATTGGCGGTGTAATTGGGTTTGATGAAATTGTCGGTGTAATTGAGCTGACTGTTCGTCACCGTGACGGCACCGATGTGTACCTGCGGTGCCGGCAGGTTGCTTGCAATAGCCGGCGCGGGCGCGCTGGTCGCCGGTGCTGGCGTGGTTTCGGCGCGCGTCACCGACACGGGCGCGGCAGCCGCGGGATTGGCCACCACATCCTGTGTATTCAACCGGCCATTTGCATTGATGATTAGCCGCGCATAAATCTGGTCGAGTGACAGCGCTGCGATGGAAATTTTCGGCGCGCCGTCGCCAAGCTGCACGCTCAGGCCACTCAGCGTAAGCGCCTGCCAACGCAGAAAATCGTCGCCGCTGACCTTGTCCTGCACCCGAACGCGGCCCAGCGTGACGACACCACGATAATCCGTGGTCGATTGATCGCCGTGCTGCACATAGTGCACGCGTCCGTTGCTAGTTAATAGTGCGCTGCTAATCAAGACGTTGAGTGGCACGCTGCCGTAATTTTCCAACGGTGCGAGGTTGAGTCGCGTGGTCTTGATCTGCAGCTGTGCATCCAGCGGTTGCGGCGTCACATTGCCGCTGACCTGATAACTGCCGTTTTTGCCGATCGTGCCCGATGTGTCGAGCTTCAACGGTTGATGCATATCGTCGGAAAGACCGTCGGCCTTCAGGCTAATCTGGCTAACTTTCAGTGTTTGCGGTTTGTCCGGGACTTTTTGGTCCGTCAGGGCAACGGCACCGTCGTCGAGCGAGAAATGATCGATATGCCAATGCCATACCCCGGCAGATGGCGTAGCTTTAGAGGCTTTCGCTTTCTTGTTGACTCCAGCGGCGGGCGAAGAGGAGGTGGACGATGCCGCAGCTGAAGAGCCGAGTTCGGCCAGATCGATCGTGCCGTTGGCCAATCGCTGAGCGTCAACGGTTACTCCTATAAGGCTGACGGTGCCGAGCTTCGCCTCTTGCCTGATCAGATCAAACTCGTTGAGATCGAGCTGCAGACTTTTCCAATGAACGTCCGATGCTTTGTGCTTCTTGGGCAGCAACGCCACGTCGCTCAACGTAATCTGCGTGGCGTTGAGCTGCGCATTGAAGGGGCCATGCCACTGCGCCTGCAGTTGCCCGTGCGCCGCGAGTTTGCCGCTGAGGTCTGCTGCCAGCGTGGGATCACCTACAGCCTGCAGCGGTGCAATATCCACGCCGTCCAGACTGACGCTTCCGCGAAACTGGCTGGCGGCGATATCGACGGTCCCCCTGGCTTTCAGGTTGCCACCGTTGAGCTGAGCGGTCATATCAAGCGCGGCCGGCGGCGCGGTCACGGTCGACAATCCAGCGATGCTGCCGTGCAGATTTTCCAAGTTCAGTTGCGTCGGTGATGCGTCCGTCTTGTCGAGGTAAACCAGATGGCCGGCAAGGAGGTCCAGTCGCGCAATATGCACGGCGGTCTTTGCACCTTCCGTAGGTTTGCCGTCACCAAGCAGCGGATCAAAGTTGCTGTGACTTCCAGCGAGGCTGACATAGTGCAGCTCGGGTTGACCGAGCCGCAGCACGCCTAGCGTGTAGCGTGAGATCAACGGCTGCACGTCGGTCAATTGTGCTTGCCCTTGCTGGAGGCTGAGCAGAGGCGTCGAGTCTTTACTGTTTACCGACAGCCTGTCCAGCTGCAGCGTGCCGGTGAGGCTGAGGCGCGGTGTTTTCGGGTCGGCGATGAAATGCAGATCCAGCTCACCGGACAGCTGCCCCTTGGTTACCAACACGGGCAGCGTCGGCACGTAGCCGAGGTAGCGGGGCAGGTCGAGATGATCGAGATGGAAATGCATTACCGATTCGCGCGTACTCGCGAACGGTTTGATGTGGCCACCCAATCGCAATGCGCTGCCATCTACGGTCATGGCCAGCAGAGGCTGCACAAAAATATCGGTATCGCTGGGCAGGCTTGCAATGAACGGGATGCCCAGTTCCAGTTGGGCGATTTCATGATGCGTTTTCAGCACACCGTCATCAAAAGTGATGTCGCCCTGATGCACGCTGATGTTGTAAAGCGCAAATCGCGCCGGTGAGGCATCTGGTGTCGCCGGCCCACCGGCAAACTTGTCGATCAGATCGGAGACATTGAAGTGCTGCGGACCATCGCGCGACAGCACAATCCGCGGGCGATCCAGCTGCAGCTGATCGAGGATCGGTGCGAAGCGAAACACCGAACTCCACGAGGCATTGACTGTGAGGTGGTTGATATCGATAAACGGCGAATGGCCATCGCGATCGCCAATGTGTAGCCGGTCCAAGTCCAGCCTCAACGTATATGGATTGAAGTGCACGGATCCTAGCTTGACCGGGCGATCAAGCAGGGCGGCAAGCCGGGTCTGCAACTGGCTCTTAATGATCGGCGGTGCGGCAAGGAAGCCAAGCAAGCCGAATATAAGCAACGCGACGACAATGATCAGTGCAGTTTTGCGTGTGCGCCGCGAGCGGTATAACCGAGCGGCGCGATCACGCGCCAAGGTTAGGTGGGAAGCTGCTAGGCGAGACTCGTTCATGATCACGGCACCCCCTCGCGCTTTGATCGTGAAAGTTTACGTGAAAGTGAAATTAGTGGGCGGAGTTAATTTCTTTGGGCTCGTCGCTATTCGTCGGCAAGTTGCATGGAGGGAAAATTCAGGCCGAATGCGAGAAATTGCGGCGATTGACGGCCTCAATTCCCGGGAGTAGAAGTACTCGTAAGCACAATAAAGCAGCATTCGCAGGAGCGGAATCATGAAACTTGCAAATGTGGTGTTGGTCGGCCTTGCTGTATCAATATTTTTTGGAACGAATGTCGCCGCTCACGATGCTTCTTCGGGCAACCTTCCCAGCCTTACGCAATCGGCCGCCAGTGGTGCAGCTCCACTTGGGTCTGACACTGTCACAAACATTCCCTTGCTGGTCATCGTGACCAACAAAGGACAGATTCGCGACATGCAGCATTCACAGCGCTTGCCAAGCGATGTAAATAACTTGCTTTGGAGCAGCTTACAGGGTTGGATCAAAGGACCCGCCTACGTCAATGGCATACGTGTTGGGTCGCAGATTTTCATGGATGTGGCTTTGCATGCGAAGCCGCGGGCTGACGGAACGTCTAACGTCTACTTTACCCTGGCCTCCATGGGTCCCGTCATGCGCGGCTACTGGAAAATGCGTGGGGACCGTATCAATGGTCCGTGTTCGTTGACTACGGGTAACATGAACGCCGGAGTGGGTGGAATTGGGACGAGATGTACCTTCAAGCTCAGAGCAGGCGCGACGCCAATGGCGCCCGCTGTAGTCCCTGCTCCGTGACGTTTGTAGTCTGTAGAATGTTGGTTGGCGCCTTCACTTGATGATATGAGCGCATGAAGTCAAGTGAAGGCGAACTCCTTTCGCAAGCGTCAATTTTTAATGCATAGCCTCAGTGCCAGGAACAAACCACCTTGCCGCAGACGCCCGCGTCCATCAGGTCGAAGCCCTTCTGGAAATCGTCGATGGTAATCTGATGGGTCAGCACCTTCTGTAGCGGAAAACCGGTCAGTACCATCTGGGTCATCTTGTACCAGGTCTCGTACATGCGGCGGCCGTAGATGCCTTGCAGAGTCAGGCCTTTGAAGATCACCTTGTCCCAGTCGATGCCGGCGCCGCGCGGCATGATGCCGAGCATCGCGATCTTGCCGCCGTGGTACATGCAGTCGAGCATGTCGCCGAAGGCGCGAGGGTTGCCGCTCATCTCCATGCCCACATCGAAGCCTTCGATATGCAGGTCGGCGATCGCGTCTTTCAGTGACTGCTTGGAAACGTTCACGACGCGGGTCGCGCCCATGTCCGCGGCCAGCTTGAGGCGATAATCGTTGACGTCGGTCACCACCACATTGCGCGCGCCCACGTGCTTGGCGATACCGGCGGCAATGATGCCGATCGGGCCGGCGCCGGTAATCAGCACGTCTTCACCGATCAGGTCGAACTCCAGCGCGCAGTGCGCGGCGTTGCCGTAGGGATCGAAAAATGCCGCCAGTTCGGAAGGAATCTGATCGGGAATCGGCCACAGGTTGGACGCCGGCATCGCCATGTATTCGGCAAACGCACCATTGCGATTTACGCCGATGCCGACAGTGTTCGGGCAAAGGTGCGTGCGGCCACCACGGCAGTTGCGGCAGTGGCCGCAAACGATATGCCCTTCGGCCGAGACGCGGTCGCCAATCTTGTAGCCGGTAACACCGGGGCCCATGTCGACGATACGGCCGACAAACTCATGCCCGATGGTCAGGCCGGGCGTGATCGTGCGCTGCGACCATTCGTCCCACTTGTAGATATGCAGGTCGGTGCCGCAGATGGCGGTCTTTTCCATCTTGATCAGCACTTCGTTCGGGCCGATCTCGGGGATCGGCACCTCTTCCATCCAGATACCCTGCTCGGGCTTGCGCTTGACCAGGGCTTTCATTGTCTGCTGCTGCATGGGAGATCCAGGAGTGATTGAAGGCAATCCCGAATTATAGATCGCCTCGACCCCTTGATGCCCTGACGCGCTGCGTCATCGGCGAGCCAGCCCGGCGAAGGTTCAGATATCCAGACGGTCGTAGCTGCGCTTGAAGACGATAGGTTGCCTTGCCGTTGGCGTGGTCCATTGCTCGGTCACGGTCAAGTGGCGGCCATCGGCCGATCTCACCCAGAACTCGTCCAGGTGCGTGCCGCCGTCGAACTGCATGCTGATCGACAGGCCATCGGTATAGGGCCGCGTCTTCACCACGGCCGCGCCGTTGAGCGATTGCTGCGCGATGCCATCGAGCCGGGCGTTGAGCTGATCGCTGTCACTCAAGGCGACCTGCATGTGTTTGGTGTCCTGTTGCACATTGAGGATGGAATCGTTCGCCAGCAGTGGCGGCGGTGTGTCGACAATGGGTGAGGTGCCATCGCTGCTGCTGGCTTTGCTCGGGCTGCGATTACCACCATGTCCGTGACCGCCGCCGCCCATGCCACCACCACCGCCCATGCCGTGCCCGCCGCCGCCATGGCCACCATGCGAATTGGCAGCGGTGCTCGCCGCCGGCGTGCTGCTTGATGGTGCGTTCGCCGGTAGCTGAGCCGCTGCCTCTTCGTGCTTTCGCTCGACTCGCAATCGCGCGGCGATCTCGTCCGGGCTGTCGCTCTGCTGGTCATTCAGCCGCCAGATCCCGCTGAAATCCGGCAGCGTAGGCGAGGCCGCCGCAGCAATGCCGGTCGCAGTGAGCCAGCCACAAGTTAGTAGAAAGAGAAAAGGTTTTAGCAACTTCGGCATGGATCGTTTCGTCATCGTGATGTTGAATCAGTCGCGCAGAGTCTCTGCACGGCGCACGTTTGGTTTTTCATGCCGCAGTTTTGCATCGCCGGATGTCGATGCGTCATGGCTTAACAGACCTTTACAATGGGCGATGCCCATCGACCAACGACCGCTCGCCATCTTTTTGATGGGTCCCACCGCCTCGGGTAAAACCGCGCTGGCCTGCGACCTCAGCGATCGGTTTCCACTTGACCTTGTGAGTGTCGACTCGGCGCTGGTCTATCGCGGCATGGATATCGGAACGGCGAAACCGGATGCCGCCACGCTGGCGCGATACCCGCACGCACTTGTTGATATCCGTGATCCGTCGCAGCCGTATTCGGCGGCTGATTTTTCCGTCGACGCGCGATCGGTGATGGAGCAGATCAGCGCGACGGGCAGGGTGCCCTTGCTCGTCGGCGGCACGGGGCTGTATTTCCGCGCGTTGCAGCAAGGATTATCCGATTTGCCCGACGCAAATCCTCTCGTACGTGAACGACTGTTTGCCGAAGCGCAGCAGATCGGTTGGCCGGCCATGCACCGCCGACTAGAGAATCTCGATCCAACGGCGGCAGCGCGTATCGGCCCAAATGATGCCCAGCGTCTGCAGCGGGCTTTGGAGGTGATCGAGCTTACGCATCGTCCGCTGTCCGAGCTGCAGCAGCGAGGTCACGCAAAGTTTCCCTGGCGCGTACTCAAGCTGGCGCTGTTGCCGAACGATCGCACCGCTCTGCATGCGCGCATCGCACAGCGGTTTGACGCCATGCTTGCCGATGGCTTTCTCGACGAGGTGAAAACGCTTCGCGCGCGCGCTGATCTGCATGCCGACTTGCCGGCGATTCGCGCGGTAGGCTACCGACAGGCGTGGGAACACCTCGAGGGTGTTACCGGCGCGGCGGAGTTTCGAGACCGCGCGATCTTCGCGACGCGCCAGCTGGCCAAGCGGCAAATCACCTGGCTGCGCAGTGACGTCGGCGCGCGAATGTTCGATCCGGACCAAACGCCTCCACTGGCTCGTGCCAGTGACGCCGTGCGGCTTTTTCTGGGCTAGGTTTTCGCCCATGATTTCATCCTGCCGACGGCGTGCGCCAAACCGGCTGGCATGCGCCGGTTGGCGAATCGGCGGATGTCTGCAAAAAGCCCCTTTCATCAAGTATTTAAAAGCGGTTAAGATTCAAATCATGTTGGGCCGAGGCGTCTTTGGCGTTTTTTCTCGGACCTGGTCGCACCAAGGGGAGAATAAGAAATGTCCAAGGGACAATCGTTGCAGGATCCATTCTTGAACGCGCTGCGCCGCGAGCGCGTGCCCGTGGCCATTTATCTGGTCAATGGCATCAAGCTGCAGGGCACGGTCGAGTCGTTCGACCAGTTTGTCGTGCTGCTGCGCAATCAGGTCAGCCAGATGGTCTACAAGCACGCTATCTCCACGGTGGTGCCCAGCCGCAACGTCAAAATCGGCAACGGCAGCGAAGACGGCGATGGTCATGGCGATCACGCCGACGCTTCTCCGGCTGATGCCGGCGCTTGATTGACGGGGCCCGCGCCCGCATGAAGTGGGAAGGTTTTTACCAGGCCATACCCACACGTGTTTGATAGACAGAAAAGAGGCGATCGCGCCTTGCTGGTGCTGCCGCATTCGCGAGCGGAGCACGATACCTTGCGTCGCGGCGAAGAGTTTGCCGAGTTGGTCAAGTCCGCCGGTGCCGAGGTACTCGGCACCATCGCGGCGCGTGTGGAGAACCCCAATCCGCGCTATTTCATCGGCACCGGCAAGGCCGACGAAGTGGCCGAGGCGGCGCGTGCCGTCGGTGCCGACCTAGTGCTGGTCGATCACGAGCTGACGCCGGTGCAGGAGCGCAACCTCGAGGAGCACCTGGGCATCCGCGTGGTGGATCGCGCCGGCCTGATCCTCGACATCTTTGCCCAGCGCGCCCGTTCGCACGAAGGCAAGCTGGAAGTGGAGCTGGCCCAGCTCAAGCACATCGCGACCCGGCTGGTGCGCGGCTGGACCCATCTGGACGCCCAGCGCGGCGGCGCCATTGGCAACCGTGGCCCGGGTGAAACCCAGCTCGAGCTCGACCGCCGCCTGCTCGCCGAGCGCGTCAAGATGCTGACCAAGCGGCTGGAAAAAGTGCAGACCCAGCGCACCCAACAGCGTCGCTCGCGGCTGCGCAACACGGTGCCACGCGTGGCCCTGGTGGGTTACACCAATGCCGGCAAGTCGACGTTGTTCAATGCCATCACCACCGGCGAGGTTTACGCGGCCGACCAGCTGTTCGCCACGCTGGACCCTACCGTGCGCAAGCTCGAAGGCCTGAGCTGTGGTCCGGCCGTACTGGCCGATACGGTCGGGTTTATCCGTCAACTGCCACACGATCTGGTCGCGGCTTTTCGCGCCACGCTCGCCGAAGCGCGCGACGCCGATCTGCTGCTGCATGTGTGCGACGCGGCCGATGAAGAGCGCGACCGGCTGCATCATGTTGTCGATACCGTGCTGGAAGAGATCGACGCGGGCGATTTGCCGCAGCTGCAGGTGATGAACAAGATCGACCTGGTGCAGCCGGAATCAGGCCCTGATGCGCGTGATGGTCAAGCCGCAGTGCCCCAATCCCGCATCACGCCGCGAATTGATCGTGACACGTCCGGCAAACCCGTCCGAGTATGGCTTTCCGCCGCCACCGGTGAAGGCCTGGATCTATTGCGCCAGGCGCTGGGCGAGTTGCTCGGTGGCGAGCGCATCCAGTCCGGCCTGCTGCTGCCGCTGTCGGCCGGCCGGCTGCATGCCAGGCTCAAGGCTGCGGGAGCAATTACCGGCGAAACGGTAGACGAGCACGGCTGGCAGCTCCTTATCGATGCCCCGCGCAGCGTCATCGCTCCACTTAGTGGCGGCGACGCCACCGAAACCCGGCTGTTGCGCGAACTGCTGGCCGAAGCGCCGTTGCCGTAAAACATCCAGCCCGACGCATGTCGACATCCGCCAACGATGGCGGCGCAGTCTGGTAGAATCATCGGTGTTTGTGCGGCCAAAAACTCTCGGCCGCACGCTGTTCAAGAGTATTGGCTCAAGCGCATGCGCTATTCCCCTCAACGTGTGTTCCGGCTTTGGTTGCCGGCCTCCCTACTTCAAGGAGACTGACATTGGCATGGAATGAACCCGGCGACGGGCAGAAGCGCGATCCGTGGGGCAAGAACAATCGCAAACCGGACGGCAAGTCGCCGCTGGACGATCTGTTCAAGCAAGCCAAAAAGTTGCTTGGCTCACCCAAACAGATATCGCGCAACCTCATTACCGGCATCATCGTGCTGCTGGTGGTGGGCCTGCTGCTGAGCAGCTACACCGTTATCGAGACACGCCAGGTCGGCGTAGTGCTCCGCTTCGGCGACTATGCACGCACGCTTGATCCGGGCTTTCATCTCAAGCTGCCTCAGCCGTTCGAGTCGGTCGAAAAGGTCGATGCGGCGCGCGTGCGTTCGGTCAATGATCAGGTCACCTTGCTGACACGCGACGAGAACATCATCGCGGTGAGTTTCACTGTCCAGTATCAGGTCACCGATGCACAGAAATACCTGTTCTCGCTCAACGACCCCGACGGCACCGTGCAGTCCGCTGCCGAAGCCGCCGTGCGTGGCGTGATCGGCGCCAGCACGATGGATCAGGTGCTGGCAGGTGCCGATGCAACGCTGGCTGGCCAGGCCACCCAGACGCTGCAAAAAACGCTGGACGTCTATAACGCCGGCATGAAAGTCACCGAGGTGAGTTTTCAGAGCGTCGCGCCGCCCAAAGAGGTGAAAGACGCGTTCGACGACGTCGACAACGCGCGGCAGGACAAGCAAAGCAGCGAAAATGCCGCCCAGGCATACGCCAGCAAAGTGCTGCCGGTGGCGCGCGGGGATGCCTCGCGAATTGCGGCCGAGGCCGAAGGCTACAAGGCCGAACGCATCGCGCGTGCCGAGGGTGACACCGCCCGTTTCAACCTGATTCTGAAGGAGTACAAGGGCGCGCCCGAGGTTACCCGTCGCCGTCTGTATCTGGAGACCATGGAGCAGGTGATGGCCAATAACGCCAAGGTCATCGACGGCTCCGGCGGCCGCAACATCATCAATCTCCCGGCCGCCGGTAGTGATGCCGCCAACACCGCCAGCCCTGCCACGGCGGGAACGACCAGTGCGGCGGTTCCCGCAACCATCGACGCGCCGGTGACTGACGACAAGAGCAAGCAGCCATGAACAAAATCATTATTGCTGCCGCTATCGCACTGCTGATCATCCTCGGGCTAAACAGTTTCTTCGTGGTGGGCGAAGGGCAAAGCGCCATGTTGCTGCAGTTCGGCCACATTGTGCGTGCGGATTACCCGCCCGGCCTGTACGGCAAAATTCCTTTGATACAGCAGGTGGAAGAGTTCGACAATCGCATTCTGTCGCTGGACCCCCAGCCGCAGCAGTATCTCAGCGCGGGCAAAAAGAGCGTCAACGTCAACTTTTACGTGAAGTGGCGCATCGCCAATGCCACCACGTATTACGCGGCCACCGGCGGCGATTCACTGCAGGCCGCGCAGCGTCTGATGCCGCTGGTCAACGACGCGTTGCGCGCGCAGTTCAACGCGCACAAGCTGGATGACATCGTCGCCGGCGGCAGCGAGCCGATTGCCGAGCAGTCGCGCGACGCAGCTGACGCGGCCGCACGCAAGAGCCTCGGCATGCAGGTCGTCGATGTACGCATCAAGGGCATCGATCTGCCGGACGAGGTCAATGCCTCTGTGTACAAGCGCATGCGCGCCGAACAGGTGCAGGTGGCCAACGAGCTGCGTTCGGCCGGGCAGGAGTCCAAGACCAAGATCGAGGCTGACGCCGATCGCCAGGTCGTGGTGCTGAAAGCCGATGCCGAGCGCGACGCCGAAAAAGTGCGCGGCGACGGCGATGCGCAGGCCGCCGCCATCTACGCGCAGTCCTACGGCCAGGACCCGGAGTTCTACAATTTCTACCGCAGCCTGATTGCGTATACCACCGCGTTCAAAAACGGCAAGGGCGTGCTGATCCTCAAGCCCGATTCAGAATTCCTGCGTTACTTCGACGACCCGTCGCCGAAGCACTGAATAACGGTCACCGCCGACACAACGTGCCGGTCTGCAAACGTATCAATGACGTTGCCTCTCCAGCGGGCAACACCAATATGAGCGAGAAAATCATGGGTAAGTCAGTAGTTATCTTGGGTGCCCAGTGGGGCGACGAAGGCAAGGGCAAGATCGTCGA
>Ga0302223_10000065_pt1 | contig 88663 bp, 78 predicted proteins | sample II_Palsa_E2_3_FD_194565 | JGI IMG/M metagenome (GOLD analysis project Ga0302223, IMG submission 194565) | Peat permafrost microbial communities from Stordalen Mire near Abisko, Sweden - II_Palsa_E2_3 | ecosystem: Environmental > Terrestrial > Soil > Palsa > Peat permafrost | place: Sweden... | reverse complement strand
TGCGATGCGTCGGCGTCGCTCGCGGCGGGTGTGCCGACGCTATCCACCGCAAAACTGTCCGGCAGGCACACCACCGTCTGGAACTGGCGGAATTGAGCACCTTTGCGCTCATCGGTGAAATGCAGTTCTATGGTGCCCTGCTCACGCTTGAGAAAATCTTGCACTGCATCCATACCGACGCCACGCCCCGATACCGCCGTGACTTGCGTCGCGGTCGAAAATCCTGGGCGGAAAATAAGATGAGCCAGGGCTTCGTCGCCAAGCTCTTCGTCGGCAGCAATCCAGCCGCGCTCCAAGGCAATCGCGCGAATCCGGCCCAAGGCCAGACCTTGGCCATCGTCGCTTAGCGTGATCTGGAGCTGCCCCTGATCGATGCCCACTTCGATCTCGATGGTGCCGGCTGGTGCCTTGCCCTGCGCGCTCCGTACTTCAGCGCTTTCGAGCCCGTGGTCCATGGAGTTGCGCAGCAGATGCGTAAAGACGTTCTTTAATACCTCGACGGCTTGGCTGCGCAGGCGATAACCGTTGTCGGCGATACGCACCAGCGGTTCGCTCTTGCCCAGATCCTGGGCCAGCGAAGGCAATGATTTGAGGACATCGGACAGCGCCTCGCCAAGACTCTCGGTACCCAGCAGGCGCAAGGTCTGGCGCACCGCATCGCGCATCGAGATCAGGTCGCTCGGGCTGTCGGAATCGGTCGCTTCCAGCAAACGCAGGCTGTTGCGGATGTGTAATTTATCGACCATCAGGTAACGTTCGGCACTGCCACGGCTACCCGGCCCCTTGCGGCCCAGGCTGACCTCGTTGATTTTGGCGTAATGCTGGACCGCTTCTTTCACGCGGGCCAGTTCTTGCATCAAACCTTCCTGGTCCCAGGCGCGATTGGCATTGGGCTGGCGCAGTTCGTCATAACTCTGCTCCATTTCATGCACCACGTCGGTCAAGTGCTGCAGGTTGTAGGTGCGCGCATTACCCTTGATGGTATGCATGTTGCGGAACAGCTCGGCAATCGCGGCGCCATTTGCTTGCGTGTGCTTGCGGATGATGCGCTCGTTCTCGCTGATAAATTCGGTCGATCCCTCGATAAATTGATGGAATTTTTCCTGACTGACCGCCAGAATTTCCCCAATCATTTCCAGTCTGCGCCGTTGTTCGTCCGCTTCGGCCGCCAACTCGCGCAACTCGGTGACGTCACGCACACACAGCATCAGACGCACGATGGTGTCGCTATCGTCGGTAATGGCAGACCAGCTCAAATCGAGAATCTTGACCCGGCCGTCAGGCATGCGTTTCTCGATTTCATTCACCAGCAGATGCTGATTGAATTCGAAGTTCATCGCGTCTTCACCCAAACATGCCTGGCTGGCGGCATCGACTTGCGACAAGGCGTCGGCGCCCAGATCGGTGTGCGCAAAGACAAAATCCATCAGGCCACGCCCGGCAATGTCGCGGGTCTCAAAGATGGTTTCCAGATAAGCGGAATACTCGGCATGAATCACGGGCTCATGATCTACGGCCCCATGATTCGCCGCCCCATGATTCGCCGCCCCCTCAACCACAGTCAAAATACCCTGCTGCATGTTTTGCAACATCGCCTGGATATCGGCTGTTTTTTGTTTGAGCAGCAGCGAGTTTTCTTGAATTTTCGCTATCATGCCGTTGAACGCCACCGTCGAATGCCCCAATTCATCCATCCGGCCCACCGGCACCCGGCGCGTGAAATCCTGGCTGGCGGCAATCTCGCTCATCATCGCCTGCATCCGGCTCAAGGGACGGATAATCTGGCGATAAAGCAGTGTACCGACCAAGGTCAGGAGGATGATCGCGATCCCGGTGACGCTGGCAATCGCGACGGTGGTGGTCGCGAGGGTGCCGTTCAGCACAGTAATAGCTTGGTCTTTTTCGCGGTTTTTCTCGACCCGCAGGGTATCGACGATCTGCTCGAACTCGTCGCGATACTGCGCCACATTGGCAAACAGATTGGCTTGCGCCAGCTCATTCTTGCCCGCGGCTTTCATCGCTGCCGTATCGTTGATCGCCGAGAAATAGTTCTCCAGACTATCCTTGGCCTCTGCCACCAAACCCACTTGCGCGTGGCTGGTGGCGCCCTTGGCCTGGAGGGCCAGCGCCGCCTGCAGCGCCGATTTTTTTGTTTTCAGTTCTTCCTGCGCTTGCGCCACCAAGTTGGGGTCCGGCGCATACACCAGTTCCATCGTAGCCAACTGTACGTCTTTAACCTGCGACACCAGATCGGCCGAGGCCAGCGCGCTTGGCACCACACCTTGCGTCACCTGCCTGACTTCGACCGCACTGCCGCGGGTTTGATAAACGGCATATCCGCCGATGGCCAACAGGGCGACGAACATCAAGACGATCAACAACGTAATGCGATGACGGATAGTCATGTGTGCAAGCCTTCCCTTCAAACTAGCGTATCTGACCCTAGATAAGGGCAAATCGTGTTAGTGAAAATCAGCCAAATTGCTGGTCGCTCGCATTATTGTTGATGATGTGTGACTCTTCGATGACAGCGATAAATACAATCCGCATTTGCACCTAGGTAATATTAGGTAAACATTCCCGCCAAACGACCAGAGGACGTGTTTGAGCCAGGGCCTCAATCTCGTCTTACCGCCATAGGAAAGATGTCGCCCAGTCCCTGATATTGCAAGCGGTAAGCGGTGGGAGCGCATCCTACCGCGCTGCGAAAGGTATTGCTGAAGTGCGCATGGCTAGAGAAGCCCAATTCCAGAGCGATCTCTATCACGTCTTTTCCGGTCTCAGCCAGGAGTTCTTTGGCCCTTTCTATTCTCCGGTTAACCAGATAGCGGTACGGCGGCATTCCGACAGCCTGCCGAAAAGAGCGACAAAAATAATGCGGAGTCATATCGGAATTGCGAGCCAGTTCCTCCAGACCAATGTCCGTGTCGAGGTTCTGCTCAATGAAATCCAGTGCCCGCTTCAATCTCCATCCGGCCAGGCCCCTCAATTTTTTTTCTCGCTCGTTTTGCGAGTAGCGGCTAAGAATGTGGGTTGCCACGTGGCGTCCAGCCGTGCCGATCAGAAGATCGGGAATTTTTGAACCCGCGACGCACTCTGTCAGCAACTCCAAGACCGTGTATTTGATCAAACTGTCGTCGACGACAAGCGGGCTAAGTCTGCGGAGATTGCTCTCGCCCATACCCGACTCCGAGGAGATCTCGTCCAGTATTGTTTGGCTGATGAACAGCAAGATTATGCGCATCTTGCAATCCCAGGCCCATCGTTGAAATGTATTCGATGGACTTATCGAAATCGTGCCTGCGGGTCTGATTCGGCGCTCCTTGGCATTATCGATTACGCGTTCTATGTGGGGTGAACCCGTTTCTTGAACCGCTATGCGATAGAACGGCAGCGCGTCATGCCACCAGGTGCCCGGCACGCACTCATATTGGTGAAGATGAATACCTCCCGCAGCGGCAGCGAAATTCAATCGCTGCCCGAAAAATGGCGCAGAAGCAGAGATGTGGTTGGGCTCCGATGGACTAAAACCGGTGTGAAAGTCGCTCATTGTGCGCTTGCCTCCCCGAGACCAAATTGTGGGTGTGGGACTTCCGTTCCAGCGCGATCAGCCGTGAACTCAGGTCACAACTGCCCCGCTCTCGCCGAAGGCTACTCAAGGGCGCCGCTAGGTCCCGCCGCATCGTCCAAGAGCGTCGCATTATGCTCGCGACCAGGGTACGTTGTCGGTAAGCGGTTCTTTATACGACAGAGTCCCGACATAAAGCCCAAGAAATGACCCAAATGCCCTGCTGAAGCGCCATCAAGCACACACCTCAAACACAGTCCAACTTTGCGCAAGGTCGTCCCATTTCGCGAAAGCCGTCCATGAACCTTGGGAATACTATGGTTTTCATAGTCCCGCTGCCGTTAAAGCGGTCAGCCACCATAATCGGAGGTCTTTATGCTTTACGACGACATCTTCATTTTTGACAATGCGGTCCACATGTATGACCTTTCGGACGGCAACATCTGCCGTCCAGATGGCGGGGTAGACCGGCGCTACCATATGGCAACTGCTAAAGCTGTTCGTTCGAAAGGTCAAGAAACGATATATGGCAATGGCAACCCTTTCACCAGCTTCGCCCGGCGTTGGGACGAGCAAGATCTCGGTCGGCTGCTTTTCGATGATTCGTGTACCGACATGGCGATGGCTCAGGCTGTGGTTCTCTACGATGTATACAAAAAGGGGTTTGCGCCCGTTGAAGCGCAGTACCAGTTTGCGCGGGCTTATCCGGAGCGGGTGCTTTTTTGTGGCGGAGTCGATCCGCTTTATCCCAGTCTGGACCATGCGCTCCAGGAAATGGAGCGGCAGGTGCGAGAACTCGGCGCACGATCATTCAAGTTTTACAATGCCCATGTCGGGAAAGCGTGGCGATGCGATGATCCGAAACTGGCCTACCCAATGTATGAGAAGGCGCGCGAGCTTGGTATCAAGGTATTGCAATTCCACAAGGGGTTCCCGATAACTCGCGCTCGTCTTGAGGATCTCTCGCCGCTGGATATTCAACAGGCCGCGCTTGATTTTCCGGATCTTACTTTCGCGATCCACCATCTCGCCCTCCCTTACTTTGAAGAGGTAGTTTATATCGCGGCGCGTTTCCCAAACGTCGTCCTGGTGTTGTCGGGAACCATGCACCTTCCCTTGGTTGCACCGTGGCAATTCATGACCTACATGGGTCGGTTATTGAGAGACGTCGGGTCCGACAGACTTATTTGGGGTTCTGAAGCCCCGCTGACGGGGAATCCCCAGCCTATGATCGAGTGGTTCTGGAATATGCAAATAGATCCAGAACTTCAGTCGCGCTTCGGCTATCCAGCGATCACTGAGCAAGATAAACGCAATATCTTGGGCGAAAATCAAGCTCGGCTCTTCGGCGTCGATGTGGATCTTGCGAAACGGCAGGCTCGCGCACGGAGAGATTTATGAGCGCCTCAACCAGAGATCTCCAAGTGGAGCAGGTCATCGATTGCGATGTGCGTCCGATTCTTAAGGTTCATGGTGGAGGCGTTCAGATTGTCAAAATCACAGAAGACGGCTGTATTCAACTAGAGTTTGAGGGCGCGTGCCGGGGCTGTGCGTTTCAATCGGTTACATTCGCCCTGGCCATCCGGCGGCGGCTGCTCGAGGTGCCGGGCATATCCGATGTCACGATGAAGGGCGTAAAAGTCTCATCCATCGCGCTGGAGAGAATTTCCGAGTTTTACCAGGGCTATTCATTTCAAATGAAGCAGCCGCCAGCGTCTTTGAACAAGCGAATTCCAATAATCGAATTGGTAGCAGAAAAATCCTGATTTTATGAATAAATATTTATTTAGTTTTACTTATTTTATAGGGATTTTTTGCGAGTTTTAAACCATCGCTTTGCCATCTTGGCCAGGATGGGTTTCCCCCCCGTGGAGCGACTCGGGCGCAGTACATAACCACTGAATAAGGAGCAATGGCATGACAAAACTCACACTCGAGCAGGCTAATCTCATCTGCGCAGTTGCGATTGAACACGGCCGAAAGGCCAAATTTTCGCCTCTCTGTGTAGCCATACTTGACCCGGGCGCACATATCGTGGCGTTGCAGCGCGATGATGGCGCGAGCCTGCTCAGACCGGATATCGCCGTTGGAAAAGCGAGTGGGACGCTTGGGATGGGTTTTGGCGGTCGAGAACTAGCTAAACGTGCGGCCGCGGCACCGACGTTCTTTGCGGCCTTGATCGGTCTTAGTCGCGGCCGGATGGTGCCGGTACCGGGCGGCGTACTGATTCGCGACGCAGCAGGCGAAATCGTCGGCGCAGTCGGCATTAGCGGAGATCTTCCGGACGCGGACGAAGCCTGTGCAGTGGCAGGCGTTCTAGCTGCAGGGTTGAGTGCCGATACCGGCACGGCCTGAACCGCTTGCATGGGGCGTTCGACACCACGTCGTCCGTCATTCTCTAACCAACAAAGGAGCATATTATGAAGTTATTACGTTACGGTCCCAAAGGGGCGGAAAAACCGGCTTGTCTCGACCAAGCCGGCACCTTACGCAGCTTGGCTGGCGTGATTGCCGACATCACCCCGGCAGTACTGGCGCCCGACAGTCTTGCCAAGCTCGCGCAACTCGACCTCGCGAGTCTGCCGCGCGTAGAACAGCCGGGCCGTATCGGCACGCCGTATAGCGGCCTTGGAAAATTCATCTGCATCGGTCTGAATTACCGCGACCACGTGGCCGAATCGGGCCTGGCCGTGCCTGACGAGCCGGTGGTATTTGCGAAGTGGAGCAGTGCGCTGACCGGCCCTAACGATGCTGTAGTGATTCCAAAAAATTCGCTTAAGACCGATTGGGAAGTCGAACTCGGTGTAGTCATTGGCAGCAAGGCGCGTTATGTCAGCGAACAGGATGCGCTGCGCCACGTCGCCGGGTATTGCGTGGTCAACGATGTCTCCGAACGCAATTACCAGTTCGAGCGCTGCGGCAGTTGGGACAAAGGCAAGGGCTGCGATACCTTCGGCCCGGTCGGCCCGTGGCTGGTAACGCCCGATGAGGTCGGCGATCCGCAACAATTGCAGATGTGGCTTGAAGTCAATGGCCGAAAATTCCAGAACGGCAACACGCGCACCATGATCTTCGGCGTGGCCTACCTAATCCATTACCTAAGCCAATTCATGACACTCTATCCTGGGGATCTGATTTCGACCGGCACGCCCCCCGGCGTCGGCTTGGGCCAGAAGCCACCGATCTATCTCAAACCCGGCGACACTATGCGGCTCGGTATCACCGGGCTCGGCGAACAGCAACAGCAAGCCCACGCCTGGGATGCGGCGCTGCTTGACTGACAAAGCCGGCTGCAGCACCCACAGCGGCTAAGCGGTGCGCATTGCGTTGCCGAGGCAAAGAAGAGAGTACAGCCCACGGTTAAAGGATTCGTATCGCGCTCCTGTTTTTACCGTGGTCTGTCCCCGATCAAGCTGCAGCCGAGCGACTAAAGACGTGTTTGAGCTGTGGTCCAAACCGTTCTTGGAGCGGATCAGCCGAATGCGCGCCGCCGGCTTGCGCCATTGAACACGCTTTCGAAAAGCATTGACACACGGCAGCTTCCCGGTTACTGTTGGCTTCGAAGTATTCAAGAAGTCTGATTGCTGAACACCATTTTCTGCCTATTCTGCGCGGTATTCGTTGTCCTCTCCCCTCCTTGATTGTTTCAGCCGCTCCATTTGGGGCTCATATTTTATTTCAAGGATTTATCATGGATACCGGTACCGTTAAGTGGTTCAACGATAGCAAAGGCTTTGGCTTTATTACTCCCGATGCAGGCGGCGACGATTTGTTTGCCCACTTCTCGGAAGTTCGTGGCGATGGCTTCAAGACGCTCACCGAAAACCAGAAAGTGACTTACGAGACGAAGCAAGGACCGAAGGGTCTGCAAGCGTCGAATATTTCGCCTGTGTAATCGCGTGACGGGCCGGCTTGCCGGCCCAATGCTTGACTAGCATCCCCGCGGAGCCGTCGGCTCCCGCCTTGGTCGCCGTGCCCGCATGCGCGATCCATCAGCCCCTCCGACATCTTCCGCTTTATTTTCAAAACGTCTGCCCAATTCGGCTTTACTGCCGCGCGGACCAAGCACATCTCTCATATGCATAATAATAAATATCAGTATCACGGCTATTCCGTTTCTCCTTCCGCCCATCCCCTGCCTGACGGCTGGTTTGCGGCCAACCTGCTGCTTGAGCGCGACGACGCCGATAGCGCTGAAACCGCCCAGTATCAATTCGACGCGCTCGACTATTTTGTCAACGAAAAACAAGCCGTGCGGCATGCGGCAAGATGGGCCCGTAACTGGGTCGATACACGCGGCTGATACCGTGCGCCACGGGGTTGAAATTCGCGCTTGAACCTCGCGGCGGCTGGAGAATTGAAGGCTTTAACAAGCAAGTTCAAAAAATGCCTGCGCCAGGCACAGTCCGTTCACCATAATCTCCACCTGATGCCGCCCCGCGTAATGCACCCGCGTGGTGAAGTCGCGGATGCTCTGATTGCGTTCGATCAACACCTGCTGCCCGGCATCCAGGGTCAATTCCTTGAGCTTGAATACCTTGGCGGCGGTGGCGCCCGATTTTTTCACATAATGTATGGTGTAGTCGATCACCAGCCGCTGACTTTCCCGCGATGTTGAAATCAGCTTGAAGGATAAGGTCATACGTTCGCCCAAGGTGATATGGCGAGGCGTCACGGCAACTTTTTCGAGCTTGACCTCGGGCACTCCCCCGGCACCGATCAACTTTAATGCCTGCGCGTTGCCCGCCTTGATCAAGGAGCGCAACGCCCGCTTGGCAATCCAGGCGGTGTGCGTATCTTCAAGCGGCCAGCCGGCCAGCCTGTGCAAGACCCAATCAGGATGCGATTTGGTCACGTCGTTCAGATGATTGGCCACCGATTTCCGCACATAAAGACTGGTATCCGCCCGTAGATTTTCCAAAATCGGCGCCGCCAGCGCAGGGTCGGCAAGGATTTCATCAAGCCGGAACGACCAAGGCAAACGTGGGCGGCTGCCTTCACTGGCAAGACGGCGCACCGCGTCGCTTGGATCGAGCGACCAGAGCTCCATCACCGCAAGCGTACGCTTTAAATCATGGCGCAAGAACTCGCGCACGGCAAACTCCGAAGAGCCGAAGCCGGTGAAATACTTGAGTGCATCCAGCGAGACCTCGAAGTCATCCAGACCATATTGCCCCACATAGTCGGACAGGACCAGCGTGGCAAAACCATGTTTGATGCGCGGGGCAAGTTCACGCAGAATTTCGAGCGTTTGCCGGTAGGCGGCGGGAAGGGTCGCATGCAATGCCTGAGTCATGCGGCGCAGGCGCTGCATCAAGCTCAGTTCATCCAGCCCGGCAAGCGCTACTTGGAGGAAACACGCCGTATCGAATCCCCGGTAAATGGCCTTGACCTCGCGCGCCATGCCGCGAAAGCGGCGCTCGTCGAAAATTTCCTTGAGCGCGGTGTTCTCATTGACTGTCATCGTTATCTTTTTTAACGGTTAAGCAGACGGATGCCGAAGGCAGAAGTTACGGTGCGTGCCGCTCAGGCATGCACGCTGTTCAACACGACGATCAATTGCGTGATCTGCCGATTCCTGATGCCGAAGTAATAACTCAGGATCAACGGATCAGGAAGATGGGTTTTGTCGAAATCGCCATCGACTCGGGCGTGCACCACGATGTCCCCGTACTGGTCATAGGCACGTTCGACACGCAATGTAACCTTGGCGCCGAAAATTTCCTTGTCGGCCCAGGCACGGATGGCGTCGTGTCCGATAAATTCGCGCCGGGCGTCATTCACCAGAGCATCCGGGGCAAAGGTCGCCATCAACGCCTCGGCGTCGTGGTTATTGTGGGCCGCGATATGCTCGACGATGACGGGTGGCAGGGCGTGCGCGATGTTGTATCGCATAGCTGTTCCTCGCATGAAAGGGAAGAACCCAGTCTAGCCTCGCCCCCTGTCAATTCCTGTCAGGAGTGATCCTGCTGTACTGCTCCAAATCCAGATGCGCATGGAAGTCGCGCAACAAATCGGCGCGGCGTGCCGGATAGCGATCGCCCTCGGTCGCCGAAAGAATGCGGTCGGTGCGGAAAGTGCGGAACGCTTGGCGCCGCTCGCACCAGGCACCCAGCACCCGGGCGCTGTCCATAAAACCGAGTTGCAGCGGCCAGACCACCCGGCGCGTGTGTTGTCCGTCCGCGTCCACGTAATCAATCTCAAGTCGCTTATGCGCGCGTATCGCCGCACGCAACGCCGTCAGCGATACGGTGTTTTCCGGAAATCCCGGTGCGGCCGGCCCGGGCATGGACAGCGGAACCAGCAGCATGGCCTGCGCCTCCGGCGACAGAACGGACACAATCTTGGCCAATGCATCGGCGGCGGCCTGGGTCAGTACCTCATCGCCGCGCTGATCCACATAACGCAGACCCAGCACCACGGCCTCGATCTCCTCCTGATTAAACATCAGCGGCGGCAGGAACAGTCCGGACTTAAGCACATAACCGAGGCCGGCCTCGCCCTCAATCGGCGCACCTTGCGCCGCCAGTTCGGCTATATCACGGTAAATCGTGCGCTCCGATACCGTCAGCATCGTGGCGAGCTGTGCCGCGGTAACTGGATGGCGCCGGCCGCGCAAGGCTTGGAGCAGCAGCAAAAGACGGGCGGAACGTGACACGCGGAACTCCGGGTTAATGGCGAATGGGCAGTCAAATCATGGAAGCGGCAGCCAGGTGCGATGCTTGCACCTGTCACATGATCACGCCCGGCACCGCGCTTGCGGCGCCGCGCAAACGCGCCAGGTCCCGGCTGGGCGGTGCGCCGAACATGCGGCTGTACTCGCGGCTGAACTGGGAAGGACTCTCGTAACCCACCGCAAACCCCACCGCCGCAACGTCCCCGGTTTGCGCCAGCAGTCGCGAGCGAGCCTCCTGCAGGCGAATCTGCTTCTGGTATTGCAGCGGACTCATGGCTGTGACCGCGCGGAAATGCCGATGGAAAGAGGACACGCTCATCGCCGCCAGCCGGGCCAGATCCTCGATCCGCAGGGTCTCGGCGTAATGGTTGCGGATCCAGTGCAGGGTGTGACTGATTTGCGTGAGCCGGCTGTCGGCCAAACCGATCTGACGCACCATTGCGCCTTGCTCACCGGCAAGTAGCCGCCATAATATCTCGCGTTCGATCAGGGGACGCAGCACCGCCGCGTCCTCCGGATGCTCCAGCAGCCGCAGCAAACGCACCATGGCGTCGAGTAATTCGACGGTGGCATGACTCACCGCCATGCCCGAGGGCTCAACCGCCGTACGCTCGGCGGCGGCGGTTTCCAACAACAAGGTAGCGATGACCGCCGGCTTCAAGGCCAGGCCGATCGCCAGAAAAGGTTTATCGGCGCTGGCTTCGACGACATTACTGGCAATCGGCAAATCGACAGTGACAACCAGATACTGACCGCGGCCGTACTCGAATACCTTGTCGCCCAATCTAGTGCGTTTGCTTCCTTGCACCACCACGGCGAAACCCGGCTCGGAAATCAGATGGGCCAATTTTGTCGGAAAACTTGACGCCGTCAGCCGCACACCGGCAAGGGCCGAGGCGGTCCCGCCGGGTTGGGCGTGGCGGGTAATCAGCGTGCGCAGTTCGGCAAGAGGTTCCATCGCTCTATTAAAACCGACGCCTGGCCGAAGCGCAACGGCGATCTACACAAATCCCCCGCGCTTGGCAGGATCGTGCAAGAGCCTGCGAGCATCGGTCTACTCATAAAATCTCCCGCGTGTTTTCATGGAAGCTCAGTCATAAAGGAGTTCAACGATGCAAAAGATATGGTTTATCACCGGTGCCAGCCGCGGGCTCGGCGTCGAAATTGCCAAGGCTGCCCTGCGCGCCGGAGACCGCGTCGTCGCCACCGGACGCAGACGCGAGGCCGTGATTGAGGCCCTTGGAACCGACAGCGAGCAACTGCTGAATCTCGCACTCGATGTGACCGATGCCGGCCAAACGCGAGCCGCGGTGCAGGCAGCGGTCTCCCGCTTCGGCAAGATCGACGTATTGGTGAACAACGCCGGCTACGGTCACCTGGGCTTCTTTGAAGAGAACGGCGCCGAAGACGCGCAAGCGCAATTCGCCACCAACCTGTTTGGCGTGTTCAACGTCACCTGGGCCGCACTGCCCTCGATGCGTTCGGCCCGTCAAGGGCACATCTTCAATATTTCCTCCATCGCCGGCTTGCTGGGCGCCGAATTGGGTTCGCTCTATAGCGCCAGCAAGTTTGCGCTTGAAGGCTACTCCGAGTCCCTGGCAAAGGAAGTCGCGCCCTTCGGATTGCACGTGACCATCGTCGAACCCGGTCCTTTCCGCACCGACTTTCTCACCCCCGAGTCGATCCGTTTTGGCGCCCATCCCCTAGCGGACTACGACCAGCGCCGGACTCTGTTACAGGCTGCGTTCCAGCAACGTAACGGTCAACAGCCGGGAGACCCGGCAAAGCTGGCGCAGGCAATGGTAGACCTGGCCAACGAAGCCCAACCCCCGATGCGTTTTATCGCAGGATCTTATGCGGTTGACGCAGCCGACACAAAATTGGCCGGCATGCAAGTCGAGCTCGACCGCTGGCGGCAACTTTCGCTCAGTACCGACGGCGACTACGGCCGCTAGAGAGACAAATAGGCATACATCATCTTGCATAGTTCGTTCAACGCCGAGGCACGCAATCCGGGATCCGGCTCGGCGTTGATTTGAACCGCGGACTTCATGATTTGCTGAACCACCGCAGCCATTGCCGTCGCGTGGCCGGCGTCAAGCTGCGGGAAATGGCTACGCAAGATGGTACTCAATTGGGCGCGCATGTTGCGCCGGACGCCATCGGCCATCTCAGGCGATGCGCCAGGCGTTTCGACCAGGATCGCAAACGAAGGATGCGCATCGCGAAAACGGATCAACGCGAAGCATAGACGTTCGCTCAGCACATCTGTCGCGAGCTGGTCGGCCTCGGTACGAATCGCTTCCAGCGACAGCGCAAGATCCGCCATTTGAATCCGCACCAACTCCCGCGCCAAACTTTCTTTGGTCGGGAAAAACTGATAAAGCGATCCGATGGATGACTTCGCGGCAGCCGCCACTTCCGTCATGGTGGCGTTGTCGAAGCCGGTTCTGGCAAAAACACTCGCCGCGGCTTGCAATAGCGCGGCCACTCGAAGGCGGCCCCGCTCACGAGTCGGCGCCTTAAGCGGCAACGCGACCGGGGAGTCAAGCAGGCCGGTTGACTTTTGTGAGGGTAAGCTCATATAATTATTTGTGAGAATAGACTCATATAAAGGATATTGCCATGCTATCACTTGACCCTCGTTCCGTCGCGCTGGTCTTGATCGACCTGCAACAAGGAATTCTCGGTTACGCCCAAGCGCCCTATTCCGCCGACACCGTGATCGCTAATGCAGCTTTGCTGGCGCAGCGCTTCCGCGCCATCGATGCACCCGTCATTCGTGTACGCGTGGGTTTTTCCGCGGGAGGTGCCGACATGATAGGCACCCCGACCGACACGCCGGCACCGATACCAGCGGGTGGACTGCCGCCCGATTGGCTCGACGATCCGCTCGCGCTTCCCGGCCAGGCAGGCGATATCAATATCCTCAAGCGTCAGTGGAATGCGTTCTACGGTACCGAACTGGACCTCCAACTGCGTCGCCGCGGCATCCGTTCCATCGTCCTGGGCGGGCTCGTCACACCTTTCGGCGTCGAGTCGACCGCGCGTGCGGGATGGGAACTCGGTTATGAAATGATCTTTGCCGAAGATTTGTCGAGTGCTCCCAGCGCACCCTTACACATGCACTCGATGCAGCTTATCTTGCCCAGATTGGGTCGAGTTCGCTCGACGGTCGAAGTGATGGAAGCCCTGCTTCAGGATTAGGCGAAGCGGCACCTGGCGATCCCCGATCCCTGATCCCTGATCCCTGATCCCGTTAAATCGCGCAATCCTCGCGCTACGGGAACGTCAGGCGCATCCCCCAGCTCAACCAGGGCAGAATTTCACGGCGCTGTACCTGGAACCTGATGATCGGGAATGGTCTTATTTATCTGAGCTAGCCACTTTAAAAGTGCGCCTCGCATGATCATCCCTCCGAGCAATCCACTCTCTGAGGAACTTCATGCGCCACTTTAAAAAAACCATCGCCTTATGCACCGTCATGTTTTTGGCCTGCGGCTCGACTGCCTATGCCGCGCCCGGCGCGCCTAACAATGCTACCCCCGCCGCGCAGGAGCAGCATAACGACGGCATGTTGCACAACCTCGACAAAATCCATGCGCAGTTGAAGTTGACTACCGACCAGGAACAACAGTGGCAAGCCACGCAAGCCGCAATGGATTCCGCGGGTCAGCAAGAGCGCGCCATCTTTACCCAATATCAACAGCAATTTCAAACGCTGATGCAAGCACCCGTACTGGATTTGCAGGCGCTCGATACGATACGGGAACATGTCGGCGACCAATTGCGCCAAGTGCATGGCCAAACTCAAACAGTCTGGCTGAAATGGTACAACTCGCTGGATCTCACGCAAAAAACCCTGGTCAGTACCACCCTGAAAGCCAAGTGGCAGCAAATCAAGGCCCGCGCCGCCAAATAAGTCCGGGCGTCAAGCATGTCCAACGAGGCGGGTTTTTATCAGCCGGCGCAGCAAGACATGCTCGATCCGGCTGCGATAGGACAACGCTTCATTTTATAAAAGCTAACGAGATTGTTTGATGAAGAAAAATCTGGTTTTACCGCTGATGGTCGGCGTAATTGCATTATCGGCATCTCAGTGGGCGCTTGCATCGCACGTCAACGTCGGCATCAACATCGGGGTCGGCCATGCCTACGCGCCGGCACCGGTCTATGTGGCTCCGCCACCCGTCTATTACGCTCCCGCGCCGGCGTATTACGCCCCGGCTCCGGTCTATGTTGCCCCTGCGCCCGTTTATGTGGCTCCCGCGCCCGTCAGCCGAGTTTCGATCTCCATCGGCTGGCATGGCGACAACTACTGGGACGGCCATCGTTACTGGTCGCGTCATGATTGGCAGGTCCACCACCCGGATCCGTGGCGGCGCTAAGCTGAGCCAGCCTCTGCGTAATCAGGCTGCCGTTGCAGCCGGAAGATAAGTCAGCAATGGAAGCCGCGCGCAGCACCCTGACCCTGCATCGCGGCTTCTGGCTCAAGGGCCGCGCAATATTTGATCATCCGGCCCGCTCCGTCATTATTCATGCTTCTGCCGGTCTAACCTTCGACCTGCAATCCGTGCCCACCACCGGCCAGCGGCTTCGAAAACAGCCAAAACGCGACCCCAGCCAAGCACGCACAGGCCAGGAAGGTGCCTTTATAGCCGATGCTACCCACCAGCACGCCGGAAAGCACCCCCGACAATATCGAGCCGACTCGCGCAGCATTAAAGAACAGTGCCGTGGACGCGCCCGGTGAATCCGGCTGCAGATCCTGGATATAAGTCATCCCCAGGCACGACGTGACCGCAACCACAAACGCACTCAAGGCCTGCATCGGAATCAGGGTCCAGACGTGGCCGGCGGCCGCCACCGCGACAAAATACAGCAGATGCACCGCCGCGGCCGCGGCCAGCCAGCGCTGCTTGTTCAGCATCGAGCCCCGCGCGCCGAGCACCAGCATCATGGGGATCTCGAGAAATGCGCCCAGCCCCAGCATGATCGATACTTCAATGCGCGTACCGCCCAGCCCAAGCACCATATATAGCGGCAGCACGATGATGGTCGCGTTGGCGGCCAAGCCGATCAGGGTTAAAGCCAGCACCGGCCGCCAAATCATCCGCAGCGGTACGGTGGCGCGCGCCGGAGGCTGCGTCACCGCGATCGGCATGGACAATTCGGATAACGCCGCCATTTCCATCAGCGAGACCGCGTCGCCCGCAAGCGGCGCCGTGCCCTGTCGGCCACGCTCAGCCGGTTCCTTGATTCGGGCCACGATGACCGCACATGCCGTGAAACTGGTCGCGGCGAACAAGAACAGGCCCGAGAAGCCGGTCGCCGCGAGTACCAGGGCGCCTACTGGCGGGCCGAATACCCACGCTACCGACAACAAGGTGCGCAGCGTTGCGGTGATAAAAGTTCGCTCGGCCTCATCCCGCGCCGGAATGGCCGCTCGACCGAAAGAAAAAATCAACGAGATTGCCGAGCCGCCGGCACCGAGAAACGCCACACCGATCAGCAGCAGCAGCGTGTAGTCGCGCACCCGGCATAGGCACACAAAGCCGAGCGCCGAGGCGATCAGCGCCGCCACCAGCAACGGCCGGCGCCGGCCATGCCGGTCGGACCACTTGCCCGCCCAGGTGCTGGCCGCAACCCCGCTGGCGGCGATCAGGGTCATAAACAAGCCCAATTTAAGCGGCGTCATCGCGATGCGCTCGATGCCGAACAGCGACAGATAAGGCGCGGTGAACGACATCGCCACACCCAGCATCAGGGTGGCGCTCGCCAACGGCAAAAAGGATGGAATACGCGCGAGCCGGGTAAATCGTGAGTTCATGAAGGATGGGGGTTGTGTCTGAAGGTCTTTGAAATAGCGTAACACCGGATGACCGTTCCGTCGTGCCATACGATAACGCGCACGACGCTCGAGCGGGTCCGCGACCCGCCCCGGATAAGCGCTAAGCCGTCTCGACCCAGGCCGCAACCTCCGCCGCCCCCAATTCCGCGCCACCCAACAAGAAACGCGTCCCGTCGGGCACGGCGGCATGCCAAACCTCGTCGCCATAATTGAAAGCGAAACAGACCCGCCCCAGCCGGCGCAAACGCACACCGTCCGGCAGCGACACAACATCGATCCCGGCCTCGCGTACGCTGCGCGCGATAACTGCACGCAGCAGCACTGGATCGAAACATGCGGTCGCCAGACGCACCCGGCCCGAGCGCACCAGCGCCGGCACGCCATCGTCAAAACGTGCCTCGACTTCGACGCCCTCACCCGCCTCGACGTGGTCGCGCCAGCACAGGCCCTGCCCCTCGACGCCATCAAGCGTCACCCGTGGCCGCAGTGAGGGGCGCAATGACTCGCTTTGCGCAACCCGCAGTGCCAGCACCGACTGCAGCGGACCCGGCGGCAGCGTCGCGGGAATCGCAAAATCCGGCGTCTTCGAACCGGTACGCGGCCCGAACAACCAATGCGCGTCACCCGCCTTGATTTGCGCCACCAGGCTTTCGGGCACCACCGGCAGGGTCGGCGCCAGCACCAGCCGATAGCCCGTCAGGTCGGCGCTTACCGGCAGGATATCGACATCCAGACCCATTGCCCGCAGGCAGCTATACCATTCGAAGACGATTTTTTGATAGTCGAAATCGGCGCCGTGACGCTGGATCTGCACCATCCAGTCGGCGGGATAGTCGAATAACACCGCCACCTGCGCAGGCCCGGTCCAGCCCACCGCAGTCCGATCGAAATCAGCCAACTCGGCGGCAACCCGGCCTATTTCATAGCCTCCCGCGGTCAGCCGGTCGTCCGGCGCGTTGATGCCGGAATGCATTTGTTCCTGCGCGAACGGCGCTTGCCGCCAGCGGAAATAGGACACCAGTTCCGCGCCGTGCGCAAATGCCTCCCAAGTCCAGAGCCGCGCCATGCCCGCTTTGGGTACCGGATTATGCGGCGCCCAATTGACCGGCCCCACTTGCTGTTCCATCACCCACATGCGCCCACGACCGACGCCGCGATACAGGTCGTGGTTGAAGGCCGGAATGTCGGGATGCCCGCTGCGTGCCCAGCGATGCTTGTCGGTTTCGTCGAACCACAGCACTTCCGTGCGCGGCAAGGGATAGCTGTCCCAGGCCGCCACATCCAGGCCGGTTTGGGCCAATTCGTAGTGATCGAAGCTGGTGAAAAAACCCATGAAATTGTGCAGCAGGTCACGCCCCGGCGACCCTTCACGTATCAGCGCGCCTTGCAGCGCATGGAAGCTAGCGACTTCGCTCGACATGAAGCGGCGGAAATCGAGCCAGTGACTCGGATTGGCGTCAGTGGGAGTAAGGTTGGGCAAGCCGACTTCGTTGAAACTGCGATACTCCATGCTCCAGAACACGTTGCCCCACGCCGCATTCAAACCGGCGACCTCGCCATAACGCACCGCCAGCCAATCCTGAAATCGCTCGCGTGCCGCGCCGGTATAGCTTGGCACGGTGTCGTGACAACCCAGCTCGTTGTCGGTCTGCCAGGCAATCACAGCCGGATGAGTACCGTAACGGCGCACCATGGCAGTCACGATCTGCGCACAATATTCGCGATAGACCGGACTTGAAATATCGTAATGGCGCCGCGAACCGAAATTCAGCCTCGTGCCGTTCTGGGCCACAGGCAGAATCTCGGGGTGCAGATCGACCAACCATTTGGGCGGCGTCGCCGTAGGTGTGCCGAGTATCACCTTGAGTCCGGCTTGCGCCAGTACGTCGATGGCGCTGTCGAGCCAGGCCCATGTATAACGGCCGGGTTCCGGCTCCATCCTGCCCCAGGCAAATTCGGCAATGCGAACCCGGCTGATGCCGAGTTCGACCATGCGACGCGCATCGCCGGCCCATTGATCTTGCGGCCATTGTTCGGGGTAGTAACAAACGCCTAAATGCATGGTGCTCTCACAGTAAATGACAGGTCGATATCGTGAGCGCAGCGGGACAGCGGCTTATATCCCGTCTACGCGATACTGAGACACGCGGGCGCGGCGTTACCGACGTGCGCTCGCCGCCAGGGATTGTTGCGGATCCGTGCTTATCCTTTGGTGGCGCCGAAGGTCAGTCCGGCGACAAAATGTTTCTGCATCGCAAAGAACATCGCGACAGAAGGCAGTGCCGCCAGCACCGACCCGGCGGACACCAGATTCCATGAAGTGGTCCATTGCCCTCTCAGCGCGGCAACCCCCACCGTGATGGGCGCCGCATCGTCACCCTGTGTCAGGCATAAAGCCCAGAAATAATCGTTCCAGACGAAGGTAAACACCAGAATGCCGAGCGCCGCCAGCGCCGGGCGTACCAGCGGCAGCACCACCCGAGCGTAGATCGCCCATTCGCTGGCACCTTCGATGCGCGCAGCCTCAATCAATTCATACGGTAATTCACGAATAAAATTACGCAGGAAAAGAGTGCAAAAACCGGTCTGAAATGCGATATGGAATAACACCAATCCCCACACCGTGTTGTACAAACCCAGGCGCAAGGTCAAGTCGCGTACCGGAATCATCAGTATCTGGATCGGCACAAAATTGCCCGCGACAAAAATCGCCAGCACCAGCAGATTGCCGCGAAAACGGTAATTGGCCAGTGCATGCCCCGCCATCGATGCCAGAAAAATCGATACGGCGACCGACGGCACCGTGATCAGGCAAGTATTCCAGAAGTAATGCAGCATCGGCGTCTGGGTCAACGCGGTGCGGTAATTTTCAATCAAATTAAAGTGCCTGGGCCAACCCCAATAATTGCCCGCGGATAACTCGTCGCTGGACCGAATCGAGGTGAGCAGCACCGCAATCAAGGGCATCAACCACAACAACAAGGCACAGGGCAAGGAAAGGCGATACAACAGGCGGCTGGTGGGGTGCCAACGGGAAATCGGTAGCGGATACATGGCGGCTCCTCAGGATTCGTTGCGAAACAGACGGCGCAACTGCCACGTAATAAAGATCAACATGATCAGGAACAACACCACCGCGATGGCAGCGGAATAACCTTCCCGGTAATATTTGATCGCCTGGTCATACATGAAATAAGCGAGAACCGTCGAACTGTCGAAAGGACCGCCTCCGCTCATCACCGAAATCAAGTCGAAACTGCGTAGCGCGCCGATGACCGTGAGGACCACCGCCATAAAAGTCGCGGGTCGCAGTTGGGGCAGAATGACGTGCCACAGCAATTGAAACCCTCGGGCGCCCTCCATCCGGCCTGCTTCGATAATTTCGCTATTGATGGCGGTGAGACCGGTGAGATACAAAATCATGCAAAAAGGAATCTGCGGCCAGAGTGCGGCAACAATAATTCCATAGGTCACATAACGCGGATCGCCCAGCACCGGGATACCGTGCCCGACAATCAATTTCAGCAAACCGTAAGTCGGATCGTAAAACCATCCAAAAACCAGCCCCACCACCACGCCGGGCAAAACGAACGGGGCGAAGAACAGCGATTTCACCAGGCGCATGCCGCGCATGCTCTGATTCAGATATAAAGCCAGAGCCAGACCGGCCGGCGGCGCCGCCAGAAACAGCAGCAGCCAGATAAGGTTGTTCTTCAGCGCGGTATAGAAGGTGTCGGATTGCAATAGCTCGCGGTAGTTATCCAGGCCCACAAATACCCTGGGTGTCATCCCGTCCCACTGATAAAAACTGAGCACGATGCTGCTGATAATCGGATAGATAACGTAGGCTGAAAACAGCAGCGCGCCCGGTAGCAGAAACAATAACGCCGCCCGATTGCGCCGCCGGCTCAGCGGTGCCGGCGCCTTGCTGCGCGCGTGTCCGCGTTGCCTTATTTTGCCGAACAGAGTGGTGGACATAATAGGAATCCGGCTCCAATCAAGGAAGGTCGAGGTCGCGGCAATTGGCATGAAGACCAACTGCCGCGATCCGGAGATGCCGCCTTATTTCTTGTAGATACGCTGACGAGCTTGTTCGAGCCGCGCCAGAATCTGCTCGAGTTGGCCGGGGTCGCTATAAAATTGCTGCATCCCCTTCATTCCCTCGTCGGCCATTTCCTTGGTCATGTCCCGGTCATAAAACTGAGCCACGCCGCCGGGCGTACTCGACAGTATTTGGAAGCCAATCTTCGAGATCGGATCTTGCGGTTCCGGTGCCTGATTGTTCGACGGCAGTTGCCCCCAACCTTTGGCCAGTTCGCCATTGAGCGGAGCTTGCTCGATAAAAGCCAGCAAACGGCGGGCATCTTTTTTGTTGCTCGCCTTGGCCGGAACCATCAGGATATTCACCGGACCATCCTCAGCCAGCGGCACTGCCTGGTCGATTACCGGAAAGCGGAAATAACCCATCTGCGCCTTGGTCGCCGCAGGCAGTCCGGCGGAAAAGAAGGTCCCCATCAGCATCATGGCGGCCTGACCGTTGACCAGTAGCGGGCTCACCGAGTCAAGGTCGTACGACAATGCGTTGTCGACAAAATATTTATTGTCGATCAATCCCTTCCATGCTGCGTAGACCTTGCGCACCCGTGGGTCCGTATAAGCGATATCCCCCGCCATCAATTGTTCGTGAAAGGCGTAACCGTTGATGCGCAAATCGAAATAGTCGAACCAGGCTGCCAGCGTCCATGCATCCTTGGCGGCTACGGCGATCGGCGCGATACCCGCCGCTTTCAGTTTTTTGCAGTCGTCCAGGAATTGTTCCCAGCTAGCCGGTTCGCCGGAAATACCTGCTTTCTCAAACAGATCCTTGCGATAAAAGAAACCATACGAGTCGTAACCCAGCGGCGCCGCATATTGTTTTCCGGCGTAGGTCGACGGTGGTTTGACTGCCGCATAGGTCTGATTCCAGCCATCCTTTTGCCAATCCGCGCTGAGATCTTCCAGCAGGCCGCGTCGCGCGAAATATGCCATCCGTTCGCCGTTATGCCAACTCAGCACATCCGGCGGATCGTTGACCAGCCAGCCCGACATCTGCACCTTGTAGGCCTCCTCGCCGACATAGGTGATTTTTAGATCGACGTCGGGATTGGCTTTCTTGAACTGGTCGAAGGCGCTTTGCCACACGTCACGCTGGCTGCCGCGCGCCGAGACAATCACCCTCAGGGTCGCGGCATCGACGTAGGTCCATGCCGTCAAAGCAGCGCAGGCGATGCCTGCAAGTAAAAATTTTCTTACTCCGAATTTCATTATTGTCTCCTGGTCTATTTTTTTATTGACGGCTTGCCGGCCGCCCGGTTACGACGGTTTCAACTCCTATTTCCAATACTCGTCACCGCATCGCCTGTTTCATCGAACACGTGACACGACGCCGTCGAGAAAAAGAACTTATGCCGCTCGCCGGCCCGCACCGAACTGCTGCCCGGTTCTTTCGCCAGCAAGGGGTTCGCGCCGGGTGATTCAAGATGCACATAAGTCATTTCGCCCAACTGTTCCGCATACACCACATCGCGGGTCAAGCTCAGGCGCGGCCCTTCCGCGTGCGATGCGTTCATGGTGAGATGTTCCGGTCGGATGCCGAGGGTCACGGCGGCGCCTTCCGGCATCGGACGAGATCCTGGCAACACCAGGATTTCACCGCTATTGAGTAACTGTATTTCGAGCCCCGATACGCTTGCCGCAAGAACCCGCGCAGGCAGAAAATTCATGCGCGGCGAACCGATGAAGCCGGCGCAGAAGATATTTTTCGGCCGGTGGTAAAGATCGAGCGGTGTGCCGATCTGCGCAATGCTGCCCTGCCGCGTCATATCCTCCCCGGCGCGCAGCAAGACGATCTTGTCCGCCAACGTCATCGCCTCCACTTGGTCGTGCGTCACATACACCGAACTGGCTTGGGCAAAGCGCTGGTGCAAACGGCCGATCTCGATGCGCGTCTGGCTGCGCAGCGTGGCATCGAGATTGGATAGCGGCTCATCGAACAGGAATACCTTGGGCTCGCGCACCATCGCACGACCTATCGCAACCCGCTGCCGCTGGCCGCCGGACAAGGCCCGGGGCCGACGTTCCAGAAGCGCTTCGATCTGCAGCACACAGGCCGCAGCGGCGACGCGGCGCCGGATCTCAGCATCGGCGACCTTCGCGATGCGCAAGCCAAAGGCGATATTTTCGAATACCGACATATGTGGAAACAAGGCGTAACTCTGAAACACCATCGCCACGCCGCGCGCCGCCGGCTGCACGTGATTCATGCGTTGACCGCCGATATGCAATTCCCCCGCGCTCAGGTCCTCGAGACCTGCCAGCAAGCGCAACAAGGTCGACTTGCCGCAACCGGACGGCCCGAGGAAGACGCAGAACTCGTGCTGATCGATATCAAGATTGACCGCGCGCAGGACCGGCAAATGGTCGCCGTACGACTTCGAAATATTTCTTAGAGAAATGGCGGTCATAACACTCCAAGGGGCAACAGCTAAACAGCAAGAACGGAATTTAAGCGCTTAAATTTTCTCTTGAAAAAATCGCTGCTTAATTTACTATAGCGCTCTCCTGCTTTCGTTTTTGAAACTTAACTCGGCGACTGGCGGCACGCAACCTTTAGGAGACTGTCTCAATATATGGATAAAACCCCGCCCAAGCAATGCAGAACTAACCCTCTGCTGTCGTTTACCCTCGGTTTGATTGGCCCATCATGGTGACCCTCGCGGAAGTTGCCCAGCACGCGCAAGTCACGGCCGCCACGGTATCCAATGTGCTGCGCAATCCGCAGAAAGTAAAACCGGCGACCGTCGATAAAGTGATGAGCGCCATTCGCCAACTCGGCTACCGCCCCAATCTCACGGCACGCGCGCTGGCCGAGGGACGCACCTCGACCCTCGCGCTGATGTTATCGAATATCGCCAACCCGTTTTATCCCGAGTTCGTGCGCGAAGCCGAATGCGCGGCGCGGCGGCACGGTCATTTCCTGCTGGTGTGCAACACCGATGATAATCCGGCGATTGCCCGCGCCTACCTCGATCAAATCGCCGGCACGCTGGCCGCCGGGGTGATCGTGATGAATACCGATGTCAGCAAAACCGAACTCGCCGAAATCGCCAAACGCGGCTCGCCTCTGGTGCTGTGCATGTGGGAAGGCGCCCAATCGTCGCAAGCGCTGCCTTGCGTCACCGTCGACTACGGCCACGCAGGTGCGTTAGCCGCCGGCCATCTGGTGCAACTCGGCCACCGTCGCATCGGTGCCGTCATGGGCCAAGGCTCGGGCGGACCGCAATCGGTTAGGCTACAGGGTTTTCTCGATGAACTGGCATTGCAGGGAATCAGCGGCGATTCGGTGACCGTCGCCCCTGCCGTCGACTCGATAGAAGGCGGTTATGCCGCAGCGCGCGTCTTGTTGAGCGAGCACCCTCAACTCACCGCCTTGTTTGCCACCAACGACTTGATGGCGATCGGCGCGATCCACGCGGCAGAGGATCTCGGCATGCGGGTGCCGCTGGACCTCTCGGTTATCGGACTCACCAATATCCACCTCGCGCATCAGTTTCGCCCCGCGCTGACTACCGTGAGTTTCCCCACCGCGGCGATTGCATCAATCGCCGTGGCAGTCGCGCTGGATCGCATCACCGGAACCAAGCCCAAGCGCGGCGCCTACAAAGTACCTCTGTCGGAGTTGGTCATTCGCGCCTCGACCGGGCGTGCGGCACGAACTTGACGGATTCCCAGGCGCTATTTCCTTTTGAGCATCGGGCGGAGGCCAAGTTTCAGGGCATGGATCGGCCGTTGGAAAATCTCCCGGAGCTCTTCCTCGTCGGAATTTGCCGAGGAAAGCTTGACCAGATCGCTGCGACTGACAATCCCCACCAGGCGCTGCGACTGCACATCCGCCACCACCGGCAGTCGTTCGAGCGCATGGACCGCCAGACGATTTGAAATGGTCCTGCAGGTCTCGCCCGGTAACGCGACAATGGGTGCATTCGCGCCGTAGAGATCGCCGATCTTCGCCGCGGCCGGTCCTTCTCGCTGTGCCATCAAGGTAGCCCGGTCCAGCATGCCGACCAGGATCCCGTCGCGCACGACGGCGTAGGCCCGATGCGCTTGCCCTGCCGCAAAATGACTGTGCAGCACGGCGGAAACCAGCGCATCGGCGGTGATGCATTTGACCTCGCGCGTCATGACTTCATCGACAAAATGACGTTCCAACGGGTCAATACCGTACTCGCGGTAAATATGATAGCCACGCCGTGCAATTTTTTCGGTAAGAATCGAGCGGCGCATCGTCAACACGGTAAAGCCGTATGACACTGCCGACGCGGTCAGGAGCGGCAACAATGCGTTCACATCATGGGTCAGTTCGAAGGCGAATAAAACCGACATGATGGGTGCCCGCATCATGCCTCCCAAGATCGCGGCCATGAAAACCAGTGGCCACAATGCCGGATCGCCGCCGGGCATGATGGGAGCAAGCACCGCACCCAGGCCCGCGCCCATGATCAAGAGCGGAGCCAGCACCCCACCCGAGGTGCCCGAGCCCAATGCGATGACCCAAATCACGGCTTTGGTCAGCACCAAAGCCAACACCGCGCCGATCACCAGATGGTTGTGCAGGAGATCGCCGATAACGTCGTAGCCGACCCCAAGGGCACGCGGTTCAAAGTAGCCGCCGATGCCAACCGCCAATCCGCCGAGCGCCGGCCACCACATCCAGTGCAGCGGCAGCTTGCCGAACCCATCTTCGACTTTATACAGTGAGGTCGACAAACCCCAGGACAGAACACCTGTGAGCACACCGGCCAAGGCGCAAGAGACCAAACCGAGCGGTCCCAGGAGCTGCGTCTGCAGCGGAAATAACGGTCCGGCACCCAGCAAAAGAGGTCGCGTAAAACCGGCCAAGGCGCAGGCGATTGCAACAGGCAGCAAGCTGCGTGGACGCAATTCGAACAGCAATAGCTCGACCGCCAGCAACACCGCGGCAATAGGCGTGCCGAAGACCGCCGTCATGCCGGCCACGGCACCTGCGACGAGTAATGTCTTGCGCTCGCCCGCAGTCAGATGGAAATGCTGTGCGATCAGCGAGCCGATCGCACCACCCGTCATGATAATAGGACCTTCAGCGCCGAACGGACCGCCGCTGCCAATCGCAATCGCCGACGACAACGGCTTGAGCACCGCGATCTTCGGCGACATTTTACTTTTCCCGAACAAAATCGCCTCAATGGCTTCGGGAATGCCATGCCCTCTGATTGCCTCGGATCCGAAGCGAGCGATCAGGCCAACGATCAGTCCTCCGCATATCGGGATCGGGATCATCCACAGTCCCAGCGTATTCGCCGTCGGTGAACGGTCGGCCATGGAGAAAGTCTGGAAAAAGAAAAGATTGGTAAAAAAATGAATCAGATGCAACAGCACAAAAGCGGTCACGGTACTCAGCGCACCGACAACGGCAGCGATCGCGGCAATCAGCAACAGCCGGTTATTGATCGCGAAGTCTCCTCTTGAAGCATCCTGGTGCACATCACCTCCTAACGATAGATCAAAAAATTCGGGATCGCGCCTTCGAGCATCTCAAGTTCAAAGCCATCCGCAACGCCAGCATACCTGAATTTTATATCACATCGTGATCTATTTAGGCTGTAATCACCTTCGCCAATTCGTGCCGCCTCCCGGCACAGGCCGCAGCCAGTCCGAGCGGCCCTTGCCGCCAAGGTAGGCGGTGCCGCCATTGAAGTCGGCAGTCAGGGTGGTATCGATCGCCGACAAGATGGCGGCATCCGCCGTGATCAAACCCAGCTCGCGGTTCTTGGTCAACGACGCCAGCGAAAAATTCTCCGAGCCGATGAAAACGCGGGCATTCGACGTGCCGTAGTCGGCCAGGATGGCTTTGGCATGGATATACAATGAAGCGGCGGGATCATAAGTGCTGATCTGCACTCCGGCTGCGCTGAGTTTATTAAAATTACCGAGCCATGAACTGCTGTAAGTCATGGCCACTTGCACCTGCACGCCACGATTTGCGGCCTTGATCAAGGCAGTGACGATTTTCGAGTTGTTCATTTCCTCGTTTTCGATCAGTAGCGTGCTGCCGGCTGAGTTGATCAGACCAAGCAGGTTGGCAGTCGAGTCCGTCGGACTCCAGACCAAGTCATCGCCGGCCGGAGGTATCACCGCGTTGCCGGTGAAGTCGGCATTAAACACGGTTTCGATGGCCGCTACGTCGGCGGCATCGGTATCGATGACCGCAAAATCCCGGGAGGTCGAATAATAACGGCCGGTCAGGTTAAGCGACATGATCGCGGCGGACTGGCCGTCAACCACGATACTTTTCTGATGAGTCGCCGCATACATGGGATTGGCCCAAACCACATTCACGCCGTTTTGCGTCAGGTAGGTGTAGGCTGCCTGATTATTGTGCGACTCCAGATTCTGGTCGAGAATGACACGAACCGTCACGCCCTTCGCCGCCAACTGCGTCAGAATCTGCTGCGCCGTGGTATCGACCAGCTCATACATCGCCATATCGAGCGACTTGCCGGCGCTTTGCATAAAGGTATAAATCGGCGCGAGTCCCTGATCAGGCTCGGTGATCAAGGTATTCGCCGGTGTTGCGATTGGCGCAGTATGCGATGGAACCGCAAGCGGCTCGGCTTGGGCCAGCGCCGCGCCATAAAAGAAAATTAAAGCGGAACACAAAAAACCTAACCTAGCTCGACGCATCAATCAGCTCCATAAATGTAATAAACAAATATTAAAATGAAAGAATTTATATTTACAATATGCAATACTCAATCAACTTAATAAAGTCTACGACGAAAATAACCATCCATTAATAAAATTATTTTAAACAATTAAATATCGATGTAATAAATATTCAATCTAAAAAAACAGATGCGCCGGCTGACGGCGCGGGCCGCAAAGCGCCCAGCCTCGACGCCAAAGCCGATCCGGAATGGCATAAGATAAATCAATGGAGTAGTGCGATGTTAATCAACTGCAAAAAATACGCTCTGCATGCCATATTAATATTGGGATTGGCGCTGCCGCTGTCAGGCTTAGTCCAGGCGCAGGCTGCCGCTCAGTTTCACACCGAGCAGGAAGCCCGGCAACATTGTCCCAAAGACAGTGTGGTATGGGTCAATACCAAAACCGGCGTATATCACTTCAAAGGCCAGCGATGGTACGGCAACACCCGGGAGGGTGTTTATGCATGCCGGGCGGAGGCCAATAGCGAGGGGGACCGCGCCACGCGTAATGGCCAATAGCTGCCAACCGCCGGCTCTTCTATAACCGGTCCGTCAACTTGCCGGCACCGTAATGATGGGTGCCTTGTTGTCCTGGCTGGCTTCGGCCAGAGCCATCAGGCTCTGTAGCACGGTAAATGCATACTTTGAATCGAAATCGGTATCGGCAATCCAGTACGACGAACCGCGATACGCGACCGCCACGTAAGCATCGGCCGGTGCCTGCTTGGCGCTTTGCACCACCACGGTCGGGCGCGTTTCGCCGCCGATAAGTTTTACCGTGGGCTTGGTCGCGCCGCTTGCCAGTTGTTCCGCCGGCACCTGAATCTGTGCCCCCAGATTACTCATGATGCCGAGCACCGACCGCGTCACCAGGGTAATCTGATTGCCGCTATTGACCGATTGGCCATATACCACCTCATATTCTTTGACTTTGGCCGACAGGTGCAGCAAGGATCGCATACGGGATATATCGTCTGTGGTTTGCGCTGAATTACCGTCCACGCCCCCCACGGTCATCGTGACGTGGCCGACATGATCGACTTCATGATATTGCACGGTCAATTCGCCCGCGATCTGGAGCCGTCTCAACACCCGCAACAGCTCGAAGAATTGCGGCGACCCGTCGCTATTCGGACCACCCAGCGAGGTATCGTTTTGCAAACCGCCGATCGACTGAGCGGTCAAACGCAACAGCAGATCGATAGGAATATCGCTGCTCACCAAAGGCAAGACCAAGGTGGCCGGCAACGGCCGTATATAAGCCGTCGCATAAGCTTCGCCGGTGGTGGGCGTAAAAGTAAAGGTCGGATGATTCGAATACGACACCGATCCGGTCGCCAAGGCGTAACTGGGCTCGGCACCGGATCCGGCGTTAAGCGTGGCGCTACCGGTGGCATCAAAGGTATAGGCCGCGATGATCTGGGTCACGGTGAGGAATCCTGGCGTGTCGGCATAACGCAAACCCACGATCGCAGCCAGGATCTCCCGTTTTTTTGCATCCCCCAAGGCACGCGCATAACTCACCTGGTCAGCACGCAGGTGCTGCTCGCCGATGGAGGCACAGCCGTTGAGCAGCAGAAAAAGAGATGCGGAAGACAGCAGCACACGGGTTCTTAGCATGGTTCTATGAGGGTAGCGGCTGGGCGAAAGAATTGAATTGATTACGCGACGAATCAAGGACCGGCCCCGGGGGCATATACCGCTACCCGCGGCGGCGTACCCGCTACTGGCTGGCACTCGCGCCGCTCGCCGCCGCCGGGCTGCTTGCCGTATCCGTGCTGCTACTGGCCGTATCCGGGCTGCTGCTCGCGACGGCGGGCGTGTTGTTGCTGTTATCGGTGGTCGAATCGCTGGTTTTATGGCAGGCAGCTACGCTAGCCGCAAACAGTATCAAGGCGGTGATGGAAGACATCTTCTTCAGCATGGTTTTCATCTTGCTTATCTCCAATAGGATGAGGATCGCACCAACCTGGCTTTGTGCCGGACGTCCGCCGCCGCAGTGTTAGCGCAAGGTGGTGAGCTCCTACCCAGCAAGTGTCGTACCAATACACCGCGGCAATACCTGCGCCGGCGTGTCCAGCGCCTTTGGCCGGTAAGGCATGCGGGAAATATTGCAGATCAAGGCGAAAAAGCGCCGAATCCTCAGCGTTCACAGCCGACGCAAACCACGGGGACGGCGTATTTTTTACCAGGTACGGGTAAAAATTCCCAGCGGACCTGGACAGACGCTTTTCCAGCCCATCGCGGCGGCCAGCCCCCTTCTGAATAAATAAAATGGTTCCAATACAGGAATCAAAACCGGTTATTGCCTTTATCAGATCCGTCGCACCCGGACATTTCGAATATGTCGCAGACTTGTAAAGCTCACGGCAATACCTATATTGTCAAAAATTTACAACGCTATCCTCTTCAAATGTTAATTTTGTACAAATGACGGAAATTTCGCTACCTTGGCCTGGATCAATTTCGTCATACTCATCGACTGCGGAATAACCGTAGAACACAACCGGGTGGGGCAATGCCACAAAAAATTCTATCCATTTTCGGGACTCGCCCCGAAGCAATTAAAATGGCCCCTCTGGTGAAATTACTGGGCGCTGAAACCACGATTAAATCGGTGGTTTGCGTAACCGGCCAGCATCAAACCATGTTGCAACAAGTACTCGACTTATTCGAAATCAAGCCCGATTACAATCTCGGGGTAATGACCGAAAATCAAACGCTGAATGGCCTGAGCGCGCGCCTGATCACCGAAATCGACCGGGTGCTGGAAACCGAACAGCCCGATCGCGTTCTGGTGCATGGCGACACCACAACCGCTACCGCCGCGGCACTGGCGGCATTCCATCGCCGCATTCCGGTCGGACATATCGAGGCCGGTCTGCGTACCGGTAATCTGCAACAGCCTTGGCCGGAAGAAATGAACCGGCGCGTAGTCGATGTGATTGGTGATTTATTGTTCGCCCCCACTGCCAGCGCCCAACACAATCTGGCCGCCGAATCGCTGCATGGCCGAGTTATCGTTACCGGCAATACGGTTATCGATGCACTGATGATGACGGTTGCGCGCATCGATGGCGACCCCCGCCTGCAAGACCAGCTCGATGCCCGCTTTCCGTTTCTGGACAAGGTACGACCGGTATTGCTCGTGACCGGTCACCGGCGTGAAAATTTCGGCACGGGGTTCGCCAATATATGTGCTGCATTAAGCGACCTGGCCGCGGATGAAAATCTGCAAATTGTCTATCCCATGCATTTGAACCCGAATGTACGCGAACCGGTCGCGCGCACGCTCGGCAATCGCCCGAATATCCATTTGATTGAGCCGCTCGACTACCTTGGCTTCGTGCGCCTGATGCAACGCGCCACCTTGATTCTGACCGACTCGGGCGGGGTCCAGGAAGAAGCGCCGGCCCTCGGCAAACCCGTGCTGGTCATGCGCAATGTCACCGAGCGCCCGGAAGCGATTGCCGCTGGAACCGCGCTGCTGGTCGGCACCGACCATCACACCATCCGGGATCAGGTCGCCCGTTTGCTGCATCACCCCGAGCAGCGCACGGCCTTTGCCCATAAAGTCAATCCGTATGGCGACGGCCACGCCTCGAGTCGCATCGTAGCCGCACTCGCCGGGCAACCGTTCGAGGAATTTTCCGTCACCGGCTGAGCCGATCCAACGGCTTATTCCGATAGCTTAGGTAGCAGTTGGACAAATAGATCTCTTATTTAATAGACCGGCCCTATTCAAATCAACCAAGCACACCGTGAAAAAAAATAACGCACACTTCAAACCGATCAGCACCAAAGCCCGTTCGCCCATCGCTCCAGGCTTCAGCCTACGCTTCGCCTGCGGCATGGTGCTTGCCGGCTGCAGTTTGCTTGGCGGTTTCGCCTGGGGCGCCGGCACGGCGAACAGTGAGGCAAGCACGGACGCCTTCGCCGCCTTGAGCAGCAACTCGATTGCCAGCCGCACGGTCACGCTGTCGCAGTTGGGCGTGCGTGACGTCACCTTAGGTGGCAGCGCCACCGCGCGGCGCGAATTTTACCTGCCGGTGCCGGTCGGGATACCGCTTACCGATGCCACGCTGCAGATGGACGCAAGCTATTTGCGCGGTGACGGCGGACGCACCAGTGTGGTGGTCTCGCTCGACGGCTCGCCGGTGCTCGCTCACGGCTTTACCCAAGCGCTGGGCGATGCCAGCGCCAGCGTCGGGGTCGACGGCACGGCGCGCAACAACGGCTTTTTGCGTGTCGGTGTGGATTGGAGTTCGGTGATCAACGACAACGCCTGTACCGACCAGACCGCGATTGGAAACGTCCTGCGCATCGCGCCCACCTCGCGCCTGTCCTATCGTTTTGACAGCGCTCTGGTAACCGATCTGCGTACGGCCTGGAGCGCTCTGCCGCAACTACCCGTGGTAATGGTGGCGGGCACGGCACTTAATGCCAACGCCTACGACACCGCTTGGCGGGCATCTGCCTTGATGCAACGCGACGGCAAGACGCCCCAGACGCAACGTCTGCCGCAGCTTGGCGATGTGGTGATGCTGAACAACGTAACCGTGCCGCCTGCGTTGCGGATCTTCCCCGCGTTTGCGGCGCTGGCCGTGACCGGCCCGCACAAGCTGGCGAATCCGGCAGAAGTCGCCGCATTGATCGGTCTCGCACCCCGCCCCGGATTTGCACCCGACCTGCTGGTGATGGATGATGCTTCGCGCACCACGCTCGATACCGCTGTCGCCGCGCTGCGCAATCAAGTGTCGGGCATAGCGCCGGGCGCCGTCGCCGGCTTCGACACCTGGCGCAAGCGTTTTATGGATCCCTTGACCACCCCGCTCGCGGCCGGCGAAGTGCGGTTGGCCCACTTGGGTGCTCAAGATATCGTAGTGGTCGGCGATCGGGCCGGTATTGCTGTGTTGGCGCAAACCTGGCGCCCGATAGATGTTTCCAATCGCCTGATCGTGCATCAAATCGATACCGTGGTACAGGCCGATACCGACACCATTGCACTCTCGGACCTGGGCGGTCAGCCAGGTACTGTCGATGTGGTCGATCAAGCGCTGTGGGAAGCCAATTTCGATCTGGGTGCGACGTCGGGCAATAATCGTCTCCCGGATCAGGTGGTGCTGGATCTGGCGGCAGCGCCGAGTCCGAACGGCGGCGCACCGATTGCCTCGGTGTATTTCAACGACGTCCTGATCGGTGCCAAACTGCTGAAGACCAACGGTTTGCCGCAGCATCTCATCGCTCATATCCCGCGCTATTCGCTCGCCGCACGCAACAACCTGCGGGTGGTGTTGCAACGCCAGCCGGACGCCGCCGGATGCACCACACGCAGCCGCGGTTATCCGGTAGCGGTGCTGCCGACCAGTCATCTGGTGCTGGACGATGTCAAGCCCGATGACGATTTTACCGGCATGAACGCCCGCTTTACCTCGCATTCAAGCCTGCTGATCCCGCAGGCTTACCTCAACGATCCGGTCAACACCGTCTCCCGCGTCGCGCGACTGGCCGACGCCGCCGGCATGTCGCCGCTGCATGCCGTATTGACCGTGGTGCCCGATCAAACCTCGGCCAAACCGGACGGCACATTCCTGGCCGTGGACGTCAAGCTGGATGATGAGCAAGCCCGTGTCGGCGCGTCGCAAGACCGGCTCAAACTTCAGGATGCCTCGGGGCGTACGCTGCTTGACCTCTCGGGTCTATCGAATCTTGCCGTGATCGATGTGGCGCACTCGGGTCAATATGCCGGAGTGGAATATCATTCCATCGGCGACACCGCCCCACTGCTGCCTTCGTTCAGGCTTTCGGGCGGTGATATCGCGGTGGTCGACAACACCGGCATCGTCAAGCAAATCGACACGCTGCATCCGAAGGGCGTGCTGGAAGACGAAGGTTCCTATAGTTTGCGCCAGACCTTGAGTTGGGCTATTCCGGCGGCGCTGGTTGTACTCTTCATCATCTTGCTGCTGGCTGCCGCCTGGACCCGCCGCAAACACCAGAGCAAAACGTGATAACAGGCGCCGAGAGCAACCTCGGAACGTTATTCGTCAACCAATATTACAGCGGACTCGAGTACGCGGTTTCGATCGTGGCCGTGGTGATTTTGATCTCCAGCCTGGACGATCTGTTTGTCGATTCCTGGTACTGGATCCGCGAAATCATCCGCGCGCTGACCGTCAACCGCGAGCATCGGCCGCTGACCAACGCTCAGTTGCACGAGAAAGAAGAACAGTACATTGCGATTATGGTGCCGGCCTGGAAAGAGGACGACGTGATTGCCTCGATGATCGAAGACGCCGTGCGCACACTCGACTATCGCAATTACATGATCTTCGTCGGCACCTACCAGAACGACCCCGCCACCATCCATGAAGTGGAACGGATGCGGCGCCGCTACAAACAACTGCGGCGCGTCGAAGTGCCGCATGACGGCCCGACCTGCAAAGCGGATTGCTTGAATTGGATCACTCAGGCAATCCTCAAATGCGAGCGCGAACTGGAGATCGAGTTTTCCGGTATGGTGATGCATGACAGCGAAGATGTCCTGCATCCGATCGAACTGAAGTTCTTCAACTATCTACTGCCGCGCAAGGACATGATCCAGTTGCCCGTCGCTTCGCTGGAGCGGTCCTGGTACGAATTGGTCGCCGGCACCTATATGGACGAATTCGCCGAGTGGCATGCCAAAGACCTGGTGGTGCGGGAAAGTCTATCCGGCACCGTCCCGTCGGCCGGCGTGGGCACGTGTTTTTCGCGACTGGCGATACTCACGCTGCTTAAACAAACCAACAACCACCCATTCAACACAGAAAGCCTGACCGAGGATTATGACGTCGGCACGCGTCTGGCCAGACTCGGCATGCGTTCGATTTTCGCGCGCTTCCCGGTGCAATTTGTCGCTCACCGGAAAAAGTGGTTCGGCTTTGGCGCCGATCGTGAAATCACCATCACCATGCCGCTGTGCGTGCGCGAATTTTTCCCCGATACCGTTCGTACCGCTTACCGGCAAAGGGCACGCTGGACGCTGGGCATTGCCTTGCAAGGCTGGAAACAAGATGGCTGGAGCGGCTCGCTGAGAGACCGCTACCTGTTGTTCCGCGATCGCAAAGGCGTCGTCACGACCTTCTTCGGCATCATCGCCTATCTGCTGGTGATTCAATTAATCGCCTTCGGTATAATCCATTCGCTGGGCCTGGCGCCGCGCATGTTTTCCCCGCCCTTCATCGATAGCGGCTGGGAACATTTCGTGATATTTGCCAATGCGGTTGCAATTGGGCTGCGCATCGTGCAACGCTTTTATTTTGTGACCAAGCTCTACGGCTGGGAGCATGGCGTCTTGTCGGTGCCGCGCATGGTGGTCGGCAATTTCATCACTTGCCTGGCGGTGGGGCGCGCCTGGAAACTGTTTATCGGTCATTTGATCACCGGCAAACGGTTGGCCTGGGATAAAACCATGCACGACTTCCCCTCCTCCGATAGCTTGAGCGGCAAACCGCAGCGGCTGGGGGAGTTGCTTATGTCGTGGCAGGTTATCGATAACGAGAAACTCGAATTTGCAATCAACGACGCCAAGGCACGCCAGATTCCGTTCGGCCATATCTTGATGTCGCACGGCTGGCTGGATGAAGAAACCCTGGCCGAAGCGATTGCATTCCAGGCGAATCTGGAACGCGGCAGGCTGGATGAAAAATTGCTGTCCGACGATGCAACACGCTTGCCGAGCCGAACCATCGTGCGCTATCGGATACTGCTTCAAGGGTGCGACAAAAACGAGCGGAGCGTCATTCTTACAGCCAGTCCCTTGACTCCGCAAGCGCTTGAGGAAATCCAAAAACTATTGGATAAAAAATGCGTGCAGCATATCGTGCGCGAAAGCGAAATCGCGGCCGGCATGCGCCTGTTGCGCGGCAAACAGCACGGCACCGACAAACTGCCGGCCGACCTGCAGGGTGTGCCGCTGCTCGGCGACTTGCTGGTCGACGGCGGTTATGTGCAACGCGATATATTCGAAGCCGCATTGCAGGATTATCAGCCTGACGAAGACGGCCGCATCGGCGACTATATGGTGTTGCGCGAAGTCATTTCCCCGCAAGCCCTGGCCAGCGCTGTGACTCAACAAATGCAACTGCGCCTGGCGGCGCTGGTACCGGCATGAAGCTGAATTTTTGCCATACAGTCCGCTGCGTTGCGCTTGCGTTCGCTATCCTCTGCGGCACCGGCGCTTGCTTCGGCGCCCCCCTCGCCGACGGCATCGTATGGCAGGTGGATAACGCCCACATCGATCCCCATGGCGACTGGGACCGCTTGGGAGTGCGGGATTTGCTGGTGCAATGGACCGCCGTCGACGGCCTCGCGTTTGTCGCCGACCCCAGCCTGAAAGCGGCTCCACGCCTACCGGACTGGGAGCGCATCGGGCAGGAACCGTGGGCGCGTAATGTGATTGTGGGTTTGGCCGGAAGTTTCGACGAAAAATCGGCGCGCGCCCGAGTCGCGGAGCTGGTCGAACAGTCAATTTCGCTGACCCAATTCAGGCCCCCGGTGCATATCCAGGGCTGGTATTTCCCCGTCGAGGTCGACCCGACCTGGCATGAAGCTGAAACCCTGCGCACCTTGCTCGCCGGATTGCCGCGCCCCCTCTGGATCAGCGTCTACGATCGCGGCAATATCGGCGGACCGGCCCTGGCCGACTGGCTCGGCAGTTGGTTACCCGGCGACGTCGGGGTGTTCTTCCAGGACGGTTGCGGCGTCTATGCACGCGAAGCGCCCGTAGCACTCGAATACGCGGATGCCCTGGCCGCCAAATTGGGCCACCAACGCGTGCGCATCATCGCAGAAGCTTTCCGCCCCACTACCGGCGGCGGATTTCGCGCCGCGACCGCCGGCGAACTCGCCACCCAGTTGGACAACTATCACGGCTATCGGACTTATCTATTTGATGGGCCGCATTACGTTTCGGACGACTTGGTACAGGGACTGCTGGATCACGTCAATAATCCGGGCACGCCTCCTCCGGCTCAGCGTTAGACAAGCGGCAATACCGGTTCGCTGAGCTCCGGCGACACCCGCCTCTACAGTTTCTCTCTCTGCCCGCATGCCTGGTTCCGCAATCAAACGCGCGGATCGGGCCAATGATCAGTCTTGAATTGAATCGACCCTGTTATCGCCAATAGCTTACGGCCGCTGGCTGACAGGCGATTTCTTGGGTCCCGGCCTCATCCGGAAAACCAGGGTCGGTTCAATCGCGTTATCGATCTATGTTCGATAGCGCACCGACACCATCGAAATAAAATCAGAGAATGCCTCCATCTGTGTTTGGGAGATCGTGATGATCCAGTCATCCGTTGGGCATTGTCTATTTCCGCTCCGGTTTGACTGAATAGGGCCAGAAGGCTATCTGATTGCTACAGATGGCCTGCGGGATCCACCCTGGGATCTTTGGCTTTCGCCAGACACAAGACGCTTATAGATCCCGTCATTTTGTCTATTGGACCCCAGGGTTCAATGGCTCTCCAATCAGCCGGATATTCAGTGGACTCGCCGTCTTGAACTCTCAATCCCGTATTCACGGCATCCCTTGCCGAACCGTATCTTCTCGCATCCATAGCCGGGCCCACCGCGGTTGGGCCCATCTTAATCGTTCCAGCCTGCTGCTTATCGGGCTGCTGCTGGCAGGCCCGCTATATGCCGCCAGTCCGGCAGATAACGCGGGACTATCCGACGCTTTCGCCAAGCTCAGCCATAACTCGATAGCCAACCGTAGCGTCACGCTCGCCCAACTGGGTTTGCATGAAACGGTATTGGGCGGCCAAGCAGCGGGACGTCGTGAATTTTATCTGCCGGTACCTGCGGATGTCCCGCTTACCGGCGCCAGCCTGCAAATGGACGCCGCTTATCTGCACAGCGACGGTGGACGGGTCGGCGTCTTGCTATCGTTGGATGGAGCGCCGGTGTTGGCACGTGACTTCCCCTTGCTGCAAGGCGATGCGAGTGCGACGCTGGGGGTCGACGGTTCGCCTCGCCCCGCCGGTTTTTTGCGGCTTGGCCTGGCGTGGACCTCGGTGCTTAACGATAACCTGTGTGCCGATCAAACCGCCAACGGCAATCTATTCCGGGTCGCCTCGACCACCCGGTTTTCCTATCATTTCGATAGCGCCGCCGTAACCGATCTGGCAACCGCCTGGAGTGCATTACCGCAAACACCGGTGGTAATGATACCCGCCGGCTCGCTGGATGCCGTGGCATTCGACACCGCCTGGCGTACTCAAGCGTTGGTACAGCGCGACGGTAAACTCCCGCTTACGCAAACACTCCCGGCCGTGGGCGACACCGTGGTACTTGACCAGCCCCAGGTACCGGCAGCCTTGATGAGTTTTCCGGCATTCGCGGCACTGGCGCATGCCGGCCCTCATCAACTCGCCAATCCGGCTGAAGTGGCGGCGCTGATCGCACTCGCGCCCGCGGCCTTCTCGCCCGATTTACTGGTGGTCAATGCGCCGCTGCAAAGCACCATCAATGCCGACGTCGATGCGCTACGCAGTGAAATCCTGCTCACGGCCCCCGGCGCCGGCGCAAGTTTCGATGCATGGCGCGCGCAGTTTATCCAGCCGTTGACCACGCCGCTGGTTGCGGGTGGGGTGCGCCTCGCCCATCTGGGTGCCCAAGCCATCGTGATGGTCGGTGATCCGCGCGGAATTTCCGTGCTGAGTCAGGCATGGCGTCCGCTTGATGTATCGGACCATCTGCTGGTGCATCAGCTCAACCCCCTGGTTCAAGCCGACACGCATGTCGTCGCCTTATCGGATCTGGGCGGTGAGCCGCGCACCATCGACGTCAGCGATCAGGCCGGCTGGGAAGCACAGTTCGATCTCAGCGCGGCCTCCGGGGGCGATCGTTTGCCGTCGGCAGTGGTGATGGACCTTGCCGCGTCGCCCAGTCCGCAAAATGGCGCGCCCATCGCCTCGGTATTTTTTAATGACGTACTGATTGGCGCCAAGCTGTTGAACACCGACGGCCACGCGCAGCAGATCACGGCCGCCATTCCGCGTTACGCGCTGGCAGCACGCAACACGGTACGAGTCGTATTCCAGCGCCAGCCTGACGCCATCGGCTGCACCACACGCGGCCATGCTTATCCGGTAGCGGTATTGCCGACCAGTCACTTGACGCTGGCTGCGGCCGGGAGCAATGACGACGACGATTTCACCGGCATGATTGCGCGTTACGCATCCCACGCCAGTCTATTGGTGCCTGCCGCCTACCTCGATGACGCACGGCACAGCGTACCGCGTATCGCCCGGCTGGTTGACGCAGCGGGCATGTCGCCGACCCTTGCGGTATTGACCGTGGTGCCCGGCAACACGCTGGCCACCCCGGATGGCCCCTTCCTCGCCGCCGACGTCGCTGTGACGGATGAAAAGGCCCGCGTAAGCCTGGCGCCGGATCGCATGACCATCAACGATGCCCATGATCACGTGTTATTCGACGTGTCCGGTTTGTCCAGTGTGGCGGTGATCGACGTGGTCCACGCCGGCGGTTATGCGGGTGAAGCTTATCGCACCATCGGCACCCCGGCGCCGATCTTGCCGGTCGCCTTCCAGTTATCGCGCGGCGATATCGCGGTGTTCGAAGGATCCAAAGTGGTCAAGCAAATCGACACCTTGCATCCAAATGGCATCTACAGCCCGGACGGCACCGATAGCTGGCGCCAGATACTGCGCTGGGCCATTCCGGCGGCCTTGATCGTGGCGTTTGTGTTGTTGCTGTTGCTGGCTTGGCGCGCCCGTCGCAAAACCCGGAATAAAGCATGATCACGGCGGCGGTGACCAATCGCTGGGACTTGTTCATCATCGGTTATTACGGCGCCATCGAATATATTGTGGTGGTGGTCGCCGTGGTGATTTTGTTGTCCAGTCTCGACGATCTGTTTATCGACAGTTGGTACTGGACTCGCGAAATCCTGCGCGCCTTGACGGTAAAACGCACATATCAACCGTTGACCATCGCGCAGATCGGCGAAAAGGAAGAGCAGTATCTGGCAATCATGGTGCCCGCCTGGATGGAGGATGATGTGATCGCGGCGATGATCGAAGATGCTGTGCGCGTCCTCGACTATCGCCGTTATATGATTTTTGTCGGCACCTATCACAACGATGCGGCAACCATCGCTGAAGTGGAGCGCATGCAAAAGCGCTACAAACAATTGCGCCGGGTCGAATTACCGCATGATGGTCCGACTTGCAAGGCAGATTGCCTTAACGAAGTGGTACGGGCCATCTTTCAATATGAGCAGGAACACAATATTGAATTCGCCGGCGTGGTGATGCACGACAGTGAGGACGTGCTGCACCCGAGCGAACTCAAGTTCTTCAATTACCTGCTGCCGCGCAAAGATATGATTCAGTTGCCGGTAGCCTCGTTGGAACGCTCGTGGGCCGAATTGGTGGCGGGCACCTATATGGACGAGTTCGCCGAATGGCATGCCAAGGATCTGGTGGTGCGGGAGAGCCTTTCCGGCATGGTGCCTTCAGCCGGCGTAGGGACTTGCTTTTCCCGCCTGGCGTTACTGAGTCTGATCGAACAAAATAACAACCAGCCATTCAATACCGATAGCTTGACCGAAGATTACGACGTCGGCACGCGCCTGGCAAAAATGGAAATGCGCTCCATCTTTGCCCGCTTCCCCGTGCATTTCACTACCCGTCGCAGAAAATGGTTCGGCTGGGGTGCCGAACGCGAGATCCACATCACCATGCCGCTGTGTGTGCGGGCCTTTTTTCCCGACACGATCCGCACCGCTTACCGGCAACGTGCCCGCTGGACCCTCGGGATCGCCATGCAAAGCTGGGAACAAAACGGCTGGCACGGTTCGCTCAAAGCACGTTACCTCTTGTTGCGCGACCGCAAAGGTGTGGTCACGACCTTTTTCGGCATTATCGCTTACCTGCTGGTGATTCAACTGGTGGTGTTCGGCATGATCCGGACTTTCGGCTGGTTGCCGCATTTATTGCCGCCGGCTTTCCTCGATAGTCCATGGGAACACCGTCTGCTGTATGCGAATGCGATTGCGATCGCATTGCGTATCAGTCAACGCTATTACTTCGTCGCCCGGCTCTACGGCTGGGAGCATGGCGTCTTGTCGGTGCCGCGCATGATTGTCGGCAATTTCATCAACTGCCTCGCCGTCAGCCGCGCCTGGCGTCTTTTTATCGTTCACCTGGTCACCGGGAAAAAACTGGCATGGGATAAAACCATGCATGACTTCCCCTCCACGGAAGGTCAACCTAATCGCCGGCAACGGCTGGGCGAATTATTGATGTCCTGGCAAGCGATCGACGAGACCAAACTTGAGATCGCCCTGAGCGATGCGCGCGAGCGTCAATTACCGCTGGGCAGGGTCTTGATGTCGTATGGCTGGCTTGATGACGAGACCTTGGCCGAGGCGATCGCGTTCCAATGGGGTCTGCAGCGCGGTGTGCTCGATGAAGCTTTGCTGTTGCGCGATCATGCCCAATTGCCGGTTCAGGCGATTGTTCGTTATCGCGTGCTGGTCCAAGGAGAAGATGCTCACGGTCATGCCATCTTGCTGACCGCCAGCGCCTTGAATGACGACGCGTTTCAGGATGCGACCTCGCTCGCGGGTCGGCCGTTGGTCCAGCGCATCGTCCGTGAAAGTGAAATTTCCACCGGCTTGCGCCTGGTACACAAAGGCGATGGAAGCGGCGGCGCACTGGCGCGAGAATTGCGCGGCGTGCCCCTGATCGGCGATCTATTGGTTGAAGCAGGAGACGTTCACCGTGAAGTGTTTGAGGCGGCTTTGCATGATTACCGTCCTGATCGGGATGGGCGAATCGGCGACTATATGGTTGCGCGCACGGTCATTTCACCTCACGCCTTATCCACGGCAGTCGCACGGCAACGTCAACTCCGCGATCAAATCGCGTTGGCATCATGAGCAACCGAACGATGCCGCGAATCACCCAGCGCGCGCGCTTTCGCGCTCGCTCCGCCTGCCGCGCCTACCTGCCCGGATATCAAAAGCTGACCGTCGCTCTCGCCAGCCTGAGCTGCTTCGCCGTGCCCGTATTTGCCGCGTCGTGGAACACCGTCCCCTTACCGCTCTCGGGTACGGCGCTGATTGTCGCGCAACGGGCTTATCTGGAATGCGCCCAGCATCAATCTGCCTTATGTGCATCTGATGCACGCGAAGCCATCCGGCAGCGCCCCGATGTCGCCAGCCTGCGGGTTTTGTTAGCCAATGCGCTGGTTGCCGCCGGCGATCGGCCGGCCGCACAGCAGGCGCTCACGGAGGCGATCGCCCAGATCGGGCCTGACCCAAGCTTGACGGATCGCCGCCGGCAACTCGACGCGCCGCCCACCGAAGGCATCGATACCGATCCAGGTGCCGGATCCGACCTTGACGGGGCCGCGTTCGAACCCGCAAAAATGGCTTACCAGGCCTATGCCCGGCATGACTACGAGATGGCGATCAGCAAGGTCGAGCAAGCCATCACACTGCGCCCGCACATATTGCGTCTACGGCTGCTGTTAATCGACGCGCTCGCGGCACAAGGCAACGATGCTTCCGCGTTCCAGGCGGATTTGGATGCCGCCGGATATTTCGGCGACCGGCCGGAATTACGCGAACGCCGGCTGGATCTGGGGACCAAGCTTGCGCCGCCGCTTTCGATCCAGGCGTGGACCGCGCAAGTTGCCGGCGATACAGCCGCTGCGCTCCGCTTGTCGACCCAGGCGGTCGGCTACGCGGCGCCGGATCGAGTCGATTACCGCTTGCAGCTCATTCAGCTTCTGCTGCAACAAGGCGACTTGGCCCAGGTCGAAGCACAAGCCGGCAGGTTATTGGCGGTGCAGCCCAATGCCGTGACGGTATGGGCGTTACGCGCGGCGGTACGGGAAGCGCAAGGCGATATGGCAGGCGGCGCATCGGACGTGGCGCAAGTGCTCAAGATAGACGCGGCGCCGCTCCCGGAGCGCCGCATGGCACGCCTGATTGTGGCCGATTTGTGGTTGGCCCAGCAACCAGGATCGGACGGTACGTCCGCAGCCGGCACCTTGCTCGACGCAATGCCCGCGCTGGGAGATCCAAGCGATGCCATGGTCAGCACCCGCCGCTACCGGATCCGGCAGCAAACGACAGCGGGCGGGATAACGCTCAAAGCATCGGCGCCAATCGGTGCTATCGCCGCGGCGTTACCGCAGATCATCTGCCACGACTATCCCGGCGGTGTGCTGTGTCAGATCTATCCGGCCGATGCAGGTCTGACGGCGCAACAGGCCTTTTATGCCGCCGTGCAAAACCACGACACGGCAGCAGCGCTTGCCGCCGCACGCGCGGCCGCGCGCGCCGCCCCGCTGGTTCCGCAACACCAGTTCGATTTGATCGATGCGCTCGTTAGCGCCGGAGATCCGCAAGGCGCGAGCGCGGTCGCAAAAACTACCGTGGCCGACGGCATGCTGGGCGTCATGCCGGCACGAGACGCCGCTTATATCGCGTTGCGCGCCGGGGACCTTAAACTTGCCCTGACCTATTTCCAGCAGGCACAGGCAGACGGCGTTTTGCCGCCTGCCGCCACCGCGGATCTGGCGTATGCGGCACAACATGCCCAGCAAAATGAACTCGCGGCCGCTTATTTCAAGCAAGCCATCGATCTCGGTCTTGCCCCGCCCGATGGGACACCGGCAGCGTCCCCCGTTCAATTGCAGGATGAACGTCAAGCTCATGCCGAAGTAACGCGCAACTGGGGCGCCAGCACCTCATTGAATTATCGCGGTCAAGCATCGCAAAGCGGCCTGGGTGTCGCGCCGACGCAGGGCGTTGCTTCCAGCAATAACTTCCAGAGCAGCGCAGAGGTATATTGGCGTCCATTCGGCAGCCTCGATGAGCGAATGCTTGAAGTTTATGTACGCGATAACGAAAGTTTTGGCGTGCAGGACGGCCCCAGCGGCAATAGCACCAACCAGGTAGCGCTGGGCGTGCGAGGCAAACCGCTGGCCGACGTCAATGCCATTTTCGCCTTGGAGCGTATCGTGCCGCTGGGTTCGGCCACGCATGCCAACTGGCTCGGGCGCGCCGCCTATTCGACAGGTATCGGCACCGAGCGGCGGCTGGATGTACCTAGTTGGTGGACCGTCGCGATGTACGCGGAAGCCGGTCATTATTTTATCGATCCGTCGAATTACGCGACAGCCTATTTAAAAACCGGGCGCAGCTACCGGATGGACTCGATCTCACCCGATCTGGTGATATTCCCCTTTTTAGTTGCCGGTGCCGATTACGATTCCAGTATCGACCGCAGCGTCCCGAGCGGGGTGGGCGCAGGAGTCAGCAGCCGCTATTATTTTCGCGAAAACCGGTATAACGCGCCGCGCTCGTTTGTCGATGCGTCGGTTCAGTATCGCGTTCGGGTCGCCGGAGACGCGCGTGGCGGCGGATGGTTCTTTGGCTTGCTACTCTCCTATTGAAACAGGAGACACCCGCAGCGTGGAAAGCAACGGCGCGAGCATCGTTGCCCGGCGTCGCTGAACGGGTCAGAAGAGAGGTCACATGTCGAATCGAGTGCTGATTATCACTGCCGACGCAGGCGACATCAATACGCTCAGGGAAGCGCTGGGCCAAGCGCACGACGGCCCGTTTCTGATCGAAGCGGTGACCTCGCTCGCGCACGGGATCGCACGTTTGCGTCAGGGTGATATCGACGTGGTGCTGGTCGATCTGGCGCTCCCTGACAGCCAGGGAATCGCAACCTTCGATCGTCTGTTCGCCGCTGCGCCGCAAACACCTATCATGACTTTAAGCGCGCCGGACGATGAGGCTCTTTCAATCCAGGCCGTGCAGCACGGCTCCCAGGGGTATTTTTCGAAAGGTCATTTCAGCGGCCACCTGGTGTCCCAGTCATTGCGCAACATCATTCAACGCAAAGCCGTCGAAGCAAAGCTTTACGGTGAAAAGATTCGCGCCGAAATCACGCTCAATTCAATCAGCGACGCGGTAATCGCCACCGATCTACGCGGCAATATCGATTATCTGAACGCGGCAGCCGAAAAATTGACCGGCTGGCGGCGTGAAGAAGCGCAGGGCTTACCCATCGATACGGTCATGCAATTGATCAATTTCAGAACTCATGAGCATGGACGCAATCCCATCGAATGGGTGTTGCAAGATGACGAGCCGATGGGCATGACCTGCGATACCGTACTGATCAAACGTGACGGCAGTCAGATTCAAGTCGAGGATTCGGCGGCCCCGATTCATGATTCCAACGGCAGAATCAAAGGCGCGGTGATCGTGTTTCATGACGTCACGGCGGCACACGCGATGACGCTGAAAATGACTCATCTGGCGCAACACGATTTTCTGACCAACCTGCCTAATCGAGTCTTGCTGGAAGATCGCATCGCGCAAGCGATCTTGTTGGCGCAGCGCAACGGCACCAAGCTAGCCTTGTTTTTCCTCGATCTGGATAATTTCAAGCTGATCAACGATTCGTTGGGACATGAAGTGGGCGACATGCTGCTGAAATCGGTTGCTGCGCGTTTATGTAATTGCGTGCGTAGTTCCGACACGGTGAGCCGCCAAGGCGGCGATGAATTTGTATTGCTCCTGGCCGAGGGCATGCATGCGGAAAATGCGGCTCTGACCGCGGATAAGATCATCGCTGTACTGGCCGCCCCCCACGCCATCGCACAACATGAACTGCATATCACCCCGAGCATCGGCATCAGCGTTTATCCGACCGATGCCAATGATGCCACGACATTGATGAAAAACGCCGACACGGCGATGTATCACGCGAAGGAAAAAGGCCGCAACAACTATCAATTCTTCAAAGATGAAATGAATACCCAGGCTGTCGAGCGACAGTTGATCGAAGGCGGCTTACGCCATGCCCTGGCGCGCAGCGAGTTCATTTTGCACTATCAACCGCTGGTCAACTTGGCCAATGGCAAAATCACCGGAGCGGAGGCTTTGCTGCGATGGATCCATCCTGAATGGGGTTTGATTATGCCTGAGCGTTTTGTCGGCATCGCCGAGGATTGTGGTTTGATCGTGCCGATCGGCCTGTGGGTGTTACGCGAAGCCTGCGAGCAAGCGATGCGTTGGAAAAGTGCCGGGCTGAATCTCGGCCTGATTGCGGTCAATGTTTCCGCCCTGGAATTTCTCCACTCCGGTTTTGTCGAAACCGTACGCAAAATACTCGACGATACCGGGCTCGCGCCGGTCGAGTTGCAATTGGAAATTACCGAGCGGGTCTTGATGCGCGATGCGGCATCCAGTGCAGCCGTGCTGCAATTACTCAAAAAAATGGGTGTGCAATTGGCGGTGGATGACTTTGGCACTGGTTATTCAAGCTTAAGTTATCTGACCCAATTTCCTATCGATGTGTTGAAAATCGATCAATCGTTTATGCATGAAATTGAATCGTCGAGTAGCAACGGCATTGTCGTCAGCGCAGTGATTGCAATGGGCAATAGCCTGAAGCAGCGGGTAGTTGCCGAAGGCATTGAAAAACTCGGGCAATTGGCATTCCTGATGGACCGACAGTGCGAAGAAGGGCAAGGTTATATTTTTAGCCGGCCACTGCCGCCCTTTCAGTTCGCCGCATTGCTCGCGAGTTGAACCAGGGGCGGCTCACGCTCCGGGTAAATATTACCGCCCCCCGGAATAGCCGACTGGAGGCATAACACCGGGACCTGGGCACGTTTTTTGCTGTATTGAAAGCTGTGGCAAACCTTTCATTCGCAAGTTAAACGGCGCCCGCTATGTATAAACCTATAACACCGTTAAAAAACCATCTGCTGGCGGCGCTGCCCATGGCGGTACAAGACCGCTTGATGCCCCACCTCGAGTTGGTGACCCTGCCTTTAGGCCGGGTCCTCTATGAGTCGGGCGATTTATTGCAGCACGTCTTTTTCCCGGTCGATGCTGTCATTTCCCTGCTTTATGTCACGGAAGGCGGTGCATCGACGGAAATTTCCGTGGTCGGCGACGAAGGCTTCGTCGGTATCGCGATCCTGATGGGTGGGGAAAGCACCTCCAGCCGGGCAGTAGTCCAAAGTGCAGGTTTGGTCTATCGGCTCCGCGGCCAGTGCTTTAAAGAGGAATTCAACAGCGAGGAGGCCATGCTGCAGTTGATGCTGCGCTATTCTCAAGCACTCTTCACTCAGATGGCCCAGACGGCGGTATGCAATCGGCACCACTCGATCAACCAACAACTATGCCGGCGGCTATTGTTATCGCTCGACCGGCAGTTGGGCAATCAACTGACCATGACGCAGGAATTGATTGCCAACATGCTGGGGGTACGGCGTGAAGGAATCACCGAGGCCGCAGGAAAGTTACAGCGGCTGGGGGTGATTAAATATCAGCGGGGACGTTTAACCGTGCTGGATCGAGCCGCACTCGAAGATCTCTGTTGCGAGTGCTATGCGGTGGTGAAGAAAGAAACCGATCGTCTGCTTCCGTATGTCCCAGCTCGCGTGCGGCACACGCGCGGCATTGACCCAATGGCGCGTGTTTCCGGGTTATAAATTGCAATTAACGCCAGCTGTCGACGCTAGTCCATATAATTCGCACGAGTATTCGCGGAATTAATCGCCTGGACTCACCGGCGCGCACATCAATTTACCGGTTATTTGCAAAAATTACGGTTATTTATCGCTACTCGTCACCGGTAAATTGTCTAATCGCTTATCGCGACAGCTCATCATCGATTTCGTCGCCGATATACTCGGTTGATTCCGGGGGAAACTCCTTGGAACACGACTCGAAATCTCCGTGCAATAAGCATGTGACAAAATCACAGGCCATGGTTTCGTCCTCGAACGACAGGCGTTCATTGTTGACATCGACGGTGGTAGGGCCGCTGCGCTTGATCGCCATGGAGATGCTCCGCAATTTAGAGATGCACGAAGGCCTCAATGCCGTCCGTGATGCAACTTGTCCTTGCCGCGGCCCAAACCATGTTTCGGCGCGGCTCAAGCCAAGGAGCATTTATCGCTCCTACCGTCAATGCGGCAATCCATGCAGCGGCGCGTTCAATTCAAGCCGCTTTTTACATGCGGGATCGACAGAAATAACATCGCTTGATATGATGCTACACTGTATGCATATACAGTACTCGTCACATGAAGCCGCCAAGCGTCGATCCTTACTACTATTTGCACAATTTCAAGTCGGCATTGACTTGGCTTGGGCAACGCTACGACGACATTCTCATAGAGGATGAACGCAGATTTCTCGCAGAATTCCAGCAGATCCCCACCGCCTCTCAAGCGTTATTGGTCCGTATGCTGATGCGCAAGGGCGATTTTTTCCGCGGCAAACGCCTGATCTACGACGAAATCGGCGACATCAACCAAGCGGCAGCGGCGTTACTCAACGCGGGCTGGCTGCTGGAAGATCCGGTGCTGACGCTGGATGAATTGTTTGCGTTGTGCACCCAAGCTGAGTTGCGCTGCATTTTTCCCGCTATTGTTTCTCAGGCCGCGACCAAGAGCCGGCAATTGGAAATACTTCTTGCCGATGCCATGCCGGCGCGGCCCTACTCCGCCTGGTATGAACGTGGAGCGGACCGGGTCGCGCCAGACCGGGTCACGCCAGACCGGGTCGCGCCAGACCGGGTCGCGCCAGACCGGGTCTTTCAAGTTACCATCGCGCCGCTGTGCGAACGATTGCGGTTGATGTATTTCGGCAACCTGCGCCAGACCTGGGCCGAATTTATCCTGGTCGATCTGGGTGTATTTAAATACGAAACCGTCAGTTTCGACCCCACCTCGCGCGGCTTTACGCAGCGGGCCGACGTCGACTTCTATCTGCACTTGCTTGAATGCCGGCAAAAACTGGCGGAGCCTTGCCCCGCCTCGACTCTGCCCGCACTGGTTGCGGCAGTCGCCGCGGTCGGCCCCGGCCAAGCCTGGCTGGAAGCACGGCGCGGCAAGTTGCTGTTTCAGATTGCTTATCGCGCCGAGCGCGAACAGGATTGGGATACCGCCCTGCTTGCTTACGCCGCGTCGACCTATGCCGGGTCGCGTTATCGCGCGATCAGAACCCTGGAGCGCTGCGCACGATTCGAGGCCGCGCTGGACGCCGCCACTTCGGCCGCGCAGGCGCCGGAAAGCGATGCCGAAAGGCAGGGACTACAGCGCATCATCCCGCGATTACGCCGGCGTTTGGGGCATCCGGCCCAGCCCGCCATACGGCGAGTCTCGAACCGGATCGAACACATTGAGCTAAGCTTGCCGCGCAACGGCTCGATCAGCGTCGAACAGGCGGTGCAATGCCATCTTGCGCAAACCGGTGCCTCGGTCCACTACGTCGAGAATGCCTTAATCAATTCATTGTTCGGGCTGTTGTGCTGGGATGCCATTTTTGCAGCGTTACCCGGCGCATTTTTTCATCCATTTCAGCATGGCCCGGCCGATCTCCATGCGCCCGACTTTCGTAGCCGCCGCGCCGAGATATTTACCCGCTGTCTGGCACAACTCGATGGCGCCCAGTATCGGCACACCATCTTGCAAAATTTTCGCAGCAAAATGGAAATCCAATCTCCTTTCGTTTTTTGGGGAGTCTTGAGCGAAGAACTGTTGCAGCTTGCCCTCCATTGCATCCCGGCGCCGCACCTGAAACGCTGGTTCGACAGAATGCTTGAGGATCTCAAAACAAATCGGTCCGGCCTGCCCGACCTCATCTGTTTCTGGCCCCATGAGTGCCGTTACGAATTGGTCGAAGTCAAGGGGCCCGGCGACCGCTTGCAAGATAATCAAGTGCGCTGGTTGGAATATTGCGTCGACCAAGGCATGCCGGTCAAAGTGATTCATGTGCGATGGACCGCTGACTCGACACCGCACGGCGACGCACGGCCGCCCTCCGACAAGCGCGTATGGACTACGTAGTCGCCGTGCGCACCCTATGCGAGTTCACCGCCAAGCGTGGCGATCTCGACCTGCGTTTTACTCCGGCGCCGACAGCCCTCGAAGGCATGGCCGGTCATGCCGCGGTAGCCGGCCGCAGAAAAGCCGGCTACGAGTCGGAACTCACCCTTAGCGGCACCTACCAAGATCTCCTCGTCAGAGGGCGTGCGGACGGCTACGATCCTGTCCGCTGCCGGCTCGAGGAGGTTAAAACCTACCGTGGCAAGCTCGAGGCCATTCCCGACAATCACCGTACCTTGCATTGGGCGCAAGCTTGTATCTACGGCCATCTGCTGTGTCGACAGCGTGGCTTTGCCGAGCTGACCGTGGCACTGGTCTATTTTGAAATCGGCAGCCAGCACGAAACCATTCTGGAGCGTCCTTATAGCGCGGCTGCCCTGGAAGCATTTTTTAATGCCCAATGCGCGGATTTTCTCGACTGGGCAAAGCGCGAGCAAACACATCGGCTAGCACGCGATGTGGCGCTGAGTGCAATGCCGTTCCCGCATGCCACGTTTCGCGACGGGCAACGGCAACTCTCGGTCGCGGTTTACCGCGCGGCGCGCGATGCGGCATGTCTGATGGCTCAAGCGCCCACCGGTATCGGCAAGACTGTCGGCACCTTGTTTCCCCTGCTGAAAGCCTGTCCGGAAACCCAGCTCGACAAAATATTTTTCCTCACGGCCAAGGGTTCCGGGCGCGCCCTCGCGTTGGACGCCCTCGAACTGTTGCACCATAAAACCCCCTCGTTACCGTTGCGCATACTTGAACTGACCGCCCGCGACAAAGCCTGCGAGCACCCGGACAAAGCGTGCCACGGCGAATCCTGTCCACTGGCGCGCGGCTTTTACGATCGGCTGCCGCAAGCCCGTTCGGCGGCCCTGGAAATCTCACGCCTCGATCGAGATACGCTGCGGGAAACTGCTCTGGCCCACGGTATTTGTCCATACTATCTGGCACAAGAACTGGTGCGTTGGAGCGACGTCGTGATCGGCGACTACAACTACTATTTCGATAGCAGCGCTTTGCTATACGGCCTGGCACAGACTAATCAATGGCGAGTTGGGGTGCTGGTGGACGAAGCCCACAACCTGGTCGATAGGGCGCGCGAGATGTACACCTCGACGCTGCCGCAATCCGCTTTGCAATCCGCCCGAAACATGGCGCCCAAGGAACTGGGCCGTGCACTGGCCTTGGTTAATCGTCACTGGAATGCGCTCAATCGTGAGCAAACCTCAAACTACCAAGTGCATGAAACGCCGCCGTCGAAGTTACTCGGCGCGCTGCAAAAAGCCTTGGGTTTGCTCACCGAACATAGAGCCCAGTCACCCCTCGCCGCAGACGACGCATTGTTGCGCTTCTACTTCGAAGCGTTGTATTTCACTCGTCTTGCCGAACAATTCGGCCCGCACTCGATCTTCGATGTCACGCTGCAGCAGGGACGCGGTGCCAGCCCATCCACCGTCCTCTCTACCTTGTGCCTGCGTAACGTGGTACCCGCGACATTCCTGGCCGAGCGTTATGCATTTGCTCACGTGACAGTGTTGTTCTCGGGCACGTTGGCGCCCTTCGGTTTTTATCAGGACACCTTGGGTCTGCCTGCGAGCACAACGTGGCTCGAAGTCGGCGCCCCATTTAATGCCGCCCAATTGACGGTACGCATCGTCGGCGGCGTCTCCACCCGGTTTCGTGACCGCGAGCGCTCTTTGCAACCCATCGCGGACCTGATCGCCACCCAATATGCAGCCAAGCCCGGCAACTATCTGGGGTTTTTCAGCAGCTTTGACTATCTGCAGCGCGTCGTCGCGATGATGCGGGAGCGCCACCCCTCGGTACCGATCTGGAGCCAGGTTCCCGGCATGACAGATCCGCAACGCCAGGATTTCCTGGCGCGTTTTACCCTGGAGAGCCAGGGGGTCGGTTTTGCGGTCCTCGGCGGCGCATTTTCGGAAGGGGTGGATCTGCCTGGCGCGCGGCTGATCGGCGCGTTTATTGCGACCCTGGGATTACCTCAGATCAACGAAGTCAACGAACAGATGCGCCTCGCCATGAATACCTGCTTTGGCGACGGCTATAAATATATGTACTTGTATCCGGGCTTGCGTAAGGTGGTACAGGCAGCCGGACGAGTGATCCGCTCCGAACACGACACCGGAACCCTGCACCTGATCGATGACCGCTACCGGCAGCGCGAGGTGCAACAACTCTTGCCGTCGTGGTGGCGGTTGACTGAGGATCAAGCCTAAGCCAGAGAAGGCTTTATGCAGACTGATGTTCCTTCAACCACTCGGCCAGGGCATCGTTCATTTTGGTCTGCCAGCCCTCACCCATGGCACGAAACGATGCAATTACCTGTGCGTCGTAGCGGATCGATACCAATTCTTTAGGGGAGTTCATGCGTGGTCGCCCACGCTGGCCTAACGGCTTCATTTTCTTGAAGTCCTCGGTCGGCACCTCATAGGTGTCCGGATCAGCGGCAATACCTTGCTGGATCGCCGCCTCTTCTTCCGGCGTATTCCTGATCAGCTTAGGTTTGACGTTCATAATCATCAATCTCCCGATCACTTGCTTTGCGTAGGCTGATAACCCTCATGGCTTCGCCCCGCTGGGTGAACACGACACAGTAAAGGCGACCGTTGATCGGATAAAAGCCGACCTCACGTACCTCTTTATAATCCTTCCTCGTATCGACGTAAGCCATCACCATCGACCAATCAATTTCCCGCGCCAGAGTCAACGACACACCATGCTTGGCGAAATTTGCACCATTTTTTTCCGGGTCGAACGTGATGTACATAAATTATTGTAGCTACAAATAATAAGAAAATCAAGGATTCCACGGCTCTATTTCTATACAAGAGGCGCAGCGTCATATGAGAACGCGCATAACTGAACACGCGCTTTACCCATTATGGGAATTGATCGCGATGGCGCTAAAAACATCATCCGAAATACGGCAAAGTTACTGGATGCGAAGAAATTTCTTGCGTTGCCAATTCGCATGGCATGCCGCACCTCGCGAGCACATGCATTCATGCCGGAGCGCCCACCCCGGATCCATTCCATTGACATCCGAGCCTAATCCGGTATCATCCAATTCATTCTCTTATTGAAATTTATAATACCTAGTAGGAGAATAAATGATCGATAAATTGCAGACGACACGACCCTTATACTGTCCAGTGCGGCAACCTCCCGCAACTCAGTTGGCCGTCTGCCGGGCAAGTCGCGGCGCAAGTTCGCTCACGGCGAAGCGGAATGCGCGCCTTTGCCGTGCCACGTTCTATTTTCAGGAGCGGCGTGATGCCGACACAGTTTGATATCTTGGCCTTGGGCGAGGCCATGGTTGAATTCAACCAACTACCGGAACAGCCCAATCATTATTTGCAAGGTTTTGGCGGCGATACCTCGAATGCGGTGATCGCGGCATCGCGCCAGGGGGTCCGTTGCGGCTACCTCAGTGCCGTGGGCGACGATCCCTTTGGCGCGAGCCTGCTCGACCTGTGGCAACGCGAAGGCGTGGCCTGCGACCAGGTGCCCGTCACGCCGCAAACGCCCACCGGCATCTACTTCGTCACACATGACAAAACCGGCCATCATTTTCACTATCGTCGCCGCGATTCGGCCGCGGCCAAAATGCAGGCCGGCCAACTGCCGCTGGAATTAATTGCCAACACGCGCTGGCTGCATGTTTCCGGCATCAGTCTGGCCATTTCCGCCACGGCCTGCGACACCGCCTTCGCCGCGATGCAAGCCGCCCGCGCGTCGGGCGTGCAGATCAGTTTCGACACCAATCTGCGCTTGGCGCTGTGGCCGCTCGCTCAGGCGCGGGAACGGATGATCCAGGCGCTGGCGCTGGCGGATCTGGCTTTGCCTAGTTTGGACGATGTCACACTATTGTTCGACGTCGCCGATCCCGAGCTGCTGGTCGAGCGGATTCTGGCGCTGGGTCCCAAACTGGTAGTGCTTAAACTGGGCGAGCGAGGATGTCTGGTCGCAAGCCCCACGGAGCGGCGCTATATCCCACCCTACCCGGTCAAGGCGATCGATGCATCGGGCGCGGGAGATTGTTTCGCCGGCGCCTTGCTCGCGCGTCTGGTGCGCGGCGACGATCCGTTTCAGGCGGCACGCTATGCGGGCGTGGCCGCGGCTTTGTCGACCACGGGCTTCGGCGCAATAGCACCGATCCCGTATGCGCCGGAGGTACATCGTGCGCTCGCAACAGCCGCGCCTGAAACTACCTTGCACATCACATCTGTTTGAACCCGCTGGAATAACCATGAGCTATGACCTGCTGATCCGCAATGCCCTCATCTTCGACGGCAGCGGCGCGACCGAATATGCGGGCGACGTTGCCGTGCGCGACGGGTGCATTGCGGCTATCGGAACCCATCTGGATGTCACGGCGCAGAGTGACATCGATGCCGCCGGTCTGGCTCTCGCCCCGGGCTTCATCGATGTGCACACCCACGACGACACCAATGTGATTCGCCAGCCCGAGATGCTGCCCAAAATCTCGCAAGGTGTCACCACCGTCATAGTCGGCAACTGCGGCATCAGTGCCAGCCCGGTCTCGCTCAGGGGTGAACCGCCCGACCCGTTGAACCTGCTGGGCCACGCCGGCGATTTCAGCTATCCGACGTTCGGCGCTTATCGGCGCGCGGTGGAGCATGCCATGCCCACGGTCAACGTGGCGGCATTGGTCGGGCACACGGCGTTGCGCAACAATCATATGGATCGCCTCGACCGCACCGCCGGCACTGAAGAAATCGACTCGATGCGCGCCCAACTGCGCGATGCGCTGGAACATGGCGCACTGGGTTTGAGTACGGGTCTCGCTTATGCTTCAGCGTTCTCTTCCAGCAGCGACGAGGTCAAGGCGCTGGCCGAAGTACTCGATGAGTACGGCGGCGTCTACACCACTCATTTGCGCACCGAATTCGACGGCATTCTAGAGGCGCTGGACGAAGCGCTGGCGATAGGCCGCCACGCCCGCGCGCCGGTCATCGTGTCGCACTTGAAATGCGCCGGCGCCGGCAACTGGGGGCGCAGCGCGGAGGTGCTGGAACATCTCGAACGCGCCGCCATGTCGCACCCCACCGGCTGCGATTGTTATCCTTATTCCGCCAGCTCTTCGACCCTGGATTTAAAACAGGTGACAAGCGATTTCGACATCCTGATTACGTGGAGCGAACCTTATCCGGAACTCGGCGGCCGGAAGCTGGCCGAGATCGCCGCCTCATGGCAAGTCTCGCTGCTGGAAGCTGCCGGACGCCTGCAGCCCGCGGGCGCCGTTTACTACGGGATGGATGAAGCGGACGTACGCCGCATTCTGGCCAATAAGTTGACCATGATAGGCTCCGACGGTTTGCCCAACGACCCTTTGCCCCACCCGCGCCTATGGGGCGCATTCCCGCGCGTGCTGGGCCATTACAGTCGCGATGTGGGCTTGTTTCCGCTGGCGGAAGCGGTACGCAAGATGAGCGGCTTGTCCGCCGCGCGCTTTGGTTTGACCCGGCGAGGCGCGATCAAAGTGGGCCACTGGGCCGACCTGGTGCTGTTCAATCCGGCAACCATCCGCGACACCGCCAGTTTCAGCGATCCGATCCAACTGGCCCACGGCATTGAGTCAGTCTGGGTCAATGGCGTCTTGTCTTACCGGCATAAGCGCTTGACCGGTCAGCGCGCGGGCCGGTTCCTCGCCCGCTCGGGCGACCTGCGGGTCGATTTTCGTTAGCGGCCGGGACCGGGGCCGCCCCGGTCACGGCTCAATCCCGGATGGCGACGATCGCCTCGATTTCCACGGTAATGTTATTCGGCAGCGAGCCGACCCCGACCGCCGAACGGGAATGACACCCGGCCTCACCCAGCACATACACCAGCAGGTCGGAGCAACCGTTGATCACTTGCGGATGCTCGGTGAAATCGGGCGTCGCATTGACCATGCCGAGCAGCTTCACCACCCGCGTCACCCGGGCCAAGTCACCGAGCGTTTCATGCAGCACGGCCAATAGGTTCAGACCGACCAGCACCGCATGTTCGTAGGCTTCTCCAGTGGTAACGCCGGCACCGACCTTGCCCGTCATCAAGATGCCGGCGGACGTTACCGGCCCTTGCCCCGACAAAAATAACAAATTGCCTTCACGGGTAGCGTGATTGAAATTGCCAATGGGTGCGGGCACGGCAGGCAGCGACAAACCGCGCAGGCGGAGTCGGTCGTAACAGGTGGTTTCGGGTGAGCTGTGCATGAAGGATGACGATAACAAGGAAGGTTTCGCCGGCTGCTCAAGCAGCATTGGCGGCGAGATTGGCTTGGCTGCGCCAGCCCAGGCGCTGTTCGATGCGCGCCGCGGCATCCCGGGCGGCCTGGCTGTAGCGCTCGGTGTGCTGTACCGCCTTGGCTTCGGGCAGGACCACGGAAATGGTAAACCTGCAGACGCCGGCTGGGTCGACCACTGGCGCGGCGAGGCAGGCGACCGAGGCATCGGACTCGCCGATCTGCACCGAGAGCCGCTCGTCGAAGGCGGCCCGCGCATTGTGGGCAAGCACCTCCGGACGGATTTCGGCGCGTCCGGTCGGCGACGGTTTGGCATAACGCGCAAAGAATGCGGTGCGCTCGTCATCGGACAAATGCGCTACCAGCAAACGCCCGGACGCGGTCCAGTTGAGCGGCACCCGTGAACCGACGCGCGAGGTGACGCGGAAGTGCCCGCTGCCCTCGCACATCAGCAGCACCACCATCATGCCTTCGTCGCGCCCGCACACTTGTACCGTCTCGCCCACCTCGGCCGCCAAGCGATTCATTTCTTCGTTGGCCACTGTCAGGTAATCCAGCGAACTGGCATAAGACAGGCCGTAGCCGTATAAACGCGGACCCAACCAGACACTGCCGTCCAAAGTACGGGACAACAGGTGCTTGTCGACCATGTCGTTGATGATGGTGTAGACGGTGGATAACGGCGCGCCGACCGCCCGCGCCACTTCATAGGCAGTCATCGGCCGAGCTGCCTCTTGCAGGCCGTCCAGAATTTGCAGGATGCGATCTAGGGCACCGGTGCGGGCCATGGTGTATTTCTCCGAAGCTTAATTTGTCCAATTGACATTCATCTAGTATATGCTAGATTAATACATAACTGCAACATCTATTCCATAATTAAGAAATAAACTTACCTAGGAGGCTCCGTGAATATTCGCTCCCGCTTCAGCCTGCGCCCTATCGTTAATGCCTCGGGGACCATGACAGGTCTAGGCGCATCGATTGCCAGACCGGAAGTTATCGAAGCCATCGCCGCAATTTTGCCGCAATTTGTCGAGATCGACGATTTACAGCGTTGCGCCTGCGCCGCGATCGCCGCGGCGTGCGGCAGCGAGGCCGGCTACATCACCGCCTCGGCATCCGCCGGCATTACCCTGAGCATCGCCGCCACCATGACCGGCGACGACCTCGGCCTGATAGAACAGCTGCCCGATAGCGCCAGCCTGAAACATGAAGTGGTGGTGCAAACCGGCCATCTGGTTAACTACGGTGCCCCGCTGGACCAGGCGATCCGCTTGTGCGGCGCGCGGGCAATCGCGGTGGGCGCCGCCACCGAAGCCCATGGCTACCAGCTGGCCGGCGCGATCAACTCACGCACCACGGCCGCGCTATTCGTGGTCTCGCATCATACCCAGCAATACGGCATGATCCCACTCGAAGAATTTATCGCGATCGCCCACGCCAAAGGCGTGCCCGTCATCGTCGACGCCGCCTCCGAATACGATTTGAAAGGATTTATCGCGGCCGGCGCCGATATCGCACTCTACTCGGCGCACAAATTTCTCGGCGGCCCCACGGCCGGTATTGTGGCGGGCAGCAAGGCTCTGGTGCGGGCGGCCTATTTCCAGAACGGCGGCATTGGGCGCGGCATGAAAGTCGGCAAAGAAGGAATTGCCGGTGCGATTGTCGCGCTGCAAACCTGGGCTGCTCGCGATCATCAGGCCGTGCGCCGGCTCGAACGCGGCTACCTGACACTCTGGCAAGAGCGCTTGAACCTGTTCCCGGGCATTCGCGCCCAGATCGATGCGGACCCCACAGGCAACCCGCTCGAACGCCTGAAAATAACCGTCGACCGCATCGCGGCAAGAATCACCGCATGGGACCTGGTGGATGCCCTCGCACGCAGCAAGCCCGGTTATGCAGCGGTTATCGCCCGCGATCACGAGGCCGAACAACATTTCTTTTTCCTCGACCCGTGCAATCTCCATCCCGGTGAAGAGCAATTGGTTCTTGAGCGCGTTGTCGCTGAGCTTGAACATGCGCGCACCGCGCCCCAGCCGATGGCGACACCGTTTTCCGGCCGCGATGCAGGCCGCACCGCCGCACGTCGCCGGTGGCCTGATTGAAAACCTCGTTTGACGGCCCGCACCGCGGACAAGACGCAGAGCTGGCCGAGGTAGTTCAGCTGCAGCAACAACCACCCGGATAGATTGAGGCAGGGCCGGGGGAGCATTCCTGTTTAAAGTAATAAGTACTACTACCTATATTTAATTAAAAACGACATCCTTTTATTGCTTAATCATTCGGGGAATTTCGATCATGCGTACAACTTTACTTTCTGCTGCCGCAACCGCCACGCTGTTCGGCGCCACCCTATCCACGGCACAAGCCCAAAGCAGCGTTACGCTTTACGGCATCATCGATGCCGGCTTCACGTATAGCAACAATCAAAAAGGCGAAGCGGCCTATCAGGCAACCCAGGGTAATGTGCAAGGTTCGCGCTGGGGTTTTACCGGTCTCGAAGATCTCGGCGGCGGCAACTCTGTCAGCTTCAAGCTGGAAGACGGATTCAGCGCGGAGACCGGCGGTTTCGGTCAAGGCGGCCGCGAATTCGGCCGTAGCGCCTGGGTGGCATTGAACAACCAGGGTGCCGGTTCAGTGACGCTGGGGCGCCAATACAATAGCGCACAAGACTATCTGTCGAATTTGCAAATCAACGGAGTCGGCGCGTTGAGCCAATATGCCAACGCGATCTACGACAATGACGACCTGAATAATACTTACCGCACCCAAAATGCAGTCAAATACACCACCCCGACCTTTTCGGGCCTGACCGCGAATGCCATGTATGCCTTCTCGAATACGGCCGGCGAATTTGCCAACAACCGCGCCTGGAGCGCCGGTGCCGATTATGCGAATGGCCCACTGCGGCTGGATGCGGCATATTCCCTGGTCGACCAGCCGGCCAGCGGCACCGCCGGCGCGGCACCTTCGGACAACTATTACAGCTTGTCCTCTTCGATTATCAGCGGCGTTGCGCGCAATCAGGTGTTTGGTGCCGGCGGTGCCTACACCGTGGGCTTGGCGACCATTGCATTGCTTTATACCAATTCGACGTTCGACATCATTTCCGGCGGCGCACTCAAGTTCGCCAACTATGAAGCTAGTGCGCGTTACCAACTTACGCCGGCAACGCTGCTTACCCTGGGCTACATCTATACTAGCCAGCATGCCAATACCGCCACGGCCGGCAATGCGAATTACAATCAGTTGAGCATCGGCGGCGAATATGCCCTGTCCAAAAGGACCGATCTCTATCTGAACGGCATCTACCAACATGCTTCAGGCGCCCATGCATGGATTGAAGGAATCGGTAGCGCGTCGAGCGAAGACGGTCAATTCGTTACAGTCGCCGGCATCCGCCACCACTTCTAATATCGTCGTTGCGCACACTCCAGGGAGGTAAACATGGGATCCGTTCACGGAAGCCTGTTGTTGGTCTATGCCGCGCTCGCAGTGCTGGCACTCATCGTCTTGATCGCCCGCTTCAAAATGAACCCGTTCATCACCTTGATGATCGTTTCAATCGTCCTGGCGCTGGCCGCCGGCATGCCTACCGCCTCGATTTTGAAATCGTTCGAAACCGGCGTCGGGGGCACACTGGGTCATATCGCCATCGTTATCGGTCTCGGTACCATGTTGGGCAAGATGATGGCTGAATCGGGCGGCGCCGAACGGATCGCCGGCACCCTGATCGGCCTTTTCGGGCCGAAGAATGTGCATTGGGCCATGATGTGTATTGCCTTCGTGGTGGGCCTGCCGGTGTTTTTCGAGGTCGGCTTCGTGCTGCTGATCCCGATCGCGTTCAATGTGGCGAAACGTACCAATACCTCCATGATCAAGGTCGGTATTCCCATGGTTGCCGGCCTGTCGGTGGTGCATGGTTTGGTGCCGCCGCACCCGGCGGCCTTGCTTGCGGTGACGGCATACAACGCCGACCTCGGCCACACCTTGTTTTATGCGCTGCTGGTGGGCATTCCGACCGCGGCGCTGGCCGGGCCGCTGTTCTCCAAGTTGATCGCGAAGTATGTGGTGCTGGAAGGTGAAAACCCCATGGCCAGCCAGTTCGTCGAACAGGATGCACAGGCACGCGGACGCTCTCTGCCGGGTTTCGGCATTACGCTGCTCACGGTATTGCTGCCGGTCTTGCTGATGCTGATCGGCGGCTGGGCCGACCTGATCGCCGCCCCCAACAGCACCGCGAACAATGTTCTGCGGATGATCGGGCACCCGGACATGGCTCTGCTGCTGGCGGTGCTGCTGAGCTTCTACACCTTCGGCAAGACGCGTGGCTTCGCCCGCGAGACGATCCTGAAGTTTACCAACGAGTGTCTGGCGCCGACCGCCAACATCACCTTGGTGGTGGGTGCCGGGGCGGGTTTCGGACGCGTTCTGATCGATAGCGGCGTGTCCAAGGCGATCATCGAAGTCGCCACCGGCGCGCATGTGCCGCTGCTGCTTCTGGCATGGCTGGTGGCGGCCCTGATCCGCGTGGCGACCGGCTCGGCAACCGTGGCCATGGCAACCGCGGCCGGCATCATCGCACCGATCGCATTGGCTGCGGCGGGTAGCGCCGGCGGAGTGCGTCCGGAGTTGCTGGTGCTCGCTACCGGAGCAGGCTCGCTCATCTTGTCGCATGTGAATGACGGCGGTTTCTGGCTGGTCAAGGAATACTTCAACATGACGGTACCGCAGACCTTCAAGACCTGGACCGTGTGTGAGACGCTCATTTCAATCGTCGCCTTGATCCTGACCCTGGGTCTGTCGACGGTGGTGTAAAAGCCCCTCGACGATTCGCCCGGCAACGGCCGATTGAAGCCCGGCGAAGACCTGAACGATCTTCGGGCACCGGGCAACCATTGAAGGAAGCGCCTTGATCGCCGGGAATCTGTCGCGTACCGCGGGCGCCATTCCTTGTCAATTGGACACATTCGACGGCGTGGTGTCTCGCGCCGCGCGTTTGTGCGATGATTAACCGCGAAAAGTCGAAACACCCTGGGTCGAAACACCCTGGCCTTTGAAAGCTTGCCGCCACTGGGTAAAATCGACTAAAAACCGTCTGAGCGGATCAAGCCGCCGGCGCTGCCCGTTAATCGATATTGGGGAAAACACCATGGATATGCCCGCGCACCAACTCAACATGACCGTGTTGATGACACCTGACATGGCCAATTTTGCCGGCAACGTCCATGGCGGCACCATCCTCAAACTGCTGGACCAAGCCGCCTACGCTTGCGCCAGCCGCTACGCCGCCAGCTACGTGGTGACGCTCAGCGTCGATCAGGTGATGTTCCTGCAACCCATCCATGTGGGCGAGCTGGTCAGTTTTCTGGCCAGCATCAACTTTACCGGGACCTCGTCGATGGAGGTCGGCATCAAGGTGATTGCGGAAAACATCCGCACCCAGGTGGTGCGCCACGTCAATAGCTGTTTTTTCACCATGGTCGCGGTCGACGACGAGCGCCGTTCGCTGGCGGTCCCGCCATTGCGCCCCTCCACCCCGGAAGAACAGCGCCGCTTTGAAGCCGCGGGCCTGCGCAAAAAACTACGGCATGAGCTGGCATCGCGTTTTGAAGCGGCACGGCGGCCGAACGAGTAGGGAGTAGGCGATATATGGGGGCCGAAGCGCTTCGCGCCGCAGTGCATATTTTCGCGGATCGCATGGCCGGCTGGGATCGCGCAGCCGATACTCGGTTCCTATATCAACTCATCGCCGGTGCGGTCGAGCACCGGGACCACTATGCAGCCACTAGACCGCTCAGGGCCACACGCCGACTTCCAGGATATCCGCGACAGCACAGCCGATGATTGGCGCATCATCGTGCGGGAATTCATTCCTTTTGCCGCAGGACTGGCTGGACGTGTTTTATCCCATCTCAAACTCCTGGAGGGGGATTATGGCGGCTACCCGGTCGACCGCCTGACGCATTGCCGCCAAACCGCGACACGCGCATTGCGCGACGGCCGCGACGACGAGTATGTCGTGTGTGCCTTATTGCACGATATCGGCGACACGCTCGGCACCTTCAATCATCCGGATATCGCAGCGTCTATCCTGAAGCCTTTCGTGTCCGACGAAAACCATGCCATCGTGCTGCATCACGGAGCATTCCAGGGCTATTATTATTATCATCACATCGGCCGCGACAAGCATGTTCGCGAGGATTTCATCGGGCAACCCTTCTTCGATGCAACCCGTGATTTCTGCGAATATTACGATGCGCCGTCTTTCGATGCGTCCTACGATGCCTTGCCGCTGGAGGCATTTGAAGCGATGGTCAAGCGTGTTTTATATTGCCCGCGCTCGATGCGGCCGGTGCCCAAACCCACCGCGCAGGCCACTCATGAAGAGCACTGACCTGTCACCCGTCGACACCCCGGACGCGCAACTGATTCGGCGTTTTCTGGGCCTGATCGCGGAAGGTTTTGAAAATCCGGAAGGCATCGAAGCGGTGTGCCAATTAATAATCGTCAACGGCACGCGCCAGTATCCCATCGTGTTGCGGATCAGCCGTGATGGTGTGCATGTGAGCGAGGGCCTGCACCCGCAACCACAGACCCGGGTCGTCACCGAGCTGAAAACCATTGCCTGGCTGGTGCAGGAAAATCACCGCCTGGACTATCGTGCTCCCGAGTTGACCCGGCAGTTTCGCGTGGAAGGCAGCGCCGAACTCTTGTTCATGCTGGTGGTCGCCCTCTTGCGGCCCATCCCCGAACTGGCGCAACAGTATCAGGCAGTCACCGAACAGGTGCGCCCCGCTTATCGGGCCACTGCCGTCGAGCGTATCGCGCAGCCCACCGCGGAGTGCATTGAAGCTGCATTGTCGCTGAGCCAACCGCTGATCGCAACCGGCCTGGATCTGCCCACGCCATATCAGCATTGGGGCCTGGATCGACTGGCGCAGCGCTATGGCGAGTTGCCGTTGATCGAACGCGGCGCGCAGTTTCGCGAAACCCTGGGGCAATTTGTCGAACGGGTAAAACAACACGACACCGCAACCGACCGCATGCTGCGCGGCCATCATCCGGCCTATACCATGGGCTGCGTACTGCCGGAAGCGATGCGCGCCGATTTCATTCCGCATTTTTTCGGCCCGGAAGCCTACCGTCAACCTCAGCTATGGCTCGGTGCCGTAGCGCCGCACGTGGCAGCGACGAAGTTGCATCGCGATCCGCGCCCAGCCCTGCTTTACCAGGTCATCGGTCGCAAGAAATTTACCTTGTATTCGCCCGACCAGGCGGCGGCGCTTTACGTGATGCGCGCTTATAACAATCATCAGCGCTGCTGGGTCCGTCCCGAGGCGCCCGACTATCAACGCTACCCGGCGTTCGCCCAGGCCCGGCCCATCGAAGTCTGCGTCCACCCCGGAGAATTGCTGGTGTTGCCGGTCGGCTGGTTCCACGCAGTTTATTGCCTCGATTCGCCGACCATGTCGGTTACCTATTTCCTGAAAAATTCACATTTACCGAGTGACCAGATGATGCGGGCGGCAGCTTAGCTTGAGCAACTGGCCCAGGTATCCCGACACCACGTCGGTATACCTGGGGACATTGGCGTGGGAAGTTAATTCCACGCCATGCTACACGTTGCGGTTTTAAGCCCTTACAGTTTCAAGTGCCTTCATATCCTAAATCCTTGAAAGCGGCTTCTTTGGCTGCGCCCAGCTTCTGGAATTTATCCGTTCTTTCGTCTATTTCCTCCTTAGTTGCCGACGCAGGTGCCCTGTCGGGATGACATTTGAGCGCCGCGGCCTTGTATGCCTTTTTAACGTCCGCCACGTTTGCATCCGGCCCCAGCCCCAAGATGCCGCGCCAGTCAGGTTTTTCGGGTGGAGGAGGTCCTTCGGCGCCGTGCGTTCCGGACGTATGCGCATGTTCACCGCCCATGCCGCCGGGGGGATAAGGTTGGCGCCACGCCCCCTCGTAGGATTGCTGATGCCAAGTGCCGGGGTTCGGCATAAAGTAGGGGCGTTCCTGCGGAAAATATCCGCCGTAGCCCCAATGCTGGGGATAGTGCCCCGGGATCCCCATCGGCGAGCCGTAAGAGGAGCCGAAGCGGAACGGGGACGGACCGTAAGGTCGTTCGTAACCACCGCCGTAAGGCATACCCCCTCCCATCGAATAGGAAGAACCAAAGCGGTTCGATCTGCGGTAGCTCAGGGCCGCCCCCGCCGCGAATCCCGCCATGCCGAGTAACTGGCCGCCGAAGCCGAAACTGCCGGGCATCAACAGGTTACCCGCCATCATCCCAAGGCCCATGCCCATTCCAGGCAACATCATGCGCCCCATCATGCCGCCGCCGAAACCACCGCCAAAGCGGCCGCCGAAGCCACCGAAACCACCGCCATAGGACCCGCTGCCAAACCCGCCGCCGTAGCGCATCCTGAGCGGACGGGGAAAACCGAAATAATGCGGTTGCGGCATGTCGGGGCGGCCGTAGTCGAAACCGTCCCGCGGCCTGTCGGAGGCGCCCCGGGCTTTATCCGGGGGCGCATTATTGCGCGTGCTCCCTGTCGGTCTGGCGCTGCCTGTCGGTCTGGCGCCTTCGGTTGGATTACTGCGACTGGTGCGCGGTGCGCTTCCAAACGAATCGAAAAACGAAGAGAACCTGCTGCGCGCGCTTGAGCGCGGACCGCCACCACCACCGACGCCTTCGTTGGCGGCGGACGGCTCCGGCGTTGTGTCCGCCGCGCCGCTTCGATTGACCGGATCTACCATGCACAACTCCCGAACGTGCCTGCGGAAATAATGCCTTGAGTGTGCCCGTGCCGACGCGGTTGTGTGCCGCCGGAAGCGAAGAGCTCAAGCGCCCGCCGAAGCGACGCGTGTACAGCCATGTCGGTACGGCATCCTGAAGTCCGCGCCGCACGGTCGGTACTGTGCGTTGATGTTTCGTTTGGCGCGACGCCAATTCGCCCCGGCTCGCGACTACCTGCGCGCGGCCAACTAAGCTGACACTACCTACCCTGCCGCGTTGCCGTCCGGCCAAGGCTCAGGCGGCAAACCCGCTTGAAACATGTCGGATTGGCCGGCATGCCAAGGTAAACATTCCTATCGATATTCCGCACTTCCAGCGAGGCGCATTGTGACCCAATTGCTGATCAGCTTCTGTTTTACCAGCCCACCCGGCTATGCCTTGGCCAAATTCGACACCGACAGCGAAGCCCTGGAATGGGTCAAGCTGGATCAACCGGGGCTGCCGGTCTATGGCGGCATGGGCATCTGCCCACGTGGCGACGGGTATATCGTGATCTTTCATGCGGTGCGCGAGATGCACAGCATCAGTTGCATCGGCGAACTCGATCACGATTTGCGTTTGTGCCGGATGGCGGAATTAAAGCTGGTCAGCGACGGTCACTCGGTGATCGAACATGACGGCGCTCTGCTGGTTGTCAGCAGCGGCACCAACCAGGTGATTCGCGTCGATTGGCCGGCCGGCGGCGAACCCGAAGAGCGTGTCTATTTCGAACTCGAACCGGGTTTCGATACATTGCACATGAATTCGCTGCGCCAACACCAAGGCAAGCTTTATCTGTCGATGTTCGGACCACGCACCAACGGGTCCTGGCGCAACGCAACCCAGGGCCAGGTAATCTGCCTGGACGACCGGGCCGCCTCCGCTCAAGGAATCCATCATCCACACGGCTTGTTTGCTATCGGCGACGAATTGCTCTGCGTCGGCTCGATGTCGGGTTCGGTCAGACATGTCGCCGGCCCCGCGCGCGCCGCCTTCCCCAAGCTCGACGGTTACCTGCGCGGTGTCGCCTGCGACGCCCATAACATGTATGTCGGCACCAGCCGCATTCGCGACCGCAGCAAGAGTAGCGGCGACAAGGTAAGCCCGTCGTCGGCAATGCCGCGCGGCATCGGCTGCGGTTTGCACATTCTTGAACGCGAGACGCTGCAACCGCGCTGGCTGGATCTCAGCCCATTCGCCGCCGAAATTTACGACATACACGTATTGCCCCCGGGGACCCAGGTGAAGGGTACCCGGCGCGACGCCATGGCGAGCCGGCTGCATGCCTTGAACGGATTCACCCCGCGTTTGCTGGAATTGGCGCAACAAGGCGGGCGGCATGCGAAGGAATTGCAGGATGTGGTGCGTAGCCTGATCGATGAAGATCGAGACTATCAGAACGCCGCCCAATTATTGCAGCGTCTCATGACCGGCCCGGTCAAAGTGGAAGCGGATTGGTATCTGGACCTGGCGTTCTGCAAATTCCAGCAAAACGACGTGCATGCAGCGCTTTATCAGCTTGAGTTGGCGCTCTCGGAAACTCATCCGGAACTGGTCCAGTTGCAAAAAAACGCCCGCGCCAGTCTTGAGTTACGCGATTTCGAGAGCGCGACCGGCTACCTCAAGCAGGTCACACAAATGCTGCGCCGCAAGCTTGCCACACCTGCAGCAACAAGCGCGGAAGACCCGCAGACGAGCGGCATCGCTGCATAAGGCGTAATGACCACAGCACTTTCCCGGAGATAATATCAATGTCGACATTACTGATCGGTTTTCAGGATTCGATTGCACCGCACCATGTACTGGCAAAACTCGATAGCGCGTCCGAACGGCTCGAATGGGTCGAACTCGACGCCATCGACTCGCAAGTTCATAGCGTAAGCGGCCTATGTCCATTGCCCAACGGCTATGCCGTGTTATTGCAAGCGATTCGCGGCAGCGGCACGATGTGTTATCTCGCTGAACTGGATAGCACTTTGCGCCTGCGCCGCAGCACCGAGCTGGTCAAAGTGCGCGAGGGATCGGGTCCAGTACTGCATGATGGGGCATTGCTGCTGATCGACCGCCTCACCGACCAGGTGATTCGTATTACTTGGCCCGAACACGCGGCAACGCCGACCGAAGAGCCGATATTTTCAGCTCGGGCCGGCGGCCACGGGCGTACCTTGAGCGCTATCGCATCGTTTCAGGAACGCCTTTATCTGTCGTTATCGCAGTCAGGCACCGGGGTCTCGAATTCCGATCCATTGGATGTCATCCACGAGACGGACGCCAACGGCACGATACTTGAATTCGAGTCCGGCGCCGTGGTGGCGCAGCTCGCTCAAGCCGGCGAATTTGTCATCGTCGCAGATACCTTGTATTGTCTGGACGCCGCGGCTCACGCCTTGGTCCCGGTAGCGGGTGTTACGCAAGCCGCGGCCATCATCGACACCGATGATCGGCTGCATGGCTTCGCTCATCATGGTGGTTATATCTACATCGGCGCCAAAAGCAATGTGCTGCCCGGCAACGATGCCGCTTCGGTACCGTACGATGCCGGCTGCGGCCTCTACCTCCATAGTTGCGAGCAGCATCCGACGCGGCGCATCGATATGAGCGGGTTCGCCACCGCGATCGGCGCGCTGCTGGTCCTGCCGCAGGCGCTGGCTCCGGCGGCCGACGCCGATGATCCGCTGCTGCAACGCCTGCGTGTGCTCAATGCCCATACCGCCGAACTGCTGCGGCGTTATACCCACGCGGACCACTATCACAGCGAATGCGAAACCCTGGTGCGCCAGTTGATCGACGAATATGGCGCATACGTCACCGCGGCCCGATTGTTGCGGCGCTTGCTGCAACATGCGGTCAAACCGAGAGCCGGCTGGCATTTCGACTATGCCACATGCCTGATGCATGTCGGCTCGGCGCAAGAAGCCGTGCGCCAGTTCCAGCTAGCGTTGGCCCACGGTCATCCCGCGGCTCCGGTCATGCGGCCGCTGGCCCGTGCACGCGCGGCGGCCGAAGGTCGTACCGGACTGCCGTTGGAAGCTGCCGACGAGATCGCCCCAGCCGCCACACGCGGGAAAACCGATCGCACAATAGCGATCGAAGCCGATACGCCCAGCTTCAGCACACAATGGTTGCAAGCGGAACGGACTGTTGAATTCGATATGGCCGTGCTGGAATTGATGGCCCTGCTGCACTCGCCCGACGCCGCATAGAAATATCGAGGACAAAATCCCCGGCGCCATTTTGGGCCGGGGATTTTTCGCATTAAGGTTTAGCCACCAGCCAGCTCTGCAACTCGCTCTTGATCCCGGTCAAAGCAATCTGGCTATGCACCTGGTCGATCACGACGCCTATCAGGAAAGCCAGCATCATCACTGTCAGCGCGCCTTTTACCGGGTGTGCGAGCGAATCGATGTCAAGCTTCTGCGCAGCCTTGCCCACCACCGCAAAACCGATATCCACCAGCAGCAGAATCATCATCACCGGCGCGGCCAGTTTGCCGACCATCTGCATCATCGTATCGGTTTCGCGCAAGACGAAGTCTTCCAGCATCTGAGCCGGCATCGGTGCCGTACTGGCCAAGGGCCACCAATGATACGACTCGTACACCGCCCCGAGCAAAGAGGTCATGCCGCCCAATAACCAAAACGCGGCGGTAACACATTGCAAGAGCAAGGTCGAAGTCATCGAAGTCTGCTGACCATTGGTCGGATTAGTCAATTGCACATGGTTGTAGCCGGTCAGGTCATCGATATAAGTGCCGACACTCTCGATCGACCAGAACAAGGTTGCCGCCGCATAACCGATCATCAAGCCGATCACGGCTTCCTTGACCAAGGTTCCGATCAGAAAGACGCCATGCAGTTCGGGCATCAAAGCTTGCTGGCCGTAGGCGATAAAACTGCTCCACAGCAGCGCCACGCCATTGCGTACTACGCCTTGCATCACTGAGTCGCCGGTGGGCGGGAACACGATCATGACCACCAGCAGGCGGGTACTGCACACCGTCAGCAAAATGATGTATTGCATCACCACATCGCCAAGATGGGCGAGTGCGAAATAGTCCGGGTTAGGCATCATTTGGCTTGTCCTGCTTCGATTTCACGACGTTTTCGCACACAGCGCGCGGCAAAACTCTCTTCGATTTCCTCTTCCTGCGACAGCTCGCTAGCCTGTTCAATCGATGCATTTATTTTTTGTATCTCGCCGCGGTATAACTCGATTTGCCGTTCGTTTTTGATGATCTCGCCACGGGTGAGGCCCACTTCACCTTCGTGACGCTGCACCACAACTTGCAGGCGCTTCAAGTCGACTTCCGTTTGCTTGGCTCGCTCGACCACCACGCCCAGATAATCGCGGTACTGATTAAACTGACCGATATCCAATACCGAGCCTTCGCTTTGCATTTGGCGGATGCGGCCGTCGTAGTTTTCGCGCTCTGTGGTGTGCTCGTCCAGTACCGATTTTTTTTCCTCGGTCTGGCGCACAAATTCCTGCAGCACCTTCTGCTGTTGCGCCAACGTATCGCGCAATGTGCCGTCGATACGCTCACGGCGCTGCAAGATCACTTTGAATGCCTGAATGCGGGGATTTTTCATGGTGCCTCCGTGGTCGCCCTTAAAACCGCCCTTGAAACGTTAAACTTATCGACCGGTCATGCGGCCAAGCGACTAGGCGCACAACCTGCCGAGCAGCTTGAAGGTAAGGTCGAGGTCGCAACAATCTTCGGTGCTTTGATTTAGAAAAGACAAAATAGCGTCGCGCTTTTGCAGGGCTTCATCCGCCAGCGGATCGCTGCCTGGCTTATATTCGCCGACTTGCACCAAGGGCTCGATTTCCCGATGTTTGGCCAACAGCCGGCGCAGGTGGCTGGCCTGTTGTACATGCTCGGGGGTCGTCACCTGCGGCATCACGCGCGACAAACTGGCGAGCACGTCAATCGCCGGATATTGATTACGTGCCGCAATCTCGCGCGACAAAATCATGTGACCGTCAAGAATCCCTCGCACTTCCTCGCTGATCGGATCGCCCCCCGAGTCGTCCTCCGCCAGCACCGTATAGAGCGCGGTGATTGAGCCATTTTCGGATAAACCGGTGCGCTCCAGAAGACGGGGCAGCTCGGCAAAAATCGAAGGAGGAAAGCCGCGCCGCGTCGGCGGTTCGCCGGCAGCCAGACCGATTTCGCGCTGAGCGCGGGCGAAACGGGTCAACGAATCCATCATCAGCAGCACACTCTTGCCGCAATCGCGAAAATACTCGGCTACCGTGGTCGCTACATAAGCAGCTTTGGCGCGCTCGATCGAAGACCGATCCGAAGTCGCGCAGATCACGACCGAGCGGGCCATGCCCTCCTCGCCGAGAATTTGCTCGACAAACTCGCGTACTTCCCGGCCGCGCTCGCCGATCAATGCGATGACATTGATGTCGCAACTCGCGCCACGGGCGAACATGCCCATCAAGGTACTTTTGCCGACCCCGGCCGGAGCAAAAATCCCCATCCGTTGACCTTCACCTAGCATCATCAGGCCATCGACCGCCCGCACCCCGGTTGCCAGCTTCTTGCCGAGCAAAGGCCGGCTCATGGGGTTCGGCGGGTCGGCGAAAATCGGCCGGGTGGCATCGCATTGCAATGGGCCGAGACCGTCCATCGGTTCACCCAGGGCGTCGATCACGCGTCCCAGCAAGCCGTCGCCGACCGGCACCGACAAAGGCCGTCCCAGGCCCCAAACCTGGGTTTCGCGAGAAATATCGCCGAGCCGGCCAAACGGCGAAAGAATCGAAACATTGCGGGAAAATCCCACCACCTCCGCATGCTGTAGCAAAACTCCCGCGGACGAGCGCAATTCGCATAATTCGCCTAAACGCACGCTCATGCCGGTCACGCGAATCAGGGTTCCGATCACCTCAAGAACTTTGCCGCGCGTAGCCACTCCGCGCTCGGTCAGTAGTTCAAGTTCGATGGCGCGAGTCAGGCCATGCAGTTCTTCGTAGGTCGATGTGGTGGAGGCGGTGGGATAGTCGGACAACTCGCTCATTACATCACCTCGGCTTCAAATTCTTCACTCGGTGTATAAGCGGCGCCATCGGCATCCGCCAAGTCCGGCATATCATCGGCGCTCGGCGCGCCCGAGGGAGCGCCGGCGAAAGCATCGCTATCGTCGAGCAGGCTGCCGCTATCGACGCGTAGAGCCCTCGATACCGCGCTGCGCATTGCCGAAAGTTGGATGCTCAAGCTGGCGTCGACAATACCGAGATCCGATTCGCAGATGCAGTCGCCAGGCGTCATCTTGCGGTCGGCCATCACCGTCAGCGGGATGGCGCGCCCACGCTCGCTCCATTCCAGAGCAAAACGGTCGAATTCGCGTGTTGCGGCGGCATAATCGTCGGGATGTACCCGCACCGACAAATAGGCGCAACCATCGGCGATACGATCGATCTCTGACGCCGAACGCGCAAATAAGGTGCTGGAATCTTCGCTGCGCACGATTTGTTCGACCGCCACCACCACCAATTCGGCGAGACGGTCGCGTAGCATGGTTTGAATCGCGCGCCGATCCTTGCTCGCCTCGGCCGAACGCCGATACCAGTCGGCCAGCGCTTCTTCACGGCCTGCCTGGTAGCCTTCCGCGTGCGCCGTTTCGAATGCCTGACGCGCCGCTTCACGCAACTCGGCCGCATCGGCTTCGGCTTGGGCGGCAATTGCGGCCGCCTGTTCACGCGCCGTCGCCAACATCACGTCGCGCTGACGATTGGTCTGGACATAGGCCTGGTCCAACTCGACCACAGTGGTAAAATGTTCGGCGCGTAAAATATCGCTGTCGATACCGACGCCATATAAAGTGTTGCCGGCCTTGCCGGCCCATTCCTCGTGCGCTTGCCTTAACCAGATCATGATGCGACCTCCGGAAATAACATGGGCAGCAGGTCCAAGGTTTGGCTGCTGCCGTTTGCGTCAATGCCGCGCTCACAGCGCGTCAGCCAATGGGGCTGATCGAGCTGACGAGGCAAGGCGAATCTAAGCAACGCGGCCGGCCCTTCCTGATGCAATAGGCCGTCGCGGACAAACAAACAAAATCCTTCCCAGCTCAGTGCCGTATGCGACAGGCTATCGAGCGGCGGAATGCCGCAGGTGCGCGCCAAACGGTCAATATCGGGGGCACCCGGCGTAGCGGCAGCCCACGGCAATACGGTCGAAGCCAGGTCGCCGATAAAATCCGCGATCCGCGCCCGATGTGCGCGCCCCACCATGCGGCGCAATTCCTCGCGGCGAAAGAACAGTGCCCGGATGCGCAAGATGGATATGCCGCGCGGGACGGAAACATTGGCCAGTTGATGGCCGGCACGCGAATCGGGCGCGCACAACACGCTGAATGACGGTGCCGGCATAGCCAGAAAATTGCATAAGGCGCAGGCAGAACCGGGCGAAATCGAATCCGGTCTTTGCGCAAAAAATTCGGCCCACGGCGACGGCACCCAGGACCGATCGATCCAATCGAATACCGATGTCCGGTTAGCCTCGTAACGCTTGAGCGTGGTGGCCAACTGAATTGCCGGGCTGGTATGGACCGTTTCGTGCATTGCCGGCTCCGCCTGTTTCGAGTTCACCGTCACGCTACTTGGTATCCGCCGTCGCATGCGATTCGGCATGGCGGTTTTTATTCAGCACGGCTTGCATCTTGCGCACCACATCCTGGAACGCGGCATCGCGGCGGAACATCAGAAACAATGCCCCCATGCAAAGGAAGAACACCAGCAAGGCGACCCATAACAACACACCGCTGTTCGAACTCACCAAAGGCGCCAGATCGACCGGATCGGCCGGCACCGAAGTAACGCTGACCTGCTCATAGTTCAGTCCTTCGACACTATGCACCACCAGGTTCTTGATCTGCGGCGTCAGCGTTTCCAGGTTGGCACTCGACCGGTATTTGATAAAAACCGAAGCCGAGGACGGCCTGATGACGGTGGCCAGGGGGTCGTTATTCGGCAGCACAATATGCACCCGCGCCACCACGACCCCATCGATCTTGGACAAGGTATCCGACAGTTCCTGCGATTCGCCGTATATAAAACGCACGCGCTCCTCGGTCGGGGTCGAGACCAGACCATCTTTCTTGAACAGGTCGCCGAGATCCTCATACTGCCTTTCCGGCAGGCCGCGAGCGCGTAACACCTCCATGGCGCGCACCATTTGCGAACTCTCTACCGCGACGGTCCAGGTTTTACCGGAATCGGGAGTGGTTTTCTGGGCGTCGACGCCGCTGGCAAGAAGAGCCACCACCATTTCATTGCAATCGCGCTCGCTCAAGTTGCCATAGAGTTCCTTGTGGCAACCGCCCAGCATGAGCATCGCCACCACGCCGAACAGAAGCACAATGCGGCGGGATGTCGACAACGGTAGATCCATGATCGACTTCATTATTGATTCTTCATCAAGGTTTCAATCGAGTCTTTAGTCGAAGTCGCGACACTCATCTTGGCCTGCAGATCGGCAGTCAAGCTGCCCATCTCGACTTGCACTTGCATCGACGCGGCGGAAAGTTGTTGCACCGACATGTACGGCATTTGTTGCATCACGAACAAAGCATCGTTGGAAGCAGACTGAATTTGGGTATCTTCGGCCTGCGCCAACTGAGACACCACATTCTCCGTCTGGCCCGGAGCTTCCGGCGCGGTCATACGGCTGTTCTGCGCCATGTTCTGAAAGGTGTCGCCCTGTGACTTGGTCACCTGACTGAACGCCTGTTCCGCACTGGGGCTTAACATATGTTGCGCTTGCATTAAGGGCGAGATCGTATTCATGGCCTGCTCCCATCGTTGAAGTACAAGGTGTAGCGGTATCTCGCGGGTCTATAGCCGCAGATATTGCCCCTGCGCCATCAAAGCCGGATCGATTTTGCTGGGCACCGGTCGCGCGGTTTCGGCTTTGATCCCATCGCGCCGAATCCGATCTTCGCGCAGTGTCCGCACCGAATCCGGCACGACAAAATTACCCGAAGCCTTTGCTTCGGCAATCGCGCGCCGCAAGTCATTGCCTGCCATCACGGTGCGCACCAGCAGCATGGTTTTGTCGTCAAGGCCGCTTTGCAGCAACTGATTGGCTTCGATCAACCATTCGCTGTCGTTATTTTCACTCATGCAATACATCAACATGGCCCGACTGTGAGGCAAACATTGCCTGGCTTCCGTCAGTTCGCGAAAAACCTGGCTGGCCGCCAGCAGATCGCGACGTGCGATATGCAACATCCCTTGCATCATTTCCAACTCGGGGATTTTCTGGCTCAGCACACGTACGGCGTCAAGCAGGTTCTCAAGATCTTCCGGATTGGCTCGCGATCTCGGGAATTTATCGAAAAGCCCCATATTCAGCGCGACAACCAGGCCTCGCACGATGTCGTCGCTACATTCGATATAAGCAGGTACTTGGTTCATTTCCGCTCCTTCGGTTATCGGTTTCGGGCTGATGTCGCTTGCCCGTCCACATCGCTAAATTAGCAAAGCGCACATCCGCCGGTACCAACGAGCGCGAAGCAAACCCCGGTTTTGCGAAGTTGCGCCGACGGAAGCTTTATTGGCGCAAGCATCCGCCGTCTCGACCGGAGATTGCGGCGAAAGCGCTTCGTATTCCCTCCCGCCCCTTCGGGTTGGGTAGCTTCGGCCTGCGGGCATTTATCTATAGTCGGTTTATCCAAATACGATAGCCAAAGCGCGGACCAGGCAATGAGTAGCGAAAAAACCGAAAAGCCCACCCGCAAAAAACTGGAAGAAGCGCGCAAACAAGGGCAGGTGGTCAAAAGTACCGACCTGGTCGAGACCGCCTGCATGCTCGCCGTGATCCTTATGCTGGTGTGCTGCGAACGTTATTTAGGCGACACCATGCATAGCATGGTGAATATCGCCCTTGAATTTGTCTCCGGCGAACACACCATGGCCGACGAAATTTCCAGGCTTTACCAGATATTTGCTACCGGCGTAACAGTCATGATCGCGGTGGCAGTGGTGGGAGCGTTGGCGGCAATCGGTTCGCTCGCAGCACAAATCGGTTTTCGCATTACCTTCAAACCGGTGATGCCGAATTTCAATGCGGTGAATCCCGGCCCTGGCCTGGGGCGGATTTTCTCGATGAATTCGATGATCAGCGTGGCCAAAATGCTGGTCAAGACCTTGTTTCTGGCTCCGGTGATCTGGGTTTCGATCGAAAACATCTTGCCGCTGATCTCCAGCGCCGCCTATCAACCGCTGGGCCCGCTGGTGCATGTGTTATGGCGGGCGCTGGTCAAAATTCTCGGCGTTTCGATGATCGCCTATCTGCTGATGGGCGCGGGCGATTATGGGCTGCAGTACTGGTTGTTCATGCGCAAGCAAAAGATGTCCAAAGAGGAAATCAAGCACGAACACAAGCAGCAAGACGGCGATCCGCATATGAAACGGGAACGGCGCAAACGCGGCCGCGACATCGTCAAAGGTGTGGACGGCGAAGCGGTAATGAAAGCAAACGTGGTCGTCACCAATCCGACCCACTATGCCGTAGCGATTCATTACGCCCCTCACCTCCACCCCTTGCCGATAGTAGTCGCCAAGGGAACCGACGATGAGGCCGCGCTGATTCGTCAATTCGCCGCCCAAGCGGGCGTGCCCATTGTGGCCAATCCACCCGTGGCACGGGCGCTCTACCGGGTATGGCATGACGAGCCGATTCCGGAAGACATGTTTGAAGTGGTGGCGGCGATCCTGCGTTGGGTCGACAGCGTCGGACCGCCGCGAGATCTCACGCTGGATACCTTGCCATGATGCAACCGAATGTAGACACTTTTTTCCGACCGGAGAAACACCATGTTTAAAACGATAAAAATTCCGGCATTCGGCGAAATCGGCATCGCGGTGATGTTGACCGCCATCATTTCCTTGATGATTCTGCCGCTGCCCCCCGCCATCATCGACATCTTGCTGGCGATCAATATCTGCATCAGCGTCACGCTGTTGATGGTGGCGCTATATGCGAGCAACATACTGCTGCTGTCCACCTTTCCTTCGATTCTGCTGTTCACGACTTTATATCGCTTGTCGTTGAACATTGCGTCGACCAAGTCGATTCTGCTGCATGCCGATGCGGGCAACATCATCGAAAGCTTCGGCGAACTGGTGGTGGGCGGTAATTTGGTGGTGGGCCTGGTGGTCTTCACCATTATTGCGGTGGTGCAATTTATGGTGATCGCCAAAGGGACAGAACGGGTCGCCGAAGTGGGCGCGCGGTTTACCCTTGACGGCATGCCCGGCAAACAAATGAGCATCGATGCCGAGCTTCGCGCCAACTCGCTGACGCCGGAAGAAGCGCGCAAAAAGCGTTCGAAGCTGCAGATGGAAAGCCAGTTGTACGGCGGCATGGATGGCGCGATGAAATTCGTCAAAGGCGACGCCATGGCGGGCCTGGTGATTACGGCAGTGAACATCGTCGCCGGGATCGCCGTCGGCGTCGCATATCACGGCATGACGGCGGGAGAAGCCGCCAATCGTTTTTCCATTTTGTCGGTGGGCGACGCCATGGTGTCGCAAATCCCATCGCTGCTGATATCGGTTTCGGCAGGTGTGCTGATTACCCGCGTGGTGGACGATAACAATACTTCCAGCGACCGCTCCCTCGGCACCGAAATGTTTCGCCAGCTTGGCGGCCATGCGCGCCCGCTTTATTTTGCCTCGTTATTGCTGCTTGGTTTTGCCGCCGTGCCGGGTTTCCCGTGGCCGCTGTTTCTTTTGCTGGCCGGCATCCTGACCTTTTCGGGTTACCGCTTGACCAAGAAAGACAATAAAAGTTCGACGGCCAAAGGCGACGCCGTGGGCGCGTTCCAGCGTGCCGGGGCCAAAGGCGACGCACCGACAATACAGACTCGCGCACCGCAATTTACTCCGCCGATCGGGGTGCGGGTGGCACAGGATTTGATACAGCGCTTGTCGGTCGCCAAAATCGACCAGGCATTCGATATCGAGCGCGTCAAGCTTCAGGATAAGCTCGGTTTGCCGTTTCCCGGCATTACCATGTGGTCATCGCCCGATCTGGCGCCAGGAGTGTACGAAATCTTGCTGCAGGACGTACCCTGCGCGAAAACCACATTACCGGCGGGCAAAGTGATGCTACCTGAAGCTTATGGCCACCCGGAAATCATCGCGCGCTGCGAAGAACAAGGTCCGGCCGGCGGTTTTCCGAAAAGCTATTGGGCTGTTGAACGCGATCTGCCCGCCAATACGACAGTTTGGCGCGATGAACAAGTTATTGCGCACGAAACCATTCGCCTGTTGCAACAACGGGCGCATCAATTCCTCGGTATCCAGGAAGCACAGTGGCTGCTCGACCAGTTAACTCTGGAATACCCGGGCCTGGTAGCGGAAGTGACCAAGGCGCTGCCGCTGCAGAAAATCGCCGATGTATTGCGCCGTTTGCTTGAGGAACAGATCTCGATTCGCAACATTCGCGGCATCATGGAAAGCATGATCGTCTGGGGGCCAAAAGAAAAAGATATGCTGATGCTCACCGAATATGTGCGCGGCGATCTCTCGTATTTTCTCGCCCATCGGGCCAGCGGCGGCCAGCGCAAATTGGCCGCGGTATTGCTCGATGCTCCGGTCGAACAGCATATTCGTGAATCCATCCGGCAAACGCCGACCGGCAATTTCCTGGCCTTGCCTCCCGATGAAATCAAGTATTTTGTCGACAGCATCGCCGCGCACGCGGGCGATGCATCGCGCACAGCGGTGGCATTGGTGACGTCGATGGATATTCGCCGTTACGTGCGGCGCATGATCGAAACCCGTCTGGAGTGGTTGCCGGTTTATTCGTATCAGGAACTCGGCAGTCATGTCGAGCTGTCACCGCTGGGCCGGGTAACGATGTAACCATCGGCCGCCCATGAACGATATTCCTATTCACGTACTGCGCATTATCACGCCCGACGAGCCGGTCTGCGGACCGCCTCCCGGCAAGCATGATGCCTATGAAGCACTGGCTAGACGGCACCGGTCCGTGCGGCAAGTATCGCACCAGCCGCCATTACCGGTCCCAAGCGCGCAAGCCGATGAACGCGACAGTGCAGCCGAGGCGCAGGCCGAACAAGACGACTGTGAAAACCAAGAGGAAGCGCAAAAGATAACTCGCGCCAGCAGCAACTTCAGTCGTATCCACCCGTCGATGCCCAAGCCCACATCGCCCTACGCGGAGGACGCGCCGTCTCGGGTACGTGCGGGTATCGCCGCCGCCGGCAAGCTGCAACAAATGATGCCGGCTTACGTGGCGGCGCTTGGCGAAAGGCAAAATACCGCGCTGCGACTGATCGATTTTCTGGCTGATCGCGTGGCGGATTTTTGCGGCGATTCCGCCGTGTTGTCGCAGGGTTGCTGGGAGCTCACGGTGGTTCTCGACCCCGCGATATTGCCCGCTACCAGGCTGCAGATAAGGCTTTCGTATTTCGACTTGCACCTTCGGTTCGAATGCCGTAACGCTGGCGAAAAACAGCTAATCTTAGATCATAGCGACATATTAAAGTCTCGCCTCGAAGTACTGCTGACAAGTCAGGGCGTGGCCCGTGATATTGAAATTCAGATTGTACGAAGTATCGCCGACTGACTTACCTAGAACCAAGATAATATGGAAATCACGTCTCAGCCTCCGCTTGTAAAATATCACGGCACGCATCACACCGGGACGGCGGCGGTGCATCCGCTCCCCGCCAGCCGCGCCCTGCCCTGCCTGACTCCGAGTGCCGCCAGCCTGTCGCGTCTACTCAACGACGAGCGTCTGATCAAATGGCTGCACCATAAACTTGGTGTGACCGAGTGGCAAGTTTCCCCGGTGGTGAAATTGCGCGACCCGGCCTGGATCGAATTTTCGCTGGGCTCGGCGCGCGCCGTAGCCGGAATCGATTTGGGTCGTCATCCGGCGCTCGCCGCGGTTGCACATTCCGCACGGCATGCGAATCCTCACTCGGGTGACGATGCCGCATTACGCCATGCCGTAGCCGCCATCTTGCTGGCTCCCTTGCTCGAACGTATGGAAGCCATCGGTTTGACCGGCGTGCGCGCGGGTTCGGTACACCGTGGCGGCGAATCGGGCGAAACCCAGCCTTGCGCTTCCCTCGCCTTTCGTATCGGAGAGCAACAATTCGAATGTGTGCTGGCCAGCGTGGACCAGGGCTGGATCGATGCGCTGGAACAGTGCGTGATTTCGCAAAACGTGCCATGCAGCCAACATATCAGTGCGATCAAGGTTCCGGGACGGCTGCAGATCGGCGCGCGTAGCTTCAGTTTGGTTCAACTGCGCACGGTGCGTGTCGGCGATATTTTATTAAACGCGCTCTATCCCGAGGTGCACGAGCTTTTCGGCACCTCGGACACCTTAATCCAGGTCCGCGCCAGTTGGGGCGCAACCTACGGCCGACAACTCTGTGCCATGGTTCAGGCAAGTCGCCACAAGCTGGTTTTTTCAGGAGATCCCGTGATGACATATGAAACCGATCAAGATGTTGCGCTGGCTAGCAACACCATGGTTGCTACCGAGCTGCCGATAGATATCAACGAACTGAATTTGCCGGTCAAGTTCGAACTCGATACGGTTTCGTTGCCGGTGGTGCAATTGTCGGCGTTGCGCCCCGGTTATGTGGTCGAGTTGCCGGTCACCGTCAATGCCGCCCGGATCCGTTTGACGGCATACGGTCAGATGATCGGCCTGGGCGAGCTGGTGACGGTGGGCGAGCATCTCGGCGTGCGTGTTTTGCAAATTGCACACGGCAATGGTCCAGTTTAACGACTTTACCGGCCTGCTGATCGCCGTGCTGGCGATCAGCCTCATTCCCTTCATTGCGATGGTGGTGACTTCTTACGCCAAAATCGTCGTGGTGCTGGGCTTACTACGCAATGCCCTCGGCGTACAACAGGTTCCGCCGAATATGGTGCTCAACGGCATCGCCATCCTGGTATCGCTGTACATTATGGCGCCCGTCGGGATGCAGGCAATGGACATCATGCAGCATGAACGTTTGCCGACCGAAACTTCGCAATTGATGATCGCGGCATTTTCGGCCTCGGAAGAACCGTTCCGGCAGTTTCTGGTGCGCCATACTCATGAACGCGAAAAACGTTTCTTTCTGCGCTCGGCCTCGGTGGTATGGCCCAAAGCCATGGCGGATCAATTGCGTGAAAACGACCTGATCGTGCTCGCGCCCGCCTTCACCCTCACCGAAATGACCGATGCATTCAAGATCGGCTTCCTGCTCTACATTTGTTTTATTGTGGTCGATCTGATCATCGCCAACGTGCTGATGGCGATGGGCTTGAACCAAGTGCAGCCGACCAACGTCGCGATTCCCTTCAAGCTGCTGCTGTTTGTAGTGATGGATGGATGGTCGGCACTGATACATGGCCTGGTTTTGACCTACCGCTGAGGACCTGACATGGAAGTCGAAACGCTAGTTAGATTGACCACCGAGGGCATGCTGCTGTGCTTGTATGTGTCGCTTCCGATCATCGGCATCGCGGCGCTGGTCGGTTTGGGAATTTCATTTATCCAAGCTATCACCTCGCTGCAAGATCACACCATTTCTTTTGCGGTCAAGCTGATCGCCGTGATCATCGGGCTTGCCATATTGGCCCCTTGGGGTGCGTCTTCCGTGCTGAATTTTGCCAATGAAATCATGGCCGCGGCGGTGCCGTCATGAGTTCCGTCGACCGCACCAGCGACAGTAGCTCACATCAGGCTATCGACGAAGCACGCCTATGGCACGCGGATTCGAACACCGAAAAAAATTCCGAGGAGGGCGGCCGGTCCAGCACCAAAACCGGCCCCTTCATGCGCAATGGAGCGCGCTTCGCGGTTGGCTACGGAACTTTTGTCAGCCGCCCGCTCGGCACCAACGCCAAACATTTTTTAAATAAGCTGTTGCGCCGCCCGCTCAATTTTTCGCGGCAAATCGGCCGCAAAGGCCTGGGCGCTTCACATATTCACGGATTCCATCATCGCATCGAAGAATCGGATCATGGCGACGGCCACTCCCACGAAGGCAAGCAACATGAGCACCAACAGGGTCATCATGGCGAAGATAAACGCCGCCGGCCGCCGATCAAAATACAACTCGGGAAAAGTATTGCGCCCGCCGCTTTCCGCCATAGCTTGAGCGAAGCGGCACAGTCGAGCGAAGGCTCAGCGGATGCCGAAGAAACCATGCGTAGCGCCTGGACCCGCAATTTTTCCGCTATCGGCGACACGCTGGCAAGCGACCCGCAAGCCTCGCTCACGGCCCCCGTACTCGGCAGCTTCCTCGATTTGCTGCACGCGCGCCTGGGTAATCCCTTGATGCAAAATGGCATCAAGCAGATGGGCTTGCCCGGAGTCAAACAGCAACTGCTGGCGGCGGAAGACGAGTCCGGCCCAAAAAAATCCGGCGCACCGGTTTCAAACCCGCGGATGAAAACCCATAACCTATTGGGTCCTTTATTTTTATTGCAATTCGAACGGCCCTATACAGCCAAGCAAATTCCCTTGGCCGCCAATCGTCTCCAATGCGGTTTGCTGGCAACCGGAGAGCGCGGAACCGGCCACGATCACGGCGGCGAGAAGCATCCGCCATTACCTGAAAAAAGCTCCGGAAGCGATGTTGCAGGCACGACCAAAAAACCGCTTGCACCCTTCAGCGTATCGAGCATGTGGGGTCACACGGGTAAGCAAGATACAAAAATCGAAACCTGAAGTTGCGGTTGGCTAATTCGTTTTACTCGTTATGTTTTCGCATTTATGTTTTTTGAAAAACAGCAGTTGCATAAACTAAAGTCATAGCAGTACACAGAACGCGTGTTGCGCGCCAGAGCACCAAGATATGGATTTCCCGAGACTAGCCAGATGAAACGATTAAGAATCCTAACCGGTTCACATTCAGGCGCCCAAGTGGAATTGGTGCCGGGTGACTATCGTATCGGCCCCGGTGATGACGTCGATGTATGTATTACCGACTGGAGCGAGCTCAGCATTCTGCTTTCGTTGGATGCGGCGGGTATCATGCGCTGGACTTCGGCAAGCGCCGGGTCGAGCAGCGCGGCCAAAGACGATGCAAGTAGCCCGGTCTATATTCTGGTGCAAGAATTGGTGCCGATTCCCTTCGGCGACGTGGTGCTGTGCGTCGGTCCGCAAGATGAGGCGTGGCCAGCCGACGTGGATATTCTGCGCACCCTTTGGGTCAGTGCGATTGTTCCCGGCGAGTCAACCGAAAACCTTGCCGCCGGCGCGACCAAACCCGCTTGGCTACGCGGTCGCGCTTTAGGCATTACCTTTACTGTGGGCATGCTGGGGGCGGTACTGGTAGTCGCGGCAACGCTTTTCGGCACTCCGCCTCACAATGCGGTCGCGATGGCAAATCCGCAGACCTTGGCCACGCGCATTACCGAGGCCTTGCATACCGCCGGCATCGCCGGGCTGCATGTGGTGCCGCGCGATAGCACCGTGGTGGTCCAAGGCATGGTTGCCACTTCCGCCGAAGACGTCGCCGCGCGCAGCGTATTCCAACATGTTACCGAGGATCAAAGCCAGATCCAGCGGCAATACGATGTAGCGGAAGACGATAGGCGCAATCTGCAAGATGCGCTCGGAATCTCCGGCATCCAGGTCAGTTATCTGGGCGACAGCAACTTCGAAGTGAGCGGCACGGTGCCCTCGTTGGCGGTGTTCCAAACGGCCCTGACCCGGGTTCGTAGCGACCTGGACGCCAATCTCAAACAGATCAAGGTAGCCGTGACCGAGTTGCCGCTCACCCAGGCCAGTGCCGATTATTCGGAAATCATGACGATCGGCGACGCGCGTTACGCGGAAACCCCCGATGGAGTCAAGCACCTGTACCCGGCCGAGGCAAAAGCCAAGGTCGCCCTGGAGCACCCGGCGCATGCCCAGTCGGCGCTGAAGACCGCGGCGCTTAAAACCAGCCCGGGTACGACTGCTGCGTCCGAGAATCAAGAATTTAATTGAGTCGATATCGATTTTCCACCCCACTAAAAAGGTGAACCTCATGTACCAAGCACTAGAACCGGTTGTTGGCGATCTTTTGAATCTGAAAGAAACGCTGTCGTCATTGACCAGCCACGCCCGAGTCGCCCGCATCCTGACCGCGCTCGATAGCGTCGCCAACCGCCTCAACGGTGAAATCCAGACGGCGCCGAGCGCTCAGGACGCAGCTCAGTTGCGCACGCTGTACCGCGGTTTTATTTCGGCAGGCCGGCTGGTGCAAAACATGCATGAATTGCGGACCCAGGCAGAACCCGATTAAGCAGAATATGGCCGATCCACGGCACTATCAGCGCCGTAAGACGGCCCCAAGTTTCAAGCGGTACTCGTTGTAACCTGCAGTGCAAGTCGTTTCTTAACTTTTGTTTGATAAATCGTCACTCAACTCTTAATTAAAAGGAATTTATTATGTCCACATCTGGAAGCTCGATGAAAGCAGGCGGTGCCGCTTCAGGCGCAATGGGTAGCATGATGCCGCTGATGCAGGAAATGACCCAGGATACGATGGAAGTGTCGCTGTTGGAAGGTGTCGAAGATCTGGAGAAAAATTTGGCCAGCGGCGTCAAAAACGCAGCATCGCCTTCTTGATCCATTAGATTCTTTTTTTTGGGTCGCTCATGCCCGCATGGATTTTTGCCGGGGGCCCGCCTCCGGCAAATTTCCCTGTACCTGCAACCTCGGTACTTTAGTTATTAATATCGCAGCAACGGAATCTTTGCGGAGAATAGCCCCATGAGTCTCGAACGTTATGCCGATGTCGTGCGAGATGTCTGTCAAGTGGTCGGATTGCCCGATGCCGATTACGTGCTGAAAACCCATACATTGGAAGTCGAAGGTTTCGACGTGCGTCTGGATCATTTTGAAAACGATCCGGATGCGATGTACGTCAATTTCCACTATGGCGCCGTCACCGCCGGCCGCACCTTGATCGTATTCCGGCTGATGCTCGAAGCCAACCTGCTGATTTATGCGCAAGATCAAGCCCAGCTAGGCCTGGATGCCGACACCGGAGGCGTGATCCTGATCATGCGTTTGCCGCTGACCGACGATGTCGACGGCAGCACCGTAGCCGATTTGCTGACCCACTATGCGGAGCATGGCCGCTACTGGAAGCGCAATATTATCGAGTCGACCGACGAGATGTTCGACGGCATCGCAGCAGGCGAATATCATTGGCTGCGCGCCTGACGCGCCTGATTTGTGCCGCCGCACCGAGATGTGCGAGCACCGCCACCGCCGGCCACGCCGGCGGCAACCTGTTTTATACCGCCGTTTTTTCCGCTGGAATCAATAACAATATACGGGTACGCGGCTTGACCGCAACTGCCGTCGTCGCCATTGCTGCCGTCGCGGAAGCGGGCCGGTCCTGGCGCGCCTGTGCCGGCGCAACCGGTGCGCTGAAGGCCAGCGCCACACATTGGCCGGACGCTACGTCGGTATGCGCATGCTGCAGCGGCATGCGCTCGCCATCGGCGTCATCGCCGGGGCTGATCTGCGCATCCAGAGCGATGCGCGGGTCGCCAGGCGTGCCGGCCAAGGTCGGCGTCACGCTCAGCGACACGCCGGTCGACACATCGAGCAACGAGCCGTCGCCTGCGTCCTGTGCCTGCACCAACTTATCTTCATAACGATCCATCACCGCCGGCATGCCGGCTATGGTCAAGGTGCCGCGCTTGAATTCGACCCGTGCCCGGCCCGCCTTGGCAAAACCTTCGAGCTGCGCGGCCAGGGCGCTGCCGTCGTCATCGGTATAGGCCACTTGTACCCCGTTGGCATCCGGGCGCCATTGCAATGGCAACGCGGCCAGCGCATCGGGATCGACCTCGGCCAGGTAGGCCACGATCTGCACTTGCTCGGGTTTTACATCATAGGCCTCCACCATGGCCGCATCGGCATCGAGTTTTTCCGGTAGATCGCGCACCAGGACCGAATTGGTTCCAGCATCGGCCTCGATGATAGGCAAGGCGGCCTCGTATTCGAGCGGCACGATGCCGCGTTCCTGAGGTTGCGCCCTGGAAGCCGCGAAACGCTGCCGCAACAAGGTGGCCACACCGGGCTGCACATGGTTGACCCCGGCTACCGTGCGCGGCCGGTCGGCGGCTCCCGCACTGTCGAGCTTGACCACCCGCACCGAAGTCCTGACATGTTCGCGCGCGGCCCGCTCCAATTGAGCCGCCATCTTGGCCACGCGGCCGACATAATCAGGCGGCCCCGAAACGATCACTACGTCGGCGGTCTCATCGACCTGTAGCGGAAAGCGCGAGTCGGTAGCACCGCTCTCCTTGAGCATCGCCAACAGCGTATCGGGCGTGACGTAGTTCAGGCGGATCGGCAGCATGCGCCGATCCGCCAGCGGAGAAATGCGCAGCATCGCACCGTCGTAGTACCAGTCGAGACCGTACACACTGACCAACAGATCGAGGAAACGCTGGGGCGTTATATTGAAGCGGCCCGCAATGTTGCCCGTGACGTCGATGGACACGGAGATAGGCACATGGGTTTGTTGCGAAAATTCGTGTATCGCATCGCTCAAGGTGCTCTGCACGGTGGAGAATTCAAATTGCTCCGCGCGCCAGGGAATCGGCGCGGCGGATACCTGGCTTGCGGGACACAGGATGGCGGCCCACGCCAGACACACTGCCACACGGCGCACGCGCAATTGAGAGGCGGCGGCCTGAAACAGGCGACGGCGAATGAGGTGCTGAGGCGCGGCGTTCAATTTAATTGGCGTCATGGGGAGTTTTACGGCTGGCGGGCCAGACATTTTCCAGGCTGGGTGATGAATCGGCGGCTTGTATCGGCGGCGGCGGGTCGACGTTTTCCGTTTGGATCTCAGGCGCGGGCAAGTTGGCTTCGTCCGCAGTCGGCGGGGTGAAATTAAGCCGGTAACCAGTTGCATAAACGGATTGGATGGTCCAACCCAGGCCGATTTTCTTCAAGTTGGCGCGCACCCGGCTGACATACATGTCGACCGAGCGGGTTTGCACCATTGCGTCCCAACCCCATACGACGCTTAAGAGGTCCTGGCGTTGAACCACGGTACCGGCATAGCTTCCCAGGTGCCAGAGTATGTCGAATTCCTTCGAGCCCAGGGCATGAGTCACGCCGTCCGCGATAAGCGCCTGCTGCGACCGGTCCAGCACGCAATTCTCCAGCAATAATTTGCGCCCGCTCTGATTCGTCGCATTCGCGCGCCGCAACACGGCGCGCACGCGTGCCAGCAGAACCGCGCTATCCAGCGGTTTGATCAAAAAATCGTCGGCGCCGGCATCGAGGATCTTGGCGATATCCTCTTCCGCCGAATGCACCGTCTGGAAGATCACCGGCACTTGCGAATGCGCGCGGCGCCGGACAAAACTCAGCAATTGCTCGCCGGACAAACCAGGCACGTCCCAATCCAGAATCATCAAATCGGTCCAATTGTCGGCAAGATGATTACGGGCATCCAGCCCATTGGAAAATGCGGTCACCTGGTAACCCTCGCCGCTGAGCCAGGACTTGAGCATCGCATGTTGCGCCGGGTCGTCTTCCACCACCAGCACCCTAACTGATTTACCCTGCATGCCTTGTATCATTGCCTTTCCCCATCCATCAATGTTTCGTCGACGCGCTGCCGACCGCTGGCATAAGCCAAACACGGCAGCCGCATGACGAAGGTCGTGCCCAAACCCTGGTTGGACTCCGCATATAGCGTACCGCCATGCAAGCGAGCAACCCGTGCCGTGAGCGTCAACCCGATACCAAAACCTTTCGAACTTTTTTTGGCCATTTCATCGAAACTGTCGATGCGGCCGCGTTGATGCAGGCCCGGCAAGCCGCCGGCCCAATCCTTGATTTGCAGCTCGGCATAACCTTCCACAACCTTCAACGAGACCGCAATGCTGGTGCTGGGCCGCGACGCCTGGATCGCGTTATCCACCAGGTTTTGAAAAGCACGCGCGATAAACGGCCGCAAACCGACAATCCAGACCGGAGCATCGTCGGGCAACCATAAGCGTAACGCCACATTGCGATACACCGCAGCGATCTCCAATTGAGGCACCAGGTCGCGCACGGTGGCGCGCATATCGAAGCGGGCAAAATCGCGCTGCTGCAATGCGCCGACCATTGAGGAGAACATGAAATTCTCTCCCAGCATCAAGGCATAGCGTGCCAGCTCGCCCATCTGGCGGACTCCGCCGCACGCGTCGAAAGCATCGCGATCGCTTTCGTAGAGCTGGGTCAACGCCACGATGGAATTCTGCGGCGAACGCAAATCGTGCGACAAATACCTGAGCCCGGCAACCCGCTCATCGTGTTTCATACGCAACGGCGTGATGTCGACCATCGCCAGCGAGAAGCCAAGGTCGCCGGCCGGACTCAGCTTGAGCCACAGCCAGCGATCGCCGATAGCCAGCTCGCAGCCTTGCTCAAGGGTCACCGACATCTCGGCGCCGCCGATTGCGCTGTTGCCGAACAATTGTTCCAGGGTGGTACCGGCGACGATAGGCTTCTCGAACAAGGCGACGGCGCGAGCACTGGCGCCGACGACCCCGCCATCGCTAGCGAAGGTGACGATACCCCATGGCTGGCTGTCCAACAGTGCCTGCAAACGCAACGCCGCCGCATCGCCGTCGGTAGCGACCGGCAACGGGGAATTCAAAGAGATTGTTTCCATCGCGGCCTCACCCTATACAAAAATCTTCCTGATGCGGAGGGCTTCGCCCCCGCATCGCCCGCGGCCAATGCCGCACCCGCTCAGCTTATGGTTCGATGATGCGCGGCGTCAGCAGAAACAAGTTTTCCATATGGCTATCTTGCTTGCTGGTATCGCGGAACAAGGCGCCGAGTCCGGGGATTTTCGACAAAAACGGCACACCGCTGCTGGTGTTGGTGCGATTGTCGACACGGTAGCCCGCAATCAGTAACGCCTGGCCCTGCGCAATAAATGCCGAGGTATTGATATTGGTGCTGGTTATCACCGGAAGATTACTGACGGTCTGCCCGCTCAATTCGCCGTCCTCGATGGAAACATCGAGTTTGATCTGAGTCGTACCGTTTTCCTCCACCACCATCGGCAGCACTCGCAACGACACCCCGGTCGAAATAGTATAGAGATCGGCCGAGGTATAACCCGAGACCGGCACAAAAAACTGTGTCTTATTGTCCATCACAGCTTCCAGGTTATCCAGCGTGGTGACTTTGGGACTGGCGTCGATCTTGGCCAGATTGTCCTGTTGCAAGGCGCTGATACGCGTCATCAGATACCGCCCCGCATCGCCCACCACGGCCGCCAAGGACACGCCGGGGGGCGTGGCTGCCGCGGTAACGCCGCCGGCCAAAGTGGTATTGCCGAAATTCTGGCTCAAGGTGCCGTTATAGGTATTTTGTGCCGAAGTGCCGTTGCCCGTCTGAATATTGATGTGGCCGTTGCTGGCGGTCCAGTCGACACCCAACTGCTGCAAGGCGTTGTCGTTGATCTCAATGAAGTGGGCTTCGATTTCAATCAGGCGCGGCTTGACGTCCAGCCGTGCCAGCAAGTCCGGGTATTGATACATCCGGTCAGGCAGATCGCGAATCACCACCGAGTTGGTCCGCGGATCGGCTTGAATGACCGGCAACACACTCTGATCGCTGGGGTCTTGCGGGCTACCGCTGTTCGACGACGACGACGAATTATTCGTCGCTTGCTTGACCGACGGCGAAGGTTTCCCGCTCAACCCGGCCATAAACCCGCCGCCCTCGCCCTGCGGCAACGGCGGCATCAGTGAGCCGCCGCTACCGCCGCCGCTGGAGCCGCCGCCCAGATCCGCCATCGGTTTATTTTTGCTGATACCCGATTGCCCGTTGCTGCCACTGCCGCCGCTTCCGCTGCCCGATCCTGATCCAGATCCCGAACCGCCACCCTGGCCATTCGACTGGGAATTACTGCTGGAGGGGTGATAGATACTATTGAGCAAGGTCGCCACGCCCGAGATGGTCACGCTCTGGCCATCGACATTGGTGTTATGGTCGGCCGCCCAGGCATGGTGCAGCGGAAATACCGTGACCTGGCTCCCCGACAGGCGGGCAGCGTTGGCGTCGACACGGGTCGCCAGGTTGCTGACCATCTTCACGTAATCAGGTGGACCGTTGACGATAGCCGCGCCCTGAGCATCGTCGTACACCAGCGGAAAGCGGGCGTCGGCCACGCCCATGTTTTCCAGTGTGGTGCGTAATTGCGCGGTGGAACCGCTGTCAAGCTTAAGCAAGGTACTGGTCATTTCGCTCGGCATCACGATATCGAGCACCGTGCCGTCGTAATACCAGACAAAACCGAAAGTTGCTCCAAGCGTGTCGAGAAACCGTTGTGGCGACATATTAAAGCGACCGCTCACCGAGCCGCTTACGTCGTCGCCGATCTTGGCCGGAATCCCCTGGCTCGCGGCGAAGTCGCGCAGCACGTCCTTGAGATCCTTGCCCTCGACCGAATATGCCACCTGGGCGCTCTTCCAATGCACCGATGCGGCATGCGCACAGGGTGCGGTCAGTAGCAAGGCGGCGCATAACATCCATCCCGCGCGCCTCAACCGGCCCATCGACAGGGTGTTTTTATTGGTTTTAGACTGTGACACTGAGATAACTCCCGTGAAGCGCGAATCAATAATAAGAATTGATGGACCACCCGGCAACCACCGGCGAGGTTTGAATCACCGACGAGCTGCCGCAATAACTGCTTGAATACGGTGTTTTCGGGCCTGAATAATTGGCCCAATTGGTGTAGATGTTGACGGAATAACCGCTACCATTCGGCGCTGCCGCAT
>Ga0302223_10000054_pt1 | contig 96312 bp, 80 predicted proteins | sample II_Palsa_E2_3_FD_194565 | JGI IMG/M metagenome (GOLD analysis project Ga0302223, IMG submission 194565) | Peat permafrost microbial communities from Stordalen Mire near Abisko, Sweden - II_Palsa_E2_3 | ecosystem: Environmental > Terrestrial > Soil > Palsa > Peat permafrost | place: Sweden... | reverse complement strand
AATTACCGGGGCCGTTTTGTTTTAGACGCACGTTGCACCTTGAGTGGCCGTCTGCCTGCCTCCACTTGACCTGTAGATGGACCCGGCGCAGTGTCGGGATAAACCAGATCCGATTTTTGAGGGAATCCGCTTCAATGGCCAAGAATTCGTCACTACCCGTGCTGATCGATGCTTTGCCGGTACTGCCACTTCGTGATGTGGTGGTTTATCCGCATATGGTCATCCCGCTGTTTGTCGGCCGTGATAAATCCATGCGTGCGCTGGAGCGGGCGATGGAAGGCGAGCGGCAGATTCTGCTGGTTGCCCAGAAAAGCCCCGATATCGACGATCCGGAAATTTCGGATTTGCATGAGATAGGAACGCTTGCCGGCGTGCTGCAGCTGCTCAAGCTGCCCGATGGCACGGTCAAGGTGCTGGTGGAAGGCCAGTCGCGTGTCGCTATCGAGGGCTACAACGAAGAGGGCGGCATGCTTACCGCGCGCTCGCAGATCATCGAGCCGGTTTACAACGCCAAGGAGCGCGAGCTGGACGTTGTCTCCCGTACGCTGATTTCCCTGTTTGAGCAGCTGGTCAAGCAGAGCCGAAAGCTGCCGCCGGAGGTGTTGGCTAGCCTGTCGGGCATCGACGATCCGTCGCGCGTTGCCGACTCCATCGCCGCGCACCTCTCCGTGCGTATGTCCGATAAGCAGAAGGTGCTCGAAACCACCGATGTGGGCGAGCGGCTCGAGCTGTTGATCGGCTTGGTCGACGGAGAGATGGACCTGCAGCAGGTCGAAAAGCGCATTCGCGGCCGGGTCAAGTCGCAGATGGAGAAAAGCCAGCGCGAGTACTACCTCAACGAACAGATGAAGGCGATCCAGAAGGAGCTGGGCGACAGCGAGGACGGCAGCAACGAGGTCGAGGATCTGCAGAAGAAAATCGATGCTGCGGGCATGCCCAAGGCCGTGCTGACCAAGGCTAAACAGGAGTTCAACAAGCTCAAACAGATGTCGCCGATGTCGGCCGAGGCGACGGTGGTGCGCAACTACCTCGATTGGCTTGTCGGCGTGCCGTGGAAGAAGCGCAGCAAGGTCCGCAAGGATCTGCAGATGGCGCAGGAGGTCCTCGATGCCGATCATTTCGGCCTTGAGAAAGTCAAGGATCGCATCCTTGAATATCTCGCCGTGCAGCAGCGCGTGACGGTCATGAAGGGTCCGATTCTCTGTCTGGTCGGGCCGCCAGGCGTCGGCAAAACGTCGCTGGGGCAGTCGATTGCGAAGGCGACGAACCGCAAATTTGTTCGCATGAGCCTCGGCGGTGTGCGAGATGAAGCCGAAATTCGCGGTCATCGACGCACCTACATCGGCTCGATGCCGGGGCGCATCGTGCAAAACATCAACAAGGTCGGTGCCAAGAATCCGCTGTTCGTGCTGGACGAAATCGACAAGATGTCGATGGACTTCCGCGGTGATCCCTCGTCTGCACTACTCGAAGTACTCGATCCGGAGCAGAACAACGCGTTCAATGACCACTACCTCGAAGTCGATCTCGACCTGTCCGAGGTGATGTGGATTGCCACGGCCAACTCGTTAAACATTCCCGGGCCGCTGCTCGACCGGATGGAGGTCATCCGTATTCCTGGCTACACCGAGGACGAAAAGCTCGGCATTGCACAGAAATATCTGCTGTCGAAGCAGCTCAAGGCCAACGGCCTCAAGCCCGAAGAACTCAGCGTCAATGAAGAGGCCGTTCGCGACATCGTGCGCTACTACACGCGCGAATCGGGCGTGCGTAATCTTGAGCGGGAAATTTCCAAAATTTGTCGCAAGGTGGTCAAGGAGCTGACCCTGGGCGAGGTCAGGAAAGCCAAGGCAGCATCCAAAGGTGTTGCCGCGAAAAGCGCCAAATCGAAAGCCAAGTCGGGCGCCGGGCGCATCAAGGTGACCTCGGACAACCTTGATCACTATCTGGGCGTACGTCGCTTTGATTTTGGTCGAAAGGAACTGCAAAACGAAGTGGGTCTGGTTACCGGACTGGCTTGGACACAGGTCGGTGGCGAGCTGCTGAGCATCGAGGCGTCGGTGGTTAGTGGTAAAGGTCGTCTGGTGCATACCGGCCAGTTGGGTGACGTGATGAAGGAGTCGATCCAGGCTGCGCTGTCGGTAGTGCGCGCGCGCGCGGACCAGCTTGGCATTGATCCCGAGTTCCATCAAAAGCTGGACGTGCATATCCACGTTCCTGAAGGCGCTACGCCAAAAGATGGACCCAGCGCGGGTATTGCCATGTGCACCGCACTGGTGTCGGTGCTGACCAAGGTACCGGTGCGCTCCGAGGTTGCCATGACCGGTGAGATCACTTTGCGTGGGCGTGTTCTTCCCATCGGTGGCCTGAAGGAAAAATTACTCGCCGCGCATCGCGGCGGGATCACCACGGTGATCATTCCAGAGGACAACAAAAAGGATTTGGCGGACATGCCCGCCAACATCACCTCATCGCTGGAAATTCATCCAGTGCGCTGGATCGACGAAGTGCTGGACATTGCGCTCGAACGTCCGCTGCAGCCAAATCAAGCTAAGGAGGATACGCCGGCCACACCGGTTGGCGAACCGCCAGAGGTCCACTCGCGAACGCACTGAGTTGGCCGAATAAATTTATGAGGCAGAAAAAAACTCGATGGCTGAAGGCTACGATTTTTTCTTAAGCGAGTCGTTCGACTAGGCCATTTTTATGTATGGGGCGTGACTCGCTCTGTAGCGGTTCGTGGTTTGTTTTGCAAACGGTTTTGTCAAGTGTGTACCGGCCAAAAACGTTGCTGCAGCTTGTGTTGCGGAGTCCGGCAACGCACTGGTATAAAGGCGTTACCGCATTTTGGTGTGACGCGTAAGCGAAGCATGTGATTTGCGTAAAGGCGCCTAGCAAGAGAGTTAACCATCCGTGCCGGTGCTATGTCCTGTCACATCGACTTGCACCGGCCGAAAACCGAACAAGGGAGTTTCTCAATGAATAAAACTGATCTGATCAACGCCATCGCCGAAACGGCCGAATTGACCAAGGCCGATGCCGGCCGCGCACTCGAGGCTTTCTTTGCGACCGTGCAGGCTTCGTTGAAGAAGGGCGAGGATGTGTCAGTGGTTGGTTTTGGCACGTTTACCGTGCGGGCACGCGCTGCACGCACTGGCCGTAATCCGCGCACCAACGAAGCGATCAAGATCAAGGCTTCCAAGGTTCCTGCGTTCAAGGCTGGCAAGACGCTCAAGGATGCCTTAAACTAAGCGGCTGCTTGGTTTTGGGTGCTTAGCTCAGCGGTAGAGCGTCGCCCTTACAAGGCGGTGGTCGTAGGTTCGATCCCTACAGCACCCACCAAAAAATGTGGAGCGGTAGTTCAGTTGGTTAGAATGCTGGCCTGTCACGCCGGAGGTCGCGGGTTCGAGTCCCGTCCGCTCCGCCACAGTTTGCAAGGGCGCCCCGGTGGCGCCTTTGTTATTTCAGAAGTGCGCGTTTGTGGGGTGCTCGTCAATTGGTAGCGGCCGCTTGCGGAACTGTTTTCGCTACCCGTGTGTCACATGTTTTACGCGCCATCAATCACATTGCGGGAAGATTTCAATGCTGCAGGCAATGCGTAACAAGATGCATGGATGGCCGTCCATCATCCTTCTGGGTGTTTGCGTTTTGGCGATGTCGCTGTTCGGCATGGAAAGCTACTTCACCTCGAACGCCGACACCTTTGTTGCCAAGATCGGCAAGCATGAAATCAGCCAGAACGATTTCCAGACACGCGTCAACCAGCTTCGCCAGCAGGCCAGCGAGCAGCAGGGGGATCATTACGATTCCAGCATGTTTGAAAAGCCGGAGATCAAGCAGCAGATTCTTGATGCGATGATCGATCAGCAGCTTCTGCTGCAGGCGAACACGGATTGGGGCATGCAGGTCTCTGACCAGGCCGTGCGTGACTACATCGCGACCATTCCCGCGTTCCAGCTGAACAATCAGTTTGACCCGATCACGTACCGCACCTATCTCGAAAGCCAGCGCAAGACGCCAGCAAGTTTCGAGGATGATATTCGCGCGTCGCTTGCGGGCCAGCTGATCCCTGATGCGATCGGCGACAGCACTATCGTCAGTGATGCCAGCATGGACCGATTTCTGAGCCTGATAAGCCAGCATCGTGATCTGCGTTATTTCGTTTTGCCCCAGCCCACCCTGGCCGACAATCAGGTTACTCCGGCCCAGATCGATGCCTATTACAAGGCGCATCCGGCGGACTATACGAATCCCGAACAGGTCTCGGTCAAGTACTTGGAAGTCAACGGTGCGGATCTCCAACCCGATGCCGCGCCAAGCGACGACGAACTGAAAAAGCGCTACGAAGATGAAAAGCAGCGCTTCGTGCAGCCTGACCAGCGGCTTGTATCTCACATCCTGATCAACGTGCCGGCCAACGCAACGCCCGATCAGCAGAAAGCGGCGTTGGCCAAGGCTGAAAAGATTGCTGCTCAGGCCACGCCTGCCAACTTCGCTGCTCTGGCGAAACAGGACTCCGAGGATCTGGGTTCAAAGATTCAAGGCGGCGACCTTGGCTGGTTGCAGAAAGGCGTGACCAACGCGCCGTTCGAAGCGGCGATGTTCGCCATGCAGAAAAATCAGATCTCCAAACCGGTGCTTTCGCCGGATGGTTATCACATCATCTTTTTGCGCGATCTACGCACCGGCGAGTCCAAGCCGTTCAATGAGGTGCGCGACCAGCTCGTCAAGGAGCTTTCGGCGGGCGGCAAGGACCGCAAATACAACGAGGTCGCCGGCAAGCTCTCCGACAACACCTATCAGAACCCGTCTTCGCTTGAGCCGGCGGCTGCCGCGCTGAATCTGCCGATCAAGACAACGGCCCTTTTTTCACGCAAGGGCGGTTCCGATCCGCTGACGTCGAATGCGAAGTTCATCGCGGCTGCGTTTGGCGATGACGTGCTGGTACAGGGTAATAATTCCGCTCTGATCGATTTGGGCAATAACCATTCGGTTGTGCTGCATGTCGATAAACATATGCCCGCGGCGCTGCGTCCGCTGGCGGATGTACTCGCTGACGTGCAGAAAAAAATCCTCGATGAGCGCACTCTTGCCGCCGAAAAGAAACAGTCGGAGGCGATTGTTTCGCGTCTGAACAACGGCGAAGCAATGCCGGCTATTGCAGCATCGTTGCATGCGACCATAACAACGGCTGCCGCTGCGGTTCGGCCGCAAGCGCCGCAAGGGTCGGCAACCACGACGCCGGCACCCTTGCTCAAGCAGGCGTTTTTATTGCCGCATCCTGCCGCGGGCAAATCGGCGTACGCGGCGGTCGATATGCAGAACGGCAGCTTTGCCATACTCGCCGTGGACAAGGTGCAGGATGGCGATTTGTCCAAGGTGTCCAAAGATGAGCGCGACGCCTTGCGCCAGCAGATGACCCAGGCCTACGGCGCCGAAGCTACGCTTGAGCTGACTCAACAGCTCAGGGCGAAGACCAAGATCAAGATCAACAAGGCACAGATGTGATCTGAATTTGTTGTCGAGAAAAATGGCGGCTGCGGCCGCCTTTTTCTTTTGTGTCGGTCAGCTTATTAGCTGATGCGTGCTCGGATGGCGTGTCGTCAGCGGTCACCGCTCAGCTTGAGAATCTGGCCGGGCTTCAGTTTCTGGCCGTGCAGATTATTCCACTGCTCCAGTTTTTTCGTGCTCAGCGAATAGCGATGGGCAATTTGCCAAAGACTCTCGCCGCTGGTGACGGTATGGGTTTTTCTGTGCGCATCCGATGGCGGCTTAGTCCGGTGAGCATCGGTTTCTTTGGTGCTGTCATCGGTGACGACTGCCGGCTGATCTGATCCGGCGTTCGCAGTGTTCTGCTGCAACAACGAATCGCGAAACTGCTGCGCATGATCGGCCGGCAGGAGCAGATATGATGATTTACTTGCGTCGATAGTGTTGCTTCGGATGGCCGCATTCGTGTTTTTCAATGCGCCAACGGACAAGCCTGCATTGCTGGCTGCCTGCGTGACGGCCATCGATTGAGGCACATTGACCTGCACCAGATGCTTGTCATCAGTAAGCGTGGGCAGGCTGACGTTGAAACGATCCGGCTCGCGCACCACGCAGGCCATGGCCAGTAGTCGGGTTAAATGTTCCCTGGTGACGCTTTTTACTGGCCATCGAGGAACCACCGGCTCGGCCGGTGGCATGCCCTTTTTTTCGATCAATCGGGCGATATTGAATTCGCCAACGTTGTAGGCATAGTCGACAACGCGCCAGTCGCCAAACCGGTCGTGATACTGCTTCAACAGCTTCATCACCGCATTGGCGGATGCATCGATGTCCAGGCGTGCGTCGTAACGACCATCCACGCGCAGGCCCATGTGGTCAGCGGTGAGCGGCATGATCTGCCACATGCCCGCCGGTCGATTTCTGCGGCCGGGTACCGATTGAAATCCACTTTCGATCCACGGCAGAAAAACAAATTCGCCAGCTACGTCGTAGTGGGATGCAACTTCTTGCACGTAGGCCAGTTGCGGCAATGCCAGACGCACCTGATCCTCGAAGTGCGCGGGATCCTTGGTGTATTGCCTGGCCAGGGCCAGAATGGAAGGATCGGCATCGCAATCGCTCATGGCGAAACTGTCGCGCAGTTGCTGCCAGGTATCCGAAGACTGCGCGGAACCGGTTGCTGATGTTTCACTGACAGGTGCAGTCGCTGGCCCGTTCAATGGCTGGACGGTAACGGGCACTTTGAACGTTGGTAGTGGCTTTGAAGCGATCGTTGAGTGCGAGTTCTGCGACGGTGTGACCGCGCAGGCAGCCAGCAGCATGGAGGACAGCACGGGCAGCAGAGGGCGCCATGCGATGCGTCTCACTTGAACGTGTCCTTGGCACTTCGCAATGCGGCGAAGCGGGCGCCACGACCGCCGCTGCCGCCGTGGCGATCACACCATTCGATAACAGCCTCGCTATCAACGCGCAGGAAAGGATTTGTCGCGCGTTCGCTGACCAGCGAATTTGGCAAGGTGGGCTGGCCTTGCGCGCGCAGTGCATCCACCTCCTGTCGCCTAGCGTGCAGCTCGCGATTGTCCGGATCGACAGTAATGGCGAAGCGCCCATTGGCCTGCGTGTACTCGTGCCCTCCGCAAACGCGTGTTTCTGCGGGTAGTGCTGCCAGACGGTCGAGCGAGCCGAGCATCTGCTCAGGGGTGCCTTCGAACATTCGTCCGCAGCCGAGGCTGAAGAGAGTGTCACCGCATAGCAGCAGGCCTTCTCCAACGTAGGCGATATGGCTCAAGGTATGGCCGGGAATGGCCAGTACGTCGAATTGCAGATGTGGTGATTCAAGCTTGACGCGATCACCGTCGCGCACGCGCTCGGTGGCTTCAACAATACGCTCGTCTACTGGGGCGTAAACGGGCACATCGTAGTGCCGGCGAAGGTCGGCGACGCCGCCAATGTGGTCGTCGTGGTGATGGGTGAGCAGGATTGCGCGCAGCTTCAGTTTTCGTTCGGCCAGCGCGTGCTCAACCACCGCAGCGTCGCCAGGATCGACCACGATCGCCATGCCCTCGTCATCGTGGATCAGCCATATGTAGTTATCGGAAAGGGCAGGCAAGGGAACGAGATGCACGGTGAACTCCTGGATATTCCGATCAGACATCGTTTGGCTCAAATGGCCAAAGTCCCGCAACGATGTTTAAGGCAGAGATTTTGTTGGCTGATGTGGGCAGATAACCGCGCGTGGAAATGGAATCGCCAGAATCGAAACGCCCCTCGCAACATGCTCCGCGTCCGGCCGTGCGTCAGCCGACAGACTATAAAGAGGCGCCAACATTTGATCGTTAGCCAAGTGTTAATCGGGCCCTGAACATTCAGCCTTTGCTTTGGGCCGTTCTTGGTGATCGCCGATCAGCCAATGCGCGAGCGTCTCTCGAACTTGCCGGGTGGTCCATCGATCCACGTGAGCCGTTACACTCGTGCATGGATTCAAACCGGACCAGGCGCATGCGTTTGCGCGATTCCAGTATTTACGACAGTGCGCCCGTGCGCCGACTGCTGGACGAGCAGACGCGGGCGATAACGCCCGTTTTGCAACACTGTGCCGGTGACTATGCGCTGCAGATTGGCGCCTTGGCAGAAGGCTTGTCGCCACCGGCGTTGCCCTTGCTTGGCTGCTGGATTCGGCTCCAGGTAAGTGAGGATCGTTACCATGGTGACCTGCAGGCACTGGCCGACGAAGCGCTGCCGTTTATCGATGACGCCTTCGAACTGGTGTTGCTCCAGCACGCGCTGGAAGCCACGGCAATGTCAGCAGCGTTACTGGATGAAGCGGTGCGGGTACTGGCGCCTGGCGGCCTGCTGGCGATAACTGGTGTGCACCCGATCAGCGCCTGGGCGCCATGGTTTCGCTCGCGTAGCCATGGGCAGCAAGCCAGGCCCCGGTTACCCATGGGTTATGTGCATGATCTTCAACTGGCGGGTTTCGAGATCGAGCAGGTCAGGCGGGTCGGCTGCGTTTTTCCCGGCAGCACGATGGCCCATAGCACCGCCACAAGCCTGCTTGGTGGCGGCTACGTACTTATCGCGCGCAAGCGTCGACGTGCCGTGACACCGCTGCGTATCCAGCCCAAACCACTGGCGGCACCGGCAGCAGGAAGGCTGTCGCCGAGCACGCGACGCACCGCCGCACTGTAGTAATCATCCGACGAAATGACTGAATAAAAATGAGCGAAGTGGAAGCATTTACTGATGGCGCCTGCCTGGGCAATCCCGGCCCGGGTGGTTGGGCGGCGCTGCTGCGCGCCAAGGGCAGCGAGCGCGTCGTTGCCGGTGGTGATCCGGCAACGACCAATAACCGGATGGAGTTGATGGCGGCGATCGGCGCGCTGGAGGCGCTCAAGCGGCCTTGCCAGGTGCGGCTGACGACCGACTCGCGCTACGTCATGCAGGGTATCGAAGAGTGGGTTCCGAAGTGGCGCGCCAACGGTTGGCGAACCGCCGATAAAAAGCCGGTAAAGAATCAGGACCTATGGCAGCGTTTGTCCGAAGCGGTCAGCGCGCACCAGGTGCGCTGGCAGTGGGTGAAAGGCCACAACGGCCATGCAGAGAACGAGCGCGTTGATCAGGCCGCGCGCGATCAAGCCGAACTGATGAAGGCCGATGCGATGAAGCATCCCGCATGAGACAGATCGTCCTCGATACCGAAACAACGGGCCTTGAAGTTCGCCAAGGACATCGGCTGATTGAAATTGCCTGCGTCGAGATGGTCGAACGCCGCCTCACGGGTCGTCACTATCAGACCTATCTCAACCCTGATCGCGCGATCGATGAAGGTGCGCGGCAGGTTACCGGCATCGAAGATGAATTTCTTCTGGACAAGCCGCGGTTTGCCGACGTGGTGGACGAGTTTCTGGCGTTCATTGACGGTGCCGAGCTGATCATTCACAACGCCAGCTTCGACGTCGGTTTTCTGGATGCCGAACTCGCTGCGCTGGCCAACGGTCGCGGCCGTATCGGCGATCGCTGCAGCGTGCTCGATACCTTGAAGATGGCACGCGAGCGTTATCCCGGACAGCGCAACAGCCTGGACGCCTTGTGCAAACGGCTGGGTGTGGACAATTCCCGGCGAGATCTGCACGGCGGATTGATTGACGCGCAGCTCCTCGGCGACGTCTATCTGGCGATGACCTCGGGGCAGGTCGCTTTCGATCTAGCTTTTGAAGCGGCCGGCGATCGCAAGCCGGCTAATGAGCCCGTGGTGCCGATGACGTTGCGCGCGCGACCCCGGCTCTTGCGCGCTGCGAGCGACGAACTTGCCCTGCACGAGCAGCGGCTCGACGCACTGGACAAATCCGCCGGTGGTCAAAGCGTGTGGCGTCGGTTGAACTGACGCCTCGCGTTCGGCCTGACGAAACGGGTCAGGAGTGGCGGACAATCACCGCAGTCACATTGTCGTCCCCACCGCCATCGAGGGCGGCGAGAAGCAGCTGATCGACACACTCCTGCGATGCCAGATCGATACGCGCGACCGTTCGCGCGATGGCGGCATCGTCAAGGTGTTCGGTCAACCCATCGCTGCACAGCAAAAACGCCGTGCCTGGCGCCAGCTGGCCGCGGGACATGCCGACGTGCAGCTGTTCATTGGCGGTCACGCCCAGCGCCTGCGTAAGCACGTTTCTTTGCGGATGCCGGAACGCCTGTGACGCGTCCAGCTGGCCGGCCTCGACCAGTTCCTGCACCAGCGAGTGATCGTGACTGATCTGGGTCAGCCCTTGCTTCCACATATAGATGCGGCTGTCGCCGACCCATGCGACCTCGTAGCTGTTTGCAATCACTCTCAGCGCCGCGATCGTGGTGCCCATTGGCGTTACGTCGATGCTGTCGCGCGTATGGTTGAGCAGCTGTTCGCCGGCACCGTGCACCGCTTCAATAAGACTATGCCCGCGGGTGACCAGATCAACCATCGCATCGCGTACCAACGCCGAGGCTACCTCCCCATGCTGGTGCCCACCCATGCCATCAGCGACCAGAAACAGTCCCAGTGAGGCGTCCGCATAGTAGGTATCTTCATTGCGCAGGCGGCGCAGGCCAACGTGCGTTCCGTGTCCGAATTCGATCATGACGAGTCTGTTGCTGCGAATGGTGGCAGCATGCCGGATGTCATGGTTGTTGTCACGGTAGACGCGTCCGCGTATGATTCTCGGCTCGCATGAGCCACCATGCAGCGCCTTTGGAGAGGTGGCAGAGTGGTCGAATGTACCTGACTCGAAATCAGGCGTGCGTGTAAGCGCACCGAGGGTTCGAATCCCTCCCTCTCCGCCAAGAACACATTTAAGCCCCTGTAAAAAGGGGTTTTTTTGTTTCTACAGTTTGGCGTGACCATCCCTGTTCCCTATATGAAGCTAGCGGGATTTGCTCGCGGGGGCACGCGTAGTGTGCGACTTGCGACTTGCTGGCGCATGTCAGCCTGGCAGCAGGACGCCGGTATTGGACCGAGTAGGTGTAGCAGGACAAATGGGCCTGTCTGTTGATGCTCACCCCGGCAAAAGAGATTACCTTGAAAAGCGGATCCTTAAGCCCGAAACGTTCGCCGCTCTTTCGGCGCGTCGACTGCCGCTGCGCGTCGTGAACTCCCTACTTGGTTTGTAAAGCGCGCAGCTCGGCGGAGAAGTAGAAACCGGACATAGCTAAATGTCAGCACAAGCAAGCTCGTCCCCACGGTCACGCACGCAAATAAGGCAATCCAAAACATTTCCGCATCCATTAACAGGATAAAAGATCAGTAAGGAGATTCCGCTCGCTCGGGCTTTATACGAGGATAAGTTGTCTCCTTCATTCTTCGTACGGGTGACTCGTCGGGGTAGACGCAAATGGGCGCGGCGGTGATTCGCTGAAAGTGGGAATGTGTGACCTCGTGCACGTATTGTACCGCCGGGTGATCGTCAGCACGGGCCGAGGTGAGCATCACCCCTTGAGGCTGCAAACTCCGCCAAGCGGTGATTGCCTCGGTAAAACGGTGTAGTCGCGCGTCTTCGATCAAAGTCTTGGCAGCCTTCTTGCATTACTTCCCTCGCCTAAACGGAAGGGGCTAGGTATGTTCAAGCGAATCGGCCTATTGGCTTACGTATACGGTGTCGGGTGATGCGCCTTCCGGGGCTACCGAGCAATCCGCAGATGCTAACTACCGCGTCAGTCAGAGCCATAGAGGAACGTGCTCACATCATGGTGGTGTGTCGCGCTGGCTTTAAGTCCGAACCATAACGCTCGTCAATTTCATCAGGGGAAAACCATGAAAAAGAAACTTGCGCTCGCCATGCTGTTGCTTACCTCCGGTGCCGCTACGGGACAAAACTACACGCCCCATGCTTTTACGCTACCGACCACCTACGTGCAGCCTCAACAGAAACATGTGCAGACCCACTCGCGTGCGAACGGATCTTACGTGCAGCCCTATGAGCGAAGCGTTGCCGACAACGCTCGAGAGAACAACTGGTCAAGCAAGCCGGACGTCAACCCCTACACAGGCAAAGAGGATTCGAAAAATCCGTACGCCAATCCTTACGGCCACTGATGCTCGGCATCACGCTTCACTGAATTTACTGATCCGGGCTATCTCGCAGGCGAGTTCCTTGCGCGAGCCTATTGTTTGATTGATGCGACCAAGGTGCAGGAAGATGCTGGGCATCTAAAGAGATCGATCGCATGCTTCAAATTTGGGTTGGGGTCTCCCAAGACTTCTCGCGCAGGGACACTCCGCTAGCCCTCACTCCATCATAAGCGCAATGTCGCGAGTGGTGTTGGTGTTGGCGGCTGATCTTTCTCGCCCGCAAACTATCTATTCCCAATTTCTACGAGAACTATTGCGCTAGCTAGGGAGATGTCTGATCCCGTGAAGCTCTCTGTCGGCTTCGACACGAATGATCTTCACGGCCTCGCATGCAAAACCAATAGTCACGCTTAATGACGATGTCGATCATTGGAAAGCATACGCAAACGCAACTTTGAATAGCTAGTGCGGTATTTGCTTTACGTCCGATATGCAGGATCCAGGCGATCCAGCTTTCGCAGCATGGCGGGCCAGATGAACGCACCGCCCATGCCGCTGGTCTGCTTGTGGGTCGAATCAGCGATGCCTTCTACGATCTGCGGGTCGACTTTTGTCAGATCGCCGCCCGCCTGTGCGGCGATCTGGATGCTGCAGGTCGCTTCGAAGATGTACATATGCAGGAACGCATCGGCGATGGACGTTCCCACCGTCAGCAGGCCGTGATTGCGCAGCATGAGAAAGTTGGCTTGACCTAGGTCATTTTGCAGTCGCGGCTTTTCGTCGTCGCGCAAAGCCACTCCCTCGTAGTCGTGATACGCCAGTGAGGCGAGCACAAAAGTCGACTGTTGAGATATCGGCAGCACGCCGGATTTCTGCGCGCTCACGGCCACGCCCGCGCGCGTATGCGTATGCAGAACACACTGCGCATCGTCACGCACCGCATGAATGGCGCTGTGGATGACGAAGCCGGCCGGGTTTACCGGAAAGGGCGATTCGGTGAGTTTGTTGCCCTGCTGGTCGACCACGATAAGCGACGACGCGGTGATCTCTTCGAACAGCATGCCGTAGGGGTTGATCAGGAAGCGGTGTTCGGGCCCTGGCATGCGCGCGCTGATGTGGGTGAAGACCAGGTCACTCCAGCCGTAGCTGGCGACTAGCCGGTAACAGGCGGCGAGGTCACAGCGCAGCTGCCATTCCTCGGGGCTGACGGAGGCTTGCAGCGAAACGATATCCATGGTGACTCCAGTGAGTAGGTGACGCTCAGGCCGCAGTGCTGGCGTTGTCGTCACGGTTGTAGATGCTGCGCCGTGGCGTACTCAATACGCGGCGCAGCATCGGCTCGAATTCGATCAGCGGCAACGTTTCGGCCTTTGCATCGAAAGCAGGACTGTCATAGAGATCGCAGAACTCGGCGGTGTAGTCATAGTGAGGGTGTCCTGCAAACCGCTCACGCATGTTCCGGTCCAAGCCGACGTGATGAAAGAAGTAATAGCCCTGGAAGATGCCGTGGTGTTCGATCATCCACAAATTCGCATCGCTGACGAATGGCTTGAGTATCGCGGCAGCAATATCGGGATGGTTGTTGGTGGCGAGCGTGTCGCCGATGTCATGAAGCAGGGCGCAGACGACATATTCCTCGTCGCGACCGCTACGCATGGCGCGGGTCGCGGTTTGCAGCGAGTGGGTGTAACGATCCACGGGGAAGCCGCCAAAGTCGCCTTCAAGCAATCGCAGATGTGCCATGACGCGATCGGGAAGCGCTTTGGTGTAGGTGGCGAACTCGGCGGCGATGAGTTGCCAGTCGGCGGCGGTGCTGTGCTGCATGGACGAAAAAGTGGCGCGTTCGGTCATGGTTGCTCCGTGAAGCTACTGGGGCAAAACAACTTGATCTCTGTGCATTGGACGAACCAGGTTTTCGGTGCTGGTTAAGCGCCAGCCTCGTTCGCTCGCCTGGTGTCGTCCTCGACATGGCGTTCGGTTCGAAACCACATGGCGCTGGCGATGAATCCGAACAGGCCGGCAAGCGCGATGCCCAGCGCCAGTCCCTTGTAGCCGCCACCAAATGCATCCGAGACGGCGCCGACCAGCAACGGCCCCCAGGCGCCGCCCAACAGGTACAAGGCCAGCATCGCCGTGCCCCATGACAAGCCTTTCAGATGCGCAGGCACGACGGCTTGTGTGGTGGCGGCGACAGCGGGAAACGCCATGCCGACGAATACGCTGTGGAATGGCATCATGATCGCGCAGAAAATCATCAGGCCCTTGTTGTTCACATCGACCGCCGCCAGCAAAACCAGCAGCATGAAAACCGAAGCGATCGCGATACTTGTGGCGGCCAAACGCATGCGACCGCCGGGCCGCTTTTTCTGCCAGCGATCAGCAAGGATGCCGCCGAGTATCGGGCCACCGAGGCCGATGATGGTGACAACGCCCATGACCAGACCGGCAATATCTTCCTTGACGTTATAGGTGCGCATCAGCAGCGCCGGGAACCAGGTGCCGACGGATATCTGCAGCACGGCGTACATGCCAAGCCCGACATAGAGCCAGCGCAGGGTAGGTATCCTGAGCAGCTCTTTCATGTTGCTGAGAAACGACGCATGGACGAAATCCGAGCCGTCGGCCTTGGTCAGCTTGTAATCCTGCATGAAGAACGCGAGCGCGCCCAGCACGATTCCGGGCACGGCGAAAACATAGAAGGGCGTTCGCCAGCCGCCCATATGCGCCGAAAGATAGCCACCACCGATGGCGCCGATAATGATGCCGACGGTAATGAACATGTTGAAGAAGCCCAGCTTGCGACCGCGCTGCTCTTCGGGATAGCAGGCGGAGACCAGCGCCGTACCGCCCGGTGCAAAGCCCGCTTCGCCCACACCGACGCCGAATCGCGCGATCAGCAGAGAGACCAGTCCCCCGGCGAGTCCGGTAACCAGCGTGAAGCCGCTCCAGATAAACGCCATCAGTCCAATCGTCTTCTTGCGGCTCCAGACATCGATTAGATGCGCCGCCGGCAGCGTGCATAGAATGATGCCGATGAAATACGCCGAACCGGCGATGCCCGTCTGTGCATCGGTCAGATCCAGGTCGATTTTCATGGGCTGAAGCACCACCGACATGACCTGCCAGTCGGCGTAGCGGATCGCGTAAAGCAACGAACAAACCACCATGACGAAAGTGGCTCTGGGGCCACCAATCTTGAAGGTGCTACTTTCCTGGATTTTCATTGCGGCCGCCCGGTTATCGGTTGTTTCATCTGCACTGCGCCACCGCGCGAAGACTCAAAAGACGAGTTGGCGCGCTAATGCAGCGCCGGCCGTTCATCGTTGGAATGTCGTGCGAGTTCCTTGTCCCGGCCATGTCTATAGCGGAGTGGCCATTTCTTTTTCCTGCAGCGCGCGCCACTCGACCTTGCCGGTAGCGCTTTTCGGCAGGCGCTCGACGAACTCGACCGCGTGCGGCACCTTGTAGGCAGCCATGTGCCCGCGTGCCCAGGTCATCAATTCCTCGGCGCTCACGGTTTGTCCGGCGCGCGTTACTACGATGGCCTTGACGCTTTCACCGCGCTGGCGATCACGGAAACCAATCACGCAGGCTTCCTGCACGGCAGGGTGTCCGTATAGAAGGCTCTCGACCTCCGCCGGCCAGACCTTGTAGCCGGAGGCATTGATCATCCGCTTGAGCCGGTCGACCAGAAAGAAATAGCCTTCGTCGTCGATGTAGGCCAGGTCGCCGGTGCGGAAATAGCGCGCGCCATCGATATCCACAAACGCCGCGGCGGTCGCGTCCGGCTGGCCCCAATAGCCCCGGAAGACCTGCGGTCCGTTGAGCAGGATCTCGCCGATTTCGCCGACGCCGAGGATTTTTAGCGTATCCGGGTCGACCACGATGGCCGTGGTGTCTTGGATCGGCATGCCAAGGCACTGCGCCTTCGCACGATGCGGTGGATTGGTATGCGTGGTCGCCATGGTTTCGGACAGGCCATAGCCTTCGACATACGGAAGTCCCCAGAGCGACTGGATTTTTTCCGCGACCGCCTTGGGCATCGCCGCGCCACCGCCGCTCAGCAGTTTTATCGAACTCAGATCGTACTGATCCAGTTCCGGCTGCGAGAGAAAGTCGATCAGCATGGTCGGAATGGCCGTCCACGACGTGACCTGGTGTCGGGCGATCAGCATGGCCGCACAGCGACGGTCCCAGCGCGTCATGATGACAATGGTCGAACCGCCGAAAACCACGGCGTTGACACCCATCTGCAGCCCGGTGACGTGAAACATCGGTAGCGCTGCCAGCGCGACCTGATCCTTGGCCAGCCGGCTAAATTCGGGACTGGCGATCGCCGGATGCATCACGCTGCGATGCGTGTGCATGCATCCCTTCGGCTTGCCGGTGGTGCCGGAGGTATACGGGATAACCGCAAGGTCATCCGGGCCCGCCGTACTTTCCGTGGCAATGGGTTGGTGTTGCAACGCATCTTGCCAGCGCGTTGCGCCCGGTACGTCGACGCGCTGGGTCGATACCACCTCGGGAATCGGCAGGTCGGTAGCGTCGACAAGGTAATCGGCGTAGCAAGCGCTCACGCCGTGTTCCAGCTCATGACCGAGCAGCGGCGTGATATGGCCGGCAAGCTCTTGTCCAAAGATGGCGACCTTGCTGCCGCTGTCGGCGATGACGTGCCGCACTTCTTCGAGCAGGTTCATTGTGTTGACCAGAACCACCGCCGCATCGGCCCGCAAAATGGCGTAGAAGGCGATCACGAACTGCGGGCTGTTCTGCATGTAAAGCGCCACGCGATCGCCCTTGGCAACGCCGGCATTTTGCTGCAGGAAACCCGCCAGCGTATCGACCTGCCGCTTCAGCTCTGCATAGCTGATCGTGTTGCCGTAGTAGGCGATTGCCGTGCGTTTCGGGTAGCGCCGCGCGGCAACTTCGAGGTTGTAATACAGCGAGGTTTCCGGCAGTTCCACATGCAGCGGCAGGCCAGGTGGCCAGTGACTCAAGTTCTTCATCAGCGTTTCCAATGAATGTTCCATGTGTCGGTAAGGGACGTTGGCTCAGTCGACTTGCTGCGGCAGCACGACCAGCTTGCCGATCGCCTGGCGGCCAAGCAGGGCATCGAGCGCGTGCGATGCCTGCGAGAGCGGATAGCGTTTGGAGATCAGTGGATGGATCTTGCGTTCGTGCAGCCAGGCGAACAACTGGGTCATGTTTTCGACATTCAGCGCCGGCTCGCGACGCACGAAATCCCCCCAGAACACGCCGACCAGCGAGCTGCCCTTGAGCAGCAGCAGGTTGACCGGAATCTTGGGAATATCGCCGGCGGCAAAACCGACCACCAGGTAGCGGCCGCGCCAGGCGACGCTGCGCAGCGCCGGCTCGGCAAAATCCCCGCCGACCGGATCGTAGACCACGTCAACGCCGCGCCCTTCGGTCAGCGTCTTGATCCGCTCGCGCAGATCGTCAGTGCTGTAGTCGATCGTTTCATCGGCGCCACGCTCGCGTGCCGCGGCCAGCTTTTCCGCCGACGAGGCAGCGGCGATGACGCGCATGCCGAGCAGTTTGCCGATCTCCACGGCGGCGAGCCCAACGCCGCCCCCGGCGCCGAGCACCAATAGCGTTTCACCGGCCTGGACCTGCGCGCGATCCTTCAAGGCATGCAGCGATGTGCCATAGGTCAACACAAAACTGCCGGCCAGCTCCAGGTCCTCATCGTTGATGCCGCGTGGCAGTGGAATAACGTTGGTCGCATCGACAAGCACTTCCTGCGCATACGCGCCATAGGCTGTCACGCCGACCACCTTGTCGCCGATAGCCAGACGTTTGACCTCTTCACCGATGGCGATGATTTCGCCGGACAACTCGCCGCCGGGTGAAAAGGGAAAGGGCGGTTTGGCCTGGTATTTTCCGGCGACGATCAAGGCGTCGGGGAAATTCACCGCCGCCACGTGCGTGCGCACCACCACTTGTTTGGGGCCAGGCACAGGCGAGGGCATGTCACGCAGCTGCAGTGACGACGGCGGTCCCCAGGCTTCGCAGACGATGGCTTTCATGGCGTTCCTTTAGACGTAAATGGGTGAGACGTGAAGTAGCAAGGCGGCGCGAGGCATCAGAAGCGACCTTCCGTGCGTTCGAAAACCTTGTCACGCAGAGCCACCAGCTTGGGTCCGAAATCCTGGATGACTTTTTCGCGTGTCACCATCGACATGCGCCCGCTGCAGTTGAAGGCCAGCACGCGGCTGCCGTCTTCCGACACCAGCGGCACGCCAATGGCAAACACGTCGGCGGTCCAGTCGCCCAGCGAGAAACAGAAGCCATAACTCTGGTAATCCTGTCGCGCGCGGACGATGCCGTCGCGAATTCGCGGCCAGTAGCCCGGCTCGCATTCGCGTTCGAGATTTGCCAAATGGGTGTCGAAGAGAGCCTGTGGCCGCGCGGCCAGATCGGCGCGCCCGAGCGCGGTTGAACCGTGCGGCACGCGTGCGCCGGCGGCGAGGTTCATTTGAAACGTGGGGTCGCCCTGGCAGACTTCGAGCAGCACCATGCGATCGTGATCGCGGTCACCCTCCGCCAGCATGACGGCGGACTGCGTGTATTCGGCCAGTTCGCGCATCAGCGGACGCGCTGTCGCGAGCACGTCGTTGCCCTTGGTCAGCGCATGGCCAAGAGACAGCACGGCGGTACCCAGCGCATATTTTTCCTGCGATGCGCTGTAGTTGAGATAACCCAGCGCTGCCAGCGTAAACGTCAGTCGCGATACGGTGGTTTTCGGCAGTCCGGTCTGGCGCGCGATGTCCTGGTTGCCGAGTCGTTGCGCGCCGTATTCAAAGCAGCGCAGGATCGAAAACGAGCGCGCCACCGAGGTGACGAACTGCGGATGTCCTTCGTCAATGATCTGACTCAACGAATCGATATTGCGCTTCGGGTTTCCCATGATCTACTCCGTTCGCTTGTGCGCGATCAGGCTGCGGGGCGAATTGCATGGCGGGCCAATTCCAGCCGCGCGATGGTGCTGCGATGTACTTCGTCCGGGCCATCGGCGATGCGCAATGTGCGGATACCCGCGTAGAGGCCGGCCAGCGGGAAATCATCGCTGACGCCGGCGCCGCCGTGGGCCTGGATGGCCCAGTCGATAATCTGGCAGGCCATGTTGGGCGCTACCACCTTGATCATCGCAATCTGCGCGCGCGCCACCTTGTTGCCGACGGTGTCCATCATGTACGCCGCATTGAGCGTGAGCAGGCGCGCCTGATCGATCATGCAGCGCGACTCGGCAATACGCTCGTGCCAGACCGAGTGTTCGCTGATCGGCTTGCCGAACGCCACCCGTGATTGCACGCGCCGGCAAAGCAGTTCGAGCGCGCGCTCCGCTGCGCCAATGATGCGCATGCAGTGGTGGATGCGCCCCGGTCCGAGCCGCCCCTGCGCGATCTCGAAACCGCGACCTTCACCAAGCAATAAATTCTCGGCCGGCACGCGCACGTTGTGCAGCTCGATTTCCATATGTCCGTGTGGCGCATCGTCGTAGCCAAAGACCGGCAGATGCCGTATCACGCGGATACCCGCCGTATCCGCCGGCACGAGGACCATGGATTGCTGGCGATGGCTCGGACCCTCAGGATCGGTCTTGCCCATCACGATATACAGCGCGCAGCGTGGATCACCAGCGCCGGACGCATACCACTTGCGCCCGTTGATGACGTAATCGCTGCCGTCGCGCCGGATAGAGCACTGGATGTTGGTCGCATCCGATGACGCCACTTCCGGCTCGGTCATCAGAAACGCTGAACGGATATCGCCCGCCAGCAGCGGTTCAAGCCAGCGGTCTTTCTGTTGCTCGGAACCGTACCGCTCGATCGTCTCCATGTTGCCGGTATCCGGCGCGGAGCAGTTGAACACCTCCGGCGCCCAGGCCACGCGACCCATGATTTCGCACAGCGGCGCGTACTCGAGATTGGTGAGACCCTGCACGGCTCTAGGCGACTCGGGCAGAAAAAGATTCCACAGGCCCGATTCGCGGGCGTGCGGCTTCAGCGTTTCGATGATCTTGGTTGGAATCCACGCGTTGCCCGCGCCGCGGTTTTTCAGCACTTCCTGCTGGTACGCCACTTCGTTCGGATAAATCCACTGATCGAAAAAACGCGTCAATTCGAGACGCAGGTTTTCGACTTTTTGGGTGTATGAAAAATCCATAGTGATTCCAAAGCGAAGCAATTAAGTTCCGATATACGGAACAATGTCCTGTAAACCATACGAATCCTAGGCCCACCAAAGAACGTTGACAAGGCCTATTTTCATGCTGCATTGCAACTTGTCGACAGGCTGGGGATCTCGATACGATGGCTAAATATGAGAACTTAGTTCCGCATATCAGAACTTAGAGATACATTTGAATGCCGAAAGTCCACCTGCTGTTCAAGAAGGAAGAGCTCGACGCCAGCCGCCTGCAGGGCAAGGTCGTGGTCGTGGTGGATGTACTGTTTGCGACTTCGACTATCGTTCATGCTTTCGCGCGTGGGGTGAGCGCTATCTGGCCGGCGCGCGATGCCGACGATGCAAGACGTATTGCCGCCAACCTCGATGCGCCGATCCTCGCTGGTGAGCATCTCGGCATCTCCGAACTTGGTTTCGCGCCGGCGATGCCGTTGGCTCTCGCGGACGCAAGCGCCGACGCGCAGACGCTGGTTTTCAGCACGACCAATGGCACGGTAGCGCTGGTCGATGCAGCGTCGGCGGCTCATGTCTATGTGGGCGCACTATTGAACGGGGCGGCTCTCGCGGCGCACATCATGAAAGCGCATCCGGATGCGCAGGTTCTGCTCGTGTGTTCCGGCTCGGTCGATCGTTTCAATCTCGAGGATTTTTACGGTGCCGGCCATATCGCCGCGTATTTCGAAGGCGGCGCCGATTATGTGCTGAGCGACGCGGCGATGGCGGCGCTGCTGCTGTATCGAGGCTGTGACATCGAAACCGCGTTCGGTGCCTCGCACGGAGGTCGTTTGATCCGGCAACACGGTTTGCAGCACGAAATCGATTGCGTGACTCAGCGGGATACGTCCAGCGTGGTGCCCGTTCTACGCGGTGGCTGTCTGAGGCAGGTGGCATGAGCGTTCCCGTCGCCTCGCAGGCAATACCGCTGTCTTTCAACATCGCGGTGCTGGAGCGCTACCTGCGCCAGCATATCGACGGCTTTCAGGGACCGGTCGAGGTTTCGCGTTTCAAGGGTGGCCAGTCGAACCCGACATATCTGCTGTCGACGCCATCGCGCCAGTACGTGATGCGCACCAAGCCGGGTCCGGCCGCGCAGCTGTTGCCTTCGGCGCATGCGCTGGAGCGCGAGTTCAAGGTGCAGTCGGCATTGGCTGGCAGTGCCGTGCCGGTGACGCGCATGTACTGCCTGTGCGAGGACGAGTCGGTCATCGGCCGCGTGTTCTATGTGATGGACTTTGTTGAGGGAAGAATTTTCTGGGATCAGTCGCTGCCGGGGCTTTCAGCCGCCGAGCGCGGCGCGATTTACGATGAACTCAACCGCGTCATCGTCGCACTGCACGCGGTAGACATCGACGCGCTGGGCCTGGCGGATTACGGCAAGGCCGGCAACTATTTCATTCGCCAGATCGATCGCTGGACGCGGCAATACCGGGCCAGCGAGATCGACACCATCGAGGCGATGGAGCGGCTGATTGAGTGGTTGCCTAAAAACATCCCGTGCGAGGCCAAGCCGCAAATCGCGCTGGTGCACGGCGATTACCGCATCGACAACGTCATTTTTCATCCCACGAAGCCGCGCATTCTGGCGGTGATCGACTGGGAGCTGTCGACTATCGGTCACCCGCTGGCAGATTTTGCTTATCACCTGATGAGCTGGCACGCCAAGCCGGGTTTGGCCCGTGGGCTGGCCGGTCTCGATTTGTCGGCGCTGGGTATCCCGGCGGAGTCGGCTTATATCGCCTTGTACGAGCAGCGCATCGGGCATCCGGTCGCGGGCGACTGGAATTTTTATCTGGCCTATAACCTGTTCCGGATTGCCGCCATCGTGCAAGGCATAGCCAAGCGCGTGGAGGACGGCACCGCCAGCAGCGCGCAGGCTGCCGAACACGCGCAGCAGGCAAAGCCGCTGGCGGAGATGGGCTGGGCGGCGGCACAAAAGTCGCTTGCGCACGATGGCTCACTCATGGATTGACGCGCAGCCGTTTCACCACGCGAGAGGCGTCTGGACGCACATATCAAAACCGGTCACGCATTAGCGACCAAACATCACGACAAAGGGATAAGCAATGTCTGTTCAACTGGAAATACATGACGGCGTTGCCGTACTCATCTTGAACAATCCGCCGGTTAACGGGCTCGGCCTCTCCTCGCGCACGGGCCTCATCGACTCGCTGACCCAGGCGTTGGACGATGACAGCGTTCACGCCGTCGTCGTCACCGGAAGCGCGCGCGCCTTTTCCGGCGGCGCGGATATCCGTGAATTCAACACGCCGCAGGCGCAGCAGGAGCCGACTTTGCCTACGGTGATCGCCGCGTTCGAGCGAAGCACCAAGCCGGTTGTCGCCGCGATCAACGGGCTGGCGCTGGGCGGTGGGCTGGAGCTGGCGCTGGGCATGAATTATCGCGTGGCCAACGCGAAGGCGCAGATCGGCTTGCCGGAAGTGAAGCTAGGTATTCTTCCCGGTGCCGGTGGCACGCAACGTTTGCCGCGCGCGGTAGGTCTGGAAGCTGCCGTCAACATGATCGTTTCCGGTGCGCCGGTTGCCGCCGGACGACTGGCCAAAACGCGGCTGTTCGATCGCGTGGTCGAGGGTGATGCGGTGAAGGCAGCTATCGAATACGCGCGCGAGCTTGCTGGCAGTGCTGCCGCTTTGCCGAAAGTGCGCGACTGGAAAATCGAGCACGTCAATGCCGAGGGCTTTCTCGGCTTTGCACGGACGGCGGTCGCCGCCGCGTCGGCCAACTATCCCGCGCCATTGAAATGCCTCGATGCGATTGAAGCGGCGGTAAAGCAGCCGTTCGACAAGGGCATGCAGGTCGAGCGCGAGGCGTTTGCGCTGCTGGTCAACACACCGGAATCCAAGGCGCTGCGCCATGCGTTTTTCAGCGAGCGTGCGGCCAGCAAGATCGCCGACGTCGGGGCAGACATCACCCCGCGCGAGATCAAGAGCGTCGGCGTGATCGGTGCGGGCACCATGGGCGGCGGCATCACCATGAACTTCCTCAATGCCGGCATCCCGGTAACGATGCTGGAAACCAAGCAGGACGCGCTCGATCGTGGCCTGGGCACGATTCGCAAGAATTACGAAAACAGCGCCAAGAAAGGCAAGCTGACCGCGGACCAGGTAGAGCAGCGCATGGGTTTGATCACGCCGACGTTGGCCTACGGCGACCTCAAGCAGGCCGACCTGATCATCGAGGCCGTGTTCGAGGAGTACAGCGTGAAGGAGGCGGTGTTTACCCAGCTCGACGCCATCGCCAAGCCGGGCGCAATTCTCGCCAGCAATACCTCGACGCTCAATCTCGATCGCATCGCCACCTTTACCAAGCGCCCGCAGGACGTGGTCGGCATGCACTTCTTCAGCCCCGCCAATGTGATGAAGCTGCTCGAAGTGGTGCGCGGCAAACAGACGGCCAAAGACGTGCTGGCCACGGTGATGGCCGTGTCGAAAAAGATTGGCAAGACGGCCGTCGTCTCGGGCGTCTGTGACGGCTTCATCGGCAACCGCATGATCGAGCAGTACGGTCGGCAGGCAGGCTTTCTGCTCGACGAAGGCGCGCTGCCGCAGCAGGTTGATCGCGCGGTCGAGAAGATCGGTTTTGCGATGGGCCCGTTTCGCATGGGTGATCTGGCCGGTAACGACATCGGCTGGGCCATCCGCAAGCGCCGCGCGGTCGAGCAGCCTGACCTGACGTATTCGAAGACCGCCGACCTAGTCTGTGAACTGGGCCGCTTCGGTCAGAAGACCGGTGCGGGCTGGTACGACTACAAGGCAGGTGATCGCACGGCGTATCCGTCGCAGGTCGTCAACGACATGGTCGTGCAGTATTCGAAGGATATTGGCGTCACGCGGCGCGCCATCAGCGATGAAGAGATTGTCGAGCGCCTGGTCTACGCGCTGGTTAATGAAGGCGCGCATATCCTCGAAGAAGGCATCGCGGCGAAGGCATCGGATATCGACATCGTTTATCTGTATGGCTACGGCTTTCCGTTCTGGCTGGGCGGCCCGATGTTCTATGCAGACAGCGTCGGCCTCTACAACGTGCTGGCCGCCATGCGCCGTTACGCCAAGGGCTATGAAGGTCACGCGTGGGAGCCAGCACCGCTGCTGGTGAAACTCGCTGAGTCCGGGCAGTCGTTCAACGATTGATCGCGCCGTATTAACGTCAAACTTTTAGGCACCGCGCAATCTCGCTCGCGCGGCGCGCAAAAATCACTTGGGGTAAATCGTGAAAGAAGCCGTCATTGTTTCCACCGCACGCACCGGTCTGGCGAAGAGCTGGAAGGGCGCATTCAACATGACCCACGGCGCCACTTTGGGTGGCCACGTGGTGCAACACGCCGTCGCGCGTGCCGGCATCGACCCGGCTGAAGTCGAAGATGTGCTGATGGGTTGTGCTAATCCCGAAGGCGCCACCGGCGTCAACATCGCCCGCCAGATCGCCGTGCGCGCGGGGCTGCCTGTGTCCGTGCCCGGCGCAACGGTCAACCGGTTCTGTTCGTCGGGCCTGCAGACCATTGCCATGGCGGCGGGCCGCGTGCTGCTGGGCGAAGGAGAGATCCATGTCGCCGGCGGCGTGGAAAGCATCTCGTGCGTCCAGGCTCAAATGAATCAGCACATGCTTACCGAAGGCTGGTTGCTGGAACACAAGCCGGAGCTGTACTGGTCGATGCTGCAGACCGCGGAGACCGTTGCCAAGCGCTACGGCATTTCGCGCGAGCGGCAGGATCACTACGGCGCCGAAAGCCAGCAGCGTGCAGCGGCGGCCGCGGCGGCCGGCAAGTTCGATGACGAAATCGTGCCGATCACCGTTACTGCCGGCACGGCCGATCCGGCGACGCGCCAGCTGATGACGAAAGAAGTCACCGTATCCGCCGACGAGGGTATTCGCGCGGATACCACCTATGAAGGCGTGTCGAAGATCCGCAGCGCCATGCCCGGCGGCGTCATCTCCGCCGGCAATGCCAGCCAGTTTTCCGATGGCGCGTCTGCCGTGGTCGTGATGGATGGCAAGCTCGCCGAGCAACGTGGCATCAAACCGCTAGGTATTTTTCGCGGCTTCGCCGTATCCGGCTGCGAGCCCGATGAAATGGGTATCGGTCCGGTGTTTGCCGTGCCCAAGTTGCTCAAACGCGCCGGACTCACCGTCGACGATATCGGCCTGTGGGAATTGAACGAGGCATTTGCCGTGCAGGTGCTGTACTGCATGGACACGCTGCATATTCCGCACGACCGCATCAACGTCAACGGTGGCGCCATTGCGGTTGGTCACCCGTACGGCGTCAGCGGTGCAAGGCTGGTCGGTCATGCCCTCATCGAGGGCAAGCGCCGCGGCGTGAAGTACGCCGTGGTCACCATGTGCGTGGGCGGTGGCCAGGGTGCCGCCGGTCTTTTCGAGATCGTCTGAATCATGAGCTCCCTGCTGCTTTCCCGCCGCGACCTGGACTTTCTGCTGTACGAATGGCTTGACGTGCCGTCGCTGACGCGGGCTGAACGTTTTGCCGATCACAGCCGCGAAACCTTCGACGCGGCGCTGGATACCTGCGAGCGCATCGCCACCGACCTGTTCGCGCCGCACAATCAGAAGGCCGATCAGCACGAGCCGCATTTCGACGGTCAGACCGTTACGCTGATCGACGAGGTGAAACCAGCCTTGCAGGCTTTTGCCGACGCCGGCCTCGTCGCCAGCGGCAAGGACTATGCGATGGGCGGCATGCAGCTGCCTGCCGTGGTGAACATGGCCGGGCTGAGCTATTTCTACGCCGCCAATATCGGCACCAGCGCCTATCCGCTATTGACCGTGGGGAATGCCAACCTGCTGCTGGCGCATGGCAACGAGGCGCAGATCGAGGCGTTTGTGAAGCCCGAGCTGGACGGACGTTTCTTTGGCACCATGTGCCTGTCCGAGCCGCAGGCCGGCTCGTCGCTTTCGGATATCGCCACGCGCGCCGACTACGAGGGTGAATCAGCGTTTGGTCCGCAGTACCGCGTTGTCGGCAACAAGATGTGGATTTCCGGCGGCGATCACGAGCTGTCGGAAAACATCGTGCATCTGGTGCTGGCGAAGATTCCCGGACCGGACGGAAAGCTGATTCCCGGTGTGAAAGGCATCTCGCTTTTGCTGGTGCCGAAGTTTCTGGTCCATGCCGACGGCAGCCTTGGCGAGCGCAACGACGTGCAGCTGGCCGGCATCAACCACAAGATGGGCTATCGCGGCACGGTCAACACCTTGCTCAACTTCGGGGAAGGTACGCGCTATACGCCCGAGGGCAAGGGCGGCGCCATCGGCTACCTGGTCGGCAAGGCGCATCACGGTCTGGCCTACATGTTCCACATGATGAACGAGGCGCGCATCGGGGTCGGTCTCGGTGCGGTGGCGCTGGGTTACACCGGCTATCTGCATTCGCTGGATTATGCGCGTAACCGCCCGCAGGGTCGCCCGATCGGACAGGATGGCAAGGATGCGACGAGCCCACAGGCGCGCATCGTCGGCCATGCCGACGTCAAGCGCATGCTGCTGGCGCAGAAGTCGTATGTCGAAGGTGCGTGGGCGTTCAACCTGTATTGCGCAAAGCTGGTGGACGAGGCGCAGGTTACGGTGGATCCGGCCGAGCGCGCTCAACTGACTTTGCTGCTGGATATTCTCACGCCGATCGCCAAGAGCTGGCCATCGCAGTGGTGTCTCGCCGCCAACGATTTAGCCATCCAGATTCATGGTGGCTACGGCTACACGCGCGAGTACAAGGTCGAGCAGTTTTATCGCGACAACCGGCTCAATCCGATCCACGAAGGCACGCACGGCATCCAGGGCCTGGATCTGCTTGGGCGCAAGGTAGTCATGCAGGACGGCGCCGCGTTCAAGCTATTCGCTGCACGGGTCACCGCGTCGATCGCTCACGCAAAAAAGCACGGCGCGTTGAGCGATTACGCGAACAGCCTCGACGCGGCCCTCAAGCGACTGGCCGAAGTGACGCAGACGCTGTGGGCGGCGGGCGATCCGCAGGTAACGCTGGCCAATGCCAGCGTGTATCTCGAAGCGTTCGGGCATATCGCCATCGCCTGGATCTGGCTGGAACAAGCGCTGGCGGCGCACGGGCACGACGGCGATTTTTACGAAGGCAAGCGCAGCGCGGCACGCTATTTCTTCCGTTGGGAACTGCCCAAGGTCAACGTTCAGCTCGATCTTCTGGCCAGCCTCGATCGCACCACGCTGGACATGCAGGACGCCTGGTTCTGATCGCGTCGAAAAAAAACCACGAGATTATGTGAACCCATGAACGCCAACACCTCACTGTTCGACCTGACCGGCAAGACTGCGGTCATCACCGGCGGATCGCGCGGACTCGGTCTGCAAGTGGCCGAGGCGCTGGGCAGCTATGGCGCCCGAGTGCTGCTGTCGGCGCGCAAGGCGGATGAACTACAGAAGGCGCAGGCGCATCTGCGTCAGCTGGGTATCGACGCGGACTGGATCGCCGCCGACGGATCGAAAGACGCCGATATCCACGCGTTGGCCGAAGCCGCGATCGAGAAACTCGGCAAGGTCGACATTCTGGTCAACAACGCCGGCGCCACCTGGGGCGCACCGGCGGAAGATCACCCGGCCGAGGCATGGGACAAGGTATTCAACCTCAATGTGCGCGGCCTGTTTCTGCTCACCCAGCACATCGGCAAGCGTTCGATGATTCCGCAAAAGTACGGACGCATCATCAACCTCGCGTCGATCGCCGGTTTGCGCGGCAATCCACCCGGCGCCATGCAGACGCTGGCCTACAACACCAGCAAAGGTGCGGTGATCAACTTCACCCGCACATTGGCCGGTGAGTGGGGCAAATACGGCATCACGGTCAATGCGCTGGCGCCTGGGTTTTTCCCTTCAAAAATGACCAAAGGCCTGATGGACAGCTTGGGCGAAGAGGTGTTGATCGGCCACTCGCCGTTGAACCGCCTCGGTGACGACGACGATCTCAAGGGCGCCGCGCTGCTGTTTGCCTCCGATGCGGGCAAGCACATCACCGGCCAGATTCTGGCCATCGATGGCGGCTATACGGCGGTGTGATCGGTAACCGAGGAGTGCGGTAGTCCATTCCATGTTCAACAGGGTGCAAGCATGAAAATTATCGAGAGCCTCGACGCGCTGCCGGCATGGGTCGGGCGCGAAGTTGCGTGCAGCGACTGGCTGCAGATCGACCAGGCGCGCATCCAGCGCTTTGCCGACGCCACCGGCGATCAGCAATGGATACACGTGGACGCGGAGCGCGCGCAGCGTGAATCACCGTACAAGTCGACCATCGCGCACGGTTACCTGACGCTGTCGCTGATACCGATGCTGATGGAGTCTTGCCTGCGTATCGACGGCATCGCCATGGCCATCAACTACGGCTTGGACAAGGTTCGACTCCCTGCGCCGGTGCGGGTCAACCAGCGCGTACGCGCGCGGCTGGTGCTTGACGCGCTGGCGCCGGTCAGCGGCGGTATGCAGGCACACTGGTCGGTGACGGTCGACATCGAACATGTCGACAAGCCCGCGTGTGCCGCGCAGATGCTCGCCCGCTACTACCCCGCCAAACAGACCAACTAACCGCGTCGCCGGAGTTTCCATGGATCTCGATTTCAACCGCGAAGAGCAGGCCTTTCGCGACGAGGTGCGCCAGTTTCTGGCGACCGAATTGCCCGACGACATTCGCCATCGCATGCAGCGGGGCGATCACAGCCACGTGCGCGATGACATCCAGCAGTGGCAGAAAATTCTGCACGCCAAAGGCTGGGGCGCACCGGCGTGGCCCAAAGCGTTCGGCGGCACCGGCTGGAGCAAGACGCAGCAATACATCTTCGAAAACGAATGCGCCATGGCCGATGCGCCGGCGCAGCTGGCGTTCGGCGTAAAGATGGTGGCGCCGGTAATCATGCGTTTCGGCACGCCCGAGCAGCAGCAAGCGTTTCTGCCGCGCATTCTCGCCGCCGACGACTGGTGGTGTCAGGGCTATTCGGAGCCTGGCTCGGGCTCCGATCTCGCCTCCCTGAAAATGAGGGCCGAGCGCGATGGCGACGAGTACGTGCTCAACGGGCAGAAGGTGTGGAACACGTTGGGTCAGTACGCGGACTGGATCTTCTGCCTGGTGCGCACGGATGCTACCGGTAAACCGCAGAAGGGCATTTCCTTTCTGCTGATCGACATGAAGACGCCGGGCATTACGGTGCGGCCCACGCGTCTGCTCGACGGCAGTTTCGAGGTCAACGAAATCTGGTTCGACAACGTGCGCGTGCCGGTGGCCAACCGTATCGGTGAAGAGAATCAGGGCTGGACCTACGCCAAGTTTCTGCTAGGCCACGAGCGCACCAATATCGCCGGCATCGGTGCCAGCAAACGTGAGCTGCGGCGGCTGAAGGAAATGGCGGCGAGCCAGCCGAAAAATGGCGCCACGATGTTGCAGGATCCAGCCTTTGCCACGCGCATTGCGCAGGTCGAGATGGAGCTGCGCGCGCTGGAAATCACCAATATGCGGGTGATTTTTGCCGAAGCCAAAAAGCAGGCGCCCGGGCCTGAGGCGTCCATGCTCAAGATTCGCGGCACGGAAATCTTGCAGCGCCTTTCCGAACTGCAGGTCGACCTGCTCGGTGCCGATGCGCTGGTTCGCAGCGGGGCTGGAGAGGACGGCGAAGACGCGGAGCGCGCCACCTCGGCGTACCTCAATATGCGCAAGCTCAGCATTTTTGGCGGGTCGAACGAGATCCAGCGCAACATCATTGCCCACATGATTCTGGGCCTGTAGGAGTCGACATGGATTTTTCTTTCACCGACGAACAGCAGATGCTGCTGGACACAACCCGCCGATTCATCGCCGAACGCTACAATTTTGATTTTCGAAAGCGCGTGCGCGACTCGCATGACGGCTGGTCGCGCGATACCTGGACGCAGCTGGCTGAGCTCGGCCTGCTGGCCTTGACCATACCCGAAGAGGACGGCGGCATTGGTGCCGGGCCGGTAGGGGCGATGCTGGTGAGCAACGCGATTGGCGAAGGCATGCTGCTGGAGCCGTTTCTTTCCAGCGCGATCGTGGCAACCCAGGCGATTGTCGAACTGGGCTCGCCGGACCAGCGCGGGCAATGGCTGCCGTCGCTTGCGTCGGGTGACCTCATCGCCGTGCTTGCACACGATGAGCGTTCGACCCAACTCGACGCTTTGGACGTCCATACGTCCGCCGAAAAAGTTGCTGGAGGCTGGCGCCTGAACGGGCGCAAGTCGGCGGTGTATCACGCGACTGCCGCCCATCTTCTGCTGGTGACGGCGCGCATTCAGGAAGGCGAACTCGGATTGTTCGCCGTTCGCTCGGATGCACCCGGAGTGACCTTGGTTCCGTGCGTGACGGTAGACGAACAACGCGCCGCGACGGTTGTGCTGGAGAACGTTTCCATCGACAGCGATGCACGTCTCGGCGGCCGCGCCGACGAGGCGTTGATGGCGGTGCTCGACTACGGCCTGGCCGCGCTTTGTGCGGAAGCGTTTGGTGCGATGGAGAGAATTCTGGCGGCGACGATCGAGTACAGCCGATCGCGCGTCCAGTTCAGTACGCCCATCGGCAGCTTTCAGGCACTGCAACATCGCATGGCCGAAATGCTTATGCACCTCGAACAGGCGCGTTCGATGTCGTACCTGGCGACCTCGCACTGCACCAATTCCGATCCACTTGAGCGACGCGCGGCGCTGTCGGCGGCCAAGGCACTGATGGGGCAGGCAGCGCGTTTCATTGGTCAGCAGGCGGTGCAATTGCATGGCGGCATGGGCATGACGGACGAGCTCAACGTCAGCCATTACTTCAAGCGCTTGCTCGCATTCGAGCTGCGGAGCGGCACCACGGATCAGCATCTGGAAATTTACCGGAATCGGCTGGCCGCGGCCTGAGGTTTCTGCATCGGGGGAAGGGGAGCAAGCCGTATTTTCCGGTTGCGATTCGGGTCGACGACTTGCACGAATCGCACCGCAATAGCAGTGGACGAATCAACTTTGTGCGCTGCAAAAACAGCGCGAAAAGTGCTCGAATTCAAGTTCCGTTTTCGAAAAATGCGCGTGCTAGTTTGCGCCGCGAAACACATTTTCCGCATCGCCAAGAACTGATTTCAATTGAACGAAATCAGCAGCCGATTTCCGCACGGGGGAGCCGCACGGAAACCGCCATTGGTAGCGCGGTGGTTGGCAAACATGGGAGAGAAAAAATGGCAACACTGACGTATCGCAGACAGGTTCTGGCGTGCTCCATCGTGGTCGCCCTCGGCGCAGCCGCGGCACTGCCTGCCCTCGCGCAGGACGCACCGGCAAGCGCTGCCACAACGGCTACCGCGACCACCGCGGCCAAGGCCACCGACGGCAAGGCGCCGACCAAACTCAGCGAGATCAAGGTCACCGCGCAGAAGCGCGTGGAATATTTGCAGGACGTGCCGATCACCATGGCGACGCTGAGCAAGCAGCAGATCCACGACGCCGGCGTGCATACCGTGCAGGATGTGCAGATGCTCGTGCCCGATCTTGTGGTCACCAGCGACGACTCGTCGGCCAACAGCAGTGCGCGCATTCGTGGCGTGGGCACGCTGGGTGACAATGCCGGTCTTGAGTCGGCGGTAGGCACGGTGATCGACGACGTGCCGCGCGCACGCACCGCGCTGGGTTTTGGCGACCTCGGGCCGATCAACCAGATCGACGTGCTGAAGGGCCCGCAGGGCACGCTGTTCGGCAAGAACACCGCCGCCGGCGTGATCAGCGTAACGACGGATCGCCCAAGCTTCACCGAGCAGGGCTATACCGATATCACGGCCGGCAATTACGGCGAGGCCGGCGTCGACGCTTACTACAGCAACGCGCTGAGCAAGAACGTCGCTTTCAGTCTTTACGCGGTCGATCGTCAGCATGAGGGCTATGAGGACGTGTTCGTCAATCAGGGGCCGCGGACGGAGACCCGTGACGTTGACCAGGATTTTCATTCCGTGCGTGGCCAGCTGTTGATTCGGCCGAGCAACGATGTCGACATCAATATCATTGGCGATTACACCAAGCACAACGAGAACTGCTGCGATGCGGTCACGCTGCATCGTGACCCCGGCGTGGCGCAGATTCTCGACACGTTTGCCGGTGGCCCGGGCCTCGGCGTTATTCCGGTGGCCGATCCCTCCCGTCGTCTGGCTTATGCGAATGACAGCTCGGGCCAGAAGATCGTCGACGAAGGTCTGTCGACCGAGGTCAACTGGACCACGCCGTGGTTGAACAACGCCGTGCTGACGTCAATTACCGCGGTGCGCAAGTACACTCTGGTCGGCGCCGGCGATCTGGATTTCAGCGGCGCGGATCTGGCTGAACATGACTATGCTCCGGACAATGGCGAGCGCTTCAACACGTTCAGCCAGGAGCTTCGCCTTGGCGGTTCAACCGACCGCGTTGACTGGACGGCGGGCGTATATTTCGACAACGACCGCATCCAGCGCAGCGAATCGATTACCGAGAATTCGCAGTACGAGGGCTACCTTTCGACGGCGCTGGTCGAGGGTATCGGCGCAGCGCTGCCGCCGGGTCTGTTCAATACCGCCAATCCGCAGAACTTCATCTCGCAGATTTCCGGCTTGCCTTACGGCAAGACCTACTCGGGCATCGCGTCACAGGATCAGTTCAACCAGGCCTCGAAAAGTCAGGCAGCCTTTGGCAACGCGACCTTGCATGTGACGGACGCGTTCTCGATCACGGCGGGTGTGCGTTACACGCATGAAGAAAAAACCACCGACTTCATTTATCACACGCCGAACGGCGGTCTGGGTTGCGGTGCGGCGCTGACCACTAACGGCGTGGCCAACGCGCTGGTGGCGCGCGGCCTACCGGGCTTTGCCGTGCCGTTGGTTGCGCCGACGGTGATCGGCAACCTTTGCCTGCCTTGGGAAAATCCACTGTTCGGCGGCATTAACTCGTCGAACAAGTTCACCGAGAACGAATGGTCGGGCACGCTGAAGGCGGCTTACCGTTTCAACGACAATATTTTGGCGTACCTATCCGGCGCACGCGGCTACAACGCCGGCGGCTACAACCTGACGCGCACGCAGTCGTCCAACGGCACGACCAGCGGCGGCGCGGGCATCATTCCGCTTACCAACACGTTCTTCCCCGGTGAGTTCGTCAACAGCTTCGAGCTGGGTGCCAAAACCACCTGGGCCGACGGCAACCTGCTGGCCGACGCGGCGCTGTTCCATTCCACCTTCACCAACTACCAGTTCAATACGTTCAGCGGCATCGGCTTTGTGGTGGATTCGATTCCGAAACTCACCACGCAAGGCCTGGATACCAACCTCGACTGGCAGACGCCGATCACCGGCCTCTCGTTGCAGGGCGCCGCAACTTATACCAAGGCGCGCTACGGCAATCAGCTGCTGGCCGATCCGGTGCTGGTGGATTTGCCCGGTAGCGTCGGCAGCTTTGCACCCAAGTGGGCAGGCACCGCCGGCGTCGCATATCAGTGGAATTTTAGCGATAAAGTGTTCGGCCGCTTCAACATCAACGCGAAGTACACCGGTGAATACAACGCCGGCACCGTGCCCAATCCACTCACCGAGCAGAAGTCGTTTACCTTGATTGATGCCCGGCTGACGATCGGTCAGATCAGCAAGCACTGGAGTGTGGAGATCTGGGGCAAGAACCTGACCAATCGCACGTATGTCCAGGGCGCTTTTATTCCTGCCCTGCAAACGGGATCGATCAACGGCTTTCTCGGCGACCCACGCACCTATGGCGTGACGCTGCACGCGGCCTTGTAAGACGAAGCGGGGCTGATGCGAATCAGCTCCGTACTTCGGCACACGTTTTTCTTTCACTGATCGATCGGCGTCGTGCATCGCAGCAAGGCTGTGGCCGACCGGCGATCTAGTATGAGTCTTCATGCCTACGATCAACGACAAGCCTTATGCCTACGAATACGCGTCACTTGCTGGACCCCGAGCTGGCCGCGGTTGAACAGCTGCCGGTGGTGCCGATCAGCCATGAAAATCTGGCGGCCATACGCGAGGCGCGCGCGCAGCTGGTTGAATCGCTCCAGCCGCTGTGGCCGGTGTTTCCCGATGTACATGTCAGTGAACGGCAGGTTCCCGGCGGCGCCGGTGCGCCTGACGTTCGCGTGCTGGTCTATCGCCCGACAGCAGCCGACGCGGATTTGCCGGTGTTGCTGTGGATGCACGGCGGCGGCTTCGTCGGCGGGCGCGTTGACTGGGACAGCTTTCTGGCCAACCCGATGGTCAGGGCGGTGGGTTGCTGCGTTGTGTCCGTGGGTTATCGACTGGCGCCGGAGACCGCGTTCCCGGGTGCGATCGATGATTGCTATGCGGCGCTGAAATGGGTGCATGAGAACGCGAGTGCGCTGCGCATCGATCCGCAGCGCATTGCCATCGGCGGGCTGAGCGCCGGCGGCGGCCTGGCAGCCTCCCTGGGCTTGCTGGCGCGAGACCGCGGCGAGGTCGACGTGAAATTTCAACTGCTGCTGCAGCCCATGCTGGACGACCGTCATGCCACCGATGGCTACGATCATCCGTTCGCCGGCGAATACGTCTGGCGCAAGGAGTACAACCATTTCGGCTGGTCGGCGCTTCTGGGGCACGAGCCGGGCAGGGATGGCGTATCGCCGTATGCCTCGGCAGCTCGCGCCAAATCCTTGGCCGGCTTGCCATCCACGTTTATCAACGTCGGCGCGATTGATTTGTTTGTCGAGGAAGACATCGAGTATGCGCGGCGTTTGATGCGCGACGGCGTGCCCACGGAGCTGCACGTTTACCCCGGTGCATGCCACGCGTTTCAGGGCATAGCGCCTGGCTCTGCGGTATCCAGAACAAGCGATCGCGATTTGGTCGCGGCGTTGCGCCGGGCGCTGTTTCCTGGCGATTGATCAGGTCGCACAAGCGGCATGGCTTCATCGCAAAACGGCGACCAGGCACGAGTAGAAAATAATGAATGACGAGCTGTTGGATGTCTTGATCATCGGCGCCGGCCTTTCGGGCATTGGCATGGCGTGTCACCTCGTGCAGGAGTGCCCTAACAAGTCATTTGCCGTGCTGGAACGGCGTGATGCGATAGGCGGAACGTGGGATCTTTTTCGTTATCCCGGCATCCGGTCCGACACCGACATGTTCAGCTTCGGCTACGCTTTCCGCCCGTGGTATCAGCCGACAGTGATGGGCGACGGCCCGACGATTCGCGACTACATCGCCGACACGGCGCGCGAGTTCGGTGTGGAAAAAAAGATCCGCTTCGGCATGAAAATTGTCGCTGCCGACTGGTCGAGTGTGGAACAACAGTGGACAGTGAAAGCACTCCACGAAGCCAGCGGCGAAACACGCAGCTACCGCTGTCGTTTTCTGGTGCCCTGTACGGGTTACTACAATTACGACGCCGGCTTTCAACCGGACTTTCCGGGCCAGGAGCAGTTCAAGGGTTTGCGCATTCACCCGCAACACTGGCCCGAGTCGCTGGATTACGCCGGCAAGAAAGTGGTGGTGATCGGCAGCGGCGCCACGGCCGTCACCCTGGTGCCTGCCATGGCGAAAAAAGCTGCGCACGTCACTCTGCTTCAGAGGTCACCGTCGTACATTGTTTCCGTTCCCGGCGTCGACGCCATCTCGTCGATGCTGGCGCGCGTGCTGCCCGATTCGATCGTCTATGCGCTGGCGCGCCGGCGTTCGATTGCGCTGCAGCGTGGGCTGTATCTGGCCTGCCGCCGCTGGCCCGGGGCGGTGCGACGACTGCTGCTGTCGCAGGTGCGCCGACGTGCTGGCAAGGGCGTGGACATGAAGCACTTCACGCCGAGCTACAAGCCCTGGGACCAGCGCCTTTGCGCCGTGCCCGACGCGGATTTGTTCGAGCAGCTGAAATCCGGCAAGGCATCCGTGGTCACCGATCGCATCGCTTCATTTACCGAAACCGGCATCCGTCTTGCGTCGGGTGCACAACTCGACGCCGAGATCATCATCAGCGCGACTGGCCTGAACATCCAGATGCTCGGCGGCATGGCGCTTAGCGTGGATGGCGTAGCGAAAAACCTGCGCGATCACCTGACTTACAAAGGCGTGCTGGTGCAGGGCGTGCCGAACATCGGCGTCATCTTCGGCTATTCCAACGCGCCGTGGACGTTGAAAGCCGATCTGGCAGCGGCTTACCTGTGCCGGCTGTTCAAGCATATGGAGGCAAACGGGCAATGCGTCGCGATGCCGGTGGGTAGCGAAGGGAGTGAAGTTGACGGCAGCATTCTTGGTTCGCTGTCGTCCGGCTACGTGCAGCGGGGCGACGCGATCCTGCCGCGTCAGGGCAGCAAATATCCGTGGCATGTATCGCATCATTACGGCCGCGATACCGACGTGCTGTTGAACCAGCCGATCGACGATGAGTGGCTCCGCTTCGAGCCGTCGGCATGAGCTCGGCTCTTGAGGATTATTACGCCGGCAAAGTCGCTGTGGTCACCGGCGCCGGCTCGGGTATCGGGCGCGCCATCGCCGGCCTGCTCGATCGTTGCGGTGCCAGGGTGCATTGCGTTGATATCCACGCTGACGCGGCCCAAGCCGTGGCAGCCACGCTGACAAATGCAAGGGCGCATGCGCTCGATGTCGTTGATGCGCGCGCCGTTGCGACGCTGGCTGAGCGTATTTACGCGCAGGACGGCCGGGTCGATCTGCTATTCAATAACGCCGGTATCGGCCACGCTGGTCTGGTGCAGGAGACTGAACTGGGCGACTGGCGGCGCGTCATCGACGTTAACGTGATGGGCGTCGTCCATGGCATCCACGCTTTTTTGCCGCGCATGATGCTGCAAACGGGCATCGCGCATATCGTCAACACGGCGTCGGGTGCCGGTCTGATTCCGCACCCGACGATGGCGCCGTACGCTGCGTCGAAACACGCCGTCGTCGGATTATCCACGTCGCTTGCCGCCGAGTTGCACGGAGGCAACGTCCGGGTCACTGTGCTGTGTCCCGGCGTCATCAACACCGCGATCACCAGGAACACCGCGATGCGCGGCGAAATAAAAGCGCATCAGGCGCAGGCCATCGAGTTCTATGAAAAAAAGGGCGCGACGCCGGACAAGGTAGCGCGCGACTTGCTCAGCGATGTGCGCAAGGGCAGGCTGTTTTGTCTCACGCCGCGTATCGAAGTGGGCATCGGCTGGCTGGTGTATCGCCTGTCGCCGCGGCTGGCGATGCAGCTGATGCGTGCACAGATCAACAAGATTCTTGGCGTTCAATGAAGCCATACATCCATGATGAGGACTATCGCATGTCGATCCTGAAAACCGTCTCGAACGCCCCTGCTGTAGATGCAGACAACGATGCCGCGGCCATTGCCGCGCTGCAGTCAGCTTTTGCGGCGCAACGTACGGCTTTTGCGGCGGATCGCCAGCCGACGCTGGAGGAACGCCGAAGCCGGATCGAAAAGCTGATGGTGATGATGCTCACCTACCGCGAACGGATCAGCGCGGCTCTGAGCAGCGATTTTGGCGCGCATCCGGTGCCGGCATCCGACCTGATCGAGGTGCTTGGTCTGGTCGGTCGCGCGCGCTACGTACTCGAGCATCTGGAGACGTGGATGCAAGCTTAGCCACGCGAAACCGATGTCGCGATAATGGGCACGGCCAGGGCGTATATCCAGAGTCAGGCTAAAGGCGTCGTCGGCAACATGGTGCCGTGGAATTTTCCTTTCGATCTCTCGGTCGGGCCGATGATCGACATGCTGGCGGCTGGCAACCGCGTGATACTCAAACCGTCGGAGTTCACGCCGGCCTGCGCCGCACTTCTGGACGAGATGATCAAGGCTACGTTTGATCCGTCGCTGGTCTATGTTGCGGTGGGCGGGCTCGATCTTGCGCGTGCTTTTTCTGCGCTCCCGTGGGACCACCTTCTCTACACCGGCAGCCCGAACGTGGGTCGGGAGATCATGCTGGCGGCGGCAAGAAATTTGACGCCGGTAACGCTGGAGCTGGGCGGCAAGTGTCCGGCACTGCTCACGCCTGGTTCGGTAACCGCCGTCAGCGTGGAGTCCATCATTGGTACCAAGATCATCAAGAACGGCCAGATGTGCATTTCGGTCGATTACTGCCTGGTCCATCGGTCCGAAGTGGAAGCGTTCATTGAATTGGCGCAGCAGTTCATGCAGCGTGCCGCGCCAAACTATTCGCGCAGTGAAGAGTGCACCGGCATTATTTCACTGCGCCACCTGGATCGTCTCGCTGGGCTTTTGCACGAAGCCCGCGAGCGGCATGCGCGCATCGTCACGCTGGAAACGGACGGCCAGATTGACCGAGAGACACGGCGCATGCCGATCTCGCTGGTGGTCGACCCGGCACCGGATCTGCGCATCATGCACGAGGAAATTTTTGGACCCATCCTCCCCGTGATGGTTTACGACGATCTGGATGTGGCGATAAAGGGCATCAACGCCGGCGAGCGCCCCTTGGGGCTTTACGTATTCGGCGACGACGAAGCGGTGACCCAACGCGTGCTCGACCACACGACCTCCGGTGGTGCGGCGGTCAACGCTTGTGCGGTGCAGGGCGCCATTCCTTCGTTGGCGTTCGGCGGCGTAGGCAATAGCGGCATGGGGAGACACCACGGTATCGAAGGCTTCAAAGAGTTTTCCAATCAGCGAGGCGTGGTCATTCGTGGCACTGGCGACCTGATCAGCGCGTTCTATTCCCCTTACAGCCATACGGCGGTACTGGTATCGGCAGTGCTGTCTGCCGTTTGATTCTTCGCAAGGTACGATCAATGAGGATGATGCCAAATCCTGATCGTCCAGCTGCGATTATCGCCTTCATAGGCGTCGTGCTCTCGCACGCATTTCAACCTGGAGCTGTGGAATGAGGGTAGTTTGCACGCGTGCAGATTTACTTTGAGCCACAGCAGTTACGCGTTGCGAGCCTTGCCCTGATCACTGCGGTTCCGATTTGATGAGTGATCGGTTTCACAGAAACGACAGCTTATGCAGAGGGCGAAAGTTTGCTATCGGCATCATCTGTCGAAGCAACAGATTTTTCCATCCGTCGGCGCCGACGGTGCGCTCACTAAGTGGCTCAGCGCAAATCTCGTGGAATTCAAAAGTAGATAGAGACGAAGAAAAGCCGCTTCCAGCTTTTCGTTATAGCCGCGTGTGTTGCGATGATCTTCTCGCGTAATCTCGGACGTATCCGCGCTGGCTATTCAGGTTGACGGATTAGGTGGCCTATGGCGTGTTTAACGCTGACTGAAAATTTTTTGCAAAAAAACCCTGCTTTTCAGGCTTTTTCTGTTGGCGATCCATCAAATTTGCCCTACATTTGCGTTGGCCGCAAAAGGCGGCTTACCGAAACGCCGAATTAGGGGAAATAACTATGGCAACAGCGAAAAAGGCTGCACCTGTCAAAGCAGCCGCCAAGGCCAAAGCCGCACCGGCCGCGCAAAAACCGATCAAGGACGTTTTGAACAAGACGACTCTGGTTGCTCACATCGCCGAAGCGAGCGGCGTCGTGCCGAAAGATGTACGCGCGGTTCTGGCGGCACTCGAGGGCGCGGTAGCCGGCTCTGTGCACAAGAAGGGCGCTGGCTCGTTCACCCTGCCTGGCCTGTTGAAGATTTCTGCAGTGCAGGTGCCGGCCAAGGCCAAGCGTAAGGGTATCAATCCCTTTACCAAGGAAGAGCAGTGGTTCGCCGCCAAGCCGGCATCGATCAAGATCAAAGTTCGCCCGCTGAAGAAGCTGAAAGACGCAGCAGCCTGAGATCATCGTCGGGCCTGAATCGGCCGACGACCCGTGACGACATGCGTGGGCGTGGTTTTCCAGACGGCACACGCGTGAGGTGATTGGTTCAACGTGATTGACTGGGTGACACGCAAAGTAAATGACGCAGCCATAACCGAAACCAAAAAGAAGGGCCGCTCGCGCGGCCCTTCTTTTTGGTCGTATCTACGAACGCTTACTTGAACGCGTAGGTACCCGTGAGGCTGACCACGTTGCCACTGTCGTTGAAATACCCGGCCATGGTGCCACCGCCCAAGGCGATAGGATTGGTCTGATTTACCGTCGTTTTGCCGACAAACTGGTGCTGGTAGCCGAGGTCGATCGAGATCCGCTGGGTTGCCTGATAGCCGACGCCAGCGCCCACGATGCGGCGTGCGCCGTCGGGAATACGCGGATCGCGGCTGATGATGTTTGTCGGCGTCTCGTCGTAGCCGAGGCCTGCACGCACGGTCCATTGATCGCTCAACTTGTAATCACCGCCGATGGAGTACGAGAAGGTGTCCTTGTACCGCTGGGGCAGCGAAACGAGCGTTTGCCCTACAGACATCAAAGTGAGCGAGTTGAAGTTTGACCAGTCGGTCCAGTTGACAGAGGCGGCCATCGAGAACTGATCGTTGAACTTGTGCAGCCAGTCGGCACCAGCGAATGCGGGAGTGTCCAAGCTTGTGCTTGCGGGACCGCCATCAGGATTTAAAGCGGGCAGGGGAGCGCTACCTGGGGGCAGGAGGCCATTGAATTGAGGAGCTAGCTGTATCAGCCCTATGCTGGCGGGGCTACCGTACAACTTATAATTACCGCTCAGCGTCTGCTTCACACGCGAGTGGTAGTTGATATCGATGCTATCCTGTTGCGTGGGCTTCCATTCGAAGCCACCGAAGTAGCCGTAGGCATATTGTTTTTTGACGTCGACATTCAGCTGTACGTCGCCGCTCTGCGGTGCACCGAGGATCGGTGCGTGGAAGAGCGCGGCCGCAGTGCCATACGGATCAAGATCGGTGTTGAGCTGGCCATAGGTGCGCTGAACTTCGACGCCGGCGCCCATCGAGAATTCGTCGTTGACCTTGAAGCCTGCCGAAAGGCTGGCGGCGATCGACTTCAAGCTGGTGTAGGTGCCGAAATAACGGCCTTCCCAGGTCGGGTTGTACTTGCTTACAAGCCCATAAGGCACGGTGACACTGCCACCGATGACCAGTCGATCGGTGACCGGCAGCGCCCAGGCGATATCCGGAAAGGGAATGAATCGGGCGAAGCCATTCGGGTTGTTACCCGTTGTCGGATTGCCCTGCTCATCCCTGAACTCGCCATGGAATTCGGAGCTGGGACGAATGCCGGTGCCAGTCACCTGGATCATCGGCGCGTCGAAAAAAGCCATGGCTGCCGGGTTGTTATAGGCGGCCGTGACATCGTCAGGAAACAGCGAACCACCGGCGCCTGCGCGGGCCCAGCCGGCCGCATTGGTGGTGGGGAGCTGGAACGAGCCGGCCTGTGCGCAGAGCGGCAGCGACAGGGCGGAGACAACGGCCAGTGCCAAGCTGGCCTTGGTGCCGAAGCGGGTGATCTGCTGCATGGTTTGACGATTCACGATGGTTCTCCTGTGACGGCAAGCTGGGGATGATGTCCCAGAATGGATAAGTCATGTTGTGGACTGTAACGAGTGGGGAGTGGTCGACCGATGGCACACCTAGTCGCCACAAGCGTTGTTCAACTTATTGCTTTTTTTAGAGGGCCAGCCTCCCTTCCTTGAGCCATTCCAGAACACCCGGTGAGGGTTCTGGCGCGCCGTTGAATGCGGCGACAGTGTGTCGATTGGCGACGGCGGTCGCCTTGTCCAGTTGCAGCACGCGTTCGATGACCTGAATCTGTTCGGGGCTGCCGAACGGCGCGGTGAGTATCGGAGAGATGAGCGAGATCAGTCGGGCAAGCAATTTGCCATCATCGATCGCATCGCCCATGCTCAGATCGTCGATCAGCTTCTGCATATCTTCGCCGGCGAGAATTCCCGACAGCGCTTTGAGGCCGAAATGCAGGCGCAGGCCCAGCTCGTTGCGCGGCAGCTGAGGCAGGGCACGCGAGAAGGCTTCGAAGAAGCGGCCGAAGATCGGTCGGTAGTGTTCCTGCAGATAGCTGCGTATGAAAGGTGACCGATCGCTATAAACGCGCCCCAGCAGCCGCATGAACGATTTACCGCCCGCGCTTTCATGACTGATGCGGAATGCGGGTATGAAAAGAATGCCAAACACCGCCGCAGGGTCCAGCCCTTCCGGCGACTCTTGTTCGCTGACGCTGAGTAGCTGAAGTCTTTCCTGGTTGAGCCGATCGAGGCGCTGCGACAGCAGCTCCTGCATCAACGCTTCCTTGCTGCCGAAGTGGTAGTTCACCGCAGCCAGATTGGCGTGAGCTTTCGCCGTGACCTGACGTAGCGACATGGCTTCATAGCCGGATTCGACAAACAACGACTCGGCCGCTTCCAGCAGGCGCTTGCGCGTATCCCCGGTGCCACTGCGCAGCGGCGCAGTCATGCAGGACAAGTCGGCAAGCAAGGGAGCGCGTGCGAAGACATCTACTTTCAAATCCCGGATTCAAACATGTGTGTGAACGTTAAATCCCGGACCAGCTTGCGGCAAGCTGCACTGCACTAAAGTGATGATTTGATGAAGCGTTGTTCCCGCTTCAAACGCTATCTTGGAAGATATGTGGCTCTGCAAGGGATCGCAGAGATGCTGCACTAACAAGTGTCGCGATTGAAATGAGCAAGGGAGCGAGAGGTCTCACTCCCTTGTTGCGCTGCAGCGATACGACGGTTCAGTTACAGACGCTTTTCCGCTTAGCCGGCCTTTTTCTTGGCCAGCCTCAGCCAGGTGTCCACGACAGTATCGGGATTCAGCGATACCGATTCGATGCCCTGGTCCATCAGCCATTCGGCCAGATCCGGATGATCTGATGGTCCCTGACCACAGATGCCGATGTATTTGCCTTTTGCTCTGGCGGTCTTGATGGCCATGGACAGCAACTTCTTGACCGCGGGATCGCGCTCGTCGAACAGGCCCGCCACAATGCTTGAATCGCGATCAAGACCGAGCGTCAGCTGGGTCAGATCGTTGGAGCCGATCGAGAAGCCGTCAAAAATGTCGAGAAATTCATCCGCCAGCAGGGCGTTGGATGGCACCTCGCACATCATGATGACTTTCAGATCGTGCTCGCCCTGGACCAGGCCGTTTTTCTTCAGTACTTCAATGACCTTGGCGCCTTCGCCGAGCGTGCGCACAAAGGGAATCATCACCCAGACATTGTCCAGACCCATGACTTCGCGCACGTGCTTGACCGCCTTGCACTCCAGACCGAACGCATCGGCGAAGCTGGGATCGACGTAACGACTCGCGCCGCGGAAGCCGATCATCGGGTTCTCTTCATGCGGCTCGTAGCGCGAGCCGCCAAGCAGGTTCGCGTATTCGTTCGACTTGAAGTCGGACATGCGCACGATCACGGTTTTCGGATAGACCGATGCCGCAATCGTGGATATGCCTTCGGCCAGGCGGTCGACATAAAACCCAACCGGGTCGGCATAGCCGGCGATGCGCTCATCTATTTTTGCCTTGGTCGCGGCGTCCTGCTTGGCGTATTCCAGCAACGCTTTCGGATGCACGCCGATGTGGCTGGCGATGATCATTTCCAGTCGGGCCAGACCGATGCCCGCATTCGGCAGCATGCCGAAATCGAACGCCCGGTCGGGGTTCGCCACGTTCATCATGATCTTCAGCGGCGCCTCGGGCATGGCGCCAAGATCGGCCGTCACACGCTCGAATTTGAGAATGCCCTCGTAGATCGTGCCGGTGTCACCTTCCGCGCAGGACACGGTAACGTCGGCGCCATCGGGAATCATGTCCAGCGCGTTGCCGGTGCCAACCACGGCTGGCACGCCCAGCTCGCGCGCGATGATCGCCGCGTGGCAGGTGCGACCGCCACGGTTGGTGACGATGGCCGCCGCGCGTTTCATCACCGGCTCCCAGTCCGGGTCGGTCATGTCGGCTATCAGCACGTCGCCGGGCTGCACCTTACTCATGTCGGCCAGCGTGCGGATGACGCGCGCCTTGCCGGCGCCAATCTTCTGACCGATGGAACGGCCTTCGACCAGCACCTTGCCTTTTTCACTCAGATGGAAGCGCTCGAGCTGGGTAGCGTGCGAGCGCGACTTCACCGTTTCCGGGCGCGCCTGCACGATGTAAAGCTTGCCGGTGTTGCCGTCCTTCGCCCATTCGATATCCATCGGCCGGTCGTAATGCTTTTCGATGATTAGCGACTGACGGGCCAGCTCTTCTACATCAGCGTCATCGATGCAGAACTTGTTGCGCATGTCGGCCGGTGTGTCTTCGGTGCGGACGCGTTCGCCGGCAGTGCTGGAATACACCATGCGCAGCTGCTTGGAACCGAGATTGCGACGCAGCACCGCCGGCTTGCCGGCGTTCAAGGTCGGCTTGAACACGTAGAACTCATCCGGATTGACTGCACCTTGCACGACCATTTCGCCGAGACCATACGAGCCGGTGATGAACACCACGTCGCGAAAGCCTGACTCGGTGTCCAGCGTGAACAGAACGCCGGAGGCGCCGACGTCCGAGCGCACCATCAGCTGCACGCCGGCAGAGAGGAATACGTCGTCGTGCTTGAAACCCTGATGGACGCGATACGAGATCGCGCGATCGTTGTAGAGCGAGGCAAAGACTTCCTTCACCTTGTGCAGCACGTCGTCGATGCCGACCACGTTGAGAAAGGTTTCCTGCTGGCCGGCGAACGAGGCGTCCGGCAGATCTTCGGCGGTAGCGGAAGAGCGCACGGCGACGGCGATATCTTCAGCGCCAGCATCCTTGCACAGCTTGATATAGGCATCGCGAATCGCCTGCTCGAGTTCGGCGGGCAGGGCGGTGTCGACGATCCAGCTGCGGATTTCCTTGCCGGCCGCCACGAGCGTGTCAACATGATCCACGTCCAGATCAGCAAGGCGCTCCTGGATGCGCTTGGCCAGTCCGCTCTTTTCCAGATATTGCTGAAAAGCGTCCGCCGTGGTGGCGAAGCCGCCTGGCACCGAGACCCCTAGCTTGGCGAGGTTGCCGATCATTTCGCCCAGCGAAGCATTCTTGCCGCCGACCTTGCCCAGGTCGGTCATACGCAGTTGGTCGAGCCATAGCACCAGATCGTTCAAGAGTGTCTCCCGGAGAGCGCTGAAAAAATAGTGGAATGGATGCGAAATGCAGCGCCAAGGCGGTCTGCAAAGGACTGGTATTGTCCGCTGCCTATGATGCAAAGCACAAGAAGACCATTCCAATACGTCGCCACTCCAACTGCATACCAGTCAGGCTTCAGTCAATCGGCGACAGGGTTTGGCGCTTGCGCTAAGGTGCCAACAAGCCCCTCGAATGGATCAGGCAAGGTTATGCAACGAACGGTTTTCTTCATCTCCGACTCTACTGGTATTACGGCGGAGACGATTGGCAACAGCATCCTGGCGCAATTCGAGGGCGTGCAGTTCGACAAACACCGTCTCGCCTTCATCGACGACGTCAAAAAAGCCGAAGCGGCCGCCTTGCGCATCAAAACGCATTACGCACAGACCGGTGAGCGACCGATTGTCGTCAACACCATGGCGGAGCGGGCGCTGTGTGACATCGTTGCGGACAGCGGGGCGCTGATGCTCGACGTATTCGCGCCGTTTATTGGTCCGCTAGAAGACGAGCTGCAGGCCAAACGGTCTGGCGCGGTCAACCGCTCGCATGGACTGGTGGATTTCGAGAAGTACGAAGCGCGCATCAACGCGACCAATTACGCACTGACCCATGACGACGGCATGGACTTCGATTACAGCAAGGCCGATCTCATTCTGGTGGGCGTTTCCCGATCAGGCAAAACGCCGACCTGTCTTTACATGGCCTTGCATTACGGCGTGAGCGCCGCCAACTATCCGTTGACCGACGATGACCTCGACAAGCTGGAGCTGCCGATAAGGCTGGCGCCGCACAAGCACAAACTCTTCGGTTTGACGATTGACGCCCAGAGGCTGGCGCAGATCCGCGAGCAACGCCGTGCAGGCAGCAACTATGCGACGCTCAAGCAGTGCCGCTGGGAGCTGGAGCAGGCGGAAAAGCTGATGCGTCACGCCGGCATATCCAGTCTCAACACAACACATACCTCGATCGAAGAAATTTCCAGCAAAATTTTTTCCCGCTTCGGCATCGAGCGGACTATGTTCTGATTGCCACGTAACCTGATGGAGCCACCGCTGCCGATGATTGCTGCCCCCCGTCGACCACCCAATCTGCTGCCCGGGCGCTTCGAGTACCTGATGGGGCTGTATGCGGAAAATTATCACCGGCTGGCTCGTCTTTTCGCGCCGCAGGATCTGACTCCGGGCTTCTACATCTCCAATGTGGACGACCATCTGGACGTGCATCTGCATCTGCAGGAGGTGCATCCGTACACGATGGAGCTGGAGCTCACTTACGATTTCGTTGATGCGCACACCGGTCAGCGCTCGCCTTCAGCGCAGCTGCGCATGTATACCGATGCCCATGTCGCCGAAGCCCTGCATTGCCATCCGGGGCGGCATCTGTGGCAGGTGCTCGGGCCGTTTCCCGCGGCCACAACCGTGTTTCAACATCGCCTGCGGATGAACAGCTTTCTGTCGCGCTGGCTGGAATATCTGGGCGAGCAGGGGCATTCGAAGGGGACGCTTGTGCGTCAGCCTTCGGAGGACTGAGAGGTGCCCCGAAACACAAACGTCGCCCAACAAAAAACCCGCACTCGGCGGGTTTTCCATTGGTGGCGGAGCGGACGGGACTCGAACCCGCGACCTCCGGCGTGACAGGCCAGCATTCTAACCAACTGAACTACCGCTCCCCATTTTCCAACATCTTTCCAGCATTACGAGTCAACTTGGCGTCCCCACGGGGATTCGAACCCCGGTCGCCACCGTGAAAGGGTGATGTCCTAGGCCTCTAGACGATGGGGACAATTCAAGTTGGTGGAGCCAGGCGGGATCGAACCGCCGACCTCCTGCATGCCATGCAGGCGCTCTCCCAGCTGAGCTATGGCCCCGCTGCTGGAAGCCCGGAAGAATAGGTCCGAGTCTCAAATTCGTCAAGACTTTTTTTCAGATCAGCGGCGGCGCGGCGAGAGATCGCATTGCCTTTCACTGACGACGACGTCGCAGGCAGCAACCGATGCGGGATGCTTCGTTTAAGCTGACATCGACTTTAGTTGTTGCAGGGAAACGCATGCACGAAATCGGTTTCATTCGCGACCTCGCCATGGTCATGCTGGTGGCTGGCGCCACCACGATACTGTTTCAGCGGCTGAAGCAGCCGGTATTGCTGGGTTACATTCTCGCCGGCGTGCTGATCGGTCCGCATACGCCCGGCATGCTGGTGGCTGATCCGCAGGCGATCGACGATATTTCCAATCTTGGCGTGGTGCTTTTGATGTTTACGCTGGGGCTGGAGTTCAGCGTGCGCAAACTGCGCGAGGTCGGCGTTGGCGTGCTCGTCGTTGCCGTCGGCGAAGTCGGCCTGATGATGTGGATCGGTTTTGGCCTCGGCGACCTTTTCGGCTGGAAAGGCATGGATGCGCTGTTCCTTGGCGCGATCATAGCGCTGTCATCGACTATGGTAGCCACGCGCACGCTGTCGGAAAGCGGTCAGCGGCATCGTCCCTTTGCCAAGCTCGTAGTGGGTTTGCTGGTTGCGGAAGACCTGCTGACTATCGTGATGCTGACCTTGCTCACCGCCGTGGCCATTGGCGGTTCGGTCAAGGCCGAGACGGCGTTTACGCTGATCGGTCATCTCGGGTTGTTCGTCGTGGTTGGCATGATTCTCGGCCTGTTGCTGCTGCCGCGGCTGGTCGATTACGTGGCGGGCTTTGGGCGCGACGAAACGCTTCTGGTGAGCGTGTTGGGCATTTGCTTTGGTGCGAGCCTGCTGGCCGTGTGGATGGGTTTCAGCGTGGCTTTGGGGGCATTTCTCGCCGGCGCCGTGGTAGCCGAGTCGCAGAGTACCCATCGCGTCATGCGCTTGATCGAGCCGTTGCGCGACATGTTTGCCGCGCTGTTTTTCGTGGCGATCGGATTGAAGATCGATCCGGCGATGCTGGTGCAATACGCGCTGCCGGCCCTGCTGATCGCCGTGGTGGTGATCGTCGGCAAGACGGTGGCGTGCAGCCTGGGTATGTTTTTCGTGGGTCATGACGCCCGCACCTCGCTGCGATCGGGCCTGGGCATGGCGCAGATTGGCGAATTCTCGTTTGTGATCGCCACGCTCGGACTGTCGTTGCACGTCATCAGCGATTTTATCTATCCCATTGCCGTCGCGGTCTCGGTCATCTGCATGGCCGCGACGCCTTATCTCGCGCGGTCAGCGGACAGCCTCGCGAAAGGACTGAAGAAAGTGACGCCTCGTTCGATGCAGCTGCTGGCGACCAGCTACAGCGGCTGGTTGGAGAACCTCAAGCCCGTCAATGAGAACGCGGCGATCGCGGCCATTTTTCGACGGTTGCTGTGGCACATCCTGGTTAATGTGCTGCTGGTGATCACACTCTTTACCATTGGCGCTTACGTCAACGCGCATAACTGGGATGCATTTGCCGAGTTCGGTATCGGGCGAGACCTGCGACATACCTTGATATGGGCGTGCGCCCTGTTTCTCTCGTTGCCCATGCTGATTGCCGTTTACCGCAAGGCTGAGGCACTGGGCATGGTGCTGGCGGAACTGGGTATCCGGGAGCGATTCACTGGCGCCTACACGCAGGCGATTCGAAACGTGCTGGCGCGGGTGATTCCCCTGGCAACACTGCTGGGGCTGGGGCTGCTGGTCAGCGCGCTGGGCTCGGCCATTCTGCCGCCGTTGGGCGTCGCGCTGTCGCTGGCCTTGGCCGGACTGGTGCTGGCCATTGTGCTATGGCGCAGCATGGTCAAAATGCATGCGCGCCTGCAGTCAGCGTTAAAAGAGACCCTGGAAAAGCCGGCTGCACCCTGAGCCCGCCGTTCGTTAACACGATGTCTAAATATCTGGGCGAAGAGTGGATGAACCTTTATGCCGACTGACGGTCCGAGCCATGGCAACGTTGCCAAGACCTGCCAAGCACAGCACAATGCGTGGCCTGCCTCCATTGGGGAGGCTCGGTCGACAACACCGGCATATCCAAACACGAGGGAGTTTCGAATGAAGCAATTTTTGCGTCCCACGCTGACAGCGGCCGCGATGGCTGTTGCGCTGGGCATGACTGCGAGCGTGTATGCCCAGAGCGCCAAGACTGGTGCAGCCTCGGGTACGGTCGACAAGGCCAAGGTGAGCTACATCGTGGGCTACCAGATCGCCCAGCAGATTCCGCCGATCATGCGCAGCGAGCTCGACTCTGCCGCCGTGGCTCGCGCCGTGCAGTCCGCGTTGTCCGGTCAAAAGCCGACCATCTCGGATGATGAGGCAAAGCAGGTGATGCAGCCATTCCTGGCCAAGATGCAGGCCAAGCAAAAGGCTGAAATTGCCCAGGAAGGCGCCAAGAACAAGGCTGAAGGCGATGCGTTCCTCGCCAAGAACAAAAGCGCTCCGGGCGTGAAGACCACCGCTTCGGGTCTTCAATACCAGGTGATCAGCCAGGGCACCGGATCTCGTCCGGGTCCGAATGATACGGTCCAGATCGATTACACCGGCAGCTTCGTCAACGGCCAGGTATTCGACGCTTCGGCCAAGCACAACCCGCCGGGTCCGGCTTCGATTCCGCTTGCTGGAGTTATCCCCGGCTTCAAGGAAGGTCTGCAGCTGATGCAGGTTGGCGGCCATTACAAGCTGTTCATTCCGGCAGCAATGGCTTACGGCGCCGAGCCGCAGCCGCCGATGCCGCCAAACGAGACGCTGATTTTTGACGTGACCCTCGTCAAAACCGGTCCGACACCGGCCGGCGCTGCCGCCCCGGGTGGCGCGGCTCCCGGTGGCGCGGGTCCGGGCGGCTAAAACCAGTCGGGCTCATCGTCTGGTTCTCAACGTCTGAACCATAAAAGGGCGCGAATCATTTCGCGCCCTTTTGCTTTTTATCGTTTCAGCAGGCATGAGCTTGCGGCCGCCCGGGTAGAATGACGCGCTAGCGCTAGGATGGAATCGCTTCAGTAATGATCAAGATCACTATTTTTGGCACTGGCTACGTGGGGCTGGTTACCGGCGCGTGCCTCGCCGAGATGGGCAATCACGTGGTCTGCGTCGACATCGATACCGCCAAGGTCGATCGGCTCAAGCAGGGCGAAATCCCGATTTATGAGCCAGGGCTCGAATCGATCGTACGGCGCAATCAAGCCAGTGGCCAATTGGCATTCACCACCGACGCTGTGAGCGCGATTGCCCATGGTGACGTGATTTTTATTGCCGTGGGCACGCCGCCGGACGAAGACGGCAGCGCTGATTTGAGATACGTGCTGGAAGTCGCCCGGTCCATCGGAGCACACCTGAATAAATATGCGGTGATCGTCAACAAATCGACGGTGCCGGTGGGTACCGCGGATCGGGTTCGTACCGCTCTTGCGGCCGAATTGGATGCTCGCGCTGCGGCCGTTGATTTTGACGTGGTGTCCAATCCCGAGTTTTTGAAAGAGGGCGCAGCGGTCGAGGACTGCCTGCGCCCCGATCGCATCATCATCGGAGCGTCCAGCGAACGTGCCGTTGCCGTGTTGCGAAAACTATACGCGCCGTTCAATCGCAATCACGACCGCATGGTGCTGATGGATGAGCGTTCGGCCGAGCTGACCAAATATGCCGCCAATGCCATGCTGGCCACCAAGATCAGTTTTATGAATGAGATTGCTAATATTGCCGAGCGCGTTGGCGCCGACGTTGAGTGGGTGCGCCAGGGTATTGGTTCGGATCCGCGCATCGGTTATCACTTTATCTATCCGGGTGCCGGCTACGGCGGCTCGTGCTTTCCCAAGGACGTGCAGGCGCTCGAGCGTACCGCGCGAAGCTACGGCTATGACGCTTGTCTATTGACCGCCGTTGAAGCGGTGAACCGGCAGCAGAAGAACAAGCTGTTCGAGTTGATCTCGCGGCATTTCAACGGCGCGCTGCACGGCCGTGCCATCGCTCTGTGGGGGCTTGCGTTCAAGCCGAATACGGATGACATGCGCGAGGCACCGAGTCGACATTTGATGGAGGCGTTGTGGAAGGCCGGCGCCACGATTCGTGCCTTTGATCCGGAGGCTGGCGATGAAGCGTTTCGACTCTATGGACAACGCGCCGACCTGACGCTTTGCCAGAACGCCTACGAGACATTGCACGGCGCCGACGCACTGGCCGTGGTGACGGAGTGGAAAGCGTTTCGCAGTCCGGATTTTCAGCGCATTGCCAGCTTGCTGAGCGCGCGGGCTATTTTCGATGGCCGCAATCTTTATGACCCCGTTACCGTCGAGGATGCCGGTCTGGCGTACTACGGCATCGGTCGTGGCCGCAGCCTGCAGCGTCCCGCCTGAGGTGAATGCGATGAACACGCCTCTCGATACGCTCGAACAGCGACTGACCGAGATGGAGGTCAAACTGACCTTCATTGATGACACCGTGCAGGCGCTGGCATGGGCCGATGCCGAGCAGTCGATGCATATTGCGTCGCTCGAGCGCGCCTTGCGCGATCTGCGTGGCGAGCTTTCATCAATCCGCATGGGCAGCGGCGACGATCCACAAAGCGAACCGCCGCCACCGCATTATTGACACGAAGAATCGATCACCTGTCACATTGACCACGGATTGCCCGCATGGCTGACTCCCTCCGCGATCTGCTATTGAAAAGCGGCATCGTCAAACAAGTTCACGACAACAAACCAAAGGCCTCAGCGCAGACCGGCAAGCCGGCTCAAAGAGCGGCCAAACCTGCGTACTCGGGCGGCAAGCCGCATCCGTCGCAGAAAAAGCCTGTGCAAGCGCCGCGCAAGGATCAGGTTGAGATTGATCTGGCCAAGGCTTACGCGATTCGTGCGCAAACCGAAGCCAGCGAGCGCAAACGTATCGATCACGAAGCCGCTGAGCAGGCGCGGCTTCGGCGTGAGCGCAAACTCAAGATTCAGCAATTGCTCGAGGGAAAAACGCTCAACAAACCCGAGGCCGATCACCCGCGCAATTTCGAATACGGCGGCAAGATTCGTCGCGTGCACGTCGATGCGGCCCAGATGATCGCACTCAACAGCGGCGAGCTCGGTGTGGTGCAGCAGGCAGGGCGATATTTTCTGGTCAGTCGCGAAGTCGCCGAACAGGTGCGGGTCATCGACGCGAATCAGCTCGCATTACTTGTCGAGCCGGGCGCCAGTGGGGCTGCCGATGATGGCGTCCCGGATGATTTGATGTGGTGATAACCGCAAACTGAAACCGTTTTTGGATCGTCATAAAAAAGCCCGACTCATGGTCGGGCTTTTTCGTATCACAGCCGCGTCTCAGACCGTAGTGGCAGTAAATGCTGCGGCCTGTTGCTCTAGCGTTTGCGGCGCCAGGGCAGGGTGATCCCAGCCTGCCTTGGGCTGAAAGCGGGGGCCGTAGAGCTTTGCCAGTTGCTCCAGCCGCTGCTTGAGTTTGTCAGCGCCTTCGCTGCGAACGTACTGGATCGGGCCGCCACGAAACGGCGCAAAGCCGGTGCCGAAAATCACGCCGGCGTCGAGCAGATCGGCATCGTCGACCACGCCTTCGGCGAGGCAGGCGACGGCTTCGTTGACCATCGGCAGAATCATGCGCTCCTGCAGATCCGGCGGCATGACGTAATCCTTGTCGACCTCGGGCTTTTGCGGTTTGCCTTCGTGCCAGGTATACAAGCCCTGGCCGTCTTTTTTGCCGCGCTTGCCGACTTCCATCTTGTCTTCCAGGCCCGGCGGCACTTCGAGTCCAAGGAATGGCGCGAGCTCCTTGCCGACAGACGCGCAGACGTCCAGACCGACGGTATCGGCAATTTCGATGGGCCCCATCGGCATGCCGAATTTTTTCGCCTCGCGATCCAGCACGGGGCCTGGAACACCTTCGTTGAACAGGCGCATCGCTTCGAGCAGATAAGGCATCAAGATACGGTTAACCAGAAAACCGGGCGTGCCCTTGACCGCGACGGGCAACTTGCCGATCGCCTTGCAGAACGCCATAGCGCGCTTCTCGATAGCCGGATCGAGTTCGTCGTGACGCACGACTTCGACCAGCGGCATCTGCGCGACCGGATTGAAGAAGTGCAGGCCGAGGAAACGCCTGGGCGCGGCCAGGCCGGTTCGCAATTCGTCCAGCGGAATGCTCGAGGTATTGCTGGCCAGGATCTCGTCGTTCTGGAATTGCGGTTCGATCGTGGAATACAGCGCGCGCTTGGCTTCGGCATTTTCGTAGATGGCCTCGATCGCCAGATCCGCGTCGGCTGCACCCTTGCCTTCAACGTCGGCGCGCAGGCGGCCCACGGCCTGTTCGACTTTTTCAGGGGTCTTCAGTTTCTTTTCGTACAACTGGCGGGCGCGATCGAGTGCCGGCTGGATGAACTTCAGCTCGCGATCCTGCAGGGTGACATCGAAGCCCTTGAACGCGGACCATGCCGCGATATCGCCGCCCATCACGCCAGCACCGACCACGTGCACGTGTTTGATTGCGGCGTCGACGCCGGCACCCTGATTCTTAAGGCGTTCCTGCAAAAAGAAAATGCGGATCAGGTTTTGTGCCGTCGGCGTTTTAGACAGCTTCGCTACCGATCGAGCTTCCAGCTTCAAACGCTGCTGGATGCTCGAACCACCGCGTTTCCACACGTCGATGAGGGCGAAAGGCGCCGGATAGTGTTCCTTACGCACTTTGGCGGCCGTCTGCTTGATCACCATGGGCGCCAGAATCTGCCGCGCCAGCCAAGTGTTGGTTGCCCACGCTTTGGCGCGCAACGGCAAAGGACGTACGTGTGGACGCCGCAAGAGGTGCCGCGCCTCGGCCATCAGCTCGCCCGGGGGGCAGGTTCGATCGACTACGCCCAGAGACAGCGCGCGTTTGGCCGACAGGGCGCGCCCGGTCAGCATGATCGGCAGGGCATCGGTTGCCCCGATCAAGCGCGGCAGCCGCGCGCTGCCACCCCAGCCGGGATGAATGCCCAGCATGACTTCGGGCAGTCCGATCTTGGTTTTTTCGTCGTCAGCCGCTATGCGCTGGCGGCAGGCCAGGGCCAGTTCGGTACCGCCGCCCATGCAGGCGCCATGAATGGCGGCGACGGTAGGGCACGCCAGTCGTGCCAGCGATTCATACACGCGCTGGCCGTGTTCGATGTTCTCCAGCACGGTGTCGTCTTTGGCGTATCCGAGAAAAGCTTTTACATCGGCGCCGACAGCAAATCCGGAGGGCTTCGCCGAGTGGATGATCACGCCGGTCGGCTTTTCGATCGCCAGGCGCTCGACGATCTGCTCGAGTTCGTTCAAGACCGCTCGGGAGATCGCATTGACGCTGCTGCTGTCGCGATCGAGGCTAAGGGTAACGATGCCGTCGTCACTCTCGGTGGTCTTCCAATGGTTGAAACGCAATCCTTCGAACATGGGCATGCAGATGTCTGTGGGAGAGACCGGAACCATACCGTCCTGCCGCCGTGATTGCGAGATGCGCCACAATTGCTTGACCGTAAGGTGAAGGCGGTGTGAAATTGATCGTAATACTGCCAGTGTGAGGCGCATGATTCTCGCGGACTGACCGCTTAGGGATGAGCATCGCGATGGTTGCAAACGCGCGGTCCGCCAAAATGCGCCGCCCGTGCTGATTCACGCAGCGAGTTTGGAACTACCGCCCGTTCATTGATGCACCGCAGATTGGATACGATGAATTCCGTGATGGCATCACCAGCACTTCAGACCAGTGTCGACATTCTTGATCGCGTGCTGACTACCTCCAGCGGCCTGGTCGCGCTCGACACCGCGGATGCGCAGGTGTTTATCAGCCAAATGCGAACGGTCTCGCGCAGCACCGGCCAGGCTATGTATATCTGGCAACCGGGTAGCGGCTTGACCAGCCTGCGCGACGCCCATGCCCAGGTGCCGGATTGCGTGCGTCTTGGAAACGCGCTGCGCTATATGCAACAAAGCATGCATTTCGGTATTTATTTCCTGATTGGCCTGGAATTGCCGCTGTCCACGATGAGTGCGGCATTGCTGAGGCAGCTCGCTCGGGCGCCAAAAGACCATCTGCGCCGGGTGGTTCTGCTGGATGCTCCGGCGGCACTGCTGGAATACGTGGGTGAGCTCGCCGTGCGTATGACTGATGGATACCGTCCGCCAAGGCATCTGCGCCTGCGTGACGGTCGATGGCTAGTCTGAGGATGGTGGCGATGCACTCCGGCATTCTTGTGGTGGCCGCCGAACGCGAACTGCGGCGACGGGTGTTTGACGTGCTCGATCGGGCCGGGCATCCGAACATCCACACGGCGCGCGACGTGCCGCATGCGGCGATTCTGCTTGAGGGTCGTCCGGCACTCCAGCTGATGATCGTGGTGTTTTCCGGTGATGCCAACCAGGCGCGGCATGATTGTGAGCTGCTGCGCAGTTTGCCCGGCGGAGCCGATACCTTATTGATCGGCATACTTGCCGTTACGGCATCGCTGGATCCCGCCGATTTGCCGCCAGTCGTCGCCGACTGGATGCATGCGCCGCAGGTAGAAAGCGAGCTGACGGCGCGTTGGCATCGCGCGCAGGCACCGTCCACAGGGCCAGCAGAAGTGGTTCTGCAAGAGTTCATCGACAGCGTGCCGAAATCGAGCGATCAGCACGGCGATTATCGTTCTCTGTTCGAGGAGAGTGACAGCGAATGGCTCATCGTCGACCCGATGAGTCATCGCGTGCTCGACGTGAGTCCTGCGGTTGTTCGGCATACCCGATTGCATGCCAGCCAGTGGGGCGGGGTTTCGCTGTCCGACGTGCTGCAGTTTGAGGGCATGGCGCTTGAAAAGGTGCTGGATGAGGCGGACCGTCGCTGGTATCCGTGCCAGCGCCAGTCATCTCAGGGTTTCGATATCGGCGACGCCAGCGTGCGCCGCATTCAGCATGATGGTCGCGCCGCGCTGGCGCTGATGTTTCGCAGCGACCGCGCTGATTTGCACGCGCAGGCGGCGCTCTCGCTGTTATCGCGGATGTTTGTGTCGACCAGCGGCATGGACGCGCAAATGGCCGCAGCGCGGCTGCTTTTCGATGAAATGGCGCTTGATTACCTCACCGTCTGGTCGGCGCCAGGCGATGGCGTTGACTCGCCCAACCAGCTGTTGCAGCTGTGGCGTGGAGATGATCTGCAGTGGCCGGCAGCCGAACTGCAGAGTTCGTTGCAGCGGGTGCTTGGCGGCAGCCCGGTTATGTATCGCACCGATGCGCAACGGGCAGGCCTGCTTGACCCACTCCTGCTGCAGCTCAATCTGGCCAGTTTTGTCGGCTTGCCCTTGTACGACGAGCGAAGCATGGTCGTGGGCGCCATGCTGGCCGGCAGCCGCAAGAGTTTCGCCGACATGGCGATCATCGAACCGGTGCTGCATTGCGCGGCCGCCCGCTTTGCCCAGGTGCTTGAACTTAACCGCACCCGCGCGCAGGGCCGGGCCGAGGGCTTGCTGGACGCGTTGACCGGTTTACCCAACCGGCTGCTGTTCAATGACCGGCTGGATACGATACTTCGCGAGGCCGCCCGTCACGGCGAATGCTTTGCCGTGCTTTTCATCGACCTTGATCGGTTCAAGTTCATCAATGACGCGCATGGTCACGCCGGCGGCGATGAGGTCCTGCGAGCGGTGACGCAGCGTCTGCGCAACTGTATCCGCGCCTCCGACACAGTAGCGCGCTATGCGGGCGATGAGTTTGTCGTGGTGTTGCGGCATATCGTCAAGAACGATGACGTGCTGCGGCTGGCCGAAAAAATCATGCAGTTGATCAGCACGCCGATTGCCTTGGATGAGCAAACCGAGTTGCTGATCACCGCATCGATGGGGGTAAGTTTTTTCCCCGATGATGCGCACGACGCGGCGACCTTGCTGAAGCATGCCGATGAGGCGATGTACCTGGCCAAGGATCACGGCCGCAATCATTTCAAGATTTACGAAATGAGTCCGGAATACGCCAGGCAACACGGCACCGTGCTGCGCTCCCGGCTGCGGCACGCGGAAGGCAACGGCGAGCTGCGCGTGGTTTATCAACCACAGGTCAATACCGTGACGGAAGATATTGTCGGCATGGAAGCACTGCTTCGCTGGGAACATCCGGAACTGGGCATGATCAGCCCGGCCGTCTTCATTCCGCTGGCCGAGGAAACCGGCCTGATTGTGTCGATGGGTGAGTGGGTTTTGCGCACCGCCTGCAGCCAGGCACGCGCCTGGGAGCTCAGCCACGGGCTCCGTTTGCGGCTTGGCGTCAATCTGTCGGCGGTACAGTTGGTCGAGCCTGGCCTGGTGACCATGGTTGCCAGTGTGCTCGACGAAACTGGCATGGATCCGTCCCTGCTTGAGCTGGAAATTACCGAGAGCATAAGCATCAAGGCGGCGCCGAACGTGGTCGAGAATCTCGACGCTCTGCACGCACTTGGCTGCCATATCGCCATAGATGATTTCGGCACGGGTGCGGCTTCGCTGGATTATCTGCGCCGGCTGCCGGCTGATCGCATCAAGATCGACCAGAGCTTTGTGCGCAATATCGGCGTCGATCCCGACGACGAGTCGATCGTGGTAGCTACCATCGACATGGCCCATCGGTTGAAACGTGCGGTGGTTGCCGAGGGCGTGGAAACCGAGGAACACCTCGAGTTTCTGCGCGCGCATGACTGCGACGAGCTGCAGGGATATCTCTTCTGCCGGCCGCAGCCGCCGTCGAGCTTCGACAAGATGCTGGCCGAGCGGCAGCGGCTGCTGGAGGTTGATCTCGTGGCGACGGCTTGAGCGAGGCAGCGGCGGCCCCATAACCCCAGCGCCAAGCCATCGAATGCGGCGCGATGGCGGAGGAGCCTGACAACTCTCCAACGGGTCATACGTTATGGTTGGAAGGATAAAGAAATTTTCGCGCTGAACTTGCGCACGCCATTGCGGTCTGAGCGGCGTGTCCAGTTTTGAACCAGTTCCCGCAGCGGATGACGGCATTGACGATGGATACGGCCCGAATGGGCGAAAACGAACTGGATCGCGCGCTGGTCGAGCGTGTCCAGAAGGGGGACAAACGCGCTTTCGATCTGCTGGTACGCAAGTATCAGCACAAGGTCATCGGGCTGGTCTCGCGCTATGTGCGCAGTTACGCCGAGTGCGAGGATATCGCGCAGGAATCGTTTATCCGGGCCTGGCGTGCGATCGGGTCGTTCCGTGGCGACAGCGCGTTTTATACGTGGCTTTACAAAATTGCGGTGAATACGGCCAAGAACCATCTGGTGGCGATGGGTCGGCGGCCGCCGACGGACGATGTGGATGCCGAGGACGCGGTTTTCATGGCCGGCGCCGAGCGCATGCACGACAGCGCCACGCCCGAGCGAGAATTGATGCGTCAGGAAATTGAACAATCGGTGTTTTCCACTGTCCAAGCATTGCCCGAAGAGCTGCGTGCCGCCATTACGCTTCGCGAAGTGGACGGACTCAGTTACGAAGAAATCGCCGAGGCGATGGGCTGTCCGATAGGCACGGTGCGTTCGCGCATTTTTCGGGCACGTGAAGCGATCGACCAAAAGCTGCGTCCACTATTGTCGGACAGCGAGGACAAGCGATGAGTAAGTCAAACAACCATCAGACAGGCAACGGCCAGGTTAATCCTGGCACCGGGAGCCATGACGCTGATGCGCGTGAAAATCTCTCTGCCGGCATCGACGGCGAGCTGTCGAAGGAGGCCATGCGCTTCCTTTTGCGCCGGCTTGACCACGACGCTTCGCTGCAGCAGACGTGGAGCCATTACAACCTAGCCCGCGACGGGCTGCGTCGGCAGTTGCCCGCCATGGCGTCATCTGATTTCGCGGCCCGGGTGATGGCGGCGATCGAACAGGAAGCGCTGCCGCTGGGCAACGGCCGCAGCCGCTGGTTGCGCTGGTCTGTCGGTGGCGCCATTGCGGCCAGCGTGGCGGCAGCCGCCCTGATGGTCGGTCAGCCGACCGCCGACGTTGATCGTAACGTCGCATCTGTGGGCCAGCGACCAGCTGCTGATGTTGCTTTGGCGTCCGCGCCCGCAGTCAGTGGATACAGGAAAGCGGCAACCAACCCGGCCAATGTGCCGAGCTGGTTGAGCGGTAACACATTTGGTGTGCTGAGCGAACAGGCATCGGCCACGCTGGGCGCGCCGGTTGAAGGCAGCGGCTCTTATGCCGATAAACGGCGTCTGTCGAGCTATCCGCTGATGCATCGCTATCGCACGCTGAATAACGATGACGGCAGCTATCTGCTGCTGCTTGATCCACAGCAGCAACCGGTTTCTTCCAGCGGTTCGCCCAATCCTCCGCGCCAGGCGGCGTCGGCGGTGCACTAAACTGATAAGAACGCGGTCGACCACGGTGAAACCGTTTATCAGCCACGCCATGTTTTGAGTGTCCCATCAACCATCGGTCCATCCAGGGCCGGTGGTTTTTGTTTTTTGCCATTGCTCGCTTGAGGCTCTGCACAGGTACGCACGCCACGCTCGCGTCCGCCAGCAGCGGTTTCTGGCTTTGATTATTTTCAACCAACGTAACGAGGAGGAGTCATGAATCGTTCCATCTTGCGCACTCTGGTGTGCTGCGCTGGCGTAAGTCTCGCCGTGTCAGGCAGCGCGCAGGCGCAGACAGCTCCCGCCGCGGCGGTGGGCCTGCCGGATTTCACCGGCATCGTCGAGAAAAATGCGCCGGCCGTGGTGCATGTCGAAGCCAAATACACGGGCAAAAGCCATCAGTCGGCCGAGCAGGATGATCCCGATCAAACGGCTCCCGGTCAGGATGCAACGCCGGACGACCCGCAGTCGGAAATGCTTCGGCGCTTTTTCGGCATGCCGATGGTGCCATCGCCGGAAGAACAGAAGCACACCTCGCTGGGTTCGGGTTTCATCATTTCGCGCGACGGTTATGTGTTGACCAACAATCATGTGGTCGATGGCGCGGATGAAGTCACGGTACGTCTGCAGGATCGCCGCACGTTCACCGCCAAGGTGGTCGGTACCGATCCCAAATACGACATTGCGCTGCTGAAAATAAGCGACGGTAACAATCTGCCGGCGGTCAGCATCGGCGATTCGCGCAGCCTCAAGGCCGGTCAGTGGGTGCTCGCCATCGGCTCACCCTTTGGCTTCGACTACACCGTGACACAAGGCATCGTCAGCGCGGTCGGGCGCAACCTGGGTAGCGGCGATCAGCCGTACACCTCGTTCATCCAGACCGACGTGCCGATCAATCGCGGTAACTCTGGCGGCCCGCTGTTTAACTTGCAGGGCCAGGTAGTCGGGGTCAATTCGCAGATCTATTCCAGCAACGGCGGATATCAAGGCGTGGCGTTCTCGATTCCGATCGACGTGGCGATGAGCGCGGTCGAGCAGATCAAGACGCATGGCTTTGTCACTCGCGGCCAGCTTGGCGTGCACGTTGGCCCGCTCAGCGACGATGTGGTCAAGGCGCTCAAACTGCCCAACGCGAATGGCGCCATTGTTTCTGACGTTGATTCCGGCAGCGCCGCCGGCAAGGCGGGAGTGCAGCAGGGCGACATCATTGTTGGCTACAACGGGCAGTCGATCAATCAGGCGCCGGATCTGCCGCCGCTCGTCGGCCTGACCAAGCCGGGCACGACGGCGACGCTGAGCATCATCCGCGACGGCAAGAAAATGACCGTGCCGGTTGTCGTCGGCGCGGCGCCACGCGATGGCGATGCCGTCTCGACGACCGCGGGTGGACAGCGCTCCGCATCGGGCTACGACGCCCTCGGGCTTTCGGTGAAAGACCTCGACCCTGCCATGCGCCAGCAGCTCGGACTCAAGTCGGGCACCGGCATCGTGATCAGCGCCGTCAAAGGTGCCGCCGCCGAGGCAGGCCTGCAGCAAGGCGATCTGATTCTGATGGTGAATCAGCAACGCGTTACCAGCGCGGCCGCGTTTCAATCAGCCGCCAAGGCCTTGCGGCCAGGCGATACCGTGCTGTTGCTGGTACGTCGTGACGACCAGACTCAATTCATCGGGCTGAGCGTGCCTGCCGGTAAATGAACCCGGCATTGAACGCGCTCCTGCCTGGTGAAAGCCCGGCGGGAGCGCGCTGGTTTCAGGGGATTTGGACGGGTTCGGTTCCGTAGGCGTCCCGCGCTCGCTTGCCTGCGCGGCCCTGCGCGGCCCCGCGCGGGTTCCGTGTCACAATACGGGGTTAGCATCGCCAGCCGGTGATGTGCTGCCGACGCACCGCGTCCGGCGGCAGACCCACGTTCGACAGGCCGCCCACGCTCCATGGAATTGATCCGCAACTTCTCCATCATTGCCCACATCGATCATGGCAAGTCGACGCTTGCCGATCGCATTATCCAGCTGTGCGGTGGCCTGGCCGATCGCGAGATGGAAGCGCAGGTGCTGGACAATAATCCGATCGAGCGCGAGCGCGGCATCACGATCAAGGCGCAGTCGGTGTCGCTGCCGTACACGGCGCGCGATGGCAAAACCTATCAGCTCAATTTTATCGACACGCCCGGCCACGTCGATTTCTCCTACGAGGTCAGCCGTTCGCTGGCGGCCTGCGAAGGCGCGCTGCTTGTGGTCGACGCGGCGCAGGGCGTCGAGGCGCAGTCGGTCGCCAACTGTTACACCGCGGTGGAGCAGGGGCTGGAAGTCATTCCAATCATCAACAAGATCGATTTGCCCACCGCCGACATCGAAAAGGTCAAGCTCGAAATCGAGGCGGTGATCGGTATCGACGCCACCGACGCGGTGGCGATCAGCGCCAAGACCGGCCTCAACGTGATCGAGGTGCTGGAGGCAATCATCGCCCGCATTCCGCCGCCGAAACCGCGCGATACCGACCGGCTGCAGGCGCTGATCATCGACTCCTGGTTCGACAACTACCTCGGCGTGGTGTCGCTGGTGCGCGTGATGCAGGGCGAGATTCGGCCCGGCGACAAGCTGCTGGTGATGTCGACCGGCCGCACGCATGAAGTCGGCGATGTCGGCGTGTTTACCCCCAAGCGCAAGAAGCTCGACCATCTGGGCGCCGGCGAAGTGGGCTGGATCAACGCCTCGATCAAGGACGTGCACGGCGCGCCGGTCGGCGACACCTTGACTCATGCGGGCAAGCCGGCCGACAAGGCGCTGCCGGGCTTCCAGCACATGCAGCCGCGCGTGTTCGCCGGCCTGTTCCCAGTGTCCTCCGATGACTACCCCGCGATGCGCGAAGCGCTGGACAAGCTGCGCCTCAACGATGCGGCGCTGTTCTTCGAGCCGGAGTCATCCGAGGCAATGGGCTTCGGTTTTCGCTGCGGCTTCCTCGGCATGCTGCATATGGAAATCGTGCAGGAGCGGCTGGAGCGCGAATACGATCTCAACCTGATCACCACCGCGCCCACCGTCGTATATGAGGTGCTCCGGAGCGATGGCACGATCCTGATGCTGGACAACCCGGCCAAGCTGCCGACCAACTCCAGCCTGATCCAGGAAATCCGCGAGCCGATCATCCTCGCCACCATCCTCACGCCGCAGGCCTACGTCGGCAACGTGATCACCTTGTGCGAAGAAAAGCGCGGCGTGCAGCGCTCGATCCAGTATCTGGCCACGCAGGTGCAGATCAGCTACGAGATGCCGCTGGCCGAAGTGGTGATGGATTTCTTTGACCGGCTCAAATCGGTGTCGCGCGGCTATGCGTCGATGGACTACCACTTCGAGCGCTTCGAGGCCGGCCCGTTCGTGCGCACCGACGTGCTGATCAACGGCGACCGGGTCGACGCGCTGAGCCTGATCATGCACCGCAATCATGCCGATCGCCGCGGCCGCGAATTGGTCGATCGCATGAAAGATCTGATTCCGCGTCAGCAGTTCGACGTGGCGATTCAGGCCGCGGTTGGCGCCCAGGTCATCGCCCGTTCCACGGTCAAGGCATTGCGCAAAAATGTGCTGGCCAAGTGCTACGGCGGCGACGTCAGCCGCAAGAAGAAACTTCTGGAAAAGCAGAAGGAAGGCAAGAAACGGATGAAGCAGGTCGGCCAGGTGGATATTCCGCAGGAGGCGTTTCTTGCCGTGCTGCGGGTGGATAAATAAGCGCGGCACCATGCATTTGAGCGATGATTCCGCGGCAGCCGGCAAAACCGGCCTGCATCGACGGATCGGACCGGACAACGACGGAGCAACACATGGATTTTGATTTTTCGGCGATTCTGCTTGCGCTCACCGTGCTGTTTGGCGTGGTGTGGGGCTTGGATCGTCTGTTTCTTTACAAGAAGCGCAAGGCGCGTCTGGATGCTGCCGGTGCGGAATATGCTGATCCGGTACCGGTGGACTGGGCGCGCTCGCTGTTTCCTGTTGTGCTGGTGGTGCTGTTGCTGCGCTCGTTTGTGGCCGAGCCGTTTCGCATTCCCTCCGGCTCGATGATGCCGACGCTGGACGTCGGCGATTTCATCCTGGTCAACAAGTTTGCCTACGGTTTGCGCATGCCGGCGTTCAACAACAAGTTTGTGAGCATCGGCGAGCCCAAGCGGGGCGATGTGGTGGTGTTCCGCTTTCCCGGTTATCTGTGCAAGGACGGGAACGGTCATTTCGCGCGCGTTGGTGGCGATGAGAGCGGGCCGCCTGCATTGGGCGCCGACGAAGCCTGTCCGTCGCCATCTCTGCCGGTGCAGAGCCAGAACTGGATCAAACGCGTGATTGGCCTGCCGGGCGACACCGTTGAAGTGCACGACAGCCAGATTGTCATCAACGGCAAGCCGGTGGTGGATGACCAAATTGGCCCGTTCAAAGGCAACCCCCAGCGTCCTGAAGATGCCGAGCTGCTGGAGTTTGGCGCCACCGTATCGAACGAGCACCTCGGCAATCGCGATCACCTGATCGCGCGCATGCCGCTGCGCATGCCGACACATTCCATCCCCAATGCGCTGGTGCCGTCGATGGTTCCGCAGGGCTGTTACCTGGTCATGGGCGATGATCGTGAAAACAGCCTCGATAGCCGCTGGTGGGGCTGCATGCCGGAGCAGAATCTGGCGGGCAAGGCGTTTCTTATCTGGATGAGCTGGAAAGGCCTGCATACTGGCGGCGTGGACTTCTCGCGTATCGGCACGCTGATTCACTGAATCGACGTAAGGGTTGATGGCGAGCGGACGGGCTGAGCGGAAAGCAGCTTGCCGTGCGAGAATCCGCAGAAGCGACAGATCGATCCGATGGATGGCCGTCTGGCGTTCCAACAGGGCGATGTGAAAAGTGTCGAGTGATCTTCAAAGTTCTGCGAGACGTAGAACGAAGTCGTGTTCGGCAGGGAAACTTTCTACAACAGGCTCGCCAATCAGGCGGCATAGTGAGGGGACTATGAAATCGAAGCAGTCGGGCGTCACTCTAATCGGATTTTTATTCATCCTGGTCATCGTAGGCTTTTTTGCCTTCATGGCCATGAAGCTGCTTCCTTCGTATTCGGAAGCGGCGGGCGTCAGCAAGGCGATGAATCAGATCGCCACGGCAGGCACCAATGGCAAGACGCTGGACGGTATCCGACGCGACCTGATGTTCAAGCTCGGCTTCCAGTATGTGGACGATTCCACCATCAAGCCGTCCGACATCACCATCACGCGCGATGCCGGCGGTACCAGTTCGCTGAACGTCGATTACGACAAGAAAGTCCCGTTCATGTACAACATCGATTTCCTGCTGCATTTCGACAAGAGCGTGCAGCTGCAGGGCAACGTAGGTCAGTAAATGGTGCAACTGTCCTATCGTTTTCGTGACCCAGCGCTGGCGCAGCTGGCACTGACCCACCGCAGCGTCGGCAAGCCGAACAACGAGCGACTGGAGTTTCTGGGCGATGCGCTGCTCGGTGCCGTCATTGCCGAGCTGCTGTACGAGGCGCATCCCAAGGCCAGCGAGGGCGAACTTTCGCGACTGCGCGCACAGCTGGTCAATGGCCAGGCGCTGGCCACCATGGCACGCGAACTCGCGCTGGGCGACGAGATCAGGCTGGGCACGGGTGAGTTGAAAACCGGCGGCTTTCGGCGCGATTCCATTCTGGCCGACGCGTTCGAGGCGCTGATTGCCGCGGTGTATCTGGACGGTGGCTTCGACGCCTGCAGGATCGAGCTGCGCGAACTGTTCGGCGAGCGCGTGGCGGCGCTGCGACGATCCTCCAAGGATGCCAAAACCCGCCTGCAGGAAGCGTTGCAGGCCGGCGGCTGGCCGCTGCCGCAATACGATCTGCTCGCCAGCCATGGCGAGGATCACGCCAAGACGTTCGACGTTCGCTGTGCGATTACCGAACCGGTGCCGCTAAGTGCCGAGACGCACGGCGACAGCCGCCGTGCGGCCGAGCAGGATGCCGCTGAAATCGTGCTGGCCGAATTGCTGGACAAGCAGCGCAAAGCCCCCTGATTTTATCGACATGCCGGTTCGACGGTGGCAAGCAGTAGCTAGCCCGAACTGATGGCGTACCGAATATGTATTTCTGAATTGGTTGCCGCGCTCACGTAAACATACAGAGCCGAGTTGGCAAGAGCACCAATCAAGCACGTGTTCGCCAGCGAGCATCACGCCAATTCAGCATGGAATCGGTGAAAAGAAAATCATCACTGCAACGCGCTGCGGCTTGGCAAGATTTGCATGAACACATGCCGCCAATCATCGCCGCGTCGTAGTCTGCCAGTCTCCGTTTTCAGCACAGCATGAAACATATTTTAACGCGCTCCGAAAACGCGAATTAGGTGCTTCAATACAGCGCCAGATTGATGAAAGTTTCGAACGTATAAATAGCTCGACTTAAAAACACGACAACCGAAGGTATTGCGCTGATGATCAAAGCTATCAAGGCGGCAGTTTTCGTTGCACTCGGAATGATCACGCTGCAGGTGGTCGCTGCGCCGCAGGTCAAGACGCTAAGCGGTGAGCTAAACGGCGTTTCCGATGGGGGTGTCCTCTCGTTCAAAGGCATCCCGTACGCGGCACCACCGGTTGGTGCGCTGCGTTGGCGCCCACCCGCACCACCGGCGTCCTGGACTGGTGTGCGCGATGCCACGAAGTTCGGCGCCAGTTGCGAGCAGCCACAGCGCAAGTCGAAGGAGGTCATTCCCTGGACCGCGGAATACCTCACCGATCCGCCCTTCAGCGAAGACTGTCTTTTACTGAACGTGTGGACGCCTAACGTGCATCCCGCCGGCAAGCTGCCGGTTGTTGTATGGATTCACGGCGGCGGTTTTGCGGAAGGGGCGGGCGCGGATCCGATATACACCGGCAATCATGTTGCGCAAAAAGGCATTGTGGTTGTCACCATCAACTATCGCCTCGGCCTGTTCGGCTTTCTCGCCCATCCCTTGCTGGATAAGGAGCAGGGCGCGTCGGGTGAATACGGCTTGATGGATCAGGTGGCTGCGCTCGAATGGGTCAAGGCAAATATCGCGAGTTTCGGCGGTGATCCGGCACAGGTAACGATTGATGGGCAGTCGGCCGGATCGATCTCGGTTCACGATCTGCTTGCCGCGCCATCGGCGAAAGGACTGTTCGCGCGAGCCATTGCAGAGAGCAATCCGTGGGCTGATACGCAGCTGGTCCCACGCGCGAGCGCAGAGCTGATTGGCGAGAAACTCGCCAGCCTTGCGGGTGCCACCACGCTCGATGCGCTTCGTGCTGTGCCGGCGGATCAGCTGATTGCGTTGCAGACCGATCCGCGTCTGGGCGAGCAGGCCAGGTTCTATCCCGTGGCCGACGGAAAATTCATTCCTGAAGGCACAAAACAACGCAGCGATGTGCCTGTGCTGCTCGGATCAAATCACGACGAAGCCAGCGCGTTCAGCCCGGCGTGGCAGATCAGCACGATGCCGGCTTATCAGGCGTGGCTCGACGAGCGTTTCGCGCCAATGTCCAAAAGGTTTGCCGCGCTTTATCCGGTGAAGGACGATGCCGACGTACTGAGTACCGTGCGGCAGGTGCTGGCGGACACTTCGACCGCCGGCGTGATTGCGTGGTTCGAGGCAAGAGATAGTCAGGCGGCGCCGGCCTATGGCTATCGCTACACTCATTCAGAACCAGGGCCGCTTGCCGCGCGATTCGCGACGTTTCATAGCGCCGAGGTGCCTTATGTTTTCGGCACGCTGGAATACGGCCATCGCCCCTTCACCGCAAAGGACCACGCGATTTCGCGGGAACTGCAGTCCTATTGGGTCAATTTCATTCGCACGGGAAATCCGAATGGCCCGGGCCTTATGAACTGGCCGCAGCTCGATAGCGGTAATTTCATGCAATTGGGCGACAAGCTGGAGGTTTCGCCTTTGTTGTCGAAGGATCGGCGCGACGCCTTTAGTGACTGGCTCAAGGCCGGTGGAAAGATCGAGCTGTTTTAAGGACGGTGGCTGCGCCACTTACTCGCCAGCGATGCCCAGTAGCCATGAACGATTGATCACGGTTACCGGCGCATTTCAATGAGCAATCACGATGGCAACTACGGGGCTATGGTTGCTATCGATACCCGGCATCAGCCGCGCCGTGCCGCCAAGCAGATGAATGCTGTTCCAGCTGGCTTTGCCGCGTTCAGGCTGTGGCGACAGTTTTTTTGGCCGGCCCGGGCGCGGCCTGCGGTTTTGGCCCTTGAGATTTGGCAGGGGAGCAGAAAACCGAGTGCAAAAGCCGCGTCCTAAGCGCCAGGCGCAGTTTTCTGATCCGTGTTCATTTGCACCAAGACGGGCTGTGGCGCCGCCTATTCCATCGCGTTAGCAGCAAAGCCATTACACTGCCTGACCGACTTATTGAACAACTTACGTCATGAATCACGAACTGGAATCTATCGGCGACACCGGCCCGAGCCTGCCGCACGAAGATTTTCGCTGCGGCACGGTGGCGCTGGCCGGCCGTCCCAACGTTGGTAAGTCGACCCTGCTGAATGCGTTGATCGGCTTCCGTCTGTCGATCGTCAGCCCACGGCCGCAGACCACGCGTCACCGCATTCTCGGCATCGCCACCAGCGAAGCGGGGCAGATTCTCTATGTCGACACGCCCGGCCTGCATCGTGGCGCCAAGCGCGCGATGAATCGCAGCCTGAATCGTGCGGCGCGCTCGGCGATCAATGACGTCGATCTGGTGGTGCAGGTGATCGAGGCCGGTCGCTTTACCGATGAAGACGAGGCGTTGTACGCCGCGCTGGTCGAGCAGTCCTCGCCGCGCATCCTGGTCATCAACAAGGTCGACCTCAACAAGGACAAGACGGTGATGCTGCCCTTCGTCACCGATCTGGTTGCCAAGCACAGCTATGACGAAATCCACTACATCAGCGCACTGAAAAAGCAGGGGCTGACCGAACTGGAGCAGGCCATTCTGAAGCGCCTGCCGGTGCAGCCGCCGCAGTACGCCGATGACGAAGTCACCGATCGCAGCGAGCGCTTTCTGGCGGCCGAAATGGTGCGCGAGCAGCTGATGCTGCGACTTGATCAGGAGCTGCCGTACGCTACCACGGTGGAAATCGAGCAGTTCGTCGATCGCCCCGATGGCATCGCGGAAATCCACGCCATCATCTGGGTCGAACGCGATGGCCAGAAGGCCATCGTGATCGGCAACGGCGGCGCGCAGCTCAAGTCGATCGGCATGAGCGCCCGGCGCAATATGGAGCGCATGTTCGAGCGCAAGGTCTTCCTCAAGCTGTGGGTCAAGGTGCGCGAGGGCTGGGTCGATGACGAGAACATGCTGAAGAAGTTCGGGTATACGGATTAGGAGCTAGAGGCGAGTAGCGAGGTCACCGCCGCGGAGTGCTCTTCGAAATATCGCGCCGAAGAAGGCGATTCGAATTTACGCCATCGCTACTCGTCCCTCGCCCCTAGACAGCCGCCATGCGCATCGAACAGCAACCTGCCTATGTGCTGCACGCGCGGCCCTATCGCGAGACGTCGCTGCTGCTCGAATGCCTGACCCGCGAGCACGGCCGGGTTGGCGTCATTGCACGTGGTGTGCGCGGCGAAAAGGCGCGTTTGAAGCGCGCCCAGCTGGAACCTTTCCAGCCGGTGGCGATGGATCTTCTGCTGCGCGGCGAACTGGCCACGTTAACGGCGGTGGAGCAGGTCGGCATCCCGCTGCGCATGATCGGCGACGCGGCGCTGGCCAGTCTTTATCTCAACGAACTGGTGGTGCGGCTGACCGAACGTCAGGACCCGATCCCCACGTTATTCGATGCCTACGCGGCCACGCTGGCCCGGCTGGCCGGCGGTGAGCCGCTGGCCTGGACGCTGCGCCGCTTCGAGCGTGATCTGCTCGAAGCCATCGGTTATGGACTGCAGTTGGAGTACGACTCCAGCAACGGCGAGCCGCTGGAGGCTGAGGGCCATTATCGTTACCTGGTCGACCAGGGCGCGGTGCGCAGCCCGCCCAGCCAGGCGAAAGCGATACGCGGTAGCGACCTGCTGGCGCTGCACCGCGATCAGTCGCCGGATAACACTGGCCTGCGCGCGCTGCGCGGTCTGATGCGCGAGATCATTCGTTTTCACCTGGGCGGTGGCGAACTGCGCGCATGGCGTGTTCTGGCCATGGCCAGTTCGCACCGTTGATCATTGATCGAGCGCGCGAATGGTTGCCCGCAAGGCATGGCGGAATCGCACCAGTGACACCGGCTCGGCCTGGGCTTGTTCAAGCTGTCGCTGCAGCAGAACGGTTTGCGCCGACAGCGTCGCTGCACCGCAAAATCCGCAGGACGAACGCAGCCGATGCAGCCGCTCACTGAATCCGACGCGATCGTTGTTGAGCGCGTCCAGCTCATGCTGGAGCAGGGCCAGCTCCTCGCGCAGCAGCAGGCGAAGGGCGCGCATGGTGGTGGTATCGCCGGTAGTGACCAGTGCGGCACCGTCGTCGAGCACGACGACGCCATCGAGTTCCGGCTGGGTCAGCAATCGCTGCAGATCGGCAAGCGTGCACGGTTTCATCAGTATGTCGCTGAAACCGGCGTCAAGCAGTGGCTGGCGATCCAGCGGACTCAGATCGGCGGTGGTCGCAATCGCCACGCTGTCGGCGGACAGCGCCCGCGGGTCGCGGCGCAGCTGCGTAAGTATTTCCTGCGCACCGGCGCCCGGCATGCGGCAGTCGAGCAGCAGCAGATCAAAGCGCTCGACCCGCGCCCGTTTCAACGCGGTAACACCGTTGCTGCAGGCTTCCGTTTGAGCGCCCAATGCGCCCAGCGCGTCGCACAGAAAGCGGCAACTGCCGGGGTCGTCGTCCGCGACCAGCACGCTAAGCGGCTCGTCGTACCGGCGCGCCGCCGCGACATGAGCATCGGAAACCGAAAGACCTGGGCGAGGGCGCATGACGAAATCCTTATCGTTCAGCCGAGTTTGTCAGAATGGCGCGGTATGCGTTCGACATCAAGCCATCTTTTTCTGTTGGGTATCACGCTGCTCTGCCTGTTGTGGGGCGCGCCGGCGCGCGCCGATATTGCCATGACCGCACGCGTTATTAGCGTGCCGGGAGTCCGGCTGCAGTCGGTAAGCGCGCGCGTCACCGATGACGGCAGCGGTGGCCTGCATTTGCATGTTCATGCGGCACAGGCCGATGTGGCCGCCATGGGCTGGCGCCGACTGGGTCTGACGCTGGACGGCGCCCTGCGCCGTGACGATACCCAACGCTGGAATTTCGATGGCAGCGTGCAGCTGGCCAACGCGCCGGGCGGGGCATTGAGCAACGCGCACGCGACCGTCGTTCTGAGCGACGTGGCCGATACCTTGCAGGTGGATGTCGCGCAGGGTAGCGCCAGCGCCAGCGCGGCGCTGCCGCTCGACCAGCCCAGCCACATGCAGATCAGTCTCAAGCATTTGCCGATGACCTGGCTGACCGGCCTGCTGAGCACGATGTGGTCGGGCCATCCCACCGGAGGTCAGCTGGACGCGGAGCTGGCGCTCGATGTGCGCGATACCGGTTTGCAGTCATCCGGCCAGTTCACCGTGGCCGCAGCCGGCCTTGATTCACCCGCCGGCACGCTGGCCGCGCAGCGGCTGAGCGGCACCGGTCAGTTCGATCTGGACAGCACCGGCAGCCCGGCGCAGATCGATCTGGAGTCCAGCCTGCGCGGCGGCGAACTCCTGCTCGGGCCGCTCTACGCGAAACTCCCCAATCACTTGGTGACGCTGGGCTTGCATGCCACCGCGCAGAGCGGCGCCTTCGCGCTGAGTCATCTGACCGTTAACGACGCCGACGCGCTGCAGCTCGACGGCGCGCTGGCGTTCGATGCCAAAGGCAACCTCAAAGCGCTGAATGTCGGTCGCTTCCACGCCAGTTTTCCGGAGGCTTATCAGCGTTATGGCGAAGCGTGGCTGGGGACGATGGGGTTGCACAATGTGCAGAGCGCCGGTCAACTCAGCGGCACGATCGACCTGCGTGCCGACGGCCCGCACGCGTTTGCGTTCAGCACGACCAACCTTGACCTGGCCGATGCCGACGGACGCGTCGCACTCAAGTCCCTGCACGGTGGCCTGGACTGGAGCGCTGACGGCGATCGACCGGCGAGCACGCTGGGCTGGAGCGCACTGCAGTTTTACCGCATACCCAGCGGCGCGGCGCTTTCGCACTGGCAAAGTCACAACGGTCAGCTCAGCCTGCAGAAGCCGCTGCAGCTCCCGCTTTTGGGCGGCCATTTGCGCGTCGGCGAGCTGCAATGGCGACCCGCCGCCGCGAAAGGCGAGCGGCTGGAAACCTCGCTGGTGCTGCTTGGCGTCGACATGAGCGCCTTCAGTCACGCGATGGGCTGGCCGGCGTTTCCCGGTACCCTGGCCGGCGCGATTCCCGCCTTGCGCTGGGTCGATGATCGGATCGAACTGCAGGGCGGCCTGTCGGCCAGCCTGTTCGGCGGCTTTGTCGATATCACCCGGCTGTCATTGCAGCAGCCGTTGGGGCCGAGCCCCGCGCTGAGCGGAGACATGAGTCTGCGCCAGCTGGATCTTGGCGCGATGACCAGCGTGTTCGATTTCGGCAGCATCACCGGCCGGATGGACGGCTCGATCAACAACCTGCAGCTGGTCAACTGGAAGCCGCTCGCATTCGACGCGCATCTGCTGGCCGGCGGCGGCGGACGCATCAGCCAGCGTGCGGTGAACAACCTCACCACCGTCGGCGGCGGTGGCATAGCCGGCGGTCTGCAGGGTGCCGTGCTCAAGCTGTTCAAGACCTTCGGCTACAAACGCATCGGACTCAACTGCGCGCTGCAGGGATCAGTCTGCCGGATGAGCGGGCTGGATCCGGGTAGCGACAGTTACACTATTCTCGAAGGCAGCGGCCTGCCGCATCTGCAAGTAATCGGTCACCAGGCGCAGGTGGACTGGCAGACCCTGGTGGAGCGTTTGCAGGCGGCCATGCATGGCGCTCCGCCGCAGGTGCGCTGATCGAGGCGCGGATCGTTTTTCATCAATATGGGAGTTTTCATGCGCAAGCTCGTTCTCGGATTACTGGTCACGTTCGCGGTCGCACTGGTCGGTTGCGTCACCATCAACGTGTACTTTCCCGAGGCGGCGGCGCAAAAGGCGGCCGACCAATTTATCGGCAACGTGATCGACAGCGCGACGCCAGTGCAACCTGCGCCAAAAGATCCGCCGCAGGCACCTCAGCGGAGTGGCCAGAATCCGTCGGCCATGCTGCTTGACCTCTTGATTCCCACGGCCGCTGCCGCCGACGTACCGAACATTCGTATTCAGACCGCGGCCACCGAGGCGATCAGCGCGCGGATGAGCGGGCGTTTTCAGGGGCCGCTCGGCGCGCTGCTGAACGCGGGCGCCGTGGGTTTCACCCACGACGGCATGGTGGCCGTGCGCGACGCGGCCAAAGTGCCGCTGAGCCAGCGCGCGCAGGCCAGTGCCATCGTCGCCGACGAAAATCGTGACCGCGCCGCGCTGTACCGTGAAGTGGCCAGTGCCAACAGCCATCCCGAGTGGGAGCCGCAGATCCAGGCAACTTTCGCCAAGGGCTGGATCGATCGCGCCAAGGCCGGCTGGTATGTGCAGAACGCGGCCGGCGCCTGGCAGCAGAAGTAGGCAATGCCGGTGCGCCGAGGCGATCGCGCAATTGATCTGTGATAATTGGCGGCTACCGTGGCACGCATGCATCAATGCGCCCGATTTTATTGCTTAGATTGATTACCTATGTCCCGATCCAACTCCGTACCCGCCACGCCGTTTGAAGCGGTGATCACCGACCTTAGTCACGATGGCCGCGGTGTGACGCGCGTCGACGGCAAGGCGGTCTTCGTCAGCGGCGCGCTGCTGGACGAACACGTGCTGCTGCGCCTGCGCAAGCGTCACCGGCATTTCGACGAAGCCGAAGTCATCGAACTGATCACCCGCTCACCGCACCGGGTCGAGCCGCGCTGCCGGCATTTCGGTGAATGCAGCGGCTGCTCGATGCAGCATCTGGACGTGGCTTCGCAGATCGCCACCAAGCAGCGCGTGCTGACCGAAAACTTTGAGCGCATCGGCAAGGTCACGCCGCAGGTGTGGCTGCCGCCGCTGACCGACCAGTCGTGGGGCTATCGGCGCAAAGGGCGGTTGTCCGTGCGCAATGTGATGAAGAAGGGCCGCGTACTGGTCGGCTTTCGCGAAGAGGCGAACCACGCTTTTGTCGCCGACATCCAGCAGTGCGAAATCATGCATCCGGCGCTCGGTCCGAAAATCGGCCTGCTCGCCGACCTGCTCAACAGCATGGACGCGGCCAGCGACATACCACAGATCGAATTCGCTGCCGGCGACGACACCGTGGCGTTGGTATTCCGGCATATGCAGCCGCTGAGCGCATCGGATCTGGTCAAGCTCACCGCGTTCGGTCAGCAGCACGATCTGGCCATCTATCTGCAGCCCGGCGGCAACAGCAGCGTGCATCCGCTGTGGCCGGAGCATCCGCGTCTAGCCTTTCGCATACCCAGTGAAGATGCATCGATCGACGACGTCGAGCTGGAATTTCAGCCGCTGGATTTCGTCCAGGTCAATGCAGGCATGAACGTGCGGATGATGGCGCGCACGATGGAGCTGCTTGACCCGCAGCCGACCGATCGCGTGCTCGATCTGTTTTGCGGCCTGGGTAATTTCACCTTGCCGATCGCCCGCCGCGTCGCTGAAGTCGTTGGTGTGGAAGGCGAGCAGGGGCTGGTCGAACGCGCGGCTGAAAACGCCGCGCGTAACGGCATCGGCAACGCACGTTTTCAGGTAGCCAATCTGTTCGAGGACCAGCGCAACACGGAATGGGCGCGCCAGCCGTGGGACAAGATGCTGCTCGATCCGCCGCGCGCCGGCGCGGACAAGGTGCTGGAATATCTGCCGCACAAGCAGACGCGGCGCATCGTCTATGTGTCGTGCCATCCGGCTTCGCTGGCGCGCGACGCCGGCATCCTGGTGAACCAGCACGGTTTCACCCTGAAATCCGCCGGCGTGATGGACATGTTTCCGCATACGTCACACGTCGAATCCATCGCGCTGTTTGAGAGGTAGAGATGGCCATCGAGATCGAACGAAAATTTCTTCTGCGCGACGACAGCTGGCGCGCCGGTATTTCACGCAGTGAGTCGATGGCGCAGGGCTATCTGGTCGGCGCACAGGCGCTGCGCGACGGCACCGCACGATCGTCGGTGCGCGCGCGCATTTCCGGCGATCAGGCATGGCTCAACATCAAGGCCGCCAAGCTCGGCATCGAGCGCGCGGAATTCGAATACGCGATACCGCTGGCCGATGCGAAGGATCTGCTCGCCACGCTGTGCGACGGTGTCGTGGAAAAAATCCGCCATCACGTGCTGGTCGATGAGGCGCTATTCGAGGTGGATGAATTTCTCGGAGACAATATTGGCCTGATCGTGGCCGAGATCGAACTGCCTGCCGTCGATGCCGCGTTTCCGCAGCCGGCGTGGCTGGGTCGCGAAGTCAGCGCCTTGACGCGCTACTACAACGTCAACCTGATCGAGTATCCCTACCGACAATGGTCGCCGGCCGAGCGCGATGCGGAGGATGCCGCATGCTGATGATCGGCATGGCCGGCACCGAACTGGCCGAGCAGGAAAAGCTGTGGTTGACCGAGCCGGGCGTTGCCGGCGTGCTGCTGTTCTCGCGCAACTACGCCAGTCGCGAACAGCTGGTCGCGCTGTGCGAATCCATTCGCGCCGTTGGCGGCGAGCATTTGTTGATTGCCGTCGATCAGGAAGGCGGTCCGGTGCAGCGCTTCCGTGAAGGCTTTACGCGACTGCCCGCGCTGGCGCGCATCGGTGAAGTTTACGATCGCGATCCCGCCGAAGCCGTGCGGCTGTCCGAAGAGCACGCGTGGGTGATGGCTAGTGAGCTGCGCGCCAGCGGCGTGGACTTCAGTTTTGCGCCGGTGGTCGATTTGGCGCGCGGTAACGCAGCCATCGGCCTGCGCGCGTTCCACGCCGATCCGGTCATTACGGGCGAGCTGGCGATGGCCTATGTGCGCGGCATGCATCTGGGCGGTATGGCGGCAGTGCTCAAACATTTTCCCGGGCACGGTTCGGTGGCGGCTGACACGCACAAGTCGCAGGCCGTCGACCTGCGTGATCTGAACACCATTCGCCGCGAAGACCTGCTGCCGTTTGCCGAATGCATCGAGGCAAAAGTCGAGGCGGTCATGATGGCGCACGTCAATTATCCAATGGTCGACGCGGATCCGGCCGGCTATTCGCCCGTCTGGATCAAGCAGCTCCTGCGCGGAGAACTGGGCTTTGCCGGCGCGGTGATCAGCGACGATATCAGCATGGCGGCGGCCGGCACTGCAGGCGCCGTTGGCGATCGCGTGTGCGCGCACCTCAACGCCGGCTGCAATCTCGTGCTGGCGTGTTTCCCCGAGGTCGTGCAGCAGGCCATCGATGCCCTGCAAAGTCACCGGCTTGATCAGCCTGTACTGACCGAGATGCCGGCAACGCTGGTTGCCATGCGTGGCGCTCTTGGCGCCAGCTGGGACGGGCTTTTGAATAATCCGCAACGTGACCGTTTCGTCGCGCGCATTACCGCGCTAGACGCCGACAAGGGAACCGCATGACTTCGTCCACACCTCTGCTTGCCGATGCGCTGAAAAGTGCCGACCTGCTGCACGAGCGCCACGAGATCGACAGCGTTATCGCCGAGATGGCATACAAGATCGATGCCGCGCTGGAAGGCGAGCGCCCGGTGTTTCTCACCGTAATGAACGGCGCGCTGATCTTCGCCGGCCAGCTGGCCCTGGCCATCCAGACCGATCTCGAATTCGACTACGTGCACGCCACGCGTTATCGCGGCGAAACCACCGGCAGCGAGTTGCACTGGCTGCGCGAACCGCAGGTGTCGCTGGTCGACAGGGTCGTGCTGCTGGTCGATGACATTCTCGACGAAGGCCACACGCTGAAAGCCGTGCGCGACGACTGCTACCAGCGCGGCGCAAAAAAGGTACTGATCGTCAGCCTGTGCACCAAGCGGCACGACCGACTGGCCGAAGGCATCCGCGCCGACTTCCACGGCATCGAACTGCCCGACCGTTACGTGTTCGGCTTCGGCATGGATTTTCACGAACAGGGCCGCAATCTGCCGTCCATTTATGCGTTGAAGGAGGGCTGAGCCATGAGCAGCATCGACCTCGCCGTGATCGGCGGCAGCGGCCTGTACAAGTTTCCGGGTCTGGAAAATACCGCGCGGCATGCGGTGAACACGCCGTATGGTCCGGCCTCGGGTGACGTGGTGATCGGCGACTTTGCCGGCAAGCGCGTGGCCTTTCTGGCCCGTCACGGCGAAAGCCACAGCCTGCCGCCACATAGGGTGAACTACCGCGCGAATCTATGGGCGCTGCACAGCCTTGGCGCGCGCAAAGTCATCGGCGTCAACGCGGTCGGGGGCATTCGCGCCGACATGGGGCCGCGCGTGATCGTGGTGCCCGATCAGGTCATCGATTACACGCATGGCCGCTACACCAGCTTCTGCGACGTCGACGGTGCCGAGGTGAAGCACATCGATTTCAGCGAGCCGTATACCGAGTCGCTGCGGCAGACCCTGCTGGCGGCGGCAGCCAAGGCCGGCATCGCTGCGATTGCGGGCGGCTGCTACGGCGCCACGCAGGGCCCGCGACTGGAAACCCGCGCCGAGATCGCGCGCATGAAGCGCGACGGCTGTGACCTGGTCGGCATGACCGGCATGCCGGAAGCGTCGCTCGCCCGTGAACTGTCGCTGGAATACGCCTGCCTCGCGCTGGTGGCCAACTTTGCCGCCGGCTGTGGCGACGAGGCGGAAATCAGCATCGAGGAAATTTTTGCGCATCTGGCGGCGGCTACGGCCGAGGTGCCGCGCATTCTCGCGGCGATGCTCGAAAGCTGAGAGTACCGTCACGGTCTAAGGAAATTTCCTAGGCTTTGGATATTGCGCTGACACCGGACATGTTGATATTTTTCGTCGGGTCGGGGGCGGCGAACCAGGGGAGATAGGGTGGTTCGGCGAGCGCCTGGCGTACCCCATCCATGTTCAGAGGTTCACGCAATGCGTTTCGGTACGGTCAAGTGGTTCAACGATGCCAAGGGTTTCGGTTTCATCGCGCCTGAGGACGGTGGGGATGACGTATTCGTCCATTTTTCGGCCATCAACACCAAGGGCTTTCGCAGCCTGCAGGAAGGCCAGCGCGTGCAGTTCGAAGTGACCCAGGGGCCGAAGGGTGCCCAGGCTTCCGCCGTCGAGGCGGCGGCTGCCTGATCCATCGCCTGCGTTGTGACGACCAAAGGAACCCCGCACACTGTGCGGGGTTTTTTTATTTTTCGCAGAGGAAACACCGCATGACCGATCGCAGAAATTTCCTCAAGGCCTCGCTGCTCGGCGCTTCGGCCTCGGCACTGGCATGGGCCGGCAAATTGGCCGCGAATCAGACGGCTGTAGCCCCAACGTTCTCCGGCGCGCGCGTGGTGTCGACCTGGGATTTCGGCGTGGCCGCCAACAAGGCCGCGTGGACGGTGCTGGGCCAGGGCGGCCATGCGCTCGATGCGGTCGAGACCGGCGTGCAGGTGCCCGAGTCCGATCTGAAAAACCATAGTGTCGGCAAGGCCGGCTATCCGGATCGCGATGGCCACGTCACGCTCGACGCCAGCATCATGGACGCCGACGGCAACTGTGGGGCCGTCGCCGCGCTCGAACATATCGAGCATCCCATCTGCGTGGCCCGCCTCGTGATGGATCGCACACCGCACGTGCTGCTGGTCGGCGAGGGCGCGCTGCAGTTTGCGCTGGCGCATGGCTTCAAGAAGCAGGAGCTGCTGACGCCCGAATCGGACAAGGCCTGGCACGAGTGGCTGAAGACCGCGCACTACCAGCCGTCGATCAACAGCGAAGTGCACGACTACGGCCACGGCGGCAGCACCGGCATGCCCGGCGGCGCGGGCAACCATGACACCATCGGCATGCTGGCCATCGACGCGCAGGGCCGCCTCGCCGGCGCCTGCACCACCAGCGGCATGGCCTGGAAAATGCGCGGCCGCGTCGGCGACAGTCCGATCATCGGCGCCGGCCTGTACGTGGACGGCGAAGTCGGCGCTGCCACCTCCACCGGCGTCGGTGAAGAAGTGATCCGCAATGCCGGCAGCTTCCTCGTGGTCGAGCTGATGCGCCAGGGACGCTCGCCGCAGGACGCCTGCAAAGAGGCGGTGATGCGCATCATCCGCCGCCGTCCCACGCAGACAAAAGAGCTGCAGGTCGGCTTTCTCGCCATGAACAAACACGGCGACGTCGGCGCCTGGGCGATCCAGCACGGCTTTTCCTACGCCGTCTGCGATGCCAAAAAGCAGGATGGTCTGATCCCCTCGCAAAGCGTCTACCGCACGAGCTTTTCGTGATCCTGGAAATCGCCGCCAACTCTGTCGCTTCGGCGCTGGCCGCACAGGAAGGCGGCGCAGGGCGCGTCGAACTGTGCACCGCGCTGGAGCTCGGTGGCCTCACGCCCTCGTACGCGCAGATCGCGCTGGCGCGCGAAAAACTCTCCATTCCGCTGTACGTGCTGATCCGCCCGCGCGCCGGCGATTTTCTCTACAGCGATCTCGAATGCGAAACCATGCTTCGCGATATCGAAGCCTGCGCAAAGGCCGGCTGCGATGGCGTGGTACTTGGCGTACTCGATGCCGATGGAAATGTCGACGTGCCGCGTTGCCATTCGCTGATCTCGGCGGCCGGAGAAATGGGAGCGACCTTTCACCGCGCGTTCGACCTCGCGCGCGATTCGCTTGCAGCATTGGAAGATGTCATCGCGCTCGGTTCCGAGCGCGTGCTGACGTCGGGCGCGCAAATCACAGCGATCGAGGGAGTCGTACTGATTCGCCAGCTGATCGAGCTCGCCGCGGGACGCATCGTCGTGATGCCGGGGGCAGGCGTGAACGCCAAAAATATCGGCGAGCTGGTGGCGAGAACCGGCGCCAGTGAGTTTCATGCGTCGGCAAAGCAGCTGCATGAGTCGAGGATGCGAAGGAGGCCTCCGGTGCCGAGTGACATGCAGCAAGGCGAGTTGCAAAGTGATGTCGAGCAAATACGAAACATGGTCGCTGCACTGCGTTGAGGTCGCGATTCAACGGGGGTTTTTTGTTTAGACTGCCAGATCAGAGATTCATCGAATCATCTAATCATTGTTGAGGTCACAGGGGAAGTTATGTGGGGATATTACGTTGCGCTGGCGCTGCGAAGCAGCCTGCGGAGCAAGGCTTTAACCGCATTGGTGATCACGCTGCTGGCAGTCGGAGTGGCGGCCTACATGGTTTCCTATGCTGTATTTCGCGCGACCACGAGTGATCCTCTTCCTAACCGCTCTTCTCGTCTTTACGTGCCGCTGATCGACAACTTCGGTCCGTCCTTCAACTATGAGGGCGAGCCGCCTTACTCTTTGAGCTACATCGATGCGTTGGCGCTATGGCGGGCCCGCAAGGCGAGCCGACTGACCCTGCTTTATCCCACAAAATGGCAGGTGGAATCGGATGATCCATTGGTTCCCGCCATGTCGATGACGGGCGATGCAGTCACCGGCGATTTTTTCACCATGTTCGATGTGCCGTTTCGTTTCGGCGCTGGCTGGACGGCGAATGATGATGCGCAGCAAGCGACCGTGGCCGTGATCAGTCGGCATTTGAATGACGTGCTGTTTGACGGTAAAAACAGCGTTGGGCAGGCCATTCGTTTGGATGGCCAACTGTTCCGCATCGGCGGGGTTCTGGATAGCTGGAACCCAAGACCCCGCTTTTTTGACGTTAGCAGCTTCAATAACCAGCACGCGTTCGATGACGCCGGGGATGTTTATATCCCGCTTGCCCGCGCGACTGATATGAAGAAGGACAGCCCATTCCCCAATTGCCCAACGGAATCGCAGGGTTTCGATAAGTCCAACTGGGATGCCTATCTGCATAGCGAATGTGTCCGGATCAATGCTTGGGTAGAGCTTGCGACATCCGCCGATGTGGAACGCTACCGTGAATACCTGCGCAACTATGCCGGGGAGCAGCAACGTCTCGGGCGATTCTCGTGGTCGCCCAACATACGTCTGCGCAACATGACGGACTGGCTGGCATACGAAGACGTCACTCCCAGAGCGTCCAGCTTGTCCATACTTGTTTCTGCCAGCTTTCTGCTGATTGTTCTGGTTAACGTCGTTGGGCTCATGCTTGCCCGATTTATGCGACGGGCACCGGAGATCGGCATCCGCCGCGCCTTGGGTGCCTCACGCGCGGCCATCTATCGGCAGTTCCTGATCGAAGCGGCTACCGTGGGTGTTGTTGGCGGCTTGCTCGGCGTGGCACTGACATTGTTGGGCGTATGGGGCGCCGGAGGACTTTTCGAGCCGAACATTGCGCGCCTCGTGCGGGGCGATGCTTCACTGATATCGCTGACCGTGCTGCTTGCGGTGGCTGCCACCGTGGTGTCCGCTCTGTACCCAACGTGGCGCGCGGCGCAAACTCAACCTGCCTGGCAGATCAAGATCAATTGAGGCGTCAGTCATGGTACTAAGCCGAGCATTCCTGCAGCTGCGCCCCATTGTTGCCGCATTGAGCCGCCACAAGGTGGCCACTCTGCTCATCGTGCTGCAGGTGGCGCTCACGCTCGCGGTGGCGTCCAACGCACTATTTATCGTAGCGATGCGCATCATTCACCTGTCTCGCCCTACCAGCACGGACGAAGCGCATATTTTTGTTATTCGAAACGGATGGAAGCTGGGTCAAACGGCGGGCCAGATCGATGCAAATATTCGTGCCGACCTGGAGACCCTGCGGCACGTGACGGGCGTGCGTGACGCGTTTTCCAGCCAGGCGTATCCGCTGGCGGGATACAGCCCCAACGTCGTCCTGAGGCTTAAGCTCAAACCGGACCAAAAGACGAGCCCGCAACTCGCCACGTTCTTTGCTTCGGACGAGCAGGCGATTGATACGCTTGGCCTGTCGCTAGTTGCTGGGCGCAATTTTCGCCCGGATGAAATCAGCGCCATCGGGCCCGACGATAAAATGTCTCCTCCCGTCGTCATCGTCACCCGCAGTCTTGCCGATAAGCTCTTTCACGATGGCTCCGCGCTGGGCAAAACGATTTACCTTCCTAATGGCCCTGCCGTCATTGTCGGCATACTCGCCAACCTGCAGGGGCCGCTCAAGGAATCGGATACCTTGAGTTTCTACAGTGTTCTGGTGCCTACGCATTATCTCGATCCATTGGATGTCGTGTATCTGGTGCGTACCGACGCCACCCCCATCACATCGGTTATCACTGCAACACTGAAGGCACTGCAAGAGCGTGGTGGCGTACGCATTATCGATCCAGGAGAAGGCGTCGTTACCATGGCCCAGGCACGAGAGCGCTTATGCACCCGATCGTAGCGTGGCGTTGCTGATGAGCATCATCAGCGGATTGCTGCTACTGGCTACTGCGGGTGGCATCGTGGGGTTGAGCAGTTTCTGGGTTAGCCAGCGGCGCAGGCAGATCGGCATCCGCCGCTCGCTCGGCGCTACAACGGGCGACATCCTCGGCTATTTTCATAGCGAAAATTTCCTGATCGTCAGCGCCGGCATCGTTCTCGGCGGGTTGCTTGCGTTCCTGGCGAATCTTGGTCTGATGCGTGTCTATGAATTGCCTCGCATGCCGCTTTACGTGCCTCTCCTGGGTGCGCTGTTGCTGTGGCTGCTTGGTCAACTAGCCGTTTGGGGACCGGCGCGCTACGCCGCCAAAGTGTCGCCCGTGGTCGCGATTCGCACGGCGTGAATTGAATCAATACGAGTTCGCAACTACCGGGTCAGTGTCGAAGCGCAGCCTCAGGCGCGCCCTTTTGATTCGGATTTAGGTGTAACAGGCACCAACCCCGCCGGTGTAACGGCAACGATGCGTTCGCCCAGTGCGGGCGGCGTTTCATGCAATCCCGTCAACGTACCAAAAGCCGGCAGCAATCCGCTGTGCTCACCGAAACGAAAGGCGGGCAGCCGATGCTTTCGCCAGCCGTCGTGCAGCATGACGCCCGGGTGCACGTGGCCAGCGAGGACGTAGCAGCCGTCGATAGCTGCGGGTTCGTGGCGCAGCAGGATATTGTCGATGCGCAAGGATTCGGGGATGACTTCGAAGCCGAGGCTGCGCGCGTCAAAGTGGCGGTCGTGGTTGCCGGCGATCAGGGTCATGATGATGGCGGCATGGCGCTGGCGCCATACGTTGACCTGCTGGATCCAGGGAGCATCGAGCGGCGCGGCGCCGTGAACCAGGTCACCGAGTACGAAGACGCGCGTAGGCTGGTAATGGGCGATCAATACATCGAGTCGGGCGAGATCGTGAGCCGTCTGGCCTGTCGGGACCGCCACGCCGGAACGCCGCAGAACGGAGCCTTTGCCGAAGTGCACATCGGTGACCAGTAGCGCCTTGTGCCGCGGCCAGTACATGGCCCTGTCGGCGTGCAGGGTCCAGCTATCGCCGGCGAGGCGGATACGCGATTCGATCATCGGTCGGCGGCTTTTTCGAGGGTGGCCAGCATGCGTTCGACGCGGCTTTTCCAGTCGTCCGCGTGCACGCCGCCGCGAAGGCGCTCTACCCACAGCGGAAACGACAGCGGCGTGAGGCGCGGCGGTTCGACGTAGAGGATTTTGCCGCGCGCGATACGAATCAGGCAGTCGCGCAGGCGCGGGTAGTCGAGCTGCTGGTCGAGCACTTCGCGCTCGGCCTGCCACAGCAGCGGATGCTCGGGATCGTGCTGGCGCAGCACGTCGAACAGCAGGCCGCTGGAAATCTGCAGCTGGCGCAGCGTCTTGTCCTGGCCGGGGTAGCCGTTGAACACGAGGCCAGCTACGCGCGCCACTTCGCGAAACTGCCGCCGCGCCAGTTCGGTGAGGTTGATGCTGGCACGGATATCGCGGCGCAGGCCCCACGGGTGCAGCAGCTGGCGCATGGTCTCGGCATCGAGCGCGGGCAGCTTGCGCGCGGTGATGGCCAGACCATAGTCGTTGACCGCGTAGCCGTAGTCGGCCTTGGCGATCTGCGCCAGCCGATAGCCGAGCACGGCCGCTAGGCCTTCGTGCGCCAGACGGCCGGCGAAGGGGTAGACGAAGAGATGCTCGCCGTCGCGCGTATGCGTGCGTTCGATCAGCACCTCGTCGACCTCCGGCAGGCGCGACTGCGCGCGCTGGATTGCCAGCAGCGGATGCAATGCGCGCATCTCGGCTTCGGGCGCATCGGCGTCGGCCAGGGTGCGGCGCAGTTCGGTCGACAGTTCGTTGGACAACGGCATGCGCCCACCCATCCAGCGCGGCACGCCACCCTGGCGATTCGGTGCCGGCCGCACGTAGGCATTCATGTCGCGCACGCGCACCAGCTCCAGATGTTTGCCGGCAAACAGAAAACGGTCGCCCGGTCGCAGCCGCGAGACAAAACTTTCTTCCACGGCACCGAGCCGCGCGCCTTTCATATACCGCACCTGCAGGCTGCCGTCGGCGGTGATGGTGCCGATGGACAGCCGGTGCAATCGCGCCACGCGCTTGCTCTCGACGTGGAAATGGCCGTCCAAATCGCACTGCAGCTTGTGGTATTCCGGATAGCCGACTAAGGCGGTGCCGCCGTTCTGCAGGTAAGCCAGCACGGCATCGAACTGCGCGCGCGGAAGCTGCGCATAGGCGCGCGTGGAGCGCACTTCGGCATACGCCTGGTCGGCCTGAAAACCGCCGCCGAGCGCGCGCGTCAGCAAGTGCTGGGCCAGCACGTCGAGACAGCCGCGCAGTGGATGCCGCGGCTCCAGATGGTGGGCGGCCAGCGCGCGCCGTGCGGCGGCGATTTCGGCCAGCTCCAGCAGGTGCGTGGGCACGCACAGAATTTTCGACGGCAGGCCGGGCGAATGGCCGCTGCGCCCGGCGCGCTGCAGCAGCCGCGCCACGCCCTTGGGGCTGCCGATCTGGATCACCCGGTCGACGCTGGAAAAATCCACGCCCAGGTCGAGGCTAGACGTCGCCACCACGCAGCGCAGCGTGCCCTGGCGCAAACCTTCCTCGACCGCAAAGCGCAGCTTGGGATCGATCGAGCCGTGGTGCACGGCCAGTGTTTCCGGTGCCTCGGGCCACACGGCGGATAACGCCTCATGCCACAGCTCAGCCTGCGATCGCGTGTTGGCGAACACCAGCGCCGAGCGCACGTCGAGCACCGCGCGCAGCACGCGCGCCAGCTGCTTCAGGCCGAGATGGCCGGCCCAGGGAAAGCGTTCGCCGGCGTCGGGCAGGGCGGTCTGGATCTGAATTTTCTTGTTGCCGCTGCCGCCGATCAGCACGCCGTCACCGGCCAGCGTCTGCATCGCCTCATCAAGATTGCCCAGCGTCGCCGACAGGCCCCACACGCGCAGCTCGGGCTTCAAGCCGCGCAATCGCGACAGTCCCAGTTGAAGCAGCGTGCCGCGCTTGTTGCCGATCAGCTCGTGCCACTCGTCTACCACCACGCCGCGAAGATGGCGAAAGCGCTCGGCGACATCGGGGTAGCTCAGCAGCAGCGCCAGACTCTCCGGCGTAGTCACCAGCAGCTCGCAGTCGCCGCGGCGCAGCCGTGCGCGTTCGGCGCTGCTGCTGTCGCCGGTGCGGCGAAGTACGCGCCAGGGCAGTTCCATCGCGTCGACCGCGGTCGTCAGATGCTGCGCCGTATCCGTGGCCAGCGAGCGCAGCGGCGTGATCCACAGCAGCTGCAGGCCACGCGCCGGATGGAGCGCCGCGTCGATCAGCGGGCCACCCACCGCGGCCAGGGTTTTGCCGGTGCCGGTGGGCGCATGGATCAAACCGTTGTGGCCTTCCGCCCATGCTTTCCACGCCGCGCGCTGAAAAGCAGCGGGCTTGCGATCGAGCGTGGCGAACCACGCGCGCAGGCGGGCTTCAGCCCGACGCCAGGCGGCGGAGGTCGTCGAGCTTGTCGGCATCAGCGATGCTCTTGTCGGTGCGCCAGCGCAGGATGCGCGGAAAGCGCGTGGCCACGCCGGATTTGTGCCGTGTGGAAAGCTGCACCGCTTCGAACGCCAGCTCGAACACGTGCGTGGCTTCCACCGCGCGCACCGGACCAAAACGATCGGTGGTGTGCGCACGAATCCAGCGATCAAGCTGGCCGATCTCCTTGTCGTCGAGGCCCGAATAGGCCTTCGCCACCGGCACCAGCGTGTCGCCGTCCCAGACGCCGAAGGTGTAGTCGGTGAACAGGCCGGAGCGGCGGCCGTGGCCCGGCTGCGCGTACAGCAGCACGGCGTCGAGCGTGTACGGATCGACCTTCCATTTCCACCAGTCACCGCGCTTGCGGCCCACGCGATACGGCGAGTCGAGCCGCTTAAGCATCAGGCCTTCGGTCTGGCGCTCGCGCGACTGCTGGCGCTCGACGGTCAGCGCGGCCCAAGAGTCGGCGACCACGGGCGGCGATAGCATCAGCGCGGGGTCGACACCGTCGATCAGTGCGGCGAGCATGTCGCGGCGTTCGCGCAGCGGCTGTTCGCGCAGATCGCTACCTTCGTGTTCCAGCAGGTCGTAGGCCATGAAGCACACCGGCGCGCTGGTCAACAGTTTCGCTCCGGGTTTCAATTTTCCAATACGTTTCTGCAGTGCCGTAAATGGTCGCGGTAACGTTGACGCCGCGTCCCAGGCGAGAATTTCGCCGTCGATAACGCCGTCGGTTTTCAGCGCAGCGCCGGCCAGTTCGATCTCGGGGAAACGGCCGTCCAGACGTTCTTCGCCGCGTGACCATAATCCGATCTTGCCATCGCGACGCATCAGCTGCGCGCGGATGCCGTCCCATTTCCATTCGGCCATCCATTCGGACATGTCGCCCAGCGTTTCGACTTCGTGTTCGATCGGCGACGCGAGGAAAAAGGGATAAGGGCGATCGGCCAGATGTTCGTCATCCCCTGCGGCCCGCGTCAACGCAGTAAGCGCTTCCGCGGAGGGTTTCCAGGTGCCGCTCATGCGGTGCGCTATGAGATCGGTCGGCTGATTTGACCACTGCGCGATGGCCTGCACCACGAGACGATGCGATACGCCGACGCGCAGCGAGCCGGTGATCAGCTTGTTCAGCAGAAACACCTGCGCAGGACGCAGCGCGCGCCACCAGGCCTGCAGCTGCGCGATGCGATCGGCGCTCTCCAGCTTCGCCAGCGCGGGCAGACGTTGCTCCATCCACGTCTGCAATGGCTCATCGGCCAGCGAGCCGTCGCCTTCAGGCAGCATCAGCGCGATGGTCTCGGCGAGATCGCCGACCTGCTCGTAGCTTTCGTCGATCAGCCAGTCGGCGTAGCCGGTGCTGGCGGCCAGCGCCTGACGCAGTTCGGTCGAGGTGGCCAGCCGGCGCAGCTTGCCGCCGCCGAGCACGTACACCGCCCAGGCGGCGTCGCCCGCGGGGGCGTCGCGCAGATAGCTGGCGATGGCCTCGCGTTTGGCCAGGGTCGACGCGGTGCGATCAAGTTCCGCGTACAGCGCGGCGAAGCGGTGCATCAGCCGCCGCTCTCGTTGTCGCTGCCGCGCAATACGCGCAGCGACTGCGCATCGTGGCCGAGATCGCGCAGGTGACGAATCAGCGTATCGCCATCGCCGTGCGTGACGTAGATGCGGCTGGCTCGGCTGTCTTCGACGCTGCGGATCAGGCCCGGCCAGTCGGCATGATCGGACACCACGAAGCCGCGGTCGTAGCCGCGGCGGCGCCGATTGCCGCGTATCTGCATCCAGCCCGAGGCGAAGCCGGTCGAGGCCTTGCTGAAGCGTTTCATCCACGGCGAGCCGGCGGCGGACGGCGGCGCCAGAATCAATTCACCGGCAAAGTCGCGGCCGCGCGCGGACTCGCTCACCGGCTCGGTCGGCACCATGCGCACGCCGGCCTCGCGATAGCTCTCGACCAGCCGAAGCATCGCGCCGTGCAGATGCACCGTGCGCTCGGTGCGCGGGGCGAGTTCGGCCAGAATGCGCTGCGCCTTGCCCAGCGCGTAGCAGAACAGTACCGCGGGAATTTGTTTCTGCGCGCAGTCATCCCACCACGCCAGCAGGTCGTCGATCACCTGAGTCATCGGCGGCCAGCGATACACCGGAAGGCCAAATGTGGACTCGGTGACGAAGACATCGCACGGCACCGGTTCGAACGGTACGCACGTGGGATCGGGATCGCGCTTGTAGTCGCCCGACACCACGACCACGCGCCCGCCGTAGGCCATGCGCACCTGCGCCGAACCGAGCACGTGCCCGGCCGGATGCAGCGAGACCTCGACATCGCCCATGCGAAACGTTTCGCCGTAATCGTGCGCATCGATCAGCGCATCCTGACCCAACCGCTCGCGCATCAGCCCTATACCCGCCGCCGCGACCTGATACCACCCGCTGCCCGAGCGCGCGTGGTCGCCGTGCGCGTGCGTCACCACCGCACGCGTCACCGGCAGCATCGGGTCGATAAAGAAATCGCCGGCGGGACAATACAAGCCTTCGGGGCGCGGCTGCAGAAGAGGGTCGGACATGCGGGGAAGCTAAGGCCGGCCGTGTCAACACGGCGGCAAGGATTGGAATGCTTTGCACCAACGACTCTTCGCTGGACGCTGGCGTACTTCGACCGTTCGACTGCGTGAGTGACACCCAAAGTAAACGGCGGCAGCGATCGTATCTATTTTTGCTTTGCGCGCTCGAAAACGGTTTGAAAGGCTATTGACTGACCGTTGATCGCCCCCCGCGCAAGGAGCGGCACATTTACCGTCTCAGTTGCTTGCGCGAACCTTGGCGTAAGCCGAGCGCGCCTGCGTTATCTCCTCGGAATTGATTGCGACCCATACCGCAAGTGCTCGCACGGGGCGAAAAAAATCCTTGCCCAATGCGGTCAGCGCGTATTCGACCTGCGGCGGTGTCACGGGGGTTACAGTCCGGCTCACCAGACCGTTTTCCTCCAATTCCTTGAGTGTCTGGGTCAGCATCTTTTGGCTGATCTCGCCAACGTCTCTGCGAAGCGCATTGAACCGGCGCGGTCCACGGCCCAGCTCTCGTATGACGAGTAGCGTCCACTTATCACATATCCGCGCGAGCATGCGGCTGATGTGTTCGCAGGCCGCGGGATCTATATGTTCACCTGGTTTCGAAATGGTGCCTTCTTGTGCGGACACGGGAACGCTCCTACGCTGGTTTCTGTTGGTAACCACAATACAGGACGAAACCATGGCTGCTAAGCCCCGCATTGCTCTCATCATCGGATCTACCCGGCCGACGAGGTTCGCTGACAAGCCTGCCCAATGGATGTTGAAACAAGCCCAGGCGCGTCAAGATATGGACGTCGAAGTGGTCGATCTGCGCGACCACCCGCTGCCTTTCTTCGCCGAAGTAGCCTCGACGTTACACGCGCCCAGCAAGGATCCCGAAGCTATCCGGTGGCAGCAGACTATTGCGCAATACGACGGTTATATCTTCGTCGTTGCTGAATACAACCACTCGATTACCGGCGCGCTCAAAAACGCGCTCGATCAAGCTTACAAGGAGTGGAATCGCAAGCCCTTCACCGCGATCGGTTATGGCAGTGTGGGCGGAGCACGTGCCCTCGAGCATCTGCGCGGCATCGGTGTTGAGTTGCAGATGGTCTCAACGCGCAACGCTGTCCACATCGGGGGCAGCGATGCCATGGCGGTATTGCCCATGTTCGGCAACAAGCCTATCGAGGATATCGAGGCTGCGTTATTGCCTTCGGCGATTGCGGCCCTCGATCAGCTGGTGTGGTGGGCCAAGGCGACGATGGCTGCCCGCGCAGCAACGGCCTGACCTCTCGTCGCCCTGACTCAAGGACTATGTGATGACGCAATTGCGGCTGCCGACTTATTTCCTTTCTCACGGGGGCGGACCCTGGCCGTGGCTCAAAGCGGAACGCGGTGCGATGTACGACCAGCTAGAGGCTTCGCTGCGTGATGTGCGTCGTGAAGTTGGCCAAGTACCCCTCGCCGTGCTGATGATCTCAGCCCACTGGGAGACGGATCGCTTTTTGGTGTCGTCGTCCGCCAAGCCGCCGATGTTCTATGACTACGGCGGCTTCCCGCAACACACCTACCACATCCGCTATGATGCGCCCGGCGACCCGGCGCTGGCACAGACGGTCAGTGCCATGCTGGAGCGTGGCGGCGTTTCGTCCGGCCTTGATCCCCGGCGTGGTTTCGACCATGGCACGTTCAGCCTGATGTATCCCATCTATCCAGATGCGGACATGCCGTTGGTGCAATTGTCGATAAACGCAAACTACGATCCTGCCGAGCACATCAAAGTCGGCAAGTTGCTCGCCCCGTTGCGGGATGAAGGTGTGCTGATTATTGGCAGCGGCTTCAGCTTCCACGATACGCGCGCGATGAGGAATGGTACTGCCGCGGAGACTTCGGCAACTTTCGACCGCTGGCTCAACGAGACTTTGGTAACGCCGGACTTCGACGATCGACGCCAGCGCCTGCTGCATTGGTCTGGTGCGCCAGCAGCCCGTGCCGCACACCCGCGTGAGGATCACCTGCTTCCTTTGATGGTTGCGGTTGGCGCAGCGGGCAATGATGCCGGCACGCGTATCTATCACCAGACAGACTTCATGGGGACGCTCACCGTATCGAGTTACCGCTTCGGCACACCCGTCAGCGCGTCGTAAGGATAATTGAGCAGCGGTGTAAACATGCCGCTCACGAAGGCCGTTTGCCGCAGCTCAACACACCTTTTGCCCTTTCGATAACTCTGTGTTTCTGGGTTTATGACCGGTTCTTTGCTTGCTGGACGCTCATTATTTCCATCCGTTTATTCGGCGCCGCGATAACGCAGCGCATCGAGCAGCACGGTGAATGCCTGAGTCGGCTGTCGGCGGTTTGGGTAGTACAGGTGGTAGCCGGTGAATGAGGGCGTCCAGTCGGCGAGCAGCTGGACGAGTGCGCCGCTGTCGAGGTGGGTTTGCACCTGCGTTTGGGAAAGGTAGGCGATGCCGAAGCCGTCCAGCACCGCTTCGAGCATCGGCAGGATGCTGTTGAAAATCAGCTGCCCTTCGACGCGTACGCGCAGCTCCTTGCCGTTCTTTTCGAACTCCCAGGCATAGAGGCCGCCGTAGGTCGGCAGGCGCAGATTGATACAGGCGTGATGGGTGAGATCCTGCGGCGTTTTCAGCTTGGCTCGGCCTTTCAGATACGCCGGCGCGGCGACCACCAGCATGCGCATGGCGGGGCCGATCGGCAACGCGATCATGTCCTTGGCGACCATGCCGCCCAGTCGGACGCCAGCATCAAAGCCCTCCGCCGCGATGTCGGTCAGGCCGTAATCGGTGACGACTTCGACCTTGATGTCCGGGTAGTCCGGCAGAAATCGGCGCAGCGCTGGCCAGAGCACCGAGGTCAGCGCGTTCTCGTCGGCGTTGATGCGGATGGTGCCGGCGGGCTTGTCGCGCAGGTCGCCGAGCGCGTCGAGTTCTGCCTCGATTTCGTCGAGCCGGGGGCCGACCGAGCGCAGCAGGCGCTCGCCGGCCTCGGTCGGCGTCACGCTGCGCGTGGTGCGGGTGAGCAGGCGAATGCCCAGGCGCTCTTCGAGCCCACGCATCGTGTGACTAAGCGCGGACGGCGATACGCCCAGCTGGGCGGCGGCACGGGTAAAGCTGCGCTCGCGCGCCACGCTGAGAAAGGCGACCAGATCGTTGGTGTTGACGCGAGCCATTGCTGAGATTTTCTCACAACTTCATGCGCATATTGGCATCTAGTCGCGTATGTCCTCGGAGACTACCTTGAACGCCGGACCTCGACGCTGGCGACGAGGTTCGCTCTTTTCACGCCGGCGACGAGGAGCATCACCATGGAACTGAAGCGCGCAGGCTCGCAGCCTTCCCAGAAAGGCCCGGACGACTATTTCACCGGCACGGTACGCATCGACCCGCTGAACAATCCGCCGGCGCCGGCGCGGGTTTCCTGTGCGGCGGTGACGTTCGAACCCGGCGCCCGTTCGGCCTGGCATACCCACCCGCTGGGCCAGACGCTGATCGTTACCGCCGGCTGCGGCTGGACGCAGTGCGAGGGCGAGCCGATCGTCGAAATTCGTGCCGGCGACGTGATCTGGTGCCCGCCGGGCCACAAGCACTGGCATGGCGCCACGGCGACCACCGCGATGACGCACATCGCCGTGCAGGAAGCGCTGGACGGAAAGAACGTCATCTGGCTCGAAAAAGTCACCGACGAGGAATATCTGGCCGGTGCGACGCCGGGCTGACTAGCTTCTGGCTCCCGGGCACGGCCGCTTGTCCAGCGCGGCAGCAATGGCAAGGCGCGCCGAGCGGCGCCAAGACAACTCAAACCAAACACTTTCGAATCCGAGGAACCCATCGATGAATCCGACTTATGACTTCAAGGGCCAGGTCGCCCTCGTCACCGGCGCCAGCTCCGGCTTGGGGCTGGCGACGGCCAAGGCATTTGCCCAGGCGGGTGCGGTAGTCGTGCTTGCCGACCGCAACGACGCGGCATTGAAGGCTGCCACCGGAGCGCTGACGGCGGCCGGTCATCAGGCCATCAGCGTCGTCTGCGACGTCACCGACGAAGCGCAGGCCGCTGCGATGGTCGAGCGCACCGTTGCCACGTTCGGCCGGCTGGACATGGCATACAACAACGCCGGCATTCTCGGCCCGATGGGCGACGTCACCGACGAAACCTCGGAAGCGTTCGACGAAGTGAATGCCGTCAATCTGCGCGGCATCTGGACCTGCATGAAACACGAGCTGCTGCAGATGCGCCAACAGGGCAGCGGTGCAATCGTCAACTGCTCCTCGCTGGGCGGGCTCGTCGGACTGGCCGGTCGCTCGGCCTACCACGCCAGCAAGCACGGCGTGATCGGCCTGACCAAGAGCGCCGCGCTGGATTACGCCACGCGCGGCATTCGCATCAATGCCGTGTGCCCCGGCTGCATCGATACGCCGATGGGCGACGGTATCGACCCTGACGCGATGAAAGAATTTCTGCGCGATCAGCCGATCGGCCGCATGGGCCGTCCCGAAGAAATCGCCGCGGCGGTGCTGTGGCTGTGCAGCCCGGGCGCGAGCTTTGTGCTCGGCGTCGCTTTGCCGGTCGACGGCGGTTTCGTCGCTCACTGATCATCGATCGCTGATGCTTGATCAACTCATCCGCCGATCGAACGCGCTCGGCACCTAACGGAGAAATGCATGGCTGACGAACCCACCAACGCACGCCGATCCTTTGGCGATATTGCGCCGCATCTGGCGGAGGTTACCGACAAAGTCCTGTTCGGCGATGTCTGGGAGAACCCGGCGCTGTCGGCGCGCGATCGCAGCCTGGTGACGATCGCCAGCCTGATGTCACTCTACCGCAACAACGAGCTGCCGTTCCATTTGAAAAAGGCCCTGGACAACGGCATCACCAAAGACGAGATCATTGCCACGATCACTCATTTAGCCTTCTATTCCAGTTGGCCAACGGCGATGTCTGCCTTGCAGGTCGCGCGGAAAGTTTTTGAGTCAGAAGCGGGAAAGGGTGATTGATCCTGAAAAAGTCCGCGTTTTTTTTGGCTCCCACGCGATAGGGTTCAAGCAAATCAGGAGACTACGTTTTGGCGCGCCTGTGTTATCAACAAATAGGCAGCACGACGCGGCCAGGAAGCCGAATCGTTCGTTGGTTTTCAGCCCTGGTCCACCGAGAACCGGTAGATGATCAGGTTGCGATACGTCTGGCCGGGCTCCAGCACGCCTGAGCCAAACGACGGCCGGTTGAGCGTGTCGGGAAACAGCTGCGGTTCGAGTGCGAACGCATCACCCTGACGATAGACTCCGCCGGCTTTGCCGACGCTGGTGCCGTCGAGAAAATTGCCGGAATAAAACTGCAGGCCTGGCTGCGTCGACATCAAGGTGAGTACGCGACCGCTGTGCGGATCGCACACGGTCGCCACCACGCGCGGCTCGGCCGACGCCTCGCGACTGATCACCCAGTTCATGTCGTAGCCGCGGCCGCCAACCAACTGTGCGTCGTTGCCGTTGCGGATATCGCGGCCGATGGGTTTGCCCTGACGAAAGTCGAACGCCGTGCCAGCGACGTCAAGGAATTCGCTGGTGGGAATCAACGTGGCATCGACCGGCGTAATGCTGTCCGCCGGAATCGTCAGCATGTGATCCATCACGCTGCCCGAACCTTCGCCGGCCAGATTCCAGTAGGTGTGATTGCTGATGTTGACGGCCGTGGTCTTGTCGGTGCGGGCGCTGTAGTCGATGCTAAGTTGGTTGTTGCTGTTCAACGTGTACGTGGCATTGACCGTCAGCGTCCCCGGAAAACCCATGTCGCCGTCGGGGCTGACGTATTGCAGGGTGACGCTGGGCTCGGCGCCGGAGGTGATCTCGATGACGTGCCAGTTGACCTTGTCAAAGCCCTTGATGCCGCCGTGCAAGGCATGGGGGCCGTCGTTCAACGGCACCTGATAAGTCTTGCCATCGAGGATGAACTGGCCATGCGCAATGCGATTGGCGAAGCGCCCGACCGTGGCGCCGAAGTATTGAGGCTTGGCGAGATAATCCTCAAGGTTCGCATAGGCCAGCACGATATCTCCCGGCACGCCGCGACGATCCGGTATCAGCAGCGATTGCAGGCTTGCGCCCAGGCTGATGATACGGGCGGTTACGCCGCGCTCGTTGGTCAGGGTAACCATCTCGACCACTTCGCCATCGGGCAGTGTGCCGAAAGATCCACGGGTGGCGGTGGAGGCCGCGGTGGTTGTTTGCTCGGCTTTGCGGATCATCGTTTTAATCTCATTAGTCGTGTGTCTCGAATGACGCATATTTCGCCGACTAGCGTAGCAAGTAAGTAAATGAAGCTCCGTCTGAAAGCTCGGCGCCGATAGAAATTAAGGCTTGAGCAGCTTTCTACGGGAATGGATTGCCATAAAAACGCGTTGGCTTGACGCGTAGCGATTCATCCGTTTCATCGAGGCCAAGCGCCAGAGCGTTACCTCAAATTCCTAAGCCGCTTTGCTCACAAAAAAGGCCCCGCATGGCGGGGCCTTTTGTTTCAGCTACAGCGGAATCAGCCGCCGTTTTTCTTCAGCCACGCATCGATAGCGGGCAGGCGCTTCTCGCGAACCATCGTGCGATAGCGGATGCCGGCGATGGCGGTGTCGGCTGCGCGCCGCGAACTCACGGCGATATGGGCCTGAGAGTAGGCCTCGATCTTGCCGACCATTGCCGGATCGACCGACGCCGCACCCAGGCTCGGGTAGTAACGGCTGCTGGAGGTGGAGTCGACCAGCTTGTCGACCTGGTCGCGGTGGGCCACGGCGAAGTCGAAGGCCAGGTCCGCATGACGGCGGGAGACGCCGGAAATCATGCCCGCACTACTGGTGGCGCCGGGCTCGGGCGTGAGCGAGAGATCCAGCGCGCGCTTGGCCAGCGTTTCATCTTCGCTGGTGGACAGCAGGCTGTAGAGCTCGTCCTTGATCAGCGGCGTGGTTTCGGCCTTGGCCTGGGCGTGCAGCTTGTCCCAGGTCGCCGCGTCGGCGTGGCTGGCGACCACGTAGAGAATGGACTTGCGCAGCTCCGACGGCATCGTATCCGGGTGCGTGTAGTAGTCGCGCGCCTTGGCAATCACCTCTTGGTCGCCCAGCTGCGACAACGTGGCGATCAGGTCGGTGCGCAGGATCTTGGTCGGGCCGCTTTCATCGGCCTTCGGCGTCCAGCCGACAAGAGCAAAAGCAGGTGAGAGACGTGCGATGGCGAACTTGCGCAGCACGGCCTGACGCGCGGCATAACCTTTGTAATAGTTGTCGAGAGCGGCAAAGGTGCCGGCGACTTCTTCCCACATTTCCGGGCTGGCGTCGGCGGCCACGTGCTGGTCCAGGTCCAGCACATCGGAAGCCGGCTGCAGACCGGCCATGCCGAGCGACCAGGTATCGTTCATCAGGCCCAGCTCGTCGATCTCGGGCAGCTTGGTGAAGGATTCGCTCAGCGCCTTGAACGCCGTCGGCGTGTACAGCGTGCGGTAGTAACCGCTCTGGCCGGCGTTAATCACGATCGGGCCGCAGCCCGGCACCTTGAGTGTTCCGTGGCCGTCGACCAGCGTGCTCACCGCGGCGCCGCCAAGCGACTGCGCGATCACCGGCACATGCCAGCGCAGCGGCGTCTTGTCGGGGCGATCGCGGGTGAACTCGCCCTGCGTGAGGTTGACCGTGGTCGTGCCCGACTGGCAGCTGGCCGCTTCCACTTTGATCAGCGGGATGCCGGGCTGCAGGGTGAAGTCGTGCGCGATGGCGGTGATCGGCTTGTTGCCTTGCGCGTCCATCGCCTTCCACAAATCGTCGGACACCGTGTTGCCGTAGGCGTGCGCCTTGATGTAACGCTGCACGCCGGCGCGCCAGGCGTCTTCGCCCACGTAGCCTTCGAGCATGCCGATAACGGCCTCACCCTTGGAATAGGTGATGGTGTCGAAGGCTTGGCTGGCCTGCTCGACGGTGGCGATGTTCTGCACGATGGGATGCGTGGTAGCCACCGCGTCGACGCTCATGGCGCCTTCGCGCACGCCCACAGCGTAGAGGTGGGTGTGCCACTCCGGATGCAGCTTCTCGGTGGTGCGGCTGGCCATCCACGAAGCAAAGCCTTCGTTGAGCCAGAGGTTGTCCCACCAGCGCATGGTGACCAGATCGCCAAACCACTGGTGCGCCATTTCGTGGGCGGCGGTATTGAACACTTCCTGCTTGTCGGTCTGCGTGGCGATGGCTGGATTCAGCAGCAGGCCGTACTCGAAGGTAAAGATCGCGCCCCAGTTTTCCATCGCGCTGAAGAACTGGCTCTGTCC